>Ga0209490_10001150_pt1 | contig 25861 bp, 24 predicted proteins | sample MAT06_FD_187209 | JGI IMG/M metagenome (GOLD analysis project Ga0209490, IMG submission 187209) | Freshwater microbial communities from Lake Fryxell liftoff mats and glacier meltwater in Antarctica - MAT-06 (SPAdes) (version 2) | ecosystem: Environmental > Aquatic > Freshwater > Ice > Liftoff... | reverse complement strand
CACCCCCCGGCCCCCTTTCCAATACTTGGAGAGGGGGAGAAAAACGCATCTTGAAGTCCCCTCTCCATGCAATGGGGAGGGGATTTAGGGGTGGGGTAAATGCATGAGCGAAAGTCCTGAATTTGAATTGCACAACCCGTTTGGTAATGGTAGTATCATTTTGGCTGTAACCGAATGAGGAATGCCCTTGCTTAAGACGGAAATTTTCCATGATTGATAAACAAGCTATCGTCCAACATTTTGATCGGGTAGCGCCTTCGCGTCCGATGTGGTTTGCCAGAAACTACACCTATCATAATCAGATTATTCAAGCCTGTCGTCCTTTTCTTAACCCCCATTCACGCGTTTTAGAGTTAGGATGCAGCACTGGCGATTTGTTGGCTGCGCTCAAACCTGGTTATGGGGTCGGTGTGGATTTTAGCCCGGTCTCGATAGAGATTGCGAAGCAAAATCATCCTGATTTAGAGTGGATTTGTGCTGATGTGGAGCATTTGCCGCATGTCGCGCCGCTAGAAGAACCGTTTGATCTGATTATTATGGCTGATTTAATCGGCTATCTCGATGATATTCAGCAAACACTGGAAGACATCCATCACCTAATGCATGAGCGCACCCGTGTGGTGATTTCGCTGTGGAATTGGCTGTGGCAGCCGATGTTGGCGGTGGCGGAACGGCTTCATTTTAAAAATGTTGATTCTCATATCCGGCAAAGCTGGCTTTCACGCACCCCAATCCGAAACTTTCTCGATCTTTCCGGCTATGAAACAGTTAGTGTGCTGCCGGGTGTTTTGGTGCCTTATGCGATTCCGATTATTTCACCGCTGGTCAATACACTGTCCTATGCGCCTTTAGTCAACCGTCTGACCTTGCTTACGACGGTGGTTGCGCGTCCAGTGATGGATGCACCAGAGCCGCCGCCGACCAGTGTTACGGTTGTCATTCCGACTCGTAATGAAGTCGAAAATATTGAAGCGCTCGTCCAGCGCGTACCGGATATGGGGTCACATACCGAACTGCTTTTTGTGGATGGCAACTCCACTGACGGCACGATTGAAAAGATTCATGAGCAGATTGCTGCCCATCCTGAGCGAGATATTAAATTTATGTCGCAGGTGCCGCCCAAATCCCAAGAAGCTGATGCGCCGCCAGATATGATGCTTAAATTGGGCAAAGGGGATGCCGTCCGTAAAGGGTTTGCGGCTGCCAACGGCGATATTGTGATGATTTTGGACAGCGATATTTCTGTTCCGCCGGAAGAATTGACCCGCTTTTATCGAGCGTTGATGACGGGCAAGGCGCGGATGGTCAACGGGACACGTTTTACCTATGAGCAAGAAGAAGGCGCGATGCACCGAGTCAACTACTTGGGTAATGTCTTTTTCAGTACGACTTTTAGTTGGCTTTTGGGGCAGCGTATCACCGATACCTTATGCGGCACGAAAGCGCTGTATAAGCGGGATTATGAGGAAATTGCCGCGAATCGGGCTTACTTCGGGGATTTCGATCCGTTTGGGGATTTCGATTTGCTGTTCGGTGCTGCCCGTTTGAAATATCGTATTAAGGATGTTGCCGTCCATTATAAAGCGCGTACCTATGGGCAGAGCAAAGTACGGGTCGGGATTCATGGGCCGTTGTTGTTACAGATGGGTCTATTTGCCTTGTGGCAGTTAAAAATCAGGCCGCTTATCAGTCCCACCGCGCAACCGCATAGTGAGCGTGTGACAAATATCACAAGAAAATCCAACAAAAGTAGTTGGCTCTTGTTGATTTTATCGGTTATGTTAATATCGCTTTGGGTCGTTATAGCACGTTCCCGGAACAAATAGGAATAAGCGCCCATTTTCCGCTGAGTTTTATTGTAAGGCAAAATTTTGAGGTATTTATGACGGGTCGCAAAGCACTCGTACTGCCATCGCACAAGGCGATTACCCAAGCGATTGATGATGGTACCAACGAAGATTATCACTTGGTGCGTCTGTATTATAGTTGGTATGCTGGTTGGTTTTATCGTAATCGCCTTCAGATGGTCGCTAATTTATTGGGCGATACCCAATTTAAGCGTGTTTTGGAAGTTGGCGTAGGTTCGGGTATCTTCGTCGAGCATTTGCTCACACAATCCGAGCGCGTTGCTGGCATCGATATTCATGAAAGTTACACAGGTGTAGAGGCAATGCTGCGCCAAAGTGGGGTTGATTTAAGCCGAGTCGAATTAAAGCAGGGGAGTATTTTTGAAATCCCTTATCCTGATAACGAATTCGATGCGGTTGTGTGTATCAGCGTTCTGGAACATTTTGAAGACCCACGTCCCGCGCTGACGGAAATGCGCCGTGTCGTTAAACCGGGCGGGATTTTCGCGCTCGGCTTTCCAGCGCGTAATCAAGTGACCAATGCGCTTTTCGGTGCATTAGGCTATCGCTCCCACGACATTCATCCCGCCAGCCATACGACAATTTTGGCAGGCATCCGTGACACGCTTGATATTGAAACGGTCAGCAGTTTCCCGCCGGGACCCGTCAAGATGTATGTTGCATGTAAGGCCAAAAAACCAAAATGAGTAGTGTAACGAGTGCAAATATTCCGGGTCGGGATTTTGAATATCAAAAGGCCAATAAGCCGCAGCAGTGGCTTACACGCGATGAACTGATCGAACTCAGTAAAATCAAGCACCGTTCTGTGATTGGTCATGTCGCTTTGACGTGGGGATTAATCCTTATTGCGCTGCAAGCCGCGATTATGATCGACTTCCTGCCGTTTGATGTGTTTGCGTTCATTTTCATTGGCTGTATGCAGAATGGCTTAATCTCATGGACACACGAAGCCTCACATTACAGCCTGACGCGCAACAAAAAACTCAATGATCGTTTAGCTGATCTGTTCATCGCTGGCCCCGCCGGCGCGACTGTCGCCGGATATCGCCAGCATCACGTTTTGCATCATCGTTATTTGGGCGACCCAGAAAAAGAAATCGCGCTGGAAGTGTGGCTGTGCTTAAAGGGCGGCTATCTCTATTCTGCGATTTTCCGCTATATGATCGGCTTTTATGCCTTCCGTGTGATCTTTCGCTATTTCAACAGAACACAAGCGAATCCTACGCATAGTAAGGCGGATGGCGAACCATCGCGTTCCATCGAATCGCTGATCGGCTTTGGTGTCGCCAATGCCTTTTTATTTGGCTTATGCGCCTTGCAGGGGCAGTGGTATCTCTTTTTCTTGATGTGGGTAGGGCCGCTATTCACCATCGCGCTGTTGGTGAGCAATTTCCGCACGATTGTCGAACATCAGCCCAGCAGCGATGTGTGTGAAACAGGCAAAGTGCAACTGCCGAATATGACCCGCGTGATTAAATCAAACTGGCTGGAACGCACTTTAATTGCGCCAGTGGGCTTTTATCATCACCATGAACATCACATGTATCCGGGTGTGCCGTATCATCGCCTCCATGAAATGCGAGCGATTCTTCAACAGCGCGGCTATTTTGAGCGTCCCGAAATTGTCTGGGGTGAGGGCTATGTACGCACGATCTGGCGGCTAGCGCAGGAACCCGGTTATGGGATTCGGCTGCTGAATCCGCTGCATCAATTCCCGCATGATGAGGACGATCATCATGAAGCTGTTGTCGATTACGACTTTGAAGGCGATCTTAAGAATTGACCAAAAAGTCAAGGGAAAGGTCTTGCGGTATCTGTTATTGATGACGCTCAAACCCGACCGCTAAAGGCAAACTGCACCATGCTCAATAATAAACCTCCAATCACGGTTGCACCTGTCCTCTGTCCAAACTGTGGACAAGATCGTTATGCGGTTATGGCGAGTGGCCCAGATTATGATAATCACTGCTGCGGCGACCAAATTTTCCATTTGGTGCAGTGTGATAACTGCGGAATTCATTATCTGAACCCGCGCCCGACGGTGGATACACTCCCGATTATCTACTCGGCAGAGGAGTATTATTCCTTTAGCGTAGAAGAAGACCTGAGTTCCATCATCCTCAAGGCGCGAGAAACACGCGATAGACAGAAGATTACCCAAGCCATGAGTATCTTGGGCAAGTCTCCTGACCAGATCAAAGTGCTGGATATCGGCACAGGAGATGGGCAAATGCTGCGTACCTTTAAGGCGATGGGTGTGCCGCCGGAAAATCTGTATGGGATGGAACTCGATCAGGCCGTCGTCGATATACTCAACAAAAAGGGTTATCAAGGAATCTTAGGCCGTATCGAAGACTCTGATTTACCGGATGCGAGCTTTGATGTCGTAGCGATGATTCAAGTCATCGAGCATGTGGCGGATCCGAAAGATGTGATGCGGACACTGCATCGAATCCTTAAGCCGGGTGGCGTTTTTATCATCGAAACGCCGAATATGGATGCGTGGGATCGGCGCTTTTTTAGGCATAAGCTGTGGGGTGGTTATCACTTTCCACGTCATTGGACACTGTTTAACCGTAAAACAATCACGCGCATGTTAAATGAAGTCGGTTTCGATGTTGCCCATTATTCCACACCGGCAGCAGCCGTATTATGGGCATGGTCGGTCAACCATTTTCTGCAAGAGCGCAAGATGCCGCGTGGGGTGCTTAATTTTTTTAGCATGAATAACCCGCTGGCATTAGGAATTTTTTATCTGTTGGAGTTTATCCCCAGTCGGATGGGGTGGTCAGCCGGAATGCGCGTCATCGCTAAACGTAAGTGACAAATGCGTGTGTGGATAATGTGACATAAGGCACACGATAAAAACCATAGATGCGGATACAATATCCGCCGCATTAGGACATATCAGTTAAATATGGAGATTTATTGGAATGGCGATCGCTCAAATTGAGGAAATCAAGCTGCCAAAAGATCAACGCAGCGGCAAAACACAGTGGATTCATAAGCAGGAACTTGTCGAACTCAGCCAGCTACGGACTGACCGAATCATCCTTGATTTAGGGCGGACGTGGCTTTTTATTCTCATCACGCTGCAAGTTGCACTTTCCTTGCGGCTGCTTCCGGTTTATGTGCTGGCGTTTGTCCTGATTGCCTGCTTCCAGAATGCGCTGACGCTTTGGGCGCACGAAGCCTCCCATTACAGCCTTTCCCGTAAAAAAGACCTGAACGACAAATTAGGCGATTTTTTCGTGGCGGGGCCGCTTGGGATGACCATCGGGCAGTATCGCTGGCATCACGTCCCGCATCATTTGTATCTGAATGACCCGGAACGCGAGGTGAATCCGCTGGCGTGGATTTGTATTCGCGGGACGCATCTCTTTAAAGAATTATTCCAGGGCATGATGGGCAAATATGGCATTCAAGCCCTTTCACGCTATGGCTCTGGCGCTGACGACCCCAAATATGATAACCGCCCCGGACGCACTCGCGCCTCATTGATTAGCTTTGTGATTAGCAACGGCGCATTGTTCGCGTTTTGTGCTTTGCAAGGGCAGTGGTGGGCTTACTTTGCGCTATGGATTGGTCCCATTTTTACGCTGACTCTGATAATCGGTAACTTCCGCACGTTGGTGGAGCATCAGGCCAGCAGCGATGTTTGCGATGTCGGTTTGGTCAAGCTGCCGCCGATTACGCGCGTTATCAAGTCGAACCCGATTGAGCGTTTTTTGATTGCTCCAGTTGGGTTGTATTTTCATCATGAGCATCACATGTTTCCGGCTGTGCCTTATCATCGTCTGCGTGATGTGCGGAAGCTGTTGGAGGAACGTGGTTATTTTTCCAGCAATGAAATCGTTTATGGCGATGGCTACATTCGGACGCTATGGCGAATCGCCATGCAGCCCGGCTATGGCATCCGTTTATTGAACCCATTCTTAATTGTTGAAGAAGATCACGACGATCACCCGGAAGTGATTAGCAATGAAGTTGGATAATGGTCTAGCAGCCGTAAAATCGACAGTACAAATGATTGATGTCGAACACGTCACCTGCCCCGGTTGCGGTGGTGATGATTATGTCATTGTCGCCAACGGCCCGGATTACGAAAATAACTGCTGCGGCGATCAACAATTTAGTGTCGCACATTGCAAGGTTTGCGGGTTGCATTATCTTAATCCGCGTCCCACTACAGCGATGCTACCGATTATTTACCCGGAAGATGGCTACATCTGCTATAACTTTTCCGAGAAAAGCAGTTCTTTTGTCGCTCGTGCGCGGCAGCGGCGGGCATTTAGTAAGGTGAAGCCGGTGCTGAAGTATGTTCAACCTGCGATGAAAGATTTGCGGGTGATGGACATCGGCGCAGGCGACGGCACACTCCTGCGTTTGTTCCAAGCAGGTGGCGTGCCAGCAACGAATTTGACCGGAATTGATATTGACGAAAAAGCTGTGGCCGGGCTGCGTACCCAGGGCTTTAACGGCGCAGTTGCTCGTGCTGAAGAAATGAATTTTCCGCCGAACAGCTTTGACCTGATTACGATTTCGCATGTGATCGAGCATGTTGCTGATCCCCGTTTGGTGATGCAGCAGGCGTTTAAAGCCCTTGCACCGGGTGGGGTGATTTGGTTGGAAACCCCCAACATCGCGGGCTGGGATTGGGCTTTGTTCAAAAAAGGGACATGGGGGGGGTATCACTTCCCACGCCATTGGACATTATTCACGCCCAAAACGATTAGCCGCATGTTGGGAGAAGTCGGCTTTGAAGTGGTCGAAGTGCAGACGCTTTCCGCCACGTTTGTCTGGGTATGGTCGATCAATCATATCCTGCAAAAATGGGGCGCGAAAAAATTGGCGCATTTCTTCCGATTGGATAATTTTGTGCCGCTGGGTTTTTTCTGGGCTTTCGATATTTTGCCAAGCATGATGGGGTATTCGAGCAACATGCGGGCTGTGGCTCGGCGAAAAAGCTAATCCGCAAGTTACAAGATGATGTTACGCATTTCAGTTTTCGTTAGGGGCGATTCGCCAAGTTGCCCCTACAAAAGACCATAACCTGCGTAAGATGAACTACAAGGCAGTATGCGATAAGTTACACGAATTTGAAGTGATTTAAGAGGACACTAACCACGATGACCGAGATCATCCGCGAGACAGAAAACTGGAATAACTTGTCTTCCTACGAACAAGAAGACCCAGCGCAAAAAATTGCCAAAAAATGGCTGACAAAAGAAGACTTGGTGGAATTGAGCCGGATTAAGCCTTGGCGCTGGATTGTGGAGCTGGCGATTACATGGACGCTCATTATTGCTGCGCTCCAATTTACCGTCATGTCCCGTTCACCCATTGCCTATATCGCCGCCTTCTTTTTTATCGGCTGTTTACAAAACGCGCTGATTCAGTGGCGGCATGAAGCCTCTCATTTTAGCCTGACGCGCAACAAAAAACTCAACGACCTGCTTGGAGATGTGTTCATCGCGGGGCCAGTCGGGACGACGATCAGCACCTATCGCTATCATCATGTGCTGCATCACATGTACCTAAATGATCCTGATAAAGAGGTTCAACCCGCGACATGGATTTGTTTACGCGGCAGCCATCTGCTGGCGGAGGTCGTCAATCATCTCGTGGGATGGTCGTACGTTATTCTGGTCTATGGGGTTGTCAGCGCAAGGAAACAATCCACGCCGAAGCAGCAAGCCAGCTTGCAAGTCTTTTCTCCCGCATCTATCATTTCATTCCTTGTCGTCAATGTGGGTATCTTTGCGCTGTGCGCGTCACAGGGAGCGTGGTATGCCTATTTCATTTTATGGGTGATACCGCCTTTTACTGTCGCGCAGTTGATTAACAACTTCCGCACGATTGTTGAGCATCAACCCAGCAGCGATATTTGTGAGGTGGGACGTACCGTAAAGCTGACGGCTTTTACGCGGGTGATCCGCGCTAACCCAATTGAACGCTGGCTGATTGCGCCAGTGGGCTTTTATTATCATCACGAGCATCACGCTTGGCCTTCTATCCCCTATCATCGATTGGGGGAAGCTCGTAAGCTCTTGAAAAAACGCGGCTATTTTGATCAGGACAGCATCATCTATACCGAAGGTTATCTAAAAACTGTCTATCAGTTGGCCTTTCAGCCAGAATATGGCCTTCGCATCCTGAATCCCTTCTTTGATGTGGAAGCCTTAGAGGATGAGCTTGGTCACGGCCACGCTTAATGAGGGTGGGACAAATCAAGCATTTAAACTATCGTGAAGGCGGGTTATACTCCGCCTTTATGATCTAACAGAGGAATTTTCTTTAGATGACGCGGACGCAAGCCAGTAGTATTGACGTAGAGCATGTCCCATGTCCTGCCTGTGGCAAGGATGATTATACACAGGTTGCGTCTGGGCCAGATTACGATCATCACTGCTGTGGCAACCAAGTATTTACGCTGGTGCGCTGTAAAGTGTGTAATTTTTCTTATCTGAATCCGCGCCCCACAACTGCCATGTTGTCCGTAATCTACAGCACCGAAAATTATGTCTGCTACGGTTATACCGAAAACCGTCCCATTCTAGCGGCTGCTTCCAAACGGTTTGAAGATGCCCGCGCTCGTTACGTGCTGGAACAACTGCCGGGGGTTAATCTCGCCAACTTTAAAGCGCTCGATATTGGTGCTGGCGAAGGCCGATCCCTGCTGAGTTTCCAGGAATTGGGCGTGCCAGCCACCAATCTTTGTGCAGTTGACATCAGTGATGAGGTGCTTGCACCGCTTAAAGCAAAAGGGCTGCAAACGGTCAACAGTCGGGCGGAAGACCTTGACTTGCCAGAAAACAGCTTTGATGTCGTGATGATGAATCAGGTGATTGAGCATGTCGCTGATCCGCGCCGGGTAATGGAAATTTCTTATCAATTACTAAAACCAGGCGGATTTATCCTGATGGATACGCCTAACCTCGATGGGTATGATCGTCGTTTGTTTAGCAAAAGGCGATGGGGCGGCTATCATTTCCCGCGTCATTGGGTCTTGTTTTCTACCGACACCATGACAAGAATGCTGCTTGAAGCAGGTTTTGGTGCTGTTCAAATCCAAAATATCTCTGGCGCATTTGTCTGGACATGGAGTTTTAGCCACACTTTGCAAGATTGGAAGTTCCCGCCTCAAATGAGCCATTTCTTTTCGCCGGAGCGTTCATTTGCGATGTTTTTCGGCGGCTTAATCGATGCTCTGCCGGGTCGCCTTGCTCGCTCTAGCAATATGCGGGCAATTGCCATCAAACCCCGCTAAAGGAAGATGCGAGATGACTGTACAAACGCAACATGCGCCCGTCACGGTGGAACATGTCCCCTGTCCTTCGTGCGGCAGCGATACGTATGAAGTGATCGCCGTTGGCCCGGATTACGATCACCACTGCTGCGGCGACCAGAATTTTACACTGGTACGCTGTAAAGTTTGCCAATTTGATTATTTGAATCCGCGCCCAACTACCGATATGCTGTCCCGAATTTACGAGGCCGAAGACTATATCTGTTACGATTTTGATACGAAAGGCAACAGCTTCGTCCAAAATTGGCGCGAAGGGGCAGAGACTCGGCGCATCCAAGCGGCGCTTAAACACGTCACGCGCCCGATACCCGACTTGAAAATCTGTGACATCGGCCCCGGTGATGGCACGACGCTGGTCGCTTTTGGTACGTTAGGCGTAAAACCCGGAAATCTGTATGGCGTAGATATTGACCAAAGCATCATTGATAAGCTGGAATCCAAAGGGCTGCAAGGTATTTTAAGCCGTGCGGAAGACCTTCAAGCCGAGATCAGGGATGCCGATGTTGTGCTAATGCTTCAGGTGATTGAGCATGTTGCGGATCCGCGCCGGGTGATGCAAGTTTCGCATGATATGTTAAGACCCGGCGGCATCATCTGGATGGAAACGCCCAATATGGATGGATGGGATCGTCCCTTCTTTTCTAAACGCGCTTGGGGAGGTTATCACTTCCCGCGCCATTGGTCGCTGTTCTCGCCTCGGACGATCACACGAATGCTGGAAGAAACCGGTTTTGAAGTCATAGGTGTCTGGAGCATGTCTGCGACATTTGTCTGGATATGGTCAATTAATCATCTTTTACAAGATCGCGGCTGGAATAAAGCAGCGAATTTCTTTAGTTTTAATAATCCCTTAGCAGCGGCGTTTTTCCTTATTTTCGATCTCATCCCGCGTATGTTGAATAAATCGAGCAATATGCGCGTTATTGCCCGACGAAAATAAATTTAGATAGCCAAGACACAGGGTTAGCCGACATAATATGATAATTCTATGACGGATAAACTTTGTAATCTGAAGAGATAGGCAAATACGATGACACTCCTTGAAGAACGCGGTCAGCACGAAATTGAACACGGTAAACTGCTGGCGAATTCCGGTAATCCTGAACTCATTTGGAATTGGGATACGCCTGCCGGAAAAGTTCGGGCGACACGGCGCGGCAGATTGCTCAGCATGGCAGCCGGACTAAAACCGGGAATGCGTGTAATGGAAGTCGGCTGCGGCACAGGTCTATTTACCGAGATGATGGCACCACGCGGCGCACATATCCTCGCTGTCGATATTTCACCCGACTTGCTGGAACTAGCGAGAGCGCGTAATTTGCCGCCCGAAGTGGTCGAGTTCCGGCTGATGCGCTTTGAAGATGGGGAAGCCGATGGACCATTCGATGCAATTGTGGGTTCTTCTGTTTTGCATCACTTAGAGATGAAGACCGCATTGCGCCGGATGTATGAGCTGCTGAAACCGGGCGGTGTGATCGCTTTTGCCGAGCCGAATATGCTTAATCCGCAGGTTTGGATGGAACGCAATATTCCCGCCGTGCGTGAACGCAACGGGGCATCGCCCGATGAAACGGCGATTGTGCGCTGGAAGCTCTCCCGTGATTTAAGTGAGATTGGCTTTACAGATATTCAAATCCGCAATACAGATTGGCTGCATCCTGCTACTCCCGCTCCCTTGATTCCGATTATTCAGAATATTGGCCTTTTGCTGGAAGCGCTGCCGGGAATCAAAGAATTTACGGGTTCGGTGTTGATTAAAGCCCGTAAGCCAGAACAATCATGAGCGATAGGGATCCAAAGGGCATATTTATGCACTCATGGCTTAGTCAACTCATTTCATTTGTGAAGGCTGTTCGCTGAAAATGGTGTATGCCCCTCCTGACAACGACCAACACGCCCTTGCTCGCCTAGAAACTGCTTGGCAAACCAAGCCCGTTTTACGCCGAATCTATAAGGAACAATTTTATCGGCGGTTGCTGGCACACACGCTTCCCGGCGCTCCTATTTTGGAAATTGGCAGCGGCATGGGGCATATCCGCGAAGTTGATCCGTCTATCTGGAGGAGCGATATTCTGCCCTCAGATGGGATTCATGCTGTGCTGGATGTGCATGAACTGCCGTTTGCCCCAAACACTTTTGGCAGCATCATTGGGCTGGATGTGCTGCATCACTTCAATACGCCGCTGCACTTTTTAAAAGAGGCTGCCCGTGTCATACGTCCAGGGGGACGATTAGTGATGATCGAACCTTGGATTACCCCTTTCTCGCGCTTCGTTTATACCTATTTACATCAAGAAGATTGCGACATGCAGGCGCAGCCTTGGCGCGAAGACGAACAATTCGCTGAAGGAAAACTGGCGTTTGATGGCAATCCGGCGCTGCCTTATCTCTTGATTGAACATGGCAAAACCCAGATGACGGCTGCTGTGCCATCGCTCCGACTTCGCTCCGTAGAACGCTTTAGTTCTTTGACGTATCTGCTCAGTATGGGTTTTAAGCCAAATAGCTTCTTGCCGAATGCGGCTTACCCCCTGCTTTATGGCATTGAGGAAGTGACACGCCCTCTTTGGTCACCTTTGGCGGCGCTGCGAGCCATGATTGTCTGGGAAAAAATTTAACCTGCTACCCCGGAGCATCGCGTGATCGAATCCCTTTCTGGCAAGCTAAAGAACGCATTCAATCTGGGTATTTATCGTCGTCTTTTGGTCGTGGATGTTATCTTTTCGACAATTTTGCTGGCGATTGCTGCAATTCCCCTCATTCTACTGCGCGATACCCGCTGGTTTTATAATGGCTTCGTAATGAGTGGGTTGCTTATTGTGTGGCTGATAGTTTGCGTCGGATGGTTGGTCACCGCAAAGCGCCGTGAGCAGCCTCTGCATTTAACGCCGACAACCCGCGCTGGCTATGGTATCGGGAAGTCGCGTAGTTTTATCGCCCTTTTGGCTATCGTCGTCGGCTTGATTATTTTTACTGTTGTCGCCTTTTATATTCCTATGCGCCAGCATTATTGGATTGGGATGGACGAGCCAGTATTGATCGACGCGCAGCATCATTTTTGGTACGACTATTACGATCAGTTAGCCAGCCGGCCTCTTTCTGCTCTAAGCGCCTTTATTTCTGCAAAATTCACGCCCAACAGCCTCGAAGGGTATCTATTGTTCAGTTTTGTCTCTCGCCTAGGCGTAGGTTTAATGATTTATGCGGTGCTTGGCTTGGTATTGCCGCGCAGCAATGGGCTGCCGTTGATCGCGGCGGTGCTGTTTATTGTCAATCCGTCGGAACAGCTTCGCTTTGCGACTATCTTCATGAACACCTTTTATGGCGGTATGCTCGTGACGACGGGCGCGATATTTTTGTTTTTACTGTCTTATCGTCATGGGTGGCGCTGGCTTTTGGTAATTGCTTGTGTTCTGGAGGGTGTAGCGCTGCTGCATTATGAAGCGGTGTTTTTTGTCATGCTTTATACATTGGCATTTATTCCGATGATGGGCTGGCGACGACGTGCATGGACGTGGAATTATGCGTGGTTGGGTGTTATGACCCTGTGTGCATTACGCTTTATTCTATTCCTGAAATTTTCAAAGACGGCGTATCAAATTGGGTACAGTGCGGAAATTCAACAAAATCTGACGCTCGACGTACTTCTCGAAAATTTGAAGAATTTGTTTCGTCCCCTTTTCAACTTTATCACCGCAATCGACTCGCTGCCACGTTTCGGATTGTATGGGGTCGTCGCGCTTTTGCTGATTGTTCTGCCGTTATGGGTGGGGTCGCGCCACGCCAACTTTACACCGCTGCGTAAAACGTATCTTATCGGCATAATCGTCGGCTTTGTATGCCTGCTGCTGAGCATTGCCCCTTGGGTGATTATCCCAATTCCGAATGTCCCTGATTTAGTCGATTATCCTACGCTGCGGTATGAATTTGTCGCATCGTTACCACAGTCGGTTTTATGGGCGCTGGCAATTGGGTTAAGCGGTGCATTTTTGGCGCGGCGGTTTCAGCGGGCGTGGGCCGTTGGGGTAAGTGGCTTGCTTGTGATGTTTGCTGTTGCTAATGCGTATGATTTACAAGCGCGTAATGGCTATTGGAGTCCAGCGGTGGATTTTGAAAATGTGTCCAGCATTTTTCAGCAGGCCAACCGCCTGATGCCGCCGCTGCAACCTGATTCGACGATCTTTTTTGCGCTGGATGAAGATGTGCCATCGCCCTTCGGTTGGACGTATCATGTACATCACATGACCTGCCTCTTTTTTGGTGTGCCGAGCTATCAGGGGAAGATTTCCGACGTGCCAAGCTGGTATGTGCGCGGTTTAGCGGGTTATCCTGAACCGCTGGAATATTATCTTAGTTATGATTTGCAAAACGTCATTTTGTTTCGCGTCAGCCGCGATGGGCAGGTGTCGCTCGAACCTACGCCTGATCTGCCGCCCGCGCTAGACGGATCACTTCCGGTACAGGCATGTATCCTGCCAAAAACCGAGACGACACCCGGCGAACCGCTGCCGTATCTTTTAAATAACCCCTAAACGAGATCGCGCACAATATCGACAAAGGTTTGCCCGAAATCACGGGTACGGCGTGGCAGATCAGCGCGGGCGGCGGCTTCCATCAGCAGATCAGGACCCGGCTGTGCTTCTTCATAGACCTGGATGAGTTTTTCCGCGAGTGATTGTGAATCATTAGGGTCGAAATACAGCGCATTCGGCGGATTTTGTTCGCGGTGAACATCAATATCGGAAAGAATCATCCGTTTGCCGATGGATTTTGTCTCCTCGACGGTAGTACTCCACCCTTCAAAGAACGACGGCTGAAGTATCGCCAGTGATTGACGCATCAGCGGGAAGATATGCTCATGCGGAACCATCCCCAGAATGACGAAATTTTCTCGAACACCTGCTTTTGAGATGGTCGTCAGCAGCTCTGGGAAGTAACCCGGCGTGCGGTAATCGTGCGTGTTGCCTGTGCAGACCACAGTAATCTGTGGTAAGCGCCGCCGCAGATGCGCTAATGCCTCGATGACGACTTTATGGTTTTTGTGCTTCCAAAATTGATTAGGTAGATAAAAAAAGCGCTCTGGCAGATGATACTGTTCGCACACCCACGCCGAATCGCCTTCATAGACTTTTTCTGGCGGCTGCGAGACAAACGAGAGTACCCGCGCTTTATCGAGAAATTGCGGGACGAACTGCTCAAAATCACGTTTGGCGCTCTGGCTGCTCAGGATAATGCGTGTCGCCCGTTCCGCGACGGTGAGTAAGTTTGCATTGCGGAGTTGAATTTCCTGCGGCGTAAACATCTCTGGTAAATGCACATGCTGGAAATCCGCCACCCATACCATCAGCGGAAAATTGAATCCCGTTCCCATGTCGTTCATCATGAGCAGGGCATCTACGCGATTCTGGCGTAAAAACGCCGCCATCGGTACATCAATCTTCGTCGGAATATCGAAACGACGGGCGAGATAAGATGCGGCGCGTATGGGCAGCGGACGGCTGACGCTGGTGAACGTCAACTGCTCATCCACGTAAGGCGCGAGAATCTGGTATGTCTCATCGGCTGGTGGTGTCCAGTAGATCAGCACAATCTCTGGCGGTTGCTCCAACGTCCTGAGCGCGACAAATAAATTCTTGAGATAATGACAGCCCGCGATCCAGTTGCGATCACAAAGATTGCCAAACGCCAGCCGCAGCGGGCGATTCTTATTTGGATGTTGGGAAGGTTGCATCGTACCAATCACGGATGTTGGTCAGGCCGGTTTTTAGATCAACTTTGGGATCGAAGCCAAGTGCTTGAATCCGCGCCATATCGACACCCCATTTTTCTGCATCGCCAGGGCGTACACTCCCGGTATATTTAATTTCGGGTTGAATATCCAGCACTTCACACCATGTCCGCACCAGATCGTTAATCGTGTAAGCTACGCCGTGCGCGACGTTGTAGGCTTCGCCTTCAGCCGGGGCAACTGTTGCCGCCAGCAGCATCGCATCCACGATGTCGGTCACATAAGCGAAATCACGTTCCTGAGTACCATCACCAAAAACGGTAATTTCGTTTGGATTATCCCGTAATTTCCGCAGCACATCGAAGACCACCTGTTTACGTTGGCGCGGGCCATAAACCGAAAAAAAGCGCACAATTGCGGCACGAATGCCGTAAAGCTGGCTGAAGACCGCGACATAACGCTCACCTGCTAATTTGCTCACGCCATAGGGCGAAATCGGTACAGTCGGGTCAGTTTCGCTAATCGGCAGCCGAATCGGGTTGCCATAAACCGCCGCCGATGAAATATGGACTAAGCGCGGTTTACTGCTGGAAAGGCGAATGGCCTCTACGAGATTAAAGGCGTTTTCCAGATTTTCGTGAAAATCAAACGCCGGATTTTCTACCGAAGGCGGGATATAAGGATTTCCTGCTAGATGAAACACATAAGCGAAATCGCCCACGTTGACGCGCTTAAGGTGCAACACATTGCTTAAATCGCCTAATATCAGGTGAACGTTGTGCCGGACGGCTTGCAGATTTTCCAGATGTCCGCCTGCCATGCTGTCAACGACGGTTACAGGTGCGCCGAACTCGGTCAAACGCTCAATCAGGTGCGAACCGATGAATCCACTTCCGCCTGTGACTAAGACGGGAGTATCGGCGGAAATCAAAGTCTGTGTCTCTGTCATGCTTTATCCTTTATGTGCAGCGTAGAGGCGTAACCCTAAACAAGATAATTGATTTAGAAGTTACTCAGTTCAGCGAGATTTTCCGTAGGGGCGACTTGGCGAGTCGCCCCTACAAAACTCATCAACTGCGTAAGTCCTATGATTTACGCTTTTTCCGCCACAAAACTATATAAGCGTCCCGGCGCGTCGCTGGTTTGGGAAAGCCGCCGTGCATAATATTGCAACAAGCGACGACCAATAATGTGGCTTTCATCCGTGAGTAGGTTTGCTAATTTTCGCCCCACCCGATGCACCACTGGCCCCGCGCAAATTTCCCGCCATTGGTCGTGCGACAACGGGAAGTAATTAATCACGGTTTCAAACGGCCCCAGTGCCTTCACGAGTTGCAAGCCACCGCTTGTGATGGCTGCCTTATAATCACGCAGCAAAAACGCATTTTCGCCGCCATAGAATTTATGCAGCGCGTGACTATCCAGAAAGGCTTGCAAATCTTCCTTTTTGCTGATGACGTGTTCGCGGGTGGCGATAAAGTGTCCGCCGGGTTTTAACACCCGTGCAACTTCTTTACAGAGTGTGGGCAAATCATAGGCGTGATGAAGCACCTGCCGACCATGCACCAGATCGAAGGTATTTTCTTCAAATGGCAGATGTTCGCCAAATTCTTCGACCACCGTAATCGGGAGATGGGCTTGCTGTGCCAAACTGTTGATTGCGCCGCCGCCGACCAACAGACTTGGATCAGGTTCGAGCGCGGTCACCTGCCAGCCTGCTTTTGCCAGCGCATAACTACTAATGCCGCGCCCCGCGCCGAGATCAAGCGCTTTTCCTGTTTTTTGCGGCAGCAGATCAACCGTTCCCTGCCATTCCTCGCTTTGGGCGAATCGTTCTGCCGCATCCAGTAGGGGATCATCAAAATAGCAGGCATCAACCAGCCATTTTTGTTCCGGCTGTTCGCGCAGCCATTGAACAGCTTGCTCCCACGTCAACTCAGCCATTGGCGTGAACCGCCTTGATAAAATAACCCGCGCCTTCGTCAGAGGCAGTCTCCCACGTCAAATTTTCCAACCGCTTGCGCCAATAACGCTTAAATATCAGCGGCCATTTTTGATAACGCTGTACCAGCTTGCTCGGACGCTTGCTGATAAAATGCCCACTAAATTCACAATCAAGCTGGGCTAGTGCCTGGGCGGATGCTGTATTAAAGTAACCCTGAACAGCGACGACTTTTAATCTAGCTTGCGCCAGATGATCGCGCCATTCTTGTAGGCTCCACGCATGATAAAACGGCTGCCAATCCCGATAGGCTTTTTTGGAATTTTCGTCTAAAGGCCACCACTCAAAATAACGGTTATTCAGAACGTTAAAGGCAAATGTACCATCAGGGGCAAGGACGCGAGCGACTTCGCGTAAGGCAGCATCAACATCTTTGACGTGTTCCAATGCGCTGTTATCAAATACAAGATCAAATGAACCGTCCTCATAGGGGAGGTTTACCGAGACATCCGCCACATCCGTCCGACCATAAATCTTCCGTTGGTTGGCTAAATCAATCGAGCCTTTATCAAAATCGCAGCCAGCCGTTAACGTTTTTCCAGGCCATGCCAGGGATGCAAATCGCCCGTCACCGCAGCAGTGATCGAGGACACGCCCACTCACATCCAATTGTGAGGCGTATTCCAACTCCGGCACACGGCAGAAGGCAATGCTCGGCGCGACATGATAATTCGTCCACAATTCATTCCAAAAACGGCTTTCGCCAATGGTTTCGCTCATTGATATACACAACCTACTTTGTAAATCTGCAAGACGCAAGAACAGTAAGAAATAATTTTCTCGTGACTTTTAACTGGTCACTTTTAATTCATTTATGTCTTCTAACGGGGTCATCACCGGCTTGACTTCACAGCGATACAACATCCCCGGTGGGACATCTTTCGTCACCAGCGATCCGGCAGCGATCACGCTCCCCGCGCCGATGGTTACGCCCTGTAAAATCGTCACACCGAAGCTGATCCATACATCATCTTCAATCACAATTGGCGCAGAATAGACCCCCGGCATCCCATCAGCCGTCGTTGGATGGCCTTTTTCGATAATATGACGGAAGTGGGTATGTCGTTCTGCTGCGTTCATCGAATGCGCCGAACCGTCGTTGATATTCACATCATGCGCGATTAACACGCGGTTGCCAATGGTGATTGAATTCATCGACCAAATTTCACCACGTACCCCAATGTATGACCAGTCCCCGATAGTAATTTGCCCGCCATGCCCATAGGTGAGCAATCGTCCCCGTACAAAACTATTTCCTCCAATGGTGACACTATTTTTACCCCCGCGCAGGTTGTCGATAATACCCTCTGTCCCAATAACTGCACCGGGCGCGAGTGTCGCCAATGGAGGCGGCGGGATGCGCTGCGCCGCAAGCTGACGATCTAACCAGCCGAAAAAACGATTTTTAAGACTGCCAGAGATGTTGTTCATGATGCGCTCGCGTTTTTAATGAGTTGACTAATTTTGGCACGGGCGCGATGAATCAAAGAAGGTGCGATTATCACTTGTTGTGGTTGAAGGGGGCGCAAGTGCGTTTTAATACGTTCAAAGGTTGTCAGATCGACCTGATTCACTTGCGGCAAAATTGCGTTTTCGGAAAGCGGTGTCCATTGCGCCTGAATTTGCATGGCGTTTTGTTCGCCGCTGATTGTATTCCAATGCGTGCCAGAACCGTCAAAACCGTCATTCCGCACCAGCGAATAGCGAGGATATAGCACCAAGCCTCCGGCACGAAAAACGCGATACCACCACAAAATTCCCCACGAGTCATTTTTGCCAGCGAGACGATCTTCCAGCATGGTGGTATAGGCGTAAGCTCCGTCCAGATCAAATTGCTGGCGATGGGCAGGATTCGCGAAAAATTCCATAGAATCAGACGCATCCCAATCAAACGCTTGCCACGCCCGCGCCCATGTCGCCCAGCCCCACGTTGTCGTTAGGGGAAGCAAGAATAATTCTTGGGGCGGAGGCGGATCAAGCGGGAACATATAGCCGGAAATTTGCATCACTTCGGGTGCGTTCTCATAGCGATCCAACCCGCGCAGCATAGTGTCGAGAAAATCCGGGCTGAGGACGAGATCATCTTCTAAGACGATTACCCGCCCGAATTGGGTGCAAAGTTCGCTTACAGCCGTGACAATTGACCGCGCCAAGCCGAAGTTTGCCTCACGCTCTGTCACTACAGCGTCGAGTCGTGTTGCCCACTCACGCGCAATCAGTCGTGCTGCTTGAACCGCGCCTAAATGTTCCAGCTTTTTCGCACCGTCGCAGTACAAATAAAGCTGACATTCATCCAATCGTCGGCAGCGCGAAAGTGAGTCAAGCGCCCGCTGTAGATGATCGGGTCGGTTATAGGCAAACAGGGCGATGGGAGTTTTGCTAGGGTTGGACATCAATGCGACGATTTTCCTGTGCGTGAATCATAGGTGGGTAGTGTAAACAAATCATGTGGCTTTGAAAAGGGCGGGGGAAGTAGAGTAATGAGTGCTGAGCAATGAGTGATTACTTTGATGTCCTGATACGTAGGAGCATCAATGTCTCTATGTAGGCAGTAAATGATTGTGGTATTCTTTTCGTTTGTGATATTTCCTGTAGTGCTGATCGCTGATGGCTAATCGCTGACAGCTAAAAGCTAAATCGCTAAAGGTTAACCAAATGTGCGGGATTGACGGAATCATCAGCCACAAACCATTAGATGAGGCGCAGCAGGTGCGGCTGCGGACGATGAACAACACCCTCGCTCATCGCGGCCCGAACGGTGAAGGATTTTACACTGCCGATCATGTTGCGCTAGGAATGCGCCGCCTGAGCGTGATTGATCTTGCTGGTGGCTGGCAGCCAATCTATAACGAAGATCACTCGCTGGCGGTTGTTGCTAATGGTGAGGTTTACAATTACATCGAGCTGCGGCGTGAACTGGCGGTGCGTGGTCACAGCTTTAGCACCGATGGAGACATCGAAACGATTTTGCATTTTTACGAAGAATGCGGCGCTGATTGTGTCTTTCCGCTGCGTGGGATGTATGCCTTTGCGCTGCACGACAGCCGAAACAATCGTGTTTTGATCGTGCGCGATAGGATGGGCGAAAAGCCGCTGTACTTTTATCATCAGGACGAAACGCTGATTTTTGCGTCGGAATTGAAAGCACTTTTAGCGGTGCTTCCGCAAAAGCCGGAAATTGATCCAGCAGCGATTGACCTTTATTTTCATTATGGCTATGTGCCCGAACCGCGCACGCCATTCTTGGACATTCACAAACTGCCCGCCGGAAACATGCTCCTGATTGATATTGATCCTTGGCGCGTCGAACAGCGTCAGTATTGGGATATGATGGATGCGGCTCCATTGGAAGGTGATCCGGTGGAAGCCATCCGCGCTGAATTGGATATTGTGAGTGAATTGGTCATCCGGTCTGATGTTCCCGTAGGCGTTGCCCTCAGCGGTGGTGTGGATTCAAGCGCACTTGCCGCGCTAACCGTCAAAAAATACCCCGGTACGCTGCGGGCGTTTAGCATCGGGTATCCCAATCGTCCCCCGAATGATGAACGGGCAGATGCCAAAGCCTTTGCCGATCATCTGAATATTCCCTTTTACGATATTGAGATTGTCCAAGACGATATGGTGCGCTTCTTCCCGGATTTGATGCGCTGCATGGACGACCCGATTGCCGACCCTGCCGGATATGGCTATTACATGGTCAGTAAGCTGGCGCATGAAAATGATGTGCCTGTCCTGCTGCAAGGGCAGGGTGGTGATGAATTGTTCTGGGGCTATCCTTGGGTCAAGCAATCAGCGGAAGATGCGCTCCTCAAGCAGCGCCTAAATCAGCGCGAGCCAGCGTTGATGAGCCAAATGACACCGCCGCGCAGTTTGAATCCGTTTGCTAAGCCTAAAGCCGATCCGATGCGAGAAAAATTGCAGCGCCTGAACGATGGTTATGCCGATACGCTCCCCTTTATTGATGCCGCGCCGGATTTTCAGGTTGCCACTCAGACTATAAACGGGCTTTATGGTAACTACTTGACTGGCAATTTGCCGCCGCGTAATGCGTATGCACCCTTCACCACATCTGCGCCCTGGCAGGATGTCCCGGTGATGATGACACGCCTGATTACGCAGACTTACTTACAGGAAAATGGTATCGCGCAAGGTGATCGACTCAGTATGGCCTCATCGGTTGAACTGCGGTTGCCCTTCGTGGATTACAAGTTGGTCGAAACCGTCATCGGCTTCCGTAAGACACAGCAAGATCATATGCTGCCGCCGAAAACATGGCTGCGGAGCGCGTTACAAGGTATTGTCCCGGATTGGGTACTGAATCGCCCAAAGAAGGGCTTCGCTCCACCGATTTTTGAATGGTACGGCGCATTATTGAAAGCGCATGGCGCGAATTTGGTGGATGGCTATCTCGTCCAGAAGGGAATTCTTACGCCGGAGGCCGCCGCGAGTTTGGCACAAGGCGAGGGACTCAGGAACGGGGTGATTACGCTGCCGTTTAAAGCCCTCACTTTAGAGATGTGGGCGCGTAAAATGCTTTTATGAAATAACAGCGTTTTCGTCAGTGGAGAGATGGGTTTCATCAATTTTGGAGGTTAGTTGGGCGGATGTTCACCCGCTTTGATTCAAATTCTGCGGGCGGTAATGATGCGATCTATATTCATTTTAAGGCGGTCAACTGTAGCTCGTCCGATAGGTGTTTTGCCTGCGACTATCGCGCCACCTTCTGTCCAATCAAAATGATCTAACCATTCTTGCTGACGTGGATTGAATAAAGGGGTTGTTTCCTTAGAAAGTGGATCGGGAGCAGAGGTCGCTTTCCATTTGCTCAAGTTACAGGATGAACAGGCCAAACATAGATTATCGGGATGGTCATTGCCTGTCGGGTTGATATGTTCAACGTGCATCGATTGACCACAAACACGCTGACAGGTTTGACAGTATTCACAACAATTGTTGGCACGTTCATGAACAAAACGAAGGGTTTACGCCCACGATAAATCAGACATCCTCCCCAGTCCAATCCTGTCCGGTGATTTTGTATCCTCGCTCCATAAGAATGCCTGCCGCCCACGCCTTTCGCAGCGTCAAACGCTGACCCCGTTCTACGAGTTCCGAGAGTTCATGATATTCATCCGGCAAAACGCTGCCGAAGTTATTGCGATTCATCAAAACCTGCATTCGTTCTTGAAGGGTATAGGACATTTGCTCCCGTGCGATACTACGTAACGTGTCATCGGAAAGAAATTTAAACGCGACGAGTTCTGTTTCTTCGTCAGGGGCGATGTTCGGCAGCGAAATATCAAGTACAGAGCGCAGTTGGTCAAGAACGACTTGTTCAACCGATTGGGCTTTTGCTTCAGCGATTTGCTGAAACGAATCAAAAATTGTTTCGGGCAAGTTCACCGTAATGGCGTAGTCATTCATTTTTATGCCTATCGTTTTAGTTCCGCATTTTTCACTATTCTTGCTCGAATTTTACCTTATCATACACATCTGACAGGGGCAGTGAACAGCCAATAGAAGTAATCTCCACAGTACTTTCTAATAATGCTGCGTCGGAAAATAACCACTGCCCGTTTTCCTGACGGAGATAGCGTTCAATACGTGGGGCATCCTGCGAAATGAGGATGTATTCCTGAAGCGAGTCGAGTGTGCGATAGTTCTGGAACTTTTTACTGCGATCATACTGCTCAGTTGAGGGCGACAGGACTTCGATAATGAGGGTAGGGTTAAGCAGGGTATCGACCTCGGCATCTTCAAATTCCGGCGTACTACAGACTACTGTAACATCAGGATAAGCATAGTTGGCGTTAAATACGCGCACACGCATATCACTGGGATAGATTCTACAGGGGCGGTTACGCAACTGAATTCCAATCGTGATGATAAGATTGGCAACAATCAAATTATGATTTTCGCTGGCTCCCGCCATGAGATAAACTTCGCCGGCGAGGTACTCATGTTTCTCCTCGCTGGCGCGTTCAAACGCGAGATATTCCTCGACAGTCCATTTTTTGTTGGGTAATGCTGACATCGCTCAAGACCTCGTATGGTGTCAATTATTCCTGCTCGAAATTCACCTTGTCATATACTTCTTCCAACAGCAGAGTACAGCCAATTGAGGGAAGTTCTAAAGCGGCTTCTAACTTCGTTGCGTCGGAAAATAACCACTGCCCGTTTTCCTGCCGGAGATAGCGTTCAATACGTGGGGCATCCTGCGAAATGAGGATGTATTCCTTAAGTGAGTCGAGTGTTCGGTAGTTCTGGAACTTTTTACTGCAATCATATTGTTCAGTTGAGGGCGACAGGACTTCGATAATGAGGGTAGGGTTAAGCAGGGTATCGACCTCGGCATCCTCAAATTCCGGCGTACCACAGACTACCTTAAAATCGGGATACGTATAATTCTTAGCGGAGACGCGCACCCTCATATCGTTGATATAGGCTTCACATGAACGGCCTAAAAGTTGAGTGCCTAAAATTCGGGCAAGGTTGACACCGATTAAATTGTGCTTTCGGCTTGCGCCAGTCATCAAATAGATGTCGCCAGCGAGGTATTCATGTTTCTCCTCGCTGGCGCGTTCAAACGCGAGATAGTCCTCAACAGTCCATTTTTTGTTGGTTAATGCTGACATCGCTCAAGACCTCGTACGGCATTCTAAACACAACAATACACCAATCCTGATCTTGAAGCGAGACATCATCGCAAGCTACACCGCGCCCAATTGCGCGACTTCTTGCGTCGTGAGTTTCACTGCATTCTCAATGTAATCGAGTGATTGATGGCGGAAATAGGTGTTATACAGTTCGGCATAATGCCCGGCTCGCGCCAGAAGTTGATCGTGCGTTCCTTGCTCGATGATCTCACCCTTATTCAACACAATAATGCGATCCGCGTTTTTGATAGTGGAAAGACGATGCGCGATCACAATCGATGTGCGGTTTTCCAGCACCACATCCAGCCCTTCTTGAATCAACGTCTCGGTTAACGGGTCGATGCTGGCGGTGGCTTCATCTAGAATGAAGATCGACGGATTTTGCAGCAGCACCCGCGCTAAAGCCACCAACTGCCGCTGACCCATACTCAAATTGCCGCCGCGTTCACCCACTTGTGTTTGCAGTCCGTTAGGCAGGACGCGAATCCAATCGCCAGCGCCGACCATCTGCGCCACGCGCTCCACTGCTTCATCACTCGCGTCTGCTTTGCCATAGCGGATATTTTCCAGCACTGTACCATCGAACAAAAAGGGCGACTGGGTGACGATGCCGAGACGGTGATGATAATCGCCCAAATCGAGCGAGCGAATATCGTGATCGTCAATCATGAGTGTGCCGCTTTGGAATTCATAAAAGCGCGAGATCAACTTGCCGACACTGGATTTACCTGATCCGGTGTGTCCGACAAGGGCGAGTGTCTCGCCTGCGTTGATCGTCAGCGAGAAATCTTTCAGCACCTGCTCGTTTTCGTTATAGCTGAAATCAACACCGTCAAAGCGAATCTCGCCTTTGATTTCCGGCAGTTTGAGGTGATCGGTCTGAATAACCTTTGGCGTGGCATCAATCAGCGCGAAGACGCGCTCCCCCGCCGCCAACCCAAGCTGAAACTGGCTCCAGAATGAGGCGATGCTCGTCAACGGATACCAGAACAGCGCGATCCCTTGAATAAACAAATACCAATCGCCAGCGGAAAGGCTGCCGGTTTGTACGGTGCGTCCGCCGAAATAAACGAGCGCCGCAGTGCCGAAGCCCGAAATAGTATTCAAAATCGGGAAGATGCTGCTGAAGGTATAGCCTGTACGCAGGTTGATGCGAAACGACTGTTTGTTTACGTCCAGAAATTCCTGATAGATGGCATTTTCCTGGCGAAATGTTTTGGCGACGGCGATGCCGCTGACGGTTTCTTGGATATGGGCGCTGACAACAGCGTTCACACGGCGCGATTGTGTGACGGTGTTACGGGCGATTTTGCGGAAAGCGAGCGCCGTACCGATGATAAAAGGAGCAAGTGCCAACGTGAGCAGAGTCAAGCGCAGATCGACACTGAACAAATAGCCGATGAGCAGGAACACCAGCAAAATTTGGCTCATGAGTTCAGTCGCCAACGCGACCACTTGAGAAAAAGATTGCGTATCTGAAGTCACGCGGCTGACGATCTTGCCGGAAGGGTAGGCATCATAAAAAGAGAGATCGCGCTTTAGTACAGCATCAAAGGCATCTTCGCGCAATTTAAGCGTGACATTGCCAATCGCTTCCGCAGAAATCCATTGACGGACAGCGTTAAACAACCAACTTAAGAGGCCAAGCACGGTAATCACTGCCGTGATGACCAGCAGAGTCTGGGTGGTAGGATCGGCTTGCAGGCGGTCTAACCCCTCTGAGATATAGATGGGTAAGGCAGTACCGACGAGCGAACTCACAAGAATCGCCAGTGCGACCAGCGTCATCTGTTTAATCTGGGGGCGGAAGTAGCCAGTGATGCGCTTGACGAGTTCACCATCTTTGTACTGACGGTCATAAGCCTCGGCATCGAGGCCATCCATGATAAAGCCCATTTTTCACTCCTGATGGTTGATAAGGGGTCAAAAAGAATAGGGAAGGGTGTATTATAGCATACTTTAGTGAGAAAAACTAGATCAACTGTTCGTTATTGTACACGATTTTAACGTTTAACGGAAGTTAGAAAATCGAGGATGTTTTTTTCAAATAGGACAGGTTGTTCCATATGGACGGTGTGTCCGGCATCAGGAATGATGATGTGCTTTGCGTCGGGGAGTTGCGCTTGCATCTGTTGATTAATCGCTACAAACTTGGTATCAAGTGCGCCCGTAATCAGCAAAACAGGTGGTTTTAATGCGCTCAAATGAAGCCATAAGGACGGCTGAACGCCTGTCCCTATACCGCGCAAGCTGTTGGCGAGTCCGTGCGGATTGTTATTCAGCCGCCGCGCTCGTACA
>Ga0209490_10001148_pt1 | contig 25881 bp, 28 predicted proteins | sample MAT06_FD_187209 | JGI IMG/M metagenome (GOLD analysis project Ga0209490, IMG submission 187209) | Freshwater microbial communities from Lake Fryxell liftoff mats and glacier meltwater in Antarctica - MAT-06 (SPAdes) (version 2) | ecosystem: Environmental > Aquatic > Freshwater > Ice > Liftoff... | reverse complement strand
TAATGCTTGAAATTTAATGTGTCTCGATTTATCTTGACGAAATATCATCTGGATCAATTAGTATAGAACTAATTTAGCTGATTTCTAGAAAGTGTTTTAGGATCAAAATTTTCCAAATTAAGTCGTCAGGAGATTGAAGCTATGTTTTTACTAAGTGATATTAAGCAAACACGGGTATATCAAGAAGCAAGGCAAGAAGGCAGACAGGAAGGTAGGCAAAACGAGGCAAAAATATTACTTCTGCGCCAGCTATCTAAACGCTTTGGTAAGCTGAGCGATCGCCAAATAGAAGAAATTGCCATGTTATCAATTGAAAAACTTGAAGAACTAGGCGAAGCATTGTTAGATTTCGCTACTATTTTAGACTTAGATCGCTGGTTGCCCTAAATTCACCCCCCTATCGAAGTAGCTATAATGGCATCAGGCAAATAAAGATCTAACTTTGGTATAGTTCATGGAAAAGCGAACTCTAGGCACTTCTGGTATCCATATTTCCCCGATTATTATGGGAACATGGCAAGCAGGAAAAAGAATGTGGGTGGGCATAGAAGACTCCGAAACCATCAAAGCGATTCGGAGTGGATTTGAAGCAGGAATTACCACTGTTGATACCGCCGAAGTCTATGGGACTGGACATTCTGAGCAAATTGTGGCTCAGGCATTAAAAGATGTGCGATCGCAGGTAGTCTATGCCACCAAAGTTTTTGCCAATCACCTTAAGTATGATCAAGTAATTGAGGCTTGCGATCGCTCCTTAGCAAATCTCCAAACTGACTACATCGACCTTTACCAAATTCACTGGGCTTCGGGTACATGGAATAGTGAAATTGTGCCTATTGCCGAGACCATGGCTGCCTTAAATTATCTGAAACAAATGGGTAAGATTCGAGTGATTGGGGTATCCAACTTTTCAAAGGTACAGCTAGAAGAAGCATCCCAATATGGCAGAATTGATAGTCTTCAGCCCCCCTATTCTTTATTTTGGCGCAAGATTGAACCAGATTTAACTAACTATTGTCTTGAGCATAAAATTTCAATATTGGCATATTCATCCCTTGCCCAAGGATTATTAACAGGCAAATTCAAGCGGGATCATAAATTTACTGAAGGGGATCACCGCGTGAGTAATAAATTATTTAATGGGGAGAACTTTGAGCGATCGCAATTAGCAATTGAAAAACTCCAGCCTATCGCTACCCATTATCAAACCACCCTTGGTAATTTGGCTCTGGCGTGGTTAATTTTTGACTCTAGCTCTAGACCTCAAGTCAATGCGATCGCAGGGGCAAGAAATGAGGAACAATCTGTCCAAAATGCTAAAGCCGCCCAATTGAAACTAACTGAAATAGATTGGCTAGAAATCGAAGCGATAGGACGTTCTGTTACTGATTTCTTAGACGATACGCCAATTATGTGGGATTTTAGCTGATTTCTTCAAAATTTTAAGTCGAGATTTTAAGCATCTTTCATCATTCTAATTAAACGCCTCACAATATCAATCAACTCTGGTGGATTATAGGGCTTGGTAACGTATGCATCGGCACCTTGTTTCATCCCCCAATATTTATCAAATTCTTCACTTTTAGTAGTACACATAATAACGGGTACAGTTTTATTCTTAACATTGTTCTTAATCCAACGGCAAAGCTCATAACCGTTCATTCGAGGCATAACAACGTCAGTAATCACCAAATCAGGTACACTAATTTTAATCTTCTCGGTCGCATCTAGTCCATCAAAAGCCTCAACCACAGTAAACTTTTGTTGTCTCAAATGCTCTGAAACCAGTTCTCTCACGGTGGGACTATCATCAACGACTAAAACTGTGGTCATACTGTAGGCTGTGTTCTTAATGTGGGCAGTTTAAACATTGGTTAAGCTTGAATCCTGTGGGTAAGGACTAGGTACATAAACCAATTGTCTTCGTTTATACTAATTTTTTGTAGGAACTAGATAGACTTCATTAAGTAGATGAGTGTATGCATGATCAAAAGTTAATTAAGTCATACAAACCATAAATACTACTTAATCTTATAACTCTTGATTAAAAGCTTTGTTAAGTTCGCATTCCTAGATAGAGAGTATAGCAGAGTATATCTATTAAAATTAGAAAAATAAATGGCTTTCAGGTTGAATATTAATTTCCATCGGCACAGTTTGAGGGTCACTTTCTAAAGCATAAACAATAGCTTTAGCGGCGGTATTGGGACTCAGCATTTTGGTTCGATCCACTTTTAGTCCTGCATGATCCCAAAATGGCGAATCTATACCTCCTAAATAGAAAAGTGTGAATTTAATGCCATAGCGTTTGACTTCATCTGCCATACATTTACTAAATCCAACTACGCCAAACTTGGAAGCACAGTAAGCGGATGCCATTGCCATGGAGTGTTTACCTAGTATGCCTACGACATTACATATATGCCCGATTTTTCGGTCTTTCATAATATTAATGGCGGCTTGACAAGTGTAGAAACTGCCTTTGAGATTAAGATCGAGCATTTTATCGAGGTCAGATGGCTCAATTTTATTAAATTGCTTTAATATTCCTGCCCCAGCCGCATTTACAAGGGCATCTAGCTGTCCATACTCAGCGATCGCTTTTTCCATCAAAATTTGGACTTGTTCTGGATCGGTAATATCCGTAGGTACAGCAATGTGGTCAGTGTCAGAAATCTGGGATGATAAATGATTGAGGCGATCGCTATTTTGAGAGGCTAAAACTAATTTTGCACCTTGACTAGCTAATTTCTCCGTCAGAGCCTTCCCGATTCCACCTGTGGCACCGACAATCATTACAACTTTATCTTTCATGCTTTACAGTTCTTAACTATTTGTAACTTATCATAACTGGTTTCCAGCTAATTATCCTGCTCAATATGGGACAAAAGGCACTAATAGCTAAGGTATATAAATATCTAAATAGTCAAAAATCTGAGGGCTAATATGCAAAGAAGATAGATCTGTATCTAAAACTATGTCCAAATAATTAATACTAGTTATTTACAGTTTGCTTTTTTATTTGGATATTTACAGGTTTTTCAAAGTAGTTTCAGCTATTATTGAAATGTATATTTAATTACAAAAATTACTCACTTTATTTGTGAGGTAATCATTATGGTAGAGTCAAAGCATTTATCAATAGGTGCTATTAGTGACGAAGCTAGACATCTTGTCGAAAGTGGTTCGGTCAGTCGCCAACAGCCAATTTTAGACTTGTGTAAGTATTTCCCTGATCGAGAATGGGTTTTTATCGAGCACGAGCTTGAAGTCAATCAATTTTTACTCCGCGATCGCATCTGTGATCTTATGAGTAAAGAAGACTGGTCTAACGATTAATTTATTTACATATCTATCTAAGTTTTTAGGGGAAGTATGGGGCTGTGACAGCAAAATCACAAAAATCTAACCTGACTCTGATTGAGAGACTAAAGCAGTTTGCCAATCAATCTGCTAATATGCTGAATTTAGATGTAGAAATGGCAGTAAGCATGTCTCAACCAATCAAAGCTGCAGTGATGATTATTGGCGGTGGTGAGGATAAAGTTCAAGATCGTAAGATTTTACGGGCATTTGTCGAAAATTCTGGCGGTGCTTCATCCCGAATTGCGATAATACCCTCAGCTTCCCGTGAACCAGAAATTATCGGGCGAATTTATCATCAAATCTTTACAGAGCTTAGGGCTGAACACATAGAGGTGTTTGATATTCGTGAGCGATTAGATCAGACTCCTGAAGAAGTTGAAGCTCAGCTTGCTGGGATTACAGGGGTCTTTATGACTGGTGGCGATCAGCTCAGGCTTTGTGCTTTGATTGCTGAGACTCCTTTGGCGATCGCAATTCGAGAAAAAACCCAGAAAGGTAAGCTCGTTTTAGCAGGAACCAGTGCTGGAGCGGCGGTAATGGGGTATCAAATGATTGCTGGTGGTGGCAGTGGGGATTCGCCTAACAAGGAAATGGTGAGTATGAGTATTGGCTTGGGCATTATTCCTAACATTATTGTTGATCAACATTTTCATAACCGTAACCGTATGGCAAGACTAATGACGGCGATCGCTGCCCATCCCGATAAGATAGGTGTGGGTATTGATGAAGATACCGTTGCCATTTTTGAGCAAGATCATATGATGCGAGTGATGGGGAGAGGGACAGTGACCATTGTTGATCCTGCTGAAGTTTCCTATAGTAATCAGCTTTGGGTTAGTGACACTGCGCCTTTAACTATTCACAACCTGCGGGTGCATATTCTCAGTGCGGGTAGTAAATATAATTTGGCTAAGCGATCGCCTTTAAGCCCAACCATTTAACTAGCTAAAGTAAGCTGTATGTAGCGTTAATATAGGGTAACTATGGATTTATTAGAAAGTCTCAAAATGGCGGGTAAAACCCTAGTAGCAAATAAGCTACGCAGTGGGTTAACTATGTTAGGGATTATTATTGGTAATGCCTCTGTGATCGCTATGGTGGGTGTAGGGCAAGGTGCTCAAAAGTATGCTGCCAGTCAGTTTCAATCCCTAGGTACAGATATTATTTTTGTATTACCAGGTACAGATAATGCTAGACGGAATACAATTAGTCCTCCGAATCGCTTGGTTTTAGCTGATGCTGAGGCGATCGCCACTCAAGTTCCATCCATTCGTGATGTTGCGCCCCAAGTTAATGGCTCCGAATTAGCAACCTATAAAAATCAAACTCAGCGCGCTAACCTAGTTGGAACGACTTCTGAATATAGCTCTGTGCGTAGTGCCGATGTTGGTCGTGGTCGATTTTTAAGCAGATCAGATGTAAAGCGTAATGCCCGAGTTGTGGCTTTAGGAACAGCGATCGCTAAAAACTTATTTGGACAAACCGATCCGATTGGGCAACAGATCAGAATTAAGGGGATCAGCTTTGAAGTTATTGGCATTATGGCGGAGAAAGGGGCATTTCTGGGTACAAATCAAGATGATAGTGTGTTTATCCCAATTACTACCATGACTAGCCGACTAGTTGGCAGAACTTCCCCCTTCGGCGTGGGTATTAGCTTTATTAATGTTGCTGCCAAAGATAGTAATAGTGTATCAACAGCCCAGTTTCAAATTAGTAACCTGTTGCGATTACGCCATCAAAATACAGATATCAATGCTGAGGATACATTTACGATTCGTACCCAAAAAGATGCCTTAGAGATTGTGGATCGAATTTCGGGCGCATTGACGATTTTGTTGGCGGCGACGGCGGGGATTTCTCTGCTCGTGGGTGGTATTGGGATTATGAATATAATGCTGGTCTCGGTGACAGAAAGAACCTCGGAAATTGGTTTACGGAAAGCGATCGGTGCTTCTCAATCTAGTATTTTGACGCAGTTTATGATTGAGGCAGTAATTTTATCCTTAGCGGGTGGCATTGTCGGCACAGGATTGGGAATTTCTGGGGTGTTATTAGTTGGCGCAGTTACTCCCTTAAAAGCAGGGGTTTCGGGTGTGGCAATTGTGATCGCAGTAGGAGTTTCGGGGGCGATCGGTTTATTCTTTGGCGTATTTCCTGCTAAGCAAGCTGCCAAACTCGATCCTATTGTGGCATTGAGAAGTACCTAGATTCATTCTGGTAGCCAATCTTCTGCCAAAACCAACTGTCCCGAATATGGGCAAGTATTTGGAAATATGGAAATCTCGGTATTTGTTTGTTTAGCCGCTTGGGGACGGGCGCGCTGATAACTGGCTTCAAGTTCTTCTAATGGATAGTTTTTAAGACTGGGGCTATCGGCGATCGCCAGTTCGATTTGAGTTCGAGCATCAGTTATAGAATCTAGCCAGCTATCTGAACGACGTTGTGGTTGATATTCCCATTTGAGTAAGTGCAATAAAAGACGGGTCAACTGAGATGCGATCGCTCTTCGTTCACTTTTACCCAAATCTTTAATCTCCTCAATTAGTGGCTCTAGATCAATCTCATCCCACCGCCGCTCTTGTAATAACTGGGTAGTTTGATTAATCCATAGATTGAAATCTGATAGGTAGGATCTATTCATGATTTGAACTTCCACAAATGGGGAAATACCCCTAAGCACTCCTTTAAGTATAATTGTGTTGCCATTTGCCGTAAATTACCTACTTATCTGCTTAAATAGTCAGGCAATTTACCTAATCCCTGTCTAATTAGCTTAGGCTCTATTTCAGTAAGATCAAGAATCGTGGAAACTTGATACTCTGGTTCTAGTCCGTTGTCAATAATTACATCTACTAATTTACTAAAGTGATCAAATAGCTCAACTTGCGAAGGGTATAGTTTATCAAGAGGTGCAAATTCATCACTTTCAGACTCAATCACATGAGCGGATGTAGAAATAATTGGATTACCTAGTGCCTCTAGTAATGCCGAACAAATAGAGCTATTAGGAACTCTAATCCCAGTGGTTTTGCGCTTGGGATTCATTACTAACTTTGGCACTAGTTTAGTTGTTGGCAAAATAAAAGTATAGGCACCGGGAATTAAGCTCTTCATCAGACGATAAGCCACATCATCAACTTGTGCATACATGGCAATATTTGATAACGAAGGGCATAAGAACGTTAATGGCTTGTCATTAGATATTTTTTTAATTTCTCTAACCTTTTGTACCGCCGATTTAGAGTTAAGATCACACCCGATCGCATAGACAGTATCAGAGGGATAAAGCATAACTGCCCCTGTTCGCAACGCTGATACGATCTGAGACACAGTTCGAGACTGAGGTGTTTCAGGGTTTAGTTTATATATTTCTGCCATTGTTTTAGATTTTACCTAACCCTATTTTTCAGACTTAGTTGTTTCTGCAGCAATTTTTTTATCTCGTAATTGCTCAGGATTTATTTCCCTTTCTATGTTTTCTGTATTTTTAGTTGTAGGAGATTTGGCGTTAGCAGCAAACTCAAGGGTTGAGCCTGACGAGACTAAACCTGATAAACCATTCACTAAATTTCTAATATTTGAACGAAATTTCGGATCGCCTGTCAGCTCATCTAGATCGGTAGAAATTTTTTGAGCATTGGCAAAAGTCACACGAGCAGCATCAAGGGTCGCCCTTAAAGACGCAATAGTTTCAGGGTTATTAATTTCCTTAGAGGCAAGACGGAGATTACTAGCAGTTTCCGCCGCACTGTCAGATAATTTTTTTAAGTTGCCAATAAATTCACCGTCAGCTAAAAGGGGCTTAGCACTGGCAAGAAGAGCTTGGGCTTCTTTAGAGGTCTTACTAATGCTTTCAAGGGTATTGGCTAAGTTTGCTCGATTAGATGCTAAGAAATTCTCGGCTGTACTAGCAGTTCTGCCCACACTTGCCGCCGCACTACTGATTTGGCTTGCAGTCTGTCCAAATTGTTCTAGTTGAACATCGACTCCAGACACAATGACTGTCGCCTTGTCAGATAACTTTTTAACGCTTTTAGCCGCCTCAGCAGTAGTCTTCAAAGTGTCACTAAGTCTAGCCATTAGATTGTTATCATTTATTTGATTTAGGGTTGCGGAAGTTTGTCTCAAAAGTTTAGTAAAGCTTACACCTACCGATCCGTCGATACTTTTACCATTACATATAACAATTTGGTTATTACATTCATTACTCAAGGGATTAAAGTTCTTATCGGCAGAGAGCTCAGTTTGGGGCTGAATATTAATTACTGTATTACTAAGAAACCCAGCTTGGCTAGTTTCAATAATTGATGACCGAGGAATGATAATGCTAGGATTGGCGATCGCTACGGTCACAGTTGCGCCATCATTCTGGACATTAACGCTTTGCACTTTACCAACTTGCACGCCCCGAAATCTTACTGTTGAACCCACATCTAGTCCGCTGGCATCAGGGAACTTAATATCAAAAATAAAACCCGTCTCTCCCCATCGAAAGCCTCTCAACCATAGAACAGATCCACCAAATATGCCGATCGCCAATAAAATTAATAGTCCGAGGGAACCTTCCTTTAGAATTTTTGCTTGCATTATATCTATACCTATTTAGCTACAATTTGGATTGGACCATCTCTACTACCACTCAAAAATTGTTGCACATAGGGATCATCGGTGGTGTCTATTTCCGTAATAGAACCCTGCCACTGCACATGACCTTGATACAGCATGATTACTCGATCAGCAGTACGGCGCATAGTGCTTTCTTGGTGGGTGACAACAATATAACTATCACAAACTTTTTGGTCTACTTTCAAAGAACGAATTAGATCCTCAATAATTGTTGAGGCAATAGGATCCAATCCTGCCGTAGGTTCATCGTATAAAAGCAGTTTTCGGGCTGCAATTTTAGAGCTTGAATCCTCTAAAATTGCCCGAGCTAAACTAACTCGCTTACGCATCCCGCCCGAAAGTTCACTGGGGAAGCGATCGCTAATATTAGCCAACCCAACTAACTCTAATTTTTTCTGAACTAATTCTGTAATCTGGTGATGGGATAACCGTGAATGTTCAAACAACGAAAACCCCACATTTTGCAAAACAGTTAAAGAATCAAATAAAGCCGACTGCTGGAATACCATCCCAATACGGATATCATCGTCATCACTACCAGCTACGCTATCTAGAGGCTTGCCATTGACCAAAACTGTTCCCGAATCTGGCTGTAGTAATCCAGTAATGAGCCGAAGAATTGTGGATTTACCCGTACCCGAAGGACCAATTACCGCAATGGCTTCCCCTGCGTATATTTTCAAGTCAATACCGTCTAAGATCACATTTTTGCCAAAGCTTTTGTGAATTCCTTGTAATTCTACGAGAGGGGTTGATGGAGGGGTTACAGTTAGCTCTGACACTTAAAGTAATTAGGAATAACTGAGATTTAGTTTACACTAGGCTTATTGATTCGAGTAGGTTTCTAATTATTTTTCTGATTTACTACCCAAAAAGTTATGTCGAAGATTTCCCTAGGTATAGTTTTAATACTTTTAATAGCGATCGCCTCACTATCTATTTTTCTCGTAAATAGCGATCAACCTCTTTTCGCTTTAAGTGGCTCTACCCCAACTAACCTTGGCATTAAAGATGGTAAATTTGCCCCATGCCTCGTCACCCCAAATTGTGTTTCTAGTCAAGCCACCGATCCTCAACATTACATTGCTCCTATTACCTATAAATCTTCATCTACAGAGGCTTATACTCAGATCAAAAAGCTCTTGGAAAATCAGAAACATACTCAAATTATCTCCGAGACTGACAACTACATCTACGCTCAAGCCACCAGTCGCCTTATGGGATTTGTAGATGATGTCGAGTTTTACTTTAATCCAGAAACTAAACTAATTGAAGTCCGTTCGGCATCACGTATCGGTGAATCAGATCTTGGTATTAACCGTCAACGCATTGAAAAACTTAGGTCGGTCATCTTATAAGGTTTAAACAATTTAATCAATGCAAGGTACCCTCAGAGAAATAGATTTATGGAGCATCCTCAAACTGATTGAGTTTGGGCAAAGGACTGGCGAACTGCTAATCCAGTCATATTCAGGAAAATCTTGGTTTATATTTTTTTTGAATGGTGATATTGTCTATGCCACTTCTAATGAGAGCCATAGGCTAAAGCAATTCTTACAAGGTATTGACCTTCATCAAGTTCTTACTGAAGTTAGTTCATCCAACTTCAGTTCAAATCTTGCAGAATATGGGCAGATTTGGGCTTTACTCGAAGCCAATTTACTCTCGACCGATCAAGCCACCAAGATCATTCAAAATATGGTCTATGAGGTATTAACTGACTTAGTTTGCTTATATGAAGGGAATTTTTCATTCCATCAGGCGATCGCTTTAGCTCCTCAACTTACTACTTTAAAATTTGATCTCCTCGCTGAAGATATAGTTAAACAAGCTCAAGGTTGGAAAGAGCTATATCAGTTAATTCAATCTCCAGATCAATGCCCCACCTTAATTCCTGCTCAGCCAAATACCCCCATAAACCACACATCCTCAACCAACATAAATAGATGGATTGATGGTAAAACCTCTATAAGGCAAATAGCCCGTTATACCAACCAAGACCCTTTGCAAGTTGCAAAATCAATTTTTATGGAGGTAAATCAAGGCACAATGGCGATCGCTCCAGCCTCTAGCGAAACTCATTACCAACAAGCGTCAGGATTACGAATTACCTGCATAGACGACAGTATTACGATCTGTCGAGCCGTGGAGTATATCCTACATAGTAACGGCTATCAAGTTACATCCATCTCTAACCCAGTCAGGGCTTTAAGTTTAGTATTTCAACTTAAGCCCAATCTAATTTTTTGTGATATTACAATGCCCGAACTAGATGGATATGAATTATGTGCAATGCTGAGAAAATCTGCTACATTTGCTCAAATTCCGATTATTATGCTCACAGGCAAAGATGGATTTATCGATAGGATTAAAGCCCGTATGGTTGGTGCCACAGAATATCTGACTAAACCATTTCGAGAAAAAGAGCTTTTAACAATTGTTGAAAGGTATTTAAGTATTAGCAAACCTATAATAAAGTAAATAAAATTAAAACATTGGGCATAGTTATTATCAATATCAATTACATGATCAATATTTAGACGATTACATGATCAAGAGACCCAAAATCAGGAAAAAGAGATTATGAGTAAAGTTTTAGTAGTTGAAGATAGCCCACCACAGAGAGAAATGATTTCCTCTTTATTAAAAAATAGTGGTTTAAATGTAACTTCTGCCAGTGATGGAATCGAAGCTCTAGAGCAAATTCAGCAAGATCGACCAGATATAGTTGTCTTAGATATTGTCATGCCTCGCATGAATGGCTATGAACTATGCCGACGACTCAAAGATAACCCTAACACCAAAGAATTACCTATAGTTATGTGTTCAACAAAGGGCGAAGAATTTGATCGTTATTGGGGAATGCGTCAAGGGGCAAATGCCTACATAGCTAAGCCTTTTCAGCCGCAAGAACTAGTTGGCACTGTTAAAAAGTTGTTAAGGAGTTCAAACTAAATTCAAGAAATAGTTAATTTAAGTTGATTTAATCATTTACTTGCTGTTAGATATTAGCAGTGATTATGCAACTAGGTTTGTAACTATCCATAAACTCGTCAATATCTTAGGCTACATATCAAATATCGTTAGGTAAAACTTTTAGATTATGGTGGAAAATTCAGAGCTAGAGATCGACCAAGAGCAGAAGCCGACATTTCAGCAAGTCGAAGCCCCAGAGGGAGAGTTGCATTTGCGGTTTTTTGTGGGATCTGGTATGGAGTTTGCTCTGCCAGCGATTGGAATTAAAGAAGTACTTGAATACTCTCCAGATCGGATTAATCCGATGCCTAATGTTTCCTCTTTGCTTCTAGGCACAATTAATTTGAGAGGAAGAGTTGTATGGGTTGGAGATTTGGGACAATTTTTGGGTGAAACTACTCCCTTAAGTACTGATCGAAACGATGTATCAATTATCGCTATAGAAGATCAAGGTGTAATTTTGGGCTTAGCCATTGATCGAATTGGGGTAATTGCTTGGCTTGATCCAGATCGGCTTAAAGCCTCAAAAACTCTTCCAGATAGCATGGCTCCCTTTATAAAAGGGGAATGGGCTGTTAATGACGATAATCAGTCCCTTAAACTTTTAGATCAAGTCAGCATTTTACGTTCTGCGCGTTGGGCGTCATAGAATTGCCACTTTTTAGTAGTTTGGGCTTAGTAGTTTGGGCATTTTATTCAAGTATTTTAATTAATATGTATATAGGCACGAGACTCAGGAGAAAGTAAATGGCACCTAGCATTCAAAACCAAAGAGATTACGACAAAGCTTCTTTAGCATATATGCAAGGTGACTATCAAAGTGCCGCAACTATGACCGAGAGGCTTGTAAAAGAGTCACCTGATAATCCAACCTATCGGCTGCTGAATGGGCATATTAACTTAGTTTTAGAAAGGTATCAGTCTGCAGTTGAAGATTATCAAATTGTCTTACAGCTTACAAGTGATTCGGCAATTATTGAAAATGCTAACTGGGGCATGGAAACCGCAGCAGACAGGTTAATGCAAGATCAAGAGGAAGCAGATGATACTGAGAATCAGCCATATACCAATGATCAAACCTTCCCTGAACCTAATGAAGTTTTTGATTCTTTCAATAGCGGCTTTGCTATTGATGATGTTGAGTTTGAAGATCCATTTTCGTTTGAACAAGATGAGTTTATTACTCAAGCCACAAGTATTCAATCTAGTCAACGTACTAGTTTCCAGAATAATCCTACAAAGCTAGAAACTGGTTCTATAAATGAATCTTCATCAGATAGTGACACCTACGAAGGCTTATCTAATGTTGAATTCAATAGCTTTGATGATACTGATAGTTTTACCTTTAATAGCTCAAATACAGCTCAAGATAATCAATATAGTAGTGGACTAGATATTGACTATTCAGATATCACCGAAGCGGTAGTTGCTGAGCCTAAAGCCAGCCAAGATGCTGATACTAATCTAGTATTTATCAATGAATTTGATGATTTTGATAATTTATCAGATATTTCTGGATTCCCTGGGACATTTGATGATTCTGATGCTACTCAAATGGTTACAGGTGGAGAAATTAGTGGGTTTAATGTTGCCTCTAAGTCGCCCCCTATATCTCAGTCTGCTAGTAAAGATTCGCAAAAGCTATTTAGTTCTAACGTTAAGCCAACTAGCTCAATACCTTTAAGTGCGGTGCCAATTAATGCGGGCAAGCAAGGTATGTTTTCATTCATTGATAATATGCCCTTAAAAGGTAAGTCACTGTTTATATCTATTTTTTCTGGAGCAACAGCGGCGATCGCCATAGGTTTTGTTGGAACTTCAGTGGTTACAGATTTAATCACAAAAGAAGATCAAACGGTTATTACTAGGCAAGAAGTTGTTTCTAAAATTACTACAACTACTTTGACAATGGCTTTAGCGGCGGGATTAACTAGTACAGCTATTACTCTTTTAATTAGTATTAGAGCTTTAGGCTTGATTAAGCGATCTACGGAAAATTTGCAAACGCAGTTTGAGTTGGTAATTAGAGGAGATATGAACCCTAAAGCTATTATTTACTCAACCGATGAGTTTGGGAAACTGGCAACCAGCTTTAACCAAATGATTCAATCTATTCTTAATAGTACCGTTGAGGCTCAACGTAAAGCTGAAGAACAAGAGCAATCAAAAGAAGATTTGCAACGGCAAGTAATTCGGCTCCTAGATGATGTAGAGGGTGCAGCTAGAGGAGACTTAACCGTGCAAGCTGAGGTTACGGCAGATGTTTTAGGTGCAGTAGCAGACTCATTTAACCTCACTATTCAGAACCTTAGGGAAATTGTGCAGCAGGTTAAACTAGCAGCAAAACAAGTTAGTGAAGGTTCCAAGGAAAATGAAAGCTTTGCTCGTAGTTTATCCTCTGATGCATTAAGGCAAGCTGAAGAATTAAGCGTCACCTTAAATTCTGTTCAGGTGATGACAGAGTCAATTCAACGGGTAGCAGAAAACGCTAGAGAAGCTGAGCAAGTGGCAAAACTTGCTTCCCAAACTGCTCTAAAGGGTGGAGAAGCAGTAGAAAGAACAGTGGCTGGTATTCTTGACATTCGCGAAACTGTTGCAGAAACTACTCGTAAAGTAAAACGTCTAGGGGAGTCGTCACAGGAAATTTCCAAGATTGTCGGTTTGATTTCTGCCATCTCTTCTAGAACTAACCTGTTGGCACTTAACTCTAGCATTGAAGCCGCTAGGGCTGGTGATGCGGGTAGAGGTTTTGCGATCGTTGCGGATGAAGTTAGGCAGCTAGCAGATAGAGCCGCTAAAGCTTCTAAAGAGATAGAAAAAATTGTGTTGCAGATTCAAAGTGATACAGGTTCTCTGCAACAGGCTATGGATAAGGGTACTCAACAGGTTATTGATGGAACTAAACGGGCTGAGCAAGCCAAACAATCTCTAGTTGATATTATTCAAGTATCACAGAGGATAGATGGTTTAGTAAGATCAATTACGGAAGATACTATTAAGCAAACTGAAACCTCTAGAACAGTGGCGCAAGTTATGCAGTCCGTTGAACTTACAGCTCAAGAAACTTCTCAAGAGTCTCAAAGGGTATCGGCATCGCTCCAAAATCTTGTGGGTGTTGCTCGGAGCTTACAGGAGTCTGTGGAACGTTTCCGAGTTGATTCTGATCACACTGGAGGCAAGGCTTAAGCCGAGTCGATCATTCTTATACATATATCTCTAACAGAAGACCCACCATGAACACAGAACAACAGCAACAACGTATAATGGGCTACTTCATTGAGGAAGCCAAGGATCACCTTAATACAATTGAGCAAGGAGTCCTGAATCTTCAAGATGTTTTGCTTGATAGAGAAATGACAAATGAGATGTTTCGAGCAGCTCACTCCATTAAAGGTGGGGCAGCAATGTTGGGTGTTGCTAGTGTTCAGCATATTTCTCATAGATTAGAAGACTACTTTAAAATTCTGCAAGAGCATAGCAATATTCAAGTTGACGAGAGATTAAAGAGTTTATTTTTAGCTGGGTTTGATCGCCTTCAAGAACTAGTTGAGCAACTAGAAGTTAACTATAAGATTTCTGATGAGCTCGCTGCGGCTGCTTTAGAGAGTGTCAAGCCTATATTTATTGAGTTGGAATCCTATTTAAATAGTTTAGTGGATGGCACTGGTATTGATTCTAGTGGTAATGCTCTAGATCGCATATTTCAAGTTGAAGTATCTAATAAGCTTAGAGATATGTTGCAACTTTTCAAACTAGAAGAAAGTTCATCATCTAGGCGTGAGCTTGATTCTATATGTTCTGAGTTATTAACCATAGGAAATAATCTAAATCTAGATAAATGGTCTGAACTTATTTTTACGGTAAAAGCTGCGATCGCCTTCCAAGATAACTCTTATCGTACTCTTGCCCCAGTTATCATTAAGGATACAAAACACGCTCAAAATTTGGTTTTAGAGGGTAGGGATTGGGAAATTAATATATCTCCAGAGTTACAAGCTCTCATCCCAACTAGCGCTCCAATCGCTTCTTTTGATGATGATATGACCGTATTTATGGATAACATATCAGACTTTGATTCTAGTGACGTATCTATGGATGACCTCTTCAGTGACGCTGGATTGGAATATGACTCAGTGAGCACCTCGGAGTTTGATGATTTATCTGATTTATTTGAATCGGCGATCGCACCTAAAGACGCGGAAGAACCTACAGATTTGGATTTAGAAAGCTTATTTGAATCTACTCAAGAGGAGACAAATTCAACTACAGATGCAGGGTTTGATGATTTTGGTTTAGAGGATTTACTTCAAGAATCAATATCCACGCCAGATACTCAAGAAGCCGAAATATCTTCTATCCAAGATGATGATTTAGGTCTTGAAGACTTTTTCTCTGCTACAGATGAAGATAATTTTGAACCTATTCAGTCAATTGATGCTGGAACTTGGAGTGCAGATGCTGTCGAAACATCTGAAACTGGATTAGATGAATTTTTTGATGAGTTTGCAAATGAATTTTCAATGGTTACTGAAGTTACAGAAATTACGGATGATATTGCGCTGAATGACATTTCAGAATTTTCTGCAGCCCAAGATGAAAATATAGTTGATGAAAATCAAATTGACTTTGCTGATCTACTAATTGCTGAAAACTCTCAAGAAGAAGATCGCATCCTTGATTTCAATGAATTTAGTAGTACAGAAGACGCAGAAATAGATAGTGAGGAATTTTCTGTAGAATTCAGTGGTGTCAGCATTGAAGAACCAGTTTCCACGGAAGATATTGTTGATTTTAATGAATTTAGCGATCCAGAAGATGCAGAAATAAATAGTGATGAATTCTCTGTAGAATTTAGTGGTGTCAGCATAGAAGAGCCAGTTTCCACGGAAGATATCGTTGATTTCAATGAATTTAGTAGTACAGAAGATGCAGAAATAGATAGTGAGGAATTTTCTGTAGAATTTAGTGGTGTCAGCATAGAAGAGCCAGTTTCCACGGAAGATATCGTTGATTTCAATGAATTTAGTAGTACAGAAGATGCAGAAATAGATAGTGAGGAATTTTCTGTAGAATTCAGTGGTGTCAGCATTGAAGAGCTAGTTTCTGCGGAAGATATCGTTGATTTCAATGAATTTAGCGATCCAGAAGATGCAGAAATGGATAGTGACGAATTTTCTATAGAATTCAGTGGTGTCAGCATTGAAGAGCCAGTTTCCACGCAGGTTAACATTGACGACTTTGTAAGTGTCGATGAATTGCACGAGCTAGACACAATTATTGATGCGCCTATAGCAATAGAAGAGCCTAAAGCTATATCAAGTTTTGATGAACTTGAAACTTTAATTGAAACCACACCTTTAGTTCAAGTTAAGAAAGCACCAAGTGACGATTTTGATGATTTAGAAGCACTTTTACGAGATTCCAATGATGTTGGAGGAGCTTCTACAAAGGTAGCTAAACGCTCAATGCCTGCAAAGAGGCAAGCAAGTAAGATTATCTCTCAGACTATGAAGGTTGAAGTAAAACACCTAGATAGTTTGAATAATTTAGTAGGAGAACTTGTTGTAAATCGAAATCTCCTAGACCAGAATCAAGAGAAAATGCAGCAGTTTTTATCTAACTTGCTCAATCAAGTGCAACTTCTAAGTGATGAGTCTCAAAAAATGCGAGATCAGTACGATCGCTCTTTATTAGAAAATTCATTGGTGGCTACCCGTGAACAAAGTAGGGTTTCTACTGCCTTAATGCAAGGTCGTGGAGATGACGATCAAATTACCAGAAGCACATCTAGTGACTTTGACTCAATCGAACTTGACCGATTTAGTGATTTCCATACTCTTTCTCAAGAAATTATTGAGCTTATTGTCCGAGTTCGTGAATCAGCATCTGATATTGAGTTTGTGATCGGCGAAAATGACCAAGTTACTCGCCAATTAGGGGTAATTACTAATCAGGTACAAGACGATCTAAAACAGTCCCGCATGGTGCCATTTGCTCAAATTGCCGATCGCTTGCCAAGGGCGGTTAGAGATTTAGCAATTAAAACTGGAAAAGAAGCTGATATTGATATTAAAGGTCGTGAAACTCTAATTGATAAGGCGATCCTTGAGCAGCTTTATGATCCCATGACTCATTTAGTTAGCAATGCGATTGTGCATGGATTAGAAAATCCAAATACTAGAAAAGGCTCAGGTAAGCAAGCCAAAGGATTGATTACTGTTCGTGCCTATCACCAAGGTAACCAGACTATTATTTCCGTTAGCGACGATGGAGCTGGAATTGATATAGAAAAAGTCAAGCAAAGTGCGGTAAATAAGGGAATAAGAACTCAAGAAGAGGTCGATCAACTATCAGATGATCAGGTCTATGAACTTTTGTTCGAGGCAGGATTTAGTACAAAGAGCCAAGCCGATGAATTATCTGGTCGTGGTGTGGGCTTAGATGTAGTTAGTACAGCTCTTAACGATATTCGCGGTACAGTCATTACCGAATCTTCTTTACTTAAGGGAACTACATTTACGATTAGATTACCTTTAACCTTAAGTATTTCTAAGGCTATGGAATGCGTTAGTAACCGTACTAAAATTGCTTTTCCTGTGGATGGATTTGAAGATATGATTGAAGTCCCTTTAAGTCAAGTCTTTACCAATGAGAAAGGACAGTCGTGCTTAGAATGGCGAAATACAACTTTGCCCTTTCAACTATTATCTGATTTATTACCATACACTCGGCAAGTTAGTCGCAAAAGTATTTATAACAAGCAAGAGGATGATGTCATCTCAATCATTGTTTTACGCAATGATACGGGCTATTTAGCATTACAAATTGATCAGTTTATTGGTGAAAATGAAATTGTAATTAAGCAACTAGAAGGTCCTATTCCTAAACCCTTGGGAATTGCTGGCGCTACAATCTTGGGGGATGGTCGAGTTATGGCGATCGCTAATGTCTTAGAACTCTTCGATATTGCTAGTGGCAGGTTGAAATCTGGACATTCTGTACCTGAACTACCTATCAATGAACCAGATGAAACTACAGATCCAACCGTACTAATTGTCGATGACTCAATTACTGTAAGAGAATTACTATCTCTAACGTTTAGCAAAGTCGGGTACAAGGTTGAGCAAGCAAAAGATGGTAAGGATGCTTGGGAAAAATTACGCGCAGGCATGGTCTGTGACCTGATTTTCTGTGATATTGAAATGCCTAAGATGAATGGCTTGGAACTATTAGGTAGATTACAAAAGGATGAAGTCCTATCTAAGATTCCTGTAGCTATGCTCACTTCACGCGGTGGTGACATCCATCGTAACAATGCCAAAGAACTAGGAGCAAAAGCATACTTTACTAAACCCTACCTTGAAGAAGAAGTAATTACTGGCTCTAAACGGTTACTCCAAGGAGAATTACTTCCATATTAGGAAATAATGATTTCTCTGCAATGTGTATCTAAGTGGTATGGGAAATTTCAAGTTTTGAATGACTGTACCACTCAAATTCGCCAAACGGAAGTAGTGGTAATTTGTGGTCCTTCTGGCTCAGGTAAATCTACATTAATTAAGTGTGTAAATGGTTTAGAACTGTTCCAAAAAGGTGAGATTTTTGTTAATGGTATATCTGTAGGGGATCCTAAAACAAATTTAACTAGCTTACGATCTCAAGTAGGTATGGTATTCCAAAGTTTTGAACTATTTCCGCATCTTTCAGTTTTAGATAATTTAATATTAGCGCCAAGACAAGTTCTCAAAAAATCTAAAGATCAAGCGATCGCTAAGGCTGAAGAATTGCTAAAACAAGTAGGATTACAATCTCAAGGCAGTAAATTCCCGCGCCAACTCTCAGGGGGGCAGCAACAACGGGTAGCGATCGCTCGGGCTTTAGCCATGGAACCAATTGTGATGCTCTTTGATGAGCCTACTTCTGCCCTCGATCCAGAAATGGTAAATGAAGTTTTAGATGTGATGGTAGATTTAGCAACGGCAGGCATGACCATGATGGTAGTAACCCATGAGATGGGGTTTGCGAGAAAAGTTGCTGATCGGGTGATTTTTATGGATCATGGCAGCATTGTTGAAGATGCCACAAAGGATGAGTTTTTTCATCGTCCTCAATCTGATCGAGCGCAATTATTTTTATCTAAAATCTTACATTCCTAGCTTGCTGAAGTTACCCATTGGGCGATCGCTTCAGCTAAACTTTTAGCCAACTTTTTTTGCTCTAGTGGGTTAATAATCCAGTCAAACTCTTCAGGATGAATCATAAACCCTAACTCTAAGAGTACAGAAGGGGCTACGGTGGGGCGAGCAAGAGCCAGATTATTCCAAAAAACTCCGTAGGATGAACGATTTAAGTCTTTAACCAGATAGTTATGGATAAACATCGCTAGATCGTGACTCTGGGCATGGTACCAAAATGTCCCAATACCTTTAGTTTTTTCGGCATCGCCATTATCGGGGAGAGCGTTGTAGTGCAAACTTAGGGCGATCGCTGGTTCTATTTTTTCGATCATATCCGCCCTTGGCTGTGGGTAAATATCCTCATCACCAGATCGAGTCAAAATTACCTTTGCCCCTTTTTTTAATAATTCCTGTTTTAGTAATTTACTCACAATCAAAGTTACATCTTTTTCTGGATAGCCCGTAGCTCCTCTGGAACCTAGATCTGCTTGGCTACCATGCCCAGGATCAATGAGGATAGTCAGATTTTTTAGTGAATTATTAGTATTTACCTGTGGCGGATGTCTGAGGGATAAGACTAAGTTCGTGCCATCATATCTAACCTTATAACCCCATTGCTGACTGGACTTTAAATTGATTGTGTATTCAACTTTATTGGGCGCAGCTTGTTGCCAATCTATACGACTAATAACGGGGTCATCATTAACTAAGTTGGTATCAGTTTGGGCAGTGACATTATGTAAAGTGAGAGCAAAGGTGCGATCGCTTTGAGTAATAGAAATAGGAACAGGCAATTGTAGGGGAATTAATAACTCAGTCCAGCCTTTAACCTTGCGAGTCTGAAAACTACGAACCAATGAAGTGGGAATGGTATTAGCACTATTAATTTGGACTGATTTTGCCTCAATCCAACCGCCATAGCTTAAACGCACCCAATCCCCTGCTCGCGCTGTAATTCGATCCACTGTACCTTTAGGTAAAGGTGTAAGTCGGGAAAAGTCAGAACCCGCACCACTCCGAGCTATCCCTGACTCTATAATCACTTTTGCCAGTTCAATTTTTTGAGGAGAGAGGATACTAATATTGCTGTTAGATTTTTGGGAAATACTTTTTTGATCCAAAGTAGCTATAAATTCAGGTTTACCTAAATCTCCAGAGTCCAAAAAACTTGCACAACCTCGATAAAGACCACTAGGGGTAGGTAAGGGTAGATTATTGCCAGTGAGAATTGCCGAATTTGGGGGTAATTGTAATTGGTTGCTCGGAGATAAAGGGATCAGAAAATTTGCTAATTTAACTTGAATATCAGCCTTAGGCGTAGCGATCGCTTCAAAGCAAATATCTTCCTCTGGCAACCTTGATATATTGACATTGGGCATCAATGATGAACTGATAAACCCCAAACTTTTAGGTGGATCTATAAAACTAGATAACCGTGTTACAGCCAGATTAAGATTTTGGTTCTTGTACTGTAAATTAAATTGATTTATCCCCAACTGCAACGGAAAACTAGGGGCAAAATGACCAAACCTAGAACGCTTAATTGGCTTGCCATTAACTAAAACATCGCCAGATGAGGCTGCCGTACCAATTAAAAATATGCGATCGCTCTGGGTTTGGTGCTGAGAAGGAGGATAGGCAACAAAAAGTCTTTGAATATTATTTTGAGAAATACTAGGAAAGATAATTAGAAATGTGGCGATCGCCAATAATAAAACTAATATTAGATTTTTGAATCCTTTACCACGTATCGTCATCGGTCACGCTCTTATCCCAAATTTCTAAATCCAACTCTTCTAGATACACTAAAGCACTTTGAATCTGATGACTAGTTCCTTCAAGTTCTAGGTTAAACCAGCCGTCTTCTTTGGCATTTTCTCCTAAAATAGCCGCAACAATATTGACAGTTACCCCATGATCAGAGACCAAACGGGAAATAATTGGCTCCTTATGATAACTTTGGGGTACCCGCATCGTCAGTAAAGCTTTAGTTAATCGATCATCATCTTTGCTTATACCGTCTGTAGAATCCAACTGAAAACTATCCTTAGAATTGAGCATTTTGACCTCGTCATGAAAAATTTATGGTTACAGCTTAGTTTTATCGGTTGTTTCTTGAGATGATTCAGCTGTTACTTCTGGTTCTCCTTTAAACTCTTCCCTAAAACCACGAATACTCTGAGCCACGGCTTTACTAAGTTCAGGAATTCGCTTAGAGCCAAATATAGCTACTCCAACCACCGAGATTATGATCATTTCTGGTAAACCAAGACCAAACATAGTTTTTAAATTGTTCGTATTACATCTCAAGGTTAAACCATCTTGGGGAAATTTTAGTGATTTACATTAACATTTCCCCTTATTATTTAGTCCCAAACTTCATACTTAAAGCTTTAATTAGTATATAAAAACTGGAACTTTACCCTAAAATTTTAATTATGAGGCTGGATTACCCCATAGCCACCATGATTGCGTTCATAGACAACATTAATTTGCCCAGTTTCGCCATTCCTATACACAAAGAAATCATGATCAACCATCTCTAGTTGCTCCACAGCCTCTTCTGTAGTCATAGGTACCATAGTAAAATATTTATTCCGAATAACTTGAGCAGGTAATTCAGGTACACGATTTTGATCAGGTAGAGGAATAGGGGGCTGTTCTGTAACTGCTAAAGCAGTCTTAGTATTAATTTTTGCAGATTTACGCTCTTTATATTTTCGTAATTTACGGGCAATTTTATCTGCAACCAAATCAATACTGGTATAGAGGTTTTCGCTCCTTTCTTCAGCCCGAATTACAGTGCCACTAGCGTAAATAGTTACTTCGGCGGATTGGCTAGAAATAATACGAGGATTTCGCGCAACAGAGAGGTTAACATCTACCTCTGTAGTCATTGACTTAAAATGATTTACGGCTTTATCGATTTTTTGACCAACATATTCACGGATAGCTTCTGTAATTTCAATATTTTTACCCTGAATTACAATTTTCATACCGTTACCTCGCTTTTTTCAATACAAATAATGATTAATAGTTAGATTTCTAACTTTTAGCTTTAAGTTTTAAAAAAGTTGTGAATTCCAACTAATTCTTAACCACAAGATAACATTTTGCTTAGTTAAATTCCCTATTTATTAAACTGTTCTTAATATTTAAATACTTTGAACTAACCTAGCTAAGATTCCTGATTTTTCTACACCCAAATTGTTTTTAATTTTATATTTTGTTGATCTGAGAAATAAAAAAGCTACTGCCAATAGCAATAACTTTAATAGCATATTAAAGATTAAGTTAAAAATTCACAAAAGTCCTACTCTTTATCTTTAAGTTTATCAAATAGATCTTCAGCTTTTTCTTTTAAATCTGATGCTATATCTCTAACATCTGTATTTAAAAAATTACTAGCCTTCTTAATATTTTCATCACCAGTTTTTTCTTGTATTTCTGCGGCGAGTCCCTTAGCATTGCTAGCTAGGTCTTCAGCAGCATCTTCAGCTTTATCTTTTAAATCGCCTAAAAAACTAACGACATTTCCTGACAAGTTTTATCTTTGCTCATAGATATCTATCCTCGTAGAATGAGTTTTACCAAATCACTATATTACTTTATCTAAAGGCAGTAATTACTATCGCCAAGATACCTTAGGCAATATCTGCTCACGATCAATGCGATCGCTATATTTAACCGCAAAGTTTAGTAGGGAATCCAATAAAGCATCAGATAAATAGTGAGGCTTCAATCCTAAGTCTAAAAGATTGGTGTTTTTAGCGTTAAAGTAATGTTCCTCTTTTTCGACACGCGGATTATCAATGTTGTTAATTTTAACATCCATGCCAATCGTTGCTCCCGCTTTTTGCACCATTAGAGCTAAGTCACCAACAGAGAATAACTCGGTAAACTGATTAAATACCCTAAATTCTCCTGCTTTTGCAGGGGTAGCGAGCGCTAATTCCACACAGCGCACAGTATCTCGAATATCAAGGAAAGCCCGAGTTTGTCCGCCTGAACCATAGACAGTGAGGGGATGATTAATTGCAGCTTGAATACAGAATCTATTTAAGGCTGTACCAAATACACCGTCGTAATCCAGCCTATTAATTAAAACCTCATCAATACCAGTCTCTTCAGTTAAAACTCCATAAACTACGCCTTGATTTAGGTCTGTTGCTCTAAGTCCCCAAACTCGACAGGCAAAGTGGATATTTAAAGAATCTTGACACTTGCTAACATGATAAAAACTACCAGGTTGCTTAGGATAGGGCAGAGTATCCTTACGACCATTGTGTTCGATCGTAATATAGCCCTCTTCAATATCAATATTTGGTGTGCCATATTCACCCATAGTGCCTAGCTTAACTAGATGACAGTCAGGGAAATCAGCCTTAATAGCGTAAAGAATATTCAAAGTGCCAACTACATTATTCACCTGAGTCAGTACAGCGTGTTCACGGTCAATCATGGAATATGGGGCAGATCTTTGTTCTCCAAAGTGAACTACTGCCTGAGGCTCAAACTTCCGAAATGCCTTGGATAGGAAATCGTAGTTAGTAATGTCACCAATAAACAGATCAATATTTTTACCTGACAGTGCGTGCCAGTGAGCAATCCGTTTTTGAATAGAGGCGATCGGAGTCAAGGTATCCACCCCAAGCTCTTGATCCCAATGTCGTCTAATCAAGTTATCGACAATGCCAACTTCATAACCGAGCTTGGATAAATATAATGCTGTAGCCCAACCGCAATAACCATCACCGCCAATCACCAGAACTTTCATGCAAATTTAGTATTTTAGTTAACTTTACTTTTATATACTTCTAATTTATGGCAAAACCAAAAGGTAAAACCTAAAATTTAGATTATCAGTTAAGGGGGCTAATTTCCCAGATTAAATTAAACTGTCAAGTTAAAAATTTCAAATGAGCAACTCTTACGACTGGATTAACAAAGCGATCGCCACAATTGAAAAAGCGAATTGGTATAGAACACCCCAAATTGTCGACCCCTCGATGCTCATGTTCGCCAGCAATAATTACTTGGGATTAGCTCAAGATCAAAGGTTAATTGATGCAGCGATCGCCGCCACCCAAAAATACGGCACAGGAGCTACAGGCTCACGGTTGGTCTCAGGGCATTTAGAAATTCATGATCAGCTAGAACAAGCAATAGCCAAACTTAAAGGTACCGAATCAGCCCTAGTATTTAGTTCAGGCTACTTAGCAAACCTAGGAACTATCTCTGCACTTGTAGGTACTAGAGATTTAATTCTGTCCGATGCTTATAATCACTCCTGCCTCAAACAAGGTGCAATTCTTAGTGGAGCTACAGTTCTTGAATATAGTCACAACAGTCATGAAGATCTATCTCAAAAATTAAAAGCTAATCGTAACAAACATCGCCGATGTCTAATCACCACAGATACAGTTTTTAGTATGGATGGAGATATCTGCCCTCTAAAAGCGATCGTTGATTTAGCGGAACAGTACGATTGCATGGTTCTTGTAGATGAAGCTCATGGTACAGGAGTATTTGGCGATCGCGGTGGTGGAGTAGTTAGCTCTTTGAATATAAATTACCCAATAGTTCAAGTTGGAACTTTAAGTAAGGCTCTAGGTAGTCTTGGTGGATTTGTAGCAGGTTCCACTAAATTAATTACCTTTCTCAAAAACCGAGCCAGCACTTGGATCTATACCACTGGTTTGTCTCCTGCGGATACTGCCGCCGCCCTCAAAGCATTGGAAATTTTGCAAACCGAACCCCAACTTCGTCAAAATCTTTGGCACAACGTCAAACTTTTGAAAAATATCTTACTAGAGGCAGATATAGCTATACTTCCCAGTTCATCTCAAATCTTGGCAATCAAGATCGGAGATATAAAGAAAACACTAGCTATCTCCAAATACCTAAAAACCCAAAATATCTTTGCTCCCGCTATCCGTCCACCCACCGTTCCATCACCGCGCATTCGCCTGACTTTGATGTCAACCCATACCCCAGATCAGATTCAGACCCTAGTTACCAATCTCAAAACCGCAATCCATCAGCTAGACTAAGCTCGTAGACCTGTAAAAATCGAATCTATGCCCCCCAAACTATCACGTCCCCCCGATCCAAGCGATCCCGAATATCAGCAATTAGAGAGAAGGATTAACTTCGCCCTTCATGTTGGAATATTTACAGCTACTAATTCCTGTATATGGTTTGTAAGATCCATAACATACTCACAGTGGGAATGGACACTTTGGCTGATAAGTGGGTGGATCATGCTTTTACTGGGACATGGTAGTTGGTTAATTTCCAAAGAAAATCAGGATAAATCATGAGTAACTCTGAAATCATCGAAAAACTCGCAGCAGCGATCGCCGAAGAAATATATATAGACATTGCCAAATGGCACCTATATCTCAATGATGCCCATCTGCATATCCCCTTAGCTGAGAAATTTTTTGCCCTGGACCATATCGATAAGGTTGAAATGCTTAAAGTCTTAGCAAATACCAAAATAGAAATTGGTGGTGGCAAGTCAGAAGTCTCTCTCAGCGATCTCATCCCAAATCCAGTTCAGTCAAAACTATTAGAGATCCTAGAAAACTTTTTCGATAAACTTTAAGAAAGGGGGTTGACAGACCCAAGGGAGTTTGTTATATTCAATAAGCGCAAAACGGTTAAACAAAACCGAAACGCCTGAACCATAGACAACACAATAGTTTGAAAGCCAAGCAAGAAAATCTCG
>Ga0209490_10001146_pt1 | contig 25901 bp, 23 predicted proteins | sample MAT06_FD_187209 | JGI IMG/M metagenome (GOLD analysis project Ga0209490, IMG submission 187209) | Freshwater microbial communities from Lake Fryxell liftoff mats and glacier meltwater in Antarctica - MAT-06 (SPAdes) (version 2) | ecosystem: Environmental > Aquatic > Freshwater > Ice > Liftoff... | reverse complement strand
GGCGATGTGCTCTCCGCCAATCTCTCCCAATCCTATGCCGAGCCCAATGCAGAGGAGTACCCAAATCGTCAGATACTTTTCGAAGAAGCCGATGCCGTCTTTTAAGCTGTCGTTCATACCGCAGAGTGCATATGCTCCTGAATGAAGTTTTTACAATACTCCTTGATCAGTTCACGCACTCGTCTAAACTCAGCCATGACTTCTTCTTCAGTTCCCCCTGCCTTCGCAGGATCTGGGAAGTTGTGGTGAAATCGCTCCATTTTTCCTGGAAAATACGGGCAACGTTCTTTGGCATTATCGCACACGGTAATTAAGAAGTCGAATGGAATTCCGAGGTACTCATCGGCCAGATTGGAAGTGTGTCCAGAGATATCCAACCCATCTTCTTTTAGGGTAGCGATAGCTCTTGGATTTACTCCGTGTGTTTCTACGCCAGCGCTGTAGACGTTGGCACAGTCGTCGGCAAAATGCCGCAAGTATCCTTCGGCGATCTGACTGCGGCAGCTATTACCTGTGCACAGTATAAGTATGTTCTTTTTCATACCTCACTTGTTCTAGCAGCAGCCAGCACCTGCTGTGCAGCAATTTTCTTGACCTTTTTTCGCGTACACCGTGATGCTGAAGATTCCTGTATCGCCGGCGTTGAACGATTCCATTGCAGCCTGATCGAGGTAGTTTGAGAGAATGTCGTTAGGGATCACAATGGCTTTCTCTTTTTGAATTTGAATATTCGTAAAACCACTTTGAGCGATTAAATCGAGATACTCTGATTTTTGAATCGCTCCCGAAACGCAACCGGCGTACATCTCGGCATCTTTTTGCAATGCTTCTGGCAATTGGCCCACCAATACTATATCGGAAATACTGAAATGTCCGCTGGGTTTAAGCACGCGAAATATCTCCGCAAACACTGCCGCTTTGTTGGGCACAAGATTGAGCACGCAATTGCTCACCACCACATCGGCCACTGAAGAGGTAAGAGGCATATTTTCGATATCGCCCTGACGGAATTCCACGTTGTTCAATTCCAGTTTATCGGCATTCTCCCTAGCCTTTTGGATCATTTCAGGGGTGAAATCTATTCCGATAACCTTCCCATTGGGACCTGTTTCATTGCGTGCCACGAAGCAATCGTTGCCGGCACCTGAACCTAGATCAACCACTGTATCTCCCATTTTTATCTGGGCAAATTGGGTGGGTAATCCACATCCAAGACCTAGGTCAGCCTCCGGATTGTAGCCCTCCACGGCTGTGTAATCGTCAGTCATAATATTGTACACCTCGGTGGAGCAGCCTCCAGCTCCGCAGCAGGATGCTTGATTGGATGACTTGTCTTGAAGGGCTATTTCAGCGTATTTCTGACGAACGATGTCTTTCAGTTGTTCTTCGGTTTGCATAGGTGCATTCTTATTATCGTTATTTATCGATGATTTGTGGGCTGTGTTTAGCAGCAGGATTCTTTGCGTTCGATCATACTCATGAAGAGATCGTTCATGTGGGCTTGTGCTATTTTCCATTCTTTCTGATCAATGCAATAGCACACCTTGGTGCCCTCAATATCTCCTTTGATTAGTCCTGCAGCTTTAAGCTCCTTGAGATGCTGAGAAACAGTGCTTTGGGAGAGGGGTAGCTCATCTACAATATCTCCGCAAATGCATGCTTTACGTTTAATGAGTAGCTTTAGGATAGCGATCCTTGCTGGGTGCGAAAGAGCCTTTGCATAACCTGCTATCCGATTGTCTCGGACCGAAAATTCGTCTGCTTTTGTGATTCCCATATTGGAGACAAATATATCGTAAAATTACGATTGAAGGATATTGGCATGAAAATGTGTGAGTGTTGGTGCGAAAAAAATATTCACTCAAACACCAAGCGATGCTCCGGAACTATTGTTTCATCACGTTTCGAAATTCCTTTATTTTTAATCCATGAAAATGACCTTGACCTTTTGGGGATTGTTGACTGTCCTCACGCTCACTCTTTTTGCCTGTAAAAAAGAGGAAGAAGAAGTAATTGAAGATCCCTGCCTCAATTACAGCGCGTATACCTTGAACGCCACTATCGGTGGCGACAAGTGGTGCGCCAATGCGTCGCTATTTGCCGATTACGCTATTGTGATGACCATCAGCGGCATCAATGACAATGGATCGACTCTTCTGCTCGAACTCGATGATGTGGACCCTGGCACCTATTCCATTACTGGAGATTCGAATTACGTGCTCTACACTTCTACATTGGCGGATGGTTTTCAAAGCACCAATGACAATCCCGGTACCCTCACCATTGTCTCGCATGACCTTTCTACCGATCGAATTAGGGGCACGTTTTCCGTAACTGTGCTCAGTCCGCTTACCGGCAATAAGTCGATCGCCGGTGGTAGCTTCAATGTGGTTTATCCGGAATAAGCGCTTTAGGAAACTTCAAAAAGCTGTTTTTCGAATCGATGCAGTTGAAGACCTGACGAAGCAATAATCCTATGTTTCGACGTTCATTAGGCCAAATCTCAATTACATAACATAGGCTGTGAGCCTTCGATGGGCCTTGTCCTCGGAAAAGAAACAGCTATCGTGCTTCACGAAGCGGATTTTAAGAGATGTCCTATAAAGAATACCCGATTCAAGGTATTTCGGGTGGAAATCATACCTATACCTTCGCTCTGCAATGAATGTCCCGGTAAAATCACCCCCAGCCTCCCGCGAGAACATGGGTTGTGGTATGTGCATTTTTCATTCTGAGGGATATGACAAAAAGTTGAAATGCTGCAAATCCTTTAAGCACGGGAAACGCTGTAAAAAGTGTCCTGGAAAATCCAAGGGCTGAAAACTCGCCCCACCCGCTCCCCCCAAAGTCCTCCAATCTTACCATCCAGCAGTCTAACCGACTTGCTGTCTAACAGTCTTATAGTCTAAAAGTCTAGCAGCCCAATCGTCTTCCCGTCTGACATCCGTGGTCAATCCACCACCACCTCAATCACCTCATTGTGCGCGTCGTCGGTGCTTATGCCAAAGGTAAATTTTCGCAATCCCGATCGTAGCTCACACTTTGAAGTATTGGGAGGAACTCGTCCAAGATTGTGTGCAAATATGACAATCTGATTTTTTCCTTTGCTCAGGCGCACCTTTACCAAATGGGGCTTTTTCCGGAGTTCATGTTTTACCAGCACATATTGTCCATTTACAGCCACGGAAATGCTGTCTTGGTCTTCTTCGCCGCTGTCGTAAAGCAAAAGTTTAACGGATCTGTTTTTTACCGTGATGCGCTGATTGATGGTTCCTTCGCGTTGCGCAAATTCATTTGCTTCAGCGGGAGCAGGCTCCACATTCATCGCCGGCTCTTGGTGTCCAGCAATATCATGGCCATAGCGGAGAATTATCCCAAAGTAATCTCCCTTTCCTCGAGCTATAAAGTCACCATCGGAATCGGTTAGTTTGATTTCAAAAGAATGAGTGTCGCGTAGCAGGTACTGATACGTTAGAAGCATATCGAAGTAGGAACGCTTGAAAAGTTTGGTAAGCCCAATCTCTGGATTCAATGAAATAGAAGACGGACCGAAACTGCGTGTCACCGCTTTAAATTGAGGCTCATCTCTTTCCAATATTGCCGGGCCGAATTGGATCAAACCCGCGCTCATTCCAATATGAAGAAGGGCATGGGGATTCGACTTGATAGGGATGAGTCCAAAAAGTGTAGAGTTGAAATTTGTGGAATAGCTGGTAATTGCATACTCCGCATTTGGCTTGATAAAGCTATAGGCGTCAAAAAAGATTCCTCCTTGCACCATCAGACCAATGCGTTCTTTGAATCGCACCCCAATGCCTGTTTGAAGATGCCCAGCGCTCCCGGGTTTCTGAAGCCAATCAGTACCCGCATCCAATTCAATTTTGGCGAAATTCAGTCCTATCGAGAAAGTGCCAGGTACAAACAGTCTCATGTTCCGCTGTGCGGACATATCTCCCGCAAGCATTGCAGTAAGGACAAGTGAGATGAGAAGTTGCAAGAGTTTATTTGGAATAGTCATCAAGAGGTCTAAATTAGATAATGAGGCGTGTAGTTCTTACTCTGTATTATCTTGTTTAAATTCACGCATAAATCCAGACTCCGAAATCATGCCATTAAATCACAACCTTCACCTCCATCCCGGACAATATGCGGTTTTGTTTCTTTCGGAGAGAAAGGATGATCCTCCCGGATATTCAACGATGGATGAGGCCACTATGGCTGCTGTAAGCAAGTTATCGGGTTTTCTAGGTTGGGAATCTGCGCGGCAATCTCCTGTGGGGATTTTTATTAGCTATTGGGAGAATAAAGAAGCTATCGATGTGTGGCGCAATGATCAGCTCCACGCGCGCGCGAAGGAGGCAGGAAAAAAATCTTGGTACCAGGTGTATCGCACAGTAGTCTGTAAGATTGAAGAAACGCAGCTGTTTGTCCGGAAATAAACATTTTATTCAAATGTGAATTGATTTATTCTGTGGTATTTGTAGCATCGAATTTATGGACTAAACCAAAGGTCTGAATGTGTGTCACATCCTAAAACCACAACTCATGAAACACCTTATCGCTATTCTTTTTATGTTCACTATCGCACCATTATGGGGGTATAGTCAGAAGTCGACAACACCAGATTCCACTGGCTTGCCGGGAGACCATTTTTCACTTGAAGGTGCGTTGGAAATGCTTCGCAACGCTGTTGATCTGGAGGCATTCGAAAAGGCTCTCAACACCGAAGCCAATGGGGTAAACAACCTCGATCTTAATCAGGATGGTGATGTGGATTATGTGCTGGTGGAGCATAGGTTGGACGGAGAAGCACACGCCATCGTATTGCGCGCTGTGGTGAGTGCTTCCGAAAGTCAGGATTTAGCAATGATCGGCATTGAGAAGAATGGCGCAGAGTCGGCAGTGCTTCAAATCATTGGCGACCAAGAAGTGTATGGCGACGACTGGATAGTAGAACCTTTGGATGAGAAAGCCGTTGGCGGAAAGGGCGGCCCCGCGGCTCCTTCTGAGATGGTGGGTGTGGTGGTCAACGTGTGGTCATGGTCGTGTGTGCGCAATGTGTATGGTTCCGGCAACCACTATTGGATATCGCCTTTCGAATGGGGCTATTATCCTTTTTGGAGGAAGGCCTGGAGGGCGCGTTTGTGGCGTGCACACCAGAGCCAATGCTTCCTTTTTCAGCCCGGCTATGGAATTGTGCTCACAAATCGCGTACATCGCTCACAGACTATCTACAGTCCTTTTCGCCGAACCTCGCCACATGTGCGCACGCATTACAAACAGGTCCACGCTGAGCACCATATTGCCACCTCCGGAAAGAAAAATGACGCGGAAAGAACAGGTCCATCCACAGGAAAAGGGACAGTCCAAAATAATGTGGTGAAGACCAAGAAATCGCCTACACAACTCGTGGATAGCGGTAATGAGGTCCGTAGTAAGAAATCGTCTGTTACAAAGAAGAAGGTCGAAGCATCAAAGGCCAAGGCTCGGAAGTAATTTGCTTCCAGTTTGTTGGCTCTTCTAGAGGTTGAACTTCGACTTGAGGTATTCGGCAATCGTAGGGTCTTCAAGTCCTTCCATATCACTTAGTTCGAGTTCAAGTGATTTTGTACTCTTGCTCAGTTCGAGTAAAGAAAGTACCAGTGATGCCGCGAAGAGTATGAGCGCACTCGCGAACGTCATCCTCGCCCATTCTGAATACTGCATGTAGATCTGGTACATACTTAGAATGGAGAGCAAAAAACTAATCACGCCGAGAATCTGCATATTCTTCACTAAACGTAGTCTGAATTTTAGATTCTTGATTTGCGCGTGAAGGATCAACTTACCGGAGTTTGTTTGCACATTGTAGCGGTCGTGGAGATTGCGCACAATGTTGGCCAGCGCCAGAAAGCGGTTAGTATAAGCCAGCATAATAAGGCTAATAGCCGGAAAGAGCAGGGCGGGAGTGTTCACTGAAATATCCATTCTAAAATTGAAGGTAATCGATTTTTTAAAGGTGCACTCAATTAACAAGAAGCCTGCGATGAGCGCGCTTTTTGTTTCTTTATATCCGAATCAGTTTAAGCCTCTACCGAATTAACCTTAACACGAAGCCTTTTTATGTCACAACCAAAGACACAAACCAGTGCCCTGGTCACTATTATCTCCGTCTTCTTTTTCTGGGGCTTTGTGGCCGCCAGCAACGACATTCTCATTCCTGTATTCAAGTCGGCCCTTACACTGTCGCAAGTCGAATCGCAGATGATTTCGTTTGCGTTCTATGTGGCCTACACCGTGGGCTCCCTGATCTACTTCGGAATCTCCCGTTGGAGGAAAAAAGATATCCTCAATAGTATTGGCTATCGCAACGGACTTTCCCTCGGACTGCTAATTTCTGCGATGGGTACCTTGCTGTTTATTCCTGCAGCCAATAACTCCTCCTTTCCGCTCCTTATAGGCGGCTTGTTTATCGTTGGTCTCGGTTTTTCGCTTCAGCAAACTGCTGCCAACACGATCATGATCGTACTTGGTGATCCCGCAAAGGCTTCTCAGCGATTGAGTATGGCAGGTGGCATCAACAACATCGGCACCACAATCGGTCCTGTGATTATCGCTTTCGCCATTTTCGGGTCAGCTTCCAGTGCATCTACCACACTTGATTTGCAGAGTGTAAAGCTGCCTTACATCGCTCTTGGAATTGCCTTTCTGATCGTAGCGGTGATCTTTCGCTTCTCGTCGGTTCCAGATCGTATTGAGGCAGTCGATGAAAAACCAACCGCTGCTTCAGTGCAGAAAACGAGTCCATTCGCATATCCTCAACTGGTATATGGAATGGTTGCCATTTTTGTTTATGTAGGTGTTGAGGTGGCCACTGCAAGCAATCTGCCTGAATTCATGAAGCAGCACGTTGGACTGGAAAGTCATCAGATAGCGCCGTATATATCACTCTTTTGGGCAAGTCTGATGATTGGTCGTTGGAGCTCGGCAGCCGGTGCATTTGGACTGGCTCAAGAGGCTCGTATTAAGTTGAATCTTGTATTACCGATACTTGCGTTCTCTATTTTCCTTTTGGTGAATCTCATTGCCGGATCAGACGTGACCATTTTTTACAACTACTTGTTTATGGTGATTGTGCTTATTGCTGCAGATAGCATAAGCGAAGGAAAACCAGTGCGGCAACTCATGCTATACAGCGCGCTCGGAATCGTGGCTCTGATCACAGGCATCTTTGCTGAAGGAATGGTAAGTGCATACGCATTTATTGGCGTCGGACTGTTTTGCAGCACTTTGTGGCCGTGTATTTTTACCATAGCAATTCATGATTTAGGAAAGCATACCAACGAAGGCGCGAGCTTGCTCATCATGATGATCATGGGAGGCGGATTCGTAAGCTTGCTTCAGGGTTACCTCGCCGAAGACCATCTCCTCGGAATCCAACATTCGTATTGGGTGGGAGTGGCCTGCTTTGCCTACCTCGCATTTTATGGATGGAAAATGAGGCATCTGCAATTTGGAGAAACGGCGGTCTCAGATCATTGAGCACTCGTGCTAATTCACGTTCGATTCATTCGTTAGATGCACGAATCACACTCCATGTTTAGCTATAAAGTTTTGCACTTGGAAATGACAAACACGACAGTAAGAGTCATAAATTATATAGTAGAGAAGCCCAAAAGACTTTTCTTCATTGACGGCATTGGCGCATTACTTACGACGTTTTTGTTATTTGCGGTTTTGAGAAATTTCAACGAATATTTTGGAATGCCCACCACAGTATTGACTTGCCTATCTGCACTAGCCGCTTGTCTTTGCCTTTATTCAACGATTTGTTTTTTCTTATTAAAAGAGAATTGGACTCCGTTCATAAGGGCCATTAGTGTGGCTAACCTGCTCTATTGTTGCTTGACCTTGGGACTATTGCTTTTCTATTTCCCTCTTCTTACACTTGTCGGCGTTGTCTATTTTTTTGTGGAGATAGCAGTGATTTGTGGACTTGTATACATTGAGCTTAAGGTAGCAAAAGCAACCAAGAAATGATGAATCGATAGCGGTTGTTGGGCAATTTCATTTTGCAAGTGCACTTAAGTGTGGGGGTGAAAGAAAAAACATGGATTTACGCTCTTTTCTCCAAGCGCCTTTAGGGTACTTTATGTCTCTAAAGTGAAAAAAATGCCGCTACGCCGTTGAAACCGACACGGAGGAAAAAGAGATTTCACGGAGGAACACGGAGGAATTTTTCTCCATGAACCTTTAGGGTTCTTTACGTTTCGATGGCGAAAAAACGGAACGCAAAGGGCACAAAGGTCCGCAAAGCACCCGAAGGAATTTCTCCCTGATTTTTTTTGGTTCTACTGTTTCTGTGGTGAAAAAATTGACGCATTAACCCTTTGCCAACGGTTTGATCCAAGTCTTTAGCCCCTTGGAAAATGAGTGCAGAGTATTTTGGATAAAAACTTATCTTTTGCCCTATATATACTTCAATTCTATGACAACACACTATTCCCTTTTAATCTTTTGCGTTGTGCTTTTGTTTTCTTCCTGCACCGTAGAAAAGCGTCGTTACACCTCTGGCTATCACGTCGATTGGAAATCGCGCATGGAGACGGCGGAAAAGAAAGTGTCTCTTTCCGCGGATAATCCCATCGTCTCAGCGGTGATTTCGGAAGAGACTGCGGCGGCGATTCCCGTGATTGAACCAAAGGCCCCTCAGTTAGTCGCCACACGGATTGTGATTGTGCAGGCTGCTCCGAAGGCGGGTAGTGCGCGCACAGACAAGAAAGTCGCTTCATCAAAAAAGACTTTTTCGTTCGAATCGTTGGTTCAGCCATCCGCAACTGTGCATCATCTTCACACGGGAAGAGCAGCACACCTTGACGCCGCGAGCTCGGCTTCTAGTGTAGGTACTATCTTCCTCATCATCTTGGCGATCTTTATTCCACCTCTCGCGGTGTATCTGCACCAAGGCTCTTGGAATTCAACCTGCTGGATCAATCTTATACTCACTTTATTGCTCTGGTTGCCGGGCGTGATCCATGCGCTGATCGTAGTGCTTGCCTAACGATTTTTCATTCCTTAAATAGTGAAGCGCCGCAGTGAATTACTGCGGCATTTTGTTTTGTTAACTCCTCTCACACAGGCTGTGAGGGTATGCTAATTGGGTAAGATAGAAGAAGCACGCCGAAACGATTGAAATCTCCCAGTATACTCGATGGAAGTGGGCATTTCACTGCGTTCGAATAGGCAAAGGAACTCACTGCTATTATGAACACCTATCTGAGGGAAGAGTGCTGCCTAAGCTGCAAAACGTAACGAAATAGGCAGGAGCTTCGTAGAATACTCAAACATCCACCCGATGCACCCAATTCGATGTATTCTTTTTATCGCTGTGGCTTTTTGCGGCGGCGTTCAAGCGCAGATTACGAAGCCTACTCATGAAATTCGATTGCACAATGGCGAGGTCTATTCCGGAAGCCGTTTAGTTTACGTTTCGCCCATTCTTCGCACTTCTGAGTTTGATCTTGATGGACGAAAATTCGAGTCGTCCGAAATTGCTTTTTTTCGAAACAACCATGGCTATTTCGTCAATCTCAATCGCATTTACAGCGACAAAGCAGAACGTTACGCTTTCCGCTTTAAAGAGGGAAAGGTGAATCTCTATGAGGAGATTGAAATTGAAGTATATGGGGGCGATGAACTGGATACTGGTGATCCGGAAGCCCGCAACGAAATGCTTGCCACTGGTGAGTCGTATCATTATTTCAACAAAGGTGATGGCGCAATTCAGAAGGCGAATTACAAAAATCTACGGATGGCTCTTTCTGATAATGAAGAGAGTAAAAAAGAACTGAATGTGATTCGCAACTACAGAATCCTGCAAGTGGGTATGATAGTCGCCGGTTCGGGTCTCATAGCCTACGAATTTATTCGGCAGAATGAAAATGCGAACGCGTCATCCCAAGGAGACGTGCGGCTCACACCTATGATTGCCTTAGGTATTGTGATCGGTGGTTCCAGTTTGCTGCTCGAATCTGGAAAGGAAAACGCTCGGTGGATGGCCGCGGATAAATACAATAGAGCCGAAGTCGCGGAATAGAGTTTACTTCTTCTTGAACGACTCAATGGCGTTGCGGGTGAATTCCGAAAGCACAAGACGGCCGCTAATGGCTGCGCGTTCCACCAGCAAGGTGTCCCAGTTTTCAGTTCCTTTCCAAAAGATGGTCTTTAACTCGCTCATAGCTTCCGGATTTGAAGCCGCGAGTTTGGTGGCGAGAAGGTCAATTGCGTCATCCATTGCTTCGGTGGTTTCAAACACTTCAGCATAAAGTCCTTTCTCTCTTGCCCAATCGGCAGTGGCCCACTCACTTGCGTTGATTGCAAGTTGCGACATAGCCGAAACGCCTATTTTACGTTCTACTGCAGGTCCAACTACGAAGGGACCGATTCCTACGGCGAGTTCGCTGAGCTTTACAGAGGCCCGCTGAGTCGCAAAGCAAAAGTCGACCGACGAGGCCACACCAACTCCACCTCCAACAGCCTTTCCATGCACCCTACCGATGATCAGTTTCGGACAAGTGCGCAGTGCATTGATCACTTTCGCAAAACCAGTGAAAAATGCATTGCCAGTTTCCACATCTTTTATCGCTATCAATTCATCGAAGCTAGCTCCTGCACAAAATGCACTTTCACCTTCGCTGCGCAGCACGACAACGCGCACACTGTCGTTTCGACCTGCTGCCTGAATTGCTTCTGCGAGCGCGTTCAATAAAGCACCCGGAAGAGAATTACTCTGTGGGTGAAAAAAAGAAACGGTGCCCACGCCGTGAGTCACCGTTGTAGTTACTGTACCTTCCAAAGTGATATTATTTCAATGAAAAAGGGGGATCGTTTAACCTTCCATTCTCCGGTGAACTCAGCCTCTTTTTGCAATCGGCAAATAATCGCGCTTCGTATGTCCGGTATAGATCTGACGCGGACGACCAATTGGTTCGCGGTGTTCCGTCATTTCTTTCCATTGTGCGATCCAGCCTGGTAGACGACCCAATGCAAACATTACTGTGAACATTTCGGTTGGAATACCAATAGCGCGATAGATAATGCCAGAGTAGAAGTCTACGTTGGGATAAAGCTTGCGCTCCACGAAATACTCGTCTTTCAGAGCTACTTCTTCAAGTCGCTTGGCAATATCCAATACAGGATCGTGAATGCCGAGTTTGTTTAGCACCTCATCGCATGATTTCTTGATGATCTTGGCACGTGGGTCAAAGTTTTTGTACACACGGTGACCGAAACCCATCAAGCGGAATGCGTCGTTTTTATCCTTCGCTTTTTCAATCCATTTATCGGTATCTCCGCCATCCATCTTGATGCGCTCAAGCATTTCAATCACTGCCTGATTGGCACCACCGTGAAGGGGACCCCACAATGCTCCCATTCCTGCAGCGATGGAAGAATAGAGATTGCTCTGCGAGGAGCCAACCATTCGCACTGTAGAGGTAGAGCAGTTTTGCTCGTGATCCGCGTGAAGGATGAGAAGTTTATTCAATGCATCGTCTACAATAGGATCTACGTCATATTCTGCCGTAGGCAGAGCGAACATCATATGAAGGAAATTTTGTGTATACGAATAGTCGTTTTTCGGATACATGATCGGGTGACCGATACTCACTTTGTGAGCCTGAGCAGCGAGAGTAGGCATCTTGGCCATCAAACGCTGCATGGTGAGTTCGATGTCTTTGAACGGACGATTCGGATTGTGGGATTCCGGATAGAACGTTGACATAGATGCGATCATCGAAGACAATACGCCCATTGGATGCGCTCCTGTAGGGTAAGCTTCATAAAACCGCTTCATATCTTCATGCACAAGGGTGTGGTGACCAATGCTTGTGGTGAAATAAGAAAGCTCCTTATCAGTGGGCAGTTCGCCGTAGATAAGCAAGTACGCTACTTCCAAGAAACTGGCGTATTCCGCCAACTGTTCTATGGGGTAGCCACGGTAATTGAGAATACCCGTTTCACCATCCAAAAAAGTGATGGCGCTTGTGGTAGCACCGGTGTTTTTGTATCCGCTGTCCAAGGTCACGTAACCGGTCATGTCGCGCAACTTGGTGATGTCGATGGCTTTTTCTTGTTCAGAGCCGGTCACAACCGGAAGCTCATATTCCACCCCGTCTAGAATCAATTTGGCAGTTTCGCTCATTGAAAATGAATGATTTAAATATTTTTCAATCGGTTCGCAAGATAGTGGCGCTAAGGGTTTATTCAAACCTTTTTGAACACATGCGAGCAGAATTTTACAAGCCTTTAACTGAGTTACTCAGATTTTGTTCGCTTTTAGAGCCGTGAAGCCTATTTCAGGGCACCGGTACTAAAAGATGGATTACTCCCAACTGGGGACAAATTTCGCCTGCCAGGCCTGCCATTGCTCTGTAGTCGCAATCTGTTGGTAGTGATTTTCGGCCACCAGACGCAGGTAGAGTTCGATCTGAGGAGGGGTGCGATAGCCTGGTGCCGGAAGCAAAAGCTTCGCATTTTCATCAAGAAACAAGACCGTTGGATAGGCTGAAACGCCGAGGTATCGCGTGAATTCATGCACGCTGTTGCGACCTGTCTGACTTGGTTTATAATCAGGGTTCGTAAATACCTTTTGATCAAAGTAGATCGTATCCGCCGACTCCGCATTGAATTTTACGGAATAGAAATGAGTGTTCAGGTATTCGGATACTTCGTTGTCGTAAAAGGTGTTTTGAGTGAGCGTTTTACACGGGCCACACCAATGGGTGTAGACGTCGATCATGATCTTTTTTGGCGTTGACTTACTCAGCTCAAGTGCCTCCGCAAGTGTAACCCAATGAACGGGACTTTCAGAATGTTCAGCAGCCTGACCAATCCCGTTGAGAGAGCACAAGCCGCAGATTAAAACCAAGAAATACTTCATTGTTAAGTTGGAGGTAAGATTCGAATTACTTTTCTTCTCCCATGAGTTTTCTTAACTGCGGTGCAATCAGAATCAACACTATACCTGCAGCAATCGAAATGTATCCGATGGTTTCGTAACCTCCTGCGTAGGCTTCGAGTTTTTGAACGTTAGTCGGGTTTTCGACTGTGTCGTTGGTAGCCATCGCCGCACCGATTAATCCGGCTCCATATTGCCCATACGCACTTGCTAAAAACCATGTTCCCATCATCACGCCGTGCAATCGCAGCGGAGAGAGTTTGGTGATCATCGACAGTCCGATGGGCGACAAACACAATTCACCCAATGTGATCACGAGATAGGCGATCACGAATGTCCACAGTGGTGTAAAACCATTCATATCCGCTAAAAACTTACTTCCGAAAAAGAGCAGGAAACCAGCGCCGAGAAGGACGAAGCCTAAACCGAATTTCACTATCGTGTTAGGTTCGCGTTTTTTCTTGTTCAAATAAAGCCAGATCAAACCTACGATCGGGGCCAGGAGAATTACCCATGCAGAGTTCACGGAGTTGTTTACCGAAGTCATGTTCAGACCATGACTGGTAACGTTTCCATTGGCAAAGAAATTCAACGATCCACCACCTTGTTCGAAGAACGACCAAAAAATGGCTGAGAATAAAATCAGAATTCCCGCTACGATCAGCTTGCGCGATTCATCGAGCGCAGCTTTGCGTATTTCAATCACAATGAAGGCAATCGTACCCACAGCGGCGACAAGGAAAATCAGATCCGTAAAGGAGAATTCAATTCCGAAAATTGTAACATCGAAAGGGTAGTACACCAGAATGAAGAAGACCGGGATGAATGCGAGTGTCGCAAGGTGATACATGAGCCCTTTGCTCTTCATTTTCTCTGGTTCAGGAGAGAGACCAATGGGTCCGAGCGAACGCTGAGTGAAAACGAAAAGTGCCAGACCAACCAGCATGCAAACACCTGCAATTCCAAATCCGAGAGACCAACTGATGGACGTGCCGATGTAGGCGATCGTCAGGCCGCTCAGCAGCGCACCGATGTTGATTCCCGAATAGAACAGCGAGAATCCCGCATCGCGGCGAGGGTCTCCTTTTTTATACAAACCTCCCACCATCGTGGAGATGTTTGGTTTGAAGAAGCCATTTCCGACAATCAAAATACTTACACCTGCATAGAACGGAAAACTGCCCGGAATGGCCATCAAGAATGTACCGATGGCCATGAGGATTCCGCCCCAGAAGATCGAGCGGCGAAATCCGAAAAGACGGTCTGCAAACAATCCGCCTATAAAAGCCATCGCATAGATGAAAGCCTGAATGGTTCCATATCGCTTATTGGAGATCGCTTCCGCCTCATCGCGGTACTTGCGCTCAGTAGTTTCTACATAAAACTTGGGATGAGATTCATCCAATATTTCACCGTTCTCTACCTTGTATTTTTCCTTTATGGCATCAATTTCTACCTGAGGAGCAGGGTGGTAATCGACACTCAGAATCAAGTGCGAAATGTAGAGTCCAAGCAAGGCGCGCATACCATAAAACGTAAATCGCTCCCACATTTCAATGAGAAACAAATACCACAATTGTTTCGGGTACTTCCCTTTGAAATTCTGAATGGACTCCAGGGTAATCTCTCGATCTTGTTTGGTCGTTTGATCCATGTTGGTTGGTTTCAAAAATTTGGTTTAGCTCACCCCTTTCTCTCTCATAATGCTATTCAGCCAACGCAGCAGCACGATCAGCATTATAGCTGCGATCATCACCAGAATGAAGTTCATCAGGAAGAATCCGCCTTTGTCGTCGGTCGCTTCGAAGTTGCTGGAGAGAATACCTGCGAGTTTATTTCCTACCGAGGTGGAAAGGAAAAATCCTCCCATCATCAATGCGGTAAGTCGGGGAGGAGAGAGCTTGGATACGAGCGACAAGCCCATTGGCGATAGGCACAATTCACCTAGCGTAATCACTCCATAGGTGGCAAACAACCACAGCGTGCTGGCTTTGTCGACGTTTACATCGGTGGATCTCACTGCAAGCACCATGACCAGAGCCGAAAGTGCAGTGATCACCAAACCAATTGCAATCTTGGACGGGGTGCTTGGCTCGCGCTTGCGACGGCGCATAAATCCAAATATTCCAACCACAACAGGCGTGAGTACAATCACCCAAAATGGATTGATACTTTGATAAAGTTCGGTGCTGGCAAGAAGCATTTCCTGGCCTTTCGCCGGACGACTTTCTGCCGGCAAGTTTTCGAAGTACTTACGCGATTTTTCTACCTGTCCAATTTCCTTCGATGCGTCCAATGCTTCTTTGGAACCATCAGGAAACGCTTTTTTTTCCTCAATTAATTGAGTGAGGTAGGCGCTGTATTCTTCCTCCGGCATATCCACGTAGTCGGCGTATTCTACTGTTTGAGCCATTCCAACGGAGTTGGCACCCGGACCGATAGACGCGGGCAATTCGCGGTGCGTATACTCTTCTGCCCATACCGTGAGAGCGTCCCCATTCTGGTGAAATACAGCCCAAAAAATTACGATGCATCCATATACCGAAAGGAGCGCACCGATTGGTCGACGGTCTTCCGCATCCGCTTTAAATAGAAGGTAGAGGTAGAAGGCAACCACAGGAATACATCCGAAAATAAAGGCATCGTTGCTGTCGGTACCTAGAATGTTTCCATCCGGATTTGCATCGCCGGTAACGCCCTTCAGGAAGTAACCAAGCACACCGAAAACAAACATCGGAAGAATAGTCGAGGCAAGAATGACTCCCGTACTCAGGTCTCCCTTTTTTACAGGCTTTAAGACATCTGCTTCACGAATGTGTTTGGTGCCTCGTGCAAAGATGATCAGTCCGATGATCATTCCGATACCCGCTGCGGCAAAGGCATGGCCCCAGCCGTAGTTGATCCGCATGTAGGCCGCCACGAAATTGCAGACAAATGCTCCAATGTTGATTCCCATGTAGAAGATGTTGTAGCCACTGTCTTTGTTTGCACGGTAGCGATCATCGTTATATAGGTTGCCGACCATTGTCGAGATGTTTGGCTTGAAAAATCCATTTCCCAGAATGATCAGGAGAAGTGAAACAAAAAAGGCCGTCTCGTTGTGAATTGAGAGGCCCAAATAACCAGCGGCCATCAGGGAGCCACCAATGAAGATAGAACGGCGATAACCCAGCAATCGGTCGGCGAGCAATCCGCCGATAAAAGGGGTGAGATAGACCAGTCCGATATAGGTCCCGTAGATATCCGATTTTTTCTGAGGGTCAAATCCCATTCCGCCATTCTCCCAGCCGTCTTTCATATAGAGGGCGAAGATTCCGATCATCAAATAGAAACCGAATCGTTCCCACATTTCTGTAAAGAAGAGCACATAGAGTCCCTTCGGATGATTGGCAGTCTTCTTCTTAGCGTCAGTACTCATAGCGTGATTGCTGGTTTTGGTTTGAGAAAGTGTCAAATGTAGTAAAGTGCCCCGTTTAATCCACGAATAGAAAAAGGAGGGAGAAATAGACTATCCTTGTATAGCATCTGCTAAACCTTAATCTATGCGCTCTCTTCTACTTGTTGCAATTTGCGTAATCTGGTATGCTCAGGTATACGCAACACCGATAGCGGTAAACGATACAATTTATTTGACCGAGGATGCCCAATACAATGGTAATGTGGGGTTGAATGATTTTGATACGGATGGTTTAGCTCTTACTTTTTGGCCAATAGGGGGCGAACCAAATGCGCCGTATTGGCTAATTCTGGAATCAAATGGCGATTTTTCTATTAGTTTGTGGCCAAATGAGATCGGCACTTTCGAGTACATATATAAAGCATGTACTTCATTTGGTGGTCAGGATTGTGCGTTTGCGATAATCGTAATTGTTGTCGAATCGGTGAATGATCCGCCTTCGACTTTTGGATTGATTCAAAATAATCTCATTTTTTGCCAGAACACTGCCCGAACCTTGGATGTGATGTCAGGGACAGTCGACCATGAAGGAGATCAGATTTTTCTGACCTCATTCGAACCTTCAGTTGGTACGGTTAATTTTTCAGCCAATGGCCTAGTCGTTTATTCTCCTCAAACTGATTATGTAGGTCCTGTATTAATCGCTTATTCGGTATGTGATAATGGAACACCAGTGGCATGTGTCAATTCAACAGTTACCTGGCAAATAAGATCCAATGAGGTAATAGTGACACCGACGATTATTCACCCAAGGTGCTCCGGCGATGCGAATGGAAGAATAACCCTCTCTCCAATCGGAGGAATATCACCCTACACCTTTCAGTGGGAGGACTTTCCATCGCTTGGGTCAAACGTGAAATCGAACATTCCGGCCGGAGTGTATGAAATTACCGTGAGTTCATCCGGGGATTGTGCTCCTCCGGTTTCAGTATCAATCGAGCTATTTGATCCGGAACCACTAACCATAGTGGTAGATGAAATGACCATAGATTGCGAGGGAAGTGAGGCGATTGTTTCCATCGAACCTTCGGGATCCTCAGGACCTTATGAAATTGAATGGTTGGATTTTAGTGAAGATTCGATGCCAAGTCTCGCGTTTCCGGGAGAATATTCCATCCGCATTACATCTGATTTGGATTGTGTTCTGGACACTGTAATCGTACTTTCAGAACTCTTGTGCAGTTATGAATTGATTCAAATTCCACAAGGAGCGAGTCCAAATGGTGATGGGTTCAATGATTTTTTTGAAATTGAAAATCTACCCCTCGGATTAGACGTCTCTCTGCAAATCTGGAATGCTTCTGGGCAAGTTGTCTACACCAACGATCGCTTCCGAAACAATTGGGACTGTAGGAGAAGTTCGGATAATCAACTGGTCGATCAGGGCACCTATTTCTACCGCATGGAATTTACTCAGGATAAAAAAGTATTCACCGGTTTTGTGGTCATTCAATACTGAACATGGAGCGACACCTGAAATATATTTTGCTTGCAATCAGTTGGTTGGTTGGCACGAGAGGTTTTGCTCAGCAGGAATATATATCAGCCGTTCTTCCTGATCAGCTTTCGCTCGTGAATCCTGCCCGGGCTGGCGTGGATTCCGTTTCGAGATTGCAGTGCGCGTTGCGACAGCAATGGGTTGGTGTAGAAGGTGCTCCTTCGCGCGGAATAATCAGCTACCGTCAAGGTCAAACCACAAGCAGATTTGGATTTGGAATTCAAGCGGTTCAGGATAGAGTAGGCGTATTCCAGCGGTCTGCGCTTTCGCTAGATATGGCCTATCACCTTAGAACAGGTAGTGGACAATGGTCGGTCGGTTTTCGACTTACTGCTGGAAGAGTTCATCAGAATTTGTCCTCGCTGCGCATGACAGATTCTGGAGATCCACAATTCGAAGGCATCCAGCAACGATTCAATTACCTCAACCAAGGATTTGGTTTGCATTGGTCGCATTCCCGATGGAAGTTCGATGCTGTGACTCCAGGGATTCGACAGATTTCAGCACGACAGCTAGCGGGTGAAAATGTGGTTACTCCGCGGATCAGCACTTCAGATATGCCAATTCTGGCCAGTTTTGGAGTGCATTCTATTTCTGATTCGAAATGGCAGAAGGCAATTTCCACGGGAGGCTTTCGCGATATTTCTTCCGAAGCATTTTGGTTTCTGGCAGGTAGCGTGAAGTATCAGAATGTAATTGGCTTGGGTGCCCAGTATGTTCACGGAAATAGTATTGCTCTGCATGTGACAATGACAATCAACAAACAATTGGACCTTGTCCTTGCGGGCGAACAAAGCATTTCAGATATCGCTGTGCCCGGCTCCGCCGAACTTCGCTTGTGCTGGAGAATAGCACGTCAAACACCAAAGATTTAATCGATGAGAACATTTGTATTCCTTGGGCTTTTTGTTTTCCCTACTATTGCAGGTTATGCACAATTTTCTATGTTGCATTATTTTTCGAGTTCAAACGACACCCAATACACGTGCGATGGGATTGAATTTTTCCCCTCCACCACAACCTGGGAAGCTTATCAGACCGAGGATAATTTACACGATGGTGCGGTATTGTCCACCTCCTGCATTTATGTCAGCGATGGAATGCAACTGCACTTTCTGAACTACGACGCCGAACGCTCCGTTTTCGTAAGGTATGTAGGTCCTCAGGTGAGTCTTCTGACCAATGATGTATGCACGATGTCGGTGGATGTTGGCCAAGTACAAAATTTTAATTTCACCGCAGTAGAATTATGCGGAGAGGGGTTATGTCAGGGAGCCATTTTAGAAATAGAAGTGCCTGATGATCCGAATGATTTGGATGAACTTCCGGAGCGAAGACGTTATACGTTGGAGATGAATTATTCCAACTATGGAATAATTGGCACCAACTGTTTCGCTACCGAGCGATTTGAATCGAATAATCTTGTGGAGCTTACGCTAAAATTCAATGTGATTGAAGGGCTGTCGAATTTGTATATGGATTCTCCGGTGCTTTGGTCTGCCTCGTCGGTTGATCAACTTACTCAGGAATATTTGGCGCAATCGATGAATTCCTCCAATGAAATTGATCTGAGCTTTTGGGGAATGCTTATCACGATGAACGAGCTCCCTGATTTTCCTTCTGAAAGCAGCGTGGATACTCTTTTTGTAACTCCCGGAGCAAATCCGGAAATTCAGCAAACAGTAGATATTGTCATTGGAGAGGAGACTGCTCTTGCCTTTCAGCCCTTTACTGTGATTGATGGTTCACCCGTGATGGGCAATCCAGATCTGCATCATGGGGTCAATTTCATTTTTCAAGGTGGAACATTCTGTTTTCCATACGGATGGTGGGATGATATTGCGATGGGCCCTGGAGAAAAGCTTCAATTGATTTCTGGAAATATTGAAATGAGTAGATTGTCGTGCTTCCGAATAGAAGTGGATGCTACGTTACATATAGGTCCGGATGCTACATTTCAATACGGTCGGAATGGTAGCGGGATGATCGCTCTTCATAGCAATTGCAATGTAGTACTCGAAGGCGAAGTCGATTTTACCTTCAATTCCCTTTTCTCCCTATGGGATAATTCATGGGAGGAAACCCCAAGTGATATTCATATTTGGTTGCGGCCCGGACAGCGATGGATCTTCGGTCCGGAAGCCCGCATCATGAACCGGTCAACGAATGAAAAAATGAAGGTGGTATTCCACTTGGCCGGAGGATTTCTTGATCTAGGAAAATTGACACCGGATGATCTTCGCCATGTGAGAGTAGAAACAATGGCCAGCGTTCAGGGACTTACCATTTCTCGCACGATCATGTTGGACAACGGCGAATGGCTCATTGAGTTGAATGCACCGGAAAGTGGCCCATTGACGTTGGAAGCATTTGATGCATCGGGCAAACTCTTAAGCCGATCATCTATAGAAGCCATGGCGGGCTACAATCAAATGAGATGGGATTCTAAACGCGAAAAGCCCGCGATCGTGGTGCTCAACATTCGAAATGCCCAAGGTGAAAATGCCTCTGTGAAGCTGTTGAATCATTAGAGATTCGCCTTCAGAAACTCGGTCATTTTACTGAACAAATGAAGCCGTGTATAGCCCCCGTAAATCCCGTGATTCTTGTTGGGATAAATGAACTGATCGAATTCTTTGTTCTGATCCACCAACGCGGTTACCATGTCCATCGTGTTCTGCAAATGCACATTATCGTCGGCAGAGCCATGCACAAGTAGGTACTTCCCCTTCATCAGATTCACAAAGTTGATCGGGGAATTATTCTCATACCCACCGCTGTTTTCCTGTGGGGTGCGCATGAAGCGCTCGGTGTAAATGGAGTCGTAGTATTTCCAGTTGGTAACCGGCGCCACCGCAATTCCAGCGGCATAATAATCTGCCCCTTTGGTCATGCACAACGAAGTCATATATCCGCCGTAACTCCAGCCCTGAATCCCGATGCGCGCAGGATTCACATAGGTTTGCTGGCCGAGGTACTTGGCCAAGTCAATGAAGTCTTCAGTTTCTTTTTTACCGAGATTCATATACGTGCTGTGCTTAAATACGCGTCCGCGAAACATGGTTCCACGCGGGTCGCAACTCACTACAATATATCCTTCCTGACACAGCATCTGGTGCCAGAGATAATCACGCGAGGACCACGCGTTTTTCACCGTATTACTTCCCGGACCGCCGTAGATGGCCACGAGCACGGGGTATTTTTTAGCAGCGTCAAAATTCGCAGGCTTCATCATCCAACAATTCAGTGAAGTGCCTTCTGTATTGCTGAACTGGAAAAATGTCTTTTGGGTCAACCCATATTTCGTGAGCCTGCTCTGCAATTCAGTGTTGTCTTTGAGCACCCGAATTTGTTTGCCATCCGCTGTGTGCAATGTCGTTACCGGCGGCGTGTTGGCATCGCTTTGGGTGAGAATGAAGTATTTCATTCCACTGCTGAAATTGCCGTCGTTGGTTCCCTTGGTCTGACTTATTTTTTTGGTCTTACCCTTTTTGAGATCGGTTACATAAACATGTTTTTCCATTGGTCCTTCTTGCGAACTACTGTAATACACCAGTCCCTTTTTTTCATCCAAACCATATAGATCAATGAGATCCCAGTTGCCGGAAGTAATCTGCTTCACTGGCTTCCCTGAAAAATCAAACTGCCAGAGGTGGTTGTAGTTGTCGCGCTCACTGGTCCACAGAAAGGTCTTCCCATCGGCCATGAAGTAGAGGTTGTCAAAAATTTCAATGTAGGTATCAGCCTTTTCTTCATACACCACTGTGGTTGAAATATCGAAGGGCTCTGTTTTGGATAAATCGGTTGCGAGAAATTCAAGGTGATTCTGATGACGGTTCATGCGCATCACTACCAATCGATCGTTGCTGGTGGTCCACTTCATCCGCGGGATATACGTTTCCGGATCAGCACCTGTATCTACTTTGCGCGAGACACCTGTGCCCATATCGTGGATGTAAACCTGCATGATGCTGTTCTTTTCGCCAGCCTTAGGATACTTGAAGGTGTACTCCTGAGGATACAAATCGCCATATATATCCATGGAATACTCCATCACTTCGCTTTCGTCGGTGCGCATATAGGCAATGCGATTGCCGTTTACGCTCCACTGAAATCCTTTATCAACCCCAAATTCCTCCTCATTGACCCAATCCGTGGCGCCGTTGATGATCTTATTCCATTCGCCGTCGTCCGTGATTTGTTTTTCCTTTCGCAAATCCAGATCATAGACAAACAGGTTGTTGTCGCGCACAAATGCAATTGATTTCCCGGTAGGTGAAAATTCCGCCAACCGCTGCTTGCCCAGTTCGAAGTTGGTGAGCGGAATCGTCTTTTTCGTGGTCAGATCGTACACATAATAATTAGCGTAAAAGCTGTGGCGGTATAAAGATTCAGTTTCAGTTTGAATGAGCAGTTTCGTTTCATCCTGATTGAATGAATAGCCATCAATACCTCTTGCGATGTCTTGAAAAATATCTTTGGAGGTGGCCAGAGTGGCGACTTCTTCGCCAGCGCTGTAGCTGTATTTTACAATCTTGCTGCCGAATGCATCACTGCGTTCAAGACTGGTGTAATGCAATCCGTCGTTCATGGAAGTGAGACCATCCACATAGTCGACTCTAAATTCACCGCTAGCCCAGATGAGCTGGTTGGTTAAGTTCTGTTGAGCAACTGCACTGAAGGCAGGAAGCAGGAGGAGCGCTAGAAGAAAGTGACGCATAGAAACAGGTTGATTTGTTTGCCGAAATTAAGATGCGAATGCCGTTTGGAGTGTACCGTTCATCCATCTTTGTCCCATGGATCAGCATATTCCATTCTTTATCCAATTGCTCGGCGAATCGCTCGTGTTTGCCGATATCGAGACGCGCACCACCTATGGACACGACGAGACAGAAGACTTCTCATATCCTCCCGGTGTGGTATTGAAGCCATCCACCACAGAAGAGGTAAGTGCCATTTTGATTTATTGCAACACACATCGTATTCCTGTGACGCCGATCGGAGCGCGCACGGGATTGAGTGGAGGGGCGCTCAGTGTGCACGGAGGAGTCGGACTGAGCATGGAGCGATTTAATCGTATTCTCAAAATAGATGAAGAAAATGGTCAGGTCATCACTGAGCCAGCAGTGATTACGCAAGTGTTGCAGGAAGAATGCGCCCGCAAAGGCTGGTATTACGCGCCCGATCCTGCCAGTCGCGGATCCTGTTGGATCGGTGGCAATATTGCGGAAAACAGCGGCGGGCCCCACGCGGTGAAGTACGGCGTCACAAAAGATTTCGTGCTGAATCTGGAGGTTGTTCTTCCTTCAGGTGAAATCATTTGGACCGGAGCGAATACACTGAAGAATTCTACCGGATACAATCTCACGCAACTGATGGTAGGCAGTGAGGGCACACTGGGCGTGATCACCAAAGCGGTACTCAAACTCATTCCATTGCCGAAGCACAACATCTTGATGCTCGTTCCATTTGGCTCGGCAGAGAAGGCGTGTCAGGCGGTCAGCGCGATTTTCCGCGCAGGCATAACTCCTTCTGCATTGGAATTTATGGAGCGCGATGCGATTGATCTGACCTTGAAATTGGTGGATGATGTGGTGTTTCCGGTGGGAGAGGAAGTAGCTGCGCACCTGTTGATTGAAGTAGACGGCAATCACATGGAATCACTGCTGCAGGACTGTGAAACAATTGCTCAGGTGGTAGGAGAATTTGAAGCAGGCGAATTACTGTTTGCCGATGATCAGGCGCAAAAGGACCAACTTTGGAAGTTGAGAAGAAGGGTAGGAGAGGCCGTTAAATCACATTCTGTATACAAGGAAGAAGATACGGTTGTGCCGCGCTATGCCTTGCCTAATTTGTTGCGTGGGGTAAAAGAGATCGGAAGTCGCTATGGCTTCCAATCGGTATGTTATGGGCATGCAGGAGACGGCAATTTGCATGTGAATATTCTCAAGGGTAATTTGGATCATGAAATATGGGAGCGCGAACTCCCCAAGGCGATTCGGGAAATATTCGAACTCACCGTGCATCTGGGCGGCACATTGAGCGGAGAGCACGGCATTGGCTGGGTGCAGAAACCATACATGGATATTGCTTTCAGTTCATTTCAAATTGAACTGATGAAAAAGGTCAAAGCCGTTTTTGACCCCAACGGCATTTTGAACCCTGGGAAGATTTTGCCGTCATGATTAGTGATTCTCTTGGATTCCTGATTCACATATTTTTCGTGATGATTTTGTAAATCATACAATTAGCCAGTCGAATTTAGGTTGGGGTTCAAAAAAAGTGATCATTCTGTTATTATTAGAATGTTATGCGCCGCTTATATTCGCATGGTGGTTGAGTGTTCGCACTTAATGCACATTTGAGTTAGTTGAGTTGGGCCGTCCTGGTCCAAGACAATTACGATAGTTTTTAGTTTTTCAGTTTAAGCCATAAAGCCCCTGAATCGTCGGGGGCTTTTTGGTTATATGAATTTTTGTCCCTTCGGGATTTTTTTTTGTTTAGCGAGCCGCGTTTCATGTTCTGAACGAATGCCGACTGTGTTCCACTCGTTTTGGGCTTTAATTAGGTAAGCTGTCAACCTATATCATGAGGGCACACCTCACCCCCTCGCCTCCCGCATCACTCTTCATTTTCCCGATCTTCGCGCCATGCAGAAACGATTGATCGTGATTGGGGGAGGCGCAGCAGGGTTTTTTGGAGCCATTCGTGCGGCTGAACTGATGCCTGAAATGGAAGTCTGCATCCTTGAAAAGTCCGCTCATACTCTTTCGAAAGTGAAGATCAGCGGCGGTGGACGGTGCAACGTCACCCATGCTTGCTTTGATCCCGCTGAACTCATCACGTATTATCCCCGCGGAAATAAAGAAATGCGCGGACCATTCAGCCGTTTTCAACCCGGCGATACGTTTGGCTGGTTTGAAGAGCGCGGAGTGCTGTTGAAAACCGAAGACGACGGACGGGTGTTTCCCGTAACCGACAAATCCCAAACCATCATTGATTGTTTCGAGCAAGCGGCTCAGGCTGCAGGTGTGCGCGTGGTGTTGCGTTCGGGTGTGACTGAGATTCAAAAGGATGAAGCCACTGGCGAGTGGATCATGGATGTTTCTGAAGGCAACACGCTTCGGGCGGATGCATTGCTGATCACCGCGGGCAGCAGTCCGCAGATGTGGGAGATGATTGCGGGACTCGGACATACCATTGTGCCTCCTGTGCCGTCGTTGTTTACCTTCAATTGCACCGATCCGCGCATTGATGGATTAGCAGGATTGGTTGCACCGCACGGTGAGGTGCGCATCGCAGGGACTCGTTTTGAGGAAAGTGGTCCGGTGTTGATCACGCATTGGGGGTTGAGTGGACCGGGCATATTGAAACTCTCGGCTCGTGCCTCGCGCGAATTGGCAGAGAGCGGGTACAATTTTGAAATCGACCTCAACTGGGATTCGAGTCAGCCTGCGGAAGAGTTGTTGGAGCAGTTGAAAGACATACGGACTGATCATCCACGCAGACAGGTAAATGCTTTTTCTCCCACGCGATTGCCGCAGCGGTTGTGGGAGGCGCTCATCACTACCGCAGTGAATCCGGAAGCACGGTGGGCGGATATTTCCAACGCCACAATGCAGATGATGTGCAAGGCCGTGTATGAGTGTCGCTTGTCGGTGCGCGGCAAGAGCACGTTCAAAGAGGAGTTTGTAACGGCAGGAGGAGTGGAGCTGCGCGAGATCGATTTCACCACGATGGAAAGTCGCCTTCACAAAAATCTATTCTTCGCAGGAGAAGTGCTGAATATCGATGCGGTGACTGGAGGATTTAATTTTCAGGCGGCTTGGACTACGGGGTGGATTGCTGGGACGGCCATTGCCTCTCGCCACTAGCTACTCGCGCCATTGAGGAATAGTTTGAATCCAAAGGAATCGGATTCCAATCAAAGGAATTAGCGGCAAGAAGTTGGGCACTCATGGCGAGTCAAAAGTGCTCGAAAAGAAAGCGAGAAGCACTGCCGCGAATGC
>Ga0209490_10001143_pt1 | contig 25909 bp, 24 predicted proteins | sample MAT06_FD_187209 | JGI IMG/M metagenome (GOLD analysis project Ga0209490, IMG submission 187209) | Freshwater microbial communities from Lake Fryxell liftoff mats and glacier meltwater in Antarctica - MAT-06 (SPAdes) (version 2) | ecosystem: Environmental > Aquatic > Freshwater > Ice > Liftoff... | reverse complement strand
GATTCGCGTGGTCTTCGATAAATCGCGGGCGCGGCGCGTTTCTTCGATTGAGTCTGATTAGCTCTGCTGATCAAATTACCCGCTGCACAAAATAAAAAATACCCATTGGCATCGCCGACGGGTGTTTTTCATTTAATCCTCGCTGAAAATTGGTTGTTATTTGTCGGATATCCACTCAAACGATTCAGCCAAAAATCTTAGATGTAGCATATAAGCCTCAGTATAGCTACGACCTAAACGAAAAATCTCAACATACCATACTATTGCTTCCAATGTACCGATATTTTGATCCGGTGTGTAATCAGCGTCAGCTATCTCTCCCGAAGAATCCTCAGTCCAATTGATTTCTTCAAGCGGCGGGTCTGCACTCAATTGCTCAACACCGCTAAAGATCATCTGACCTATACTGCCTAATTCAGGTGGAGAAGTATAAGCAAGCTCAAGGGTTAAAATCAGTACCTTGTTATGAGGCTGATATTCAATGGCATTCATTCCGCCGTCATGGAGATGAAACTTTTTAAAGTCTTGCGAGATTTTCATCGTGGCCTTTTTCCTCATCTACGCAATGATCGTCTATATCATCTGTCCAATAATCGCCAAGAGCGCCAAGAATGTTTTGTAAGAAATTTTCTTGGTGTCCTTCGTGTCTTGGTGGTTCCAATTCTTCGTATTATTCTCTGGGGTTAGTTTAACCACACAACTTCATCATTTTCCGCTTTTACCCCCCGATTTGTGGGGGTATTTCGTTTTAGAAGTGTGCTAATGTGACGTATTTATGCGTCATTTTACGGGAGCATAGCACTTATGAAGACCCTCGCCAACCTCAGCAATCGCACCGTTATTTTTATTCTCGTCGGAATCGCCCTTATCAGCAGCATCGCCTCGCTTCTGCTCAATATCATCTTCCAAGCCGATTTATCAGTGAGGTGGTGGGTCAGTTGGTTACAAAATTTTAGTACAGAAATGTTCGGCGCGTTCCTCACGTTTGTGCTGATTGAATTGATCGTGGGCGGACGTGAACGGCGCAATTTTGAAAAACACGAACTGATGGATCACCTGCTGCATCATCTAACCAATCCCACTAATGGCGAAGCAACTGCGGCACTGGATGAACTGCACGAGCTTGGCTGGCTGACGGATGGCTCACTCAAGGGCAAATATCTAGGTCATGCCGAACTGAAAAGTGCGGTCTTGGAACGTGCCGATTTAGAGGGAGCGTGTTTGGAAATGGCGAATCTACAATTTGCCAGTCTACGCGCCATCAACCTGCAAGGGGCGAATTTGCGCCGTGCCAATTTACGCGGGGCAAAACTCACTTCCGCGACGATGCAGGAGGCCAATCTCGTGAATGCGAATCTCGCGGAAGCCTATCTTGAAGGGGCAAATTTACAGAGCGCCCATATCGGCTTCGCGGACATCCACGACGCACAGATGGTCATCGCCAATCTGCAAAAAGCCTATTTGGAAGGCGCAAACCTGGAAGGCGCGAATCTTTCTTTCGCTAATTTGAAAAATGCTCATTTGGAAGGCGCGGATTTAAAAAAGGTTAAATTACAGGGTGCAAACTTAGAAGGCGTGTGTTTGTCGATGGCGGATTTAGAATTTGCTGATCTTTCCCGCGCCACTTTTGACGAGCATACCGTTTTGCCCGATCAAACGCATTGGTCGCCCGCCGAAGATATGCGCCGCTTTACCGAACCGTCACATCCAGCGTTCTGGCGCTCGGAAAATCCGTGTTCGCCTGCCTATCATCAACATAATGGACATCAAATGCTGCCGTAATTGTCCTAAATATGCGCGGGGGCGACTCGGCGAGTCGCCCCTACAGGAATTGTTTGCCTCATTTTTCAAAAGGGCGCACTGCCTTACGCCTCATAAAGCGATTGATTACTCTGCCACAACCTCATACGCCACATCTTCAATGACGACGATCACGCGATCCCCAAGCGCGAAGTATTCCGCCAGTTCAGGATGCGCGTCCAGCAGCGCGAAATATTCATCACTGAGGAAGACGACCTGCTCGGTTTCCATCGTGTCTGGCTCAAACGCGGTATCGTTCCATACGCCTTCAACATTGATGAACGTCTTCGCGCCGACGTTAGTAATAGCATTTTGTACGGGAGCAATTAGGCCAGGCGTGGTTTCGGTTTCTACCGTATTTGAAGGTGCGCCACCCACGCCGCCCCCTTGCGCGGTCTGCGTCGGCACAATCATCTGCGGGGCGGGAGCCTGAGCGTTATTCAGTCCAGCGATATTATCCGCGTTATCCACTGCCGCCGAGCCGGTAAAGGCTTCGTTCAGCGCTCGCGCTTCGCCAGATGCGAAATTTTGCGCGGCGGCATCACGTCCCTGCTGCGTCAGGATGTCATTTTCCTCGATCAAGAAGCTGGTATAGGGCGTGATGATGCCATAGCGCACACTTAGATCGACCACGCTATCGACTAATTCAGGATTCTCGCCATTCAGCCGGATGCTGTTGAGCAGATCACCAATGCGGCGCGTCGCCCACAGCCGCGCGATGAAAGGTTCACCGCCTGCCCGTTCTGGTAGCGATAAGCCGTTGTAAATGAAGCTCTGCACTTCATTGTTGACCGTGCCGCTTAAGGTAATTTGCAAATTCTCAACCGTGCCGCGATAGCGCCCGACCAATGTGAGCTGCTCACCCGCGAAAAGATCAGGAAGCTGCGCCGGATACATGAGTTCAACCGTCGCGCCGTCGAAATCCAGCACAGTATCAGTCAACACGGGAGCGCTGATCTTGTTATACAAGCTGGCGACTTCTTCTTCGATGCGTTCATTGGTGCGGACGTAAGACCCCGCGCCCCGGAACTGCTGATGAATGGAATCCAGCAGGAAGGTATCCACATCATCGCCAATGCCAAAGGTGAAAATACGCACATTAGACGGGGCAGAAGCAGCGACATTCGCCAGAATCGCGTCTGTTTCAATCGTGCCTTCGGTGGCGAGGCCGTCCGTGAGGAACATAATCGTCGTCGGGCGTTCCCGATCAGCCATATCGAGCGCATTTTGCAGCGCCAGATTGATGTCGGTGCCGCCTTCGGCCTCAAGATTATTGACCCAATCAATCGCTTGCGGCGCGATTTCGGCGGATTCAAGTTGATTGCTATAAATCCGCGCTCCGGTACTAAAAACGACGACATTAAAGCGGTCTGAAGGATTCAGGTTATCCAGCACATAACTGGCGGCGGCCTGTGCCTGTTCCCATTTCGGTCCCTGCATACTGCCGGATTGATCGACAACGAGAATCACATCTTTGGGCGTAATCCGTGCCGCATCGACGGTCAGCGGTGGCTGCACCAAGAGTAAGAAGAATCCGTCTTCATTGGCGCTTTCCCGATAAGACAGCAGATTCAAGCTGATCTCGTCATTAGCCAGCGCATAAAACAGGCTAAAATCGCCGTTGGGCGCGAAGAAACTGCTTTCAAAACCAGTGCGGAAGCCGTTGGGGTTGCCGCTGTCACGCGAGATAGCGATGTTGTGCGAGGGTGAATAAATAGTGCTGATCGGGTCGTTGCCATTCACATTCACGCTGATACTGAACTGTTCAATGCTGCGCCCGCTCATGGCGCGGGAACTCGTCATCGGGTAGATATACTGAATCAGCCCGTTATCCGCTTCTAAGACTTGCGCGTAGCTGATCTGGATTCGGCGTGAATCACCGGGCGGGATGGGGAACACATTGGCCTGAATCGCGCTGCTGCCAATATATTCCAGCAAGGCCGGGTCACGATATTGGCGCACAATTTCGTCATAAATGCCGCGTGCTTCTTCTGCGGGGAGGATACGCGCTTCGATGGCTTGCCCATCGACGAACATCGTCAATTGATCGACGGTTGCGCCCTCCGGCAGCGGGAATACAAATGTGCCTTCCGCCAACGCTTGCCCCTCATTGGTGAACTGCATATCAATGTTGGTCGTGGCGATCTGGCTGTTGATCTCGACCTGAACGCGGTGATAATCAATCTTCAGCCATGAAGGATCGGTAAAAACACCGCCTGTCGTTATCGTGCAGGGCGGTGGCGGCGGACATGTGCCGTCAGCGGGGCAAGGCGGCGGCAGCGGACACGGCACGACGATCTGCGCGGCGGCAGGAGCGATAATAAAAAAGATCGCACTCACGATAAAAAGAAACATAAGGTTACGACTGCGATTAGGGTGTTGTAGGAATTGCATGGGACATGGCCTCCATCTGTTTGCTTCATTTGTACTGATGACGATGGAGGCACATGTTTTGTTCCAAGCGGCAGATTTATTCCCCCGGATACTTGAATCCCCATTGAGCGCGGATTGTGTCCAGTGTTCGCATAATCGCCAGACTTTCATCAAGCGGCATTATATCGCTTTCCAGCTTGCCCGCCCTTAAACATGCCGCCACTTCTGCCGCCTCAAACTGATAACCCAAACCATCATGGGGAAAAGAATAGATAGTATGGACTTCAGCAGGTAGGCCTTCGCGGATTAAGGTAAGCTGTCTGGATTGCCAGAAAGGTGACTGAACGATTATCCGGCCTTTCGTACCCATGATGATGGCATCATGCTGCGTCGTTAGGCTGACGGCAGAACTTAAAACCGCCGTTTTGCCGCCCTCGTAACCGAACAAAATCCCGTTCTGCTCATCGACACCCGTCGCGCCCAAATAGGCGGTGCTGGCAATCGTCTGCGGTGCGCCTAAGACCATATATGAAAACGAGATCGGATAAATCCCCACGTCCAGCAGCGCACCACCACCTAACTCAGGATCAAACAGCCGTCCCTTGGGGTCAAATGGGGCATGAAAACCAAAGTCGGCGCGGAAGGCGCGAACCTCCCCAATTGCGCCAGATGCAATCAATTCGCGCATTTTTACAATCGTCGGGATGTAGCGTGTCCACATCGCTTCCATCAGGAACACGCCTTTTTCCCGTGCGCGATTAATCACGCGCTCAGTTCCACCTGCATTGATCGTAAACGGCTTTTCGCACAATACCGCTTTGCCGTTATCAATACAAAGCAAAGCATTCGCCTCGTGATAAGGGTGTGGCGTGGAGACATAAATGGCATCTACTTCTGGATCAGCGGCTAATGCCTCATAAGTGGGATAACGACGCGGGATGTTGTATTTATTCCCGAAAGCGTCAGCCGTCTCCTGCGCCCGTGACCCCACCGCTACCACCTCTGCATCGGGCAGATAGCGTAAATCCTCCACAAACTTTACAGCAATTCCCCCTGTGCCCAAAATGCCCCAACGTAATTTATCAGTCATGATGCCTCCTTAAACAAGTAAAATATTAGAGAGAAGTAAGAAAACTCATCCAATGCCTTATCGACATACGATAGTTTAACTGAGTCACTAAAAAGTGACTACAAACCATTCTTCGCTACAAAAAATACGAGAGGCAAAATATGAACAGCAAATTTTTGAGGCTTTCTTTCGTCTTACTATTGGTCATAGGGGCGCTTGCTTTAAACATGGTCGCCAGCGCACAGGATTCAATGGAACCTTCCGTCACGGTTTCCGAACAGACCGTCATGGATGGCACCGTCAAGATTGACAGCGCTTTCCTCGCTGAATCGGGTTTCATGGTCATCCATGCCGACAGCGGCTCCGGCGAATTTGCCTCTGTCATCGGCTATCGCAAACTCAGCCCCGGCTGGAATTACAATTTCTCTGTCCCGATTGATACCAGCGCGGCGACTTCAACGCTCTATGCCATGCTGCACGTTGATACGGGCGAAGCAGGCGTGTATGAATTCGGCACGGTTGAAGGCGCAGACAGCCCCGTCGCCGATTCCGCAGGCGCGGTTGTTTCACCTTCCTTCCATGCTTTTGTGATGGATGTGAAAGACCAACTGCTGGAAAACAGCACCTATGTTGCGGCTTCCGTGACAGTTGATGTCCCGGCCTTCCTGGTCGTCCATGCTGATAACGGCGGCGAATTTGCTTCTGTCCTCGGCTCAACTCTGCTCGAGCCAGGCACCACCACCGATGTCGTGGTCGAACTCGACGCGGCTGGCATCACCCCCGTCCTCTGGCCGATGCTGCACTTCGACACGGGTGAAGTGGGCGTGTATGAATTCGGCACCGTTGAAGGCGCAGACAGCCCCATCGTGTTGGGCGGCGTAGTCGCTTCTGTCCCGGTGTGGACGGTGCCTCATGTCCGTATTGCTCCCCAAATCGTCACCCACGGTGATGGCATGGATATGGGCATGGCTCCCACTGTCGTCGTGACATCAGCATTATTGGCTGAACCCGGTTTCGTCGTCATCCATCAAGAAGCCGATGGCGCACCCGGCCCCGTCGCAGGCGTGACCGAAGCCCTGCCCGTTGGCCTCAGCGAAAACATCAGCATTGAACTCGATCCCGCACTGACCACCGCCAACTTGTGGCCGATGCTGCATGTCGATACTGGCGAAGCCGGTGTTTATGAATTCGGCACGGTTGAAGGCGCAGACACCCCCGTCAGCGTGGATGGCAATGTCGTCACCTTCCAAGTTCCCGCCGCCCCTTCGATTGATTATGCCAATGTAACCCGCATCTCCGACACCGAACTGCTGGTTGGCTGGGTGTTGATTGACGAACCCGGTTGGCTGGTCATCCATATTGATAACGCAGGCGCACCCGGCACTGTCGCAGGTCAGGCACAGCTTCTCCCCGGCCTGAATCGCAACGTCGTCGTGACAATTGATCCCGCCGTTTTGACCGAAGTTGTGTTCCCGATGGCACACTATGACACCGGGGCAGCCGGCGTGTATGAATTCGGTTCTGTCGAAGGCGCAGATTTGCCCGTCTCTGTAGGCGGAGCCGTCGTCACCAGCAGTTCAACCCCTGTTGCTGCTGAATAATTCCCTCTGATTTTCTCGCACGTAGGGGTAAGGCATTCTTGCCCCTACGCTGTAAAACCCACCATTAAAGATAAGGCTTACGCAGTTGAACAAGTTTTGGGGAAAAAGCTGTTAGTTTAACGTTTTTTAGTAAGGCTAAAGATTTACCCTTAGACACTGCCTTGACTAAAAACTAATCACTGCGAACTGCGAAACTTCTAAAAGAATTTGGATTGTGCTGTGTCCCCCGTTAAATCTGTACTTTTAGTCATCTCCAGTGTCTTTTTGATCTTCGGGATAAGCTTATTTGCGCGGGTGATCCGCATTCACGAGTCCGCCGCGCCTATAATTCAAAATGCAAGCCCTCTTACCCAGAGCGATTCAGCAATCGCCCCAGAAACCCCCATAAAAATGGACTTCGCGCCGGACAATACGCTGCCGTATTTGATCACAGCCGACGGCGCACTTTTGCAGCCGACAGAAAACGCTGTGTGGCGGCAAATCGCGTTAGATGCTCATGTCAACGATATTTATTTTGATGTGAAGTCGTGCGCCATCGCAGCGACGGATGAAGGCATTTATACTTTTTCCGGCGGGAATTGGCAGAGGGTAAATGACACACTGGCGGGGAAAGAAGTGGTTTCAATGCACGGCTTTACTTTTGCGCTCGGCGATTTGGGCATCATGCGCGAAGGACACGGCGAATGGCGACAGCTCGAACTCCCCATCGCTGACCAGCCTGCTTCCGGCTTCGTCATGCTTGGCAATCATAATCATGTATTGTTGAATGGCGATTTGTTCATCACGCCCGATATGGGTTTAGGCTGGCAGCTTTTAGAATCGCCGGACACGGTTGATTTAATTTGGGCGGATGTTGAAGGCAATTTACTCGCCGTCACAGCCGACGCGCTGATTAAATGGGATCGTCTGTCGCTGGAATGGCGCACCCTCGCGCCGCTGCCACAGGACTACGCGATTGATGATTTGCGTGTGTTTCAAAGGCGGATTTATGCCTTAGCCAATGGCGGCCTTTATCTTCTGGAAAACGGCGCATGGATGCGAGTCGAACTTGAGGCGCGAATTACTGCTATCGAAGTCCATCCCCAAGAAACACTCTGGGCGCTGGACGGCGAAAACGCGATGCTGTGGACTACAGAGGAGGGGACGGTCTGGCATCCGACGGCGATTGCTGTTGGCGATGAAACCGGACAGATGCCTGAATGCCAGATGACAACTTCGGGTTAGGCTCAGGCGCGATTGACAACGCGCACGCTTGAAGCCTGTTCCGTCTGCGATCTACGGGCGCGGAACCAGTTCACCTCATCGCGCAGTGTTTCTTCGAGTGGGCGGAAGGTGATGCCCAATTCACGCTTGGCTTTTTCCGATGAAATCTTTTCTTGATGATGCAGCGTCCGAATGCCTTCCACCGTCATCAGCGTTTCCACGCCGCGCAGCCGTGAACTAGTCTGCACAAACCACGCATAAGCCAGCAAAATACGATAAGGGATACGCATCGTCGGGGCAGGTACACCGCTGACTTTCTCAACAGTCTTACCGATTGTCTCCAGGCTATAATATTCACCCGCGATGATATAACGTTCCCCACTGCCTCCGCGCTCAACCGCGTTAATCATGCCTTGCGCCACATCCCGCGCATCCGCCACCGTGCCGCCGCCATCGACAATACCGGGGATTTTCTTATCCAGATAATCCAATACAAGCTGTCCTGCGCTGGTCGGCGCGGCATCGCTGGGGCCGAACATCCACCCCGGCAAAATCATCACGACAGGCAGTTTGTGCGTCTTAAGGAAGTCATAAACTGCTGCTTCTGCCAAAACCTTGCTCTTAAAATAAAGGTTGCCCTCGGCAAGTTTGGGCGGCGCGGCGGTTTCATCACCCGGCTTGCCATCTGATCTACGACCAATCACGCCCGACGAACTGACGTAAATCGCTTTTTTAAGGCCGCGTTTTTCCGCAGTTTCTAGGATCCGAACCGTGCCTTTGATATTGATGTCCTCTAAAGTTTTCCAGTGGTCGCCCGGTTGATAATATTCACGGAAATAGGCCGCCGTATGGAATAGGACATCGCAGCCCGTCATCGCATCCACGAAGCCATCGAGATTTTCCATATCGCCAACAACGCTCTCGACCTTTAAATCACCCAAAATGCGCCGCGCTTTTTCCGCTGACCGCGCCAACGCTTTAACTTCATGCCCTTGTTCTACCAACAAACGCACTAAATTGCTGCCCAATAAGCCCGTGCTGCCCGTTACAAATGCTTTCATGATCTTATCTCCTTCCCATCCGCCGAACCGTTCAGCGATGTTATAATGAATAGATTGAATAGATGACTTACGATTTACATGAGCAAAAACTCACATTTACTATATAATATGAGCATTCGCTCGTATTTCAAGAGAATCTCATTAAATGCTTATGTAGGGACAAGCCGTGCCTTGTCCAATGAGAATTAATTGCTAAAGGCTAAATCGTGACTGAAGATGTCCATTTACGGCGTGTCCCCCGCCAAACCCGGGGACAACAGCGCGTGTCTAAAATCCTGAGTGCCGCCGCTGAACTATTTGCCGAAATCGGCTATGATGCCTCTACGACCAATGCGATTGCGGCGCGGGCGGAGACCTCTATTGGGTCGTTATACCAATTCTTCCCGAATAAAGACGCAATCTTAGAGGCACTTTCTAACCAATATAAGGCGGAATTAGGCGAACTTTTCTCCAGCTTAAGCCCGAACCCAAACAGTTCGGTTGAGATGATGTTCGGGCAAATCGTGGATACAGTTGCCGCTTTTTATGCGTCCCGTCCCGGCTTTCAGGTCGTGTTTTATGGCTCGTCACAAAAGGATGAATTAGCAGAAGCCGCCGATGCGCTGTATCAAACCATTATCGCCAGCATTGACGGGCTGATCGCGTTTTATCATCCGGGTTTAGCGCCAGACCGCCGTACCCTATCGGCATTGGTCAGCATGAAGGCCGTGAAGTCGCTGCTGCCGATGGCAGTCGCCAACAACGGGACGATTAACCCGCATTTAATCGCGGAGATCAAAACGCTGGTCGGTGCGTATCTGCGGACGACGTTAGAGAAGTAGGAGATGAGCAATCACCCTACGAAAGATTATTGGAGACAACTATGGAAGACCTTACCCCGCGAATGCTGCGGCTGCGCGATGCAGGTTACAAACTCACGAATGCGCGGTTGAGTGTTTTAGAAGCGCTGGAACAGCATGATGGTCACATGACCTCAACCGACGTGTTAGAAGCGGTTGCGCTCATCAATCCCGCCATTGGTCGCGCCAGCGTATTTCGGACGCTCGATCTGCTCACACAGCTTGCCATCATCCGCCCGACCTATATCGACAGCAGCATAACGCCCACTTATGTTTTGATGCCGGACGGTCATCATCACCATATTATCTGTGTCAACTGCAATAAGATCATCGAATTTGAAAACTGCGGCCTAAGTGGGTTAACCGCTCAACTTGAAGCGCAGTTTAACGTTAAACTCAGCGGACATTTGCTGGAATTTTATGGGAAATGCGGCGATTGTTCTACATCGCTGCCGCCCGACGAAACGGACTAAATCACGTTATGCACATTGCCTTCAACGGTTGGTTTTGGAATCAGCCTCATACCGGCAGCGGTCAATATCTGCGCCGGCTGCTGCCCCAACTGCGTAAAATCGCCCCTGAGTTAAAAATGACTCTCGTCCTGCCGCCAGATGTCGCCAGCGCAGATGACTTGCCGCCAAATATCACCATCATGACGACTAAGGGGATGGGCGGTAAAATCGGCAAAGTTTGGTTCGAGCAGCGCCTTTTTCCGCAAGCCGTTCAGCGCAGCCAAGCAGACATCGCGCACGTTCCGTATTGGGGATCGCCGTTAAGTTCATCAGCAAAACTCATCACGAGCGTTTTAGACGTGATTCCGCTGGCACTGCCTGAATACACGCAGGGTATGGCGGGACGGCTCTATACCGCCCTTGTCAGCGCCGCAGCACCCGGTTCAGCGCATATCCTCACTATCAGCCAAGCCGCCAAAAATGATATTGTGGAATATCTCACAATTCCCGCCGAAAAAATCACATCCACCTATCTCGGTGTTGATGAGGCTTTTCATCCCCGTCTCGGCGCGGAACGGGATGCCGCTGTACGCCAGAAATACAGTCTACCGGATCGCTTTGTGTTGTATATCGGCGGATTCGACAGCCGTAAGCAGGTCGCGCAACTGTTAGAAGCCTATACTTATGTGCTTAAAGCCGAAGGTGATGAAGTGCCGTTGGTGCTGGCAGGCCGCGAACCAGCGTGGGGTACATCCATCTTCCCGGATTTACGCAAAATCGTAGGCGAATTTGGCCTAAGCGATGTCGTGCAGTGGGCAGGTTATATCGACGAAGCGGATAAACCCTCACTTTATCGTCTCGCGGCGCTGTCGGTCTTTCCCAGCAAATATGAGGGATTCGGTCTGCCCATTATCGAGTCGATGGCCTCTGGTACACCTGTAATCGCGTGGGATATGGATGTCTCGCGGGAAATTTCCGGCGATGCGGCTTTTTTAGTGGATAACGCTCGCACGATGGCAGGGGCGATACTCGCACTGCTACTGCAAGCCCCTTTACGCGAGACGATGATTAATCAAGGATTGGCGCAGGCCACCCGTTATAACTGGCGTAAAACCGCGCAGGAAACGCTTGCAGTCTACGAAAAAGTAATGCGTGATACGTAAATGTGTTAAGGCTAACACAATCATGATTTCACACGGACACATGACCCTACAAGCATATTTGGCACGACCAGAGACCAATCACATCGTGGAGTTGGTTGGTGGGGAGTGCATCGAACACACGATCTATGATATTCATCAAGCGACATTAGGGCGCGTTTTTAACATGCTCTATTGCAGCCAAGAACTAAATAAGGGAACGTTGCGAATTGCACCAACAGGCGTTTACTTTGACGAACCGGATATTTTTTGGGTAAGCCCGACGAACACCCAATGTTTTTTGCGTCCAGATGGTTATTACTGGAAGGGTGCGCCTGATTTGGTTGTCGAAGTCTTTTCACCCGGCACAGCACGACACGATAAGCAAACTAAATTTCGGATCTATCAAAAACATGGGGTGCGCGAATATTGGATGGCTGACCCCACTGAAGAATATGTTGAAGTCTGGCGGCTTATCGACGGTCAATTTGGGCTGATAGGCGTTTTTGGCGCTGACGAGACGTTTGAATCGCAATTTCTACCTGCGCTTCCCGTCGCAGTAAGCGCGTTTTTTGGTTGATAGAATGAAGAGATGCTTCTAGTAAGTGGCTTTGTTGAAAGGCTATTCTTGTGCTTTTTTGATCGGCACAATGCGATCTGGTGGCGGATTCGTCGTAAAACGCACCGCCTTCACCGTTGGCAAGCCGAAGGCATAACACTTTAGGATGCGGTGCATTGCATCCATGACATGGCCTTCGGCGCTCATCACAATCGGATATTGCAAGTCTGCTGCGAAGATGCGTTTGGCATGATCGCCAATATCGCGCCAAAGCGGTGGGCTGCTCAGGTCTTCGCACTGGAAGTTTTCGTTTGTCCAATCAAAATTTTCTAATGGAATGTGTTCAACCGTCATGGCCTCGGCAAGTTTCCAGAGTGTGGCGGCTTTCCAGTAATAAAGATTTTCTTCATCACTATCAATAAAGCCGTGTTCAGCAAATTCTTCGCTCAATTTGTCGTTCCTAATTCGCTCATTACAATCAACCCAAAGTATAGGAGCCACCGGGGTCAAGCACCAGCGGCTGCGCGTCCGTCTCGCTGTTGACGCGGTTGGCCCAATCACCGCCGTTCTGGGCAATCGGCGGAAAGGTGTTATAGTGCATCGGCACGACGAAACGCGGGCGAATAAAGTGAATCGCCTTGATCGAGTCATCAATTCCCATCGTGAAGTTATCGCCGATGGGCAAAAATGCCACATCAATTCCTTCGTCACCAATCAACTGCATATCGCTGAACAACGCTGTATCGCCTGCGAAATAGAGATTCATTCCATTGGCTTTCAAAATCATGCCTAGCGGGTTGCCGCCGTAGCTTCCGTCGGGCAGCGACGAACTATGGAACGCAATCGTCCACTTGACGCGCACAAATCCGGCATCATACGTGCCACCTGTATTTACACCCCAGACATTCGGCACCTTCTGCCTGCCTAGCCACCCAACAATTTCGGGATTGGAAAGCACTAATGCGCCGGTTCTTTTGGCAATGCTCACCGCGTCTGCCACATGATCGCCATGCCCGTGACTAATAAGCATCAGTTCCGGGTTTAAGTCATCCGGGCTGACTGCCGCCAGCGGATTCCCAGTTAGGAACGGGTCAATCAAAACTTCATGCCCATCAATATCGAAGGTAAAAGTGGAATGTCCCAGCCATGTAAAAGTGATGCTCATTTGTCTGGTCTCCTTAAAGTTGAGTGACTAATGGAAAATTAAAAGTTTATCACTCTATTGTTTTGCAACAAAGTAACCCCGTTAAAATAAGATATATTTACGCATCGCTCAGCACTCACTGAGGTTACGCAGTTAGCCCTCATCCTAAATCCTTCTCCCTCACGGAGAAGGACTTTGAGATACGCTGTCCGTTTGCCTCCCCTCGCCCTGATGGAGAGGAGCCGGGGGTGAGGGCAGAAACAGAGGCGGCTACGTAACGTCAGTTACTCATCACTCATTGCTCATCACTTTTATCTAACCAGCGGCAGTGTCACGGTAACGGTTGTCCCTTGATTCACGCCCGGACTGGATGCCCAAACACGCCCGCCATGCGCTTTAATCAGCGCCCGCGTAATGCTCAAGCCAATGCCCAAGCCGCCGTGTCGCCGCGTCATGTGATCTTCCACTTGATAAAACTCGTCGAAAATTTTATCGAGTTGATCCTCTTCCATACCGATTCCGCTGTCGCTGATGCTAATCCATGCTTCAATTTCATTCGGGACACGCGCCTCAATTCTGATCGTACCGCCGTTGGGCGTAAAGCTGACGGCATTGTTGAGGATATTAATCAGCGCCATCACCACGCGGCTGCGATCAATATTCAGCAGGGCATCGCCATCTTTAAATTCAACCGTGAGTTTATGCTGATTGGCATCCATCAGCGTTAGAATATCGCCTTTGAGGTCGGCGATAAGATCACTGATCGAAATCGGTTCGCGGTGCAGTTCTGAGGGATTCTGCTTAAGATAGCGCAGATTAATCATATCTTCGATGATGCGGCGCAGCTGCAAGGCGCTCGCCATCACCTTAGAGGCGTGTCCAGCAACGGACGGATCAGTTTCTTCCTGTAAAAAGCTGGCGTAGCCCATGATAACCCCCAATGGGGTGCGGAGTTCATGCGAGGCGATAGCGATAAAATCACTTTTGAGTTTATCCAGTTCGCTGAGTTCGGTATTGGCCTTTTGCAGTGCGACAACCAACTGCGCCACTTCAATCGCAACAGCCGCCTCTTCCGCCAGTAGCGACAAGTTGACGTGATCGCCTTCCGTCCAGGGAAGTTTCGTTTTGTTGACGACTTCCAAAACGCCGATGACCTTTTGCTTGGCGATCATCGGAACACCCAAAAGTGAGCGCGTTACAAATTCGACATCCGAATCCACTTTGTCGTAATGGCGCGGGTCTTTTAGCACATCATCAACTTGAATTGGCTCGCGCTCGCGCAAAATTGTCCCCGCGATGCTGTCCAGCGGGACGGGTTTGCCGATCAAGGATTTTGCGACAGGGCTGTTACTGGTCGTCGCGGCGAAAAATAATTCGCGTGTATTGCTGTTCCAGAGCAGCACCGATGCACCTTCCGATGCGGTAATGTCGGCAGCCGCGTCCATGATATAACTCAAGAGTGAATCCAGCCTTGCGTTGGCGTTGAGTAGGGCGGAGTTCAGCACCGCCGAAACTTCGAGCAGCCGCGTGAGCATCGTCACTTTTTCTTCAAGCTGTTCGATATAAGGTTTACTGGTCATGCTGTTCCGTTCCATCCGTCGCGCTCCGATTGCTGAGGTGCATCAATCTTAATGCTCCTAAGAGTGTAGCACCGTCTGGGAATTCTGGCGATTAATGTCAATGGAGGTTTGGGTTTTAAACAATTTTATTTTTCAGGAGTGTCTTATATATAAGATAGCAGTAGTAGTAGGGGTGTTCAAATTGTTCAAAACTATGTAATAATTATTGAAATGTGGGCTAATTTACCCACTTTATCCCAAATATGACCCGTAGAAATCCCAAATGTGGGATAGTGCGGGAAAAAGTTTTGAACATCAATTGTTCAAAACTTGTTCATAACTTTAAACAGGTAAGTGTTACTAGTATCTATATATTTGAACAATACAAACAAAAGTTTTGAACAGGTAAGTATTAGCACTAACTATAGATTTGAACATGTTTGAACAGCTTTGAACAAGTTTTGAACATAGTTTTGAACATCATTCTCGGAGATCGTTTGTATTAATGGGATATATTTGGGATATTTTGTTCTGTTTATCCCAAGCGGGTTGGGATATATATCGCAGGTTAATGTAAGGTTTGTTGGGATATACTGTAATACATTGGGAATGGGTTAATTTTCTGCAATATGGGGCGATTATCTTAACGAGTTTAGAAAGCGCTGCAAACAAAAAGGACGCATCATTATGCGCCCAGTTTTGTCTGTAAATTTGCTTATAAATCTTGTAACTACGGCCTATCGTGTGACGCTCATGGGCATGATGACGTGGATAAAATCGTCGCGGTTTTCTGGACGCAGCACACCCGGATTCGCCGACCCGTTGCTTTCCAAAATAACGCGCTCCTCATTGACCACACGCAGCACCTCAATCAGATATTTGATGTTGAAGGAAATATCCAGCGCTTCCCCTTCCACCGAAGCATCGACCATGCCTTCGTTATCGCCGCGCTCGGCGCTCTTGCCGACGATGACGACTTCACCCGGTTCGCCGGGGCCTTTAGGCGGTTTCACATAAAGCCGTCCGCTGTAGGCGCTGTCACGGGCAAAGATTTCTGCCCGTTGGCAGGCACGCAGCAAATCCGCCGTATACATCACCGTCGAGGTACTGTATGCCTTGGGGATGATCGAGCCGAAATCGGGGAACTTGCCTTCCAGCAGTTGCGACGAAAGCGTGACATTGTGCATGTGGAAGATGACCAGATCGCGCTCACCTGGCAGAGTCAGCAGCACTTCATCGTCTTGATCGCTGATGATGCGGGCGACTTCCGCCATCGCTTTGGCTGGGATGACCATTTCAATCGGCTTCTTAACCGACTGCTCAAGCTGAGTTGTCCGCACGGCAAGACGATAGCCATCTGCCGCCGCCATCGTCAGCTTATCGCCATCAATCCGCGTATATAGCCCCGTCAGGACAGGACGATTGTCGTCTGTCGCCGCCGCGAACACCGTTTGTTGGATCATCTCTTTAAGGGCTTTACCGGGGATGGCGACCTCGCCGCCTTCATCATCCGCGACGGGCGGGAACTCATCGGAATCAATGCCTTTGATGTTGGATTTTGTACCGCCGCATTTGAGGTTCATGGTTTGGGTGGCGGTGTCAAGCACTAAATCGACCCGTTCCGGTGAGAGGTTATTCACCAGATCAGCAAAGGTTTTGGCGGGCAGGGTGATCGACCCCTCAACATCGACCTTCGCGCCGATCCAGCAGGTGATCCCCATGCCGAGGCTCATGTTGATTGCTGCCAGCTTAAGGCGCGAATCTTCGGTTTGCAGCAGAATATTGGCGAGGACAGGCATGGTGGGGCGGGTTTCCACCGCTTTGCTGACGATGCTCAAGCCCTTCGCCAGATTTTCTTGTAAAACAGATACTTTCATAATTCGCGCTCCAGCGCTCTAAATTTATCCCAAATTATCCCAAGATTATAGCGCACTATTGCTTAATTTAACATCCATAACGGAACAAATTTTCCGACACGTAGGCGGATTTGGAAGCAAAATGCAAACAAGACGGAAACAAAATAAGCCGAGTCGGTGTTTTCAGGGCAACAACTGAGCGTAAAACGCCAAGCGAAGGCCGTTCATCACAGCTTTTTGATAACGATCAATTCCCCGTCGGCGATTTTTTGCAGCAGCACAGAACGAGTCACGCCGAAGCTGGCGGCGAGTTCGTTGATCTTTTCAACCCGCGCCTTTTTCTTTTCTTTTTCCCCTAAGTAAAAACTTACGGGCGATTCCTGCGGTTTTTTACGTTTATAGGTCATATCAGGTTGTTGACAAGCTAGACAAAATGCGTTATTCTTTCAATTGACGAGCTAGTAAAAATACAACTTTATATTTCACCGCTACGGAGATCATACCATGACTACCGATCTTGCAACATCGCTTGCTCAAAATGATACTCGTCCTTTGCCTTTGATCGTTGCCGAAAAATGGAATTTCCCACTACAACATTATCAGCGCTTTGATGTTGAAGGGGGTCATTTATTCGCAGTTCAAGATTGGATTGCCGGTTTAACCGAGTCAACTACGACTAAATCTTCCGAAATGTGGCGAAAATTGAAGAAACAGACCCGGATTTCAAATACGAGTCTCCCCTATTCTGCTGCTGATGGTAAAACTTATGAACGAGATTTTGCTAATGCTAAAGGCTTATTCTTGATCGCTCAAAAATTGCGCGTTACGCATGAGCGTGAACAGCTTTCAATAATTCCAGGACTTTCGCTTACCTCACCCCCCGGCCCCCTCTCCAAGTATTGGAGAAGGGGAGAAAAACGCATCTTGAAGTCCCCTCTCCATGCAATGGGGAGGGGATTTAGGGGTGGGGTAAATGCGTGAGCAAAAGTCCTAAATTCATGAGTTTCTTGCAGCAGCAGGCGCATTTGTAGATGAACAACGCATCGCACAAGAAGAAACAGCCCTAGTGTTTGAAGTTGAAGTGCCATCCATAACCACAGATGATGCCGAAACCCTCATCCACGCCGGGATGGATAAATGGCGCAGAGATGGGAAGTCTGAAGAATGGATTCAAACGCGCATTCATGGGATTATCACGCGCAAACAGTTCACCGAAGCACTGAAAAACGCGGTTGCCAATGCGCCACAATCGCTGTTTAGCCAAAGTACCGAAAAGCTTTATATCGGTCTATGGAAGCGCACGAAAGCCCAATTACGCGGCGATCTTAACCTAACGCAGAAGCAAAATCTCCGCGATCATTTTGGGCGTTTGGCCTTAACTTATACCGACATCGCCGAACAAGTCGCCACGATTCAGCTTGGCGATGCGGAAACTGTCGAGATGCCGCAAGCGATGAAGATCGTCCATGATGCGGCAAAACTCATCAGTAAGCAGGCACAGGCGACATCCAAAGCGTTGGGGATTGATCTGATTACCGAGCGTCCGCTGCTGGCGAAGGGGAAATAAGGCGGCCTTGGCGATCAAACAGCAAGCGTGAACCCGCCTAAGTTTTTCTCGATGAAGAGGGATAAAGGCGGGTTAAACCAGCCCGTTAATCCGATCATATAAGGCGCGATCTGGCAAAACAGGTACATCCGGCAGGAGCCCCTCATGAATGGTCATCTTTCCGCCGCGCACAACCGTCACACCGGAGAGTATGCCTTCGCGTAATGCGGTATAAGCTGACCGCGCCATTTGTGATGCAAGTACACGATCTCGATGCGACGGACTCGCGCCGCGCTGTGCATGACCGAGCCGAATATCGCGCATCCTGATTCCGGTTAATTTCGGCAGATCATCCGCCAGCGTCCGTGCGCCGGGGGTGCCTTCCGAAAGCACCATGAGCGCGTATCCACTCACTTCTACGGCGGAAAGCAGCCGCGCCGCCAGCCAATTTTCCTCATAGGCAAATTCCGGCATGAGGGCGACATGCGCCCCTGCACCCGCCGCCACAGCTAAGGCGATAAAGCCTGTATTGCCGCCCAGCGTTTCTATCATAAACATACGTCCACGCAGGGCATGAGCCGTCAGTAATGCGCCATCAATGCTGTGATAGGCATAGTTGCAGGCCGAATCGAAGCCGAGTGTTTCTTCAGTACCGGGGACATCATTATCAATCGTCGTGGGGATTCCGACATAAGGGATTCCCCAGTTGTTAAAAAGTGGGGGGATATGGCGCAGTGAGCCGTTGCCGCCGAACAACACGATGTTGTCGATTTGATGCGCTTGGCGCAGCGTCCTAAAGCGCGATTCCGCATCCGTCTGGCTGAGTACGGGGTCACGGCTTGACCGTAAATAGCTTCCCGCACGTCCCATCCAAGGCATCAGCGCATCAATCGTCAAAGGCGCAATTTCACTCTCGCGTTCAGTTAAGCCCGGTAGACCGCCCATTGCGCCCATCACTTGATCGCCTTGCGCCGTCGCTGAGGCAATAAAATGCGCGATAGTGGTATTGATTCCGGGTGCATCCCCGCCGCTGACAATCATCAATGTTTTCATCGAGCCGTTCCTTTCGCTAATAGCCAGCCATTCTAACAAATGCTTTCATTTGTGCCAGAATTCCCAAATGAGGTCATGTATTTTGAACCTTCGCCGCTGATTTTTCTTATTTGACGAAAAATAAAAAGATGGGTATCATGAAATCGATTTCATAAACATAGGATTTACGCGGTTGATCAAGTTTTTGGTAAAAGTTGTTAGTAGATAGTCCTTGATAAGGCTTATTAGGGACAAAGAGTTTCCCTTAATTCGATTTAACTAAAAACTAACTACTCTGAACTGCGTAACTTCTAAAAAACACTGTTTTATTTTATAGAGTCCAAATAGTGGTTAAAAAAGTAACAATTCAAGATATTTCGCAATTTGCAGGCACCTCTGCCAGCACCGTTTCGCGGGTGCTGAATGGCAGCGCTATCGTCAGCGACGAAAAGCGTAAAGCGGTTGAACAAGCGATTGAATCCCTCAACTATCGCCCTAGTCATATTGCCCGCAGCCTGAAAACGCGGATTACTTTTACCATCGGCTTGCTGCTCAACGATATTTCAAACCCTTTTTACAGTGCGGTTGTGCGCGGGGCGGAAGAAGAAGCCATCCGGCACGGCTACAGCCTTATCCTCTGTAACACCAATGAGAGTGAACAACGTGAACGCCAATTCTTGGAACTGCTCCAAGACAAGCGCGTTGATGGCATCATCTTTAGCCCCACTGGTCAAAATCAAGACTATATTTGTGATCTCGCGCTACGGGTGCCGTTGATTCAAATTGATCGTCACTTAGATTGTGGCGGCATGTCCTATGTATTGGCAGATAACGAAGGCGGCACGTATCAAGCCACGCGCTTATTGATTGAAAAAGGTCATAAACGTATCGCCTTGTTCCGATGGAAGCGCAACATCACTACCATGTTGCAGCGCTTAGCCGGATATGAACGTGCGATGGCTGAAGCGGGCTTATCGCTCGACCCCTCACTCATCATCGAATGTGATGGCATGACGTTGCAAGATGCAGCGGAAAAATGCTTACAAGAATTTCAACCAAGTCCGCGTTTTACGGCGGCGCTGGCCTTGAATAATCAAATTGGCTTGGGGATTTTAACGGTGATTAGGCAGCTTGAACTGCGTATTCCCGAAGACCTAGCGTTGATCGTCTTCGACCATCTTGATTTATTTGATCTCACAGATCCGACAATTTCGACCATCGCCCAGCCTGCCTTTTTAATCGGCGAACAGGCCATGCGTCTGCTGCTCAAACAAATTGAGGCGGGGGAGCAGTTCACCCCGGAATGGGTTGTGCTGCCAATTGAACTGATGATGCGCGAGTCGGTGTAACACTGACCTTATAAAAATCCTGTCGCATGGGCGTTCCCTCAATAAGGACATCCCCCATGGGAGTGATATAAACCATCTTTCGCTTAGTGAAAGGAGCATAATGACAATATAAAGTAAACCAGCAGAACAACAGTGGAATAGTGTCTTTAGGCCAAACATAGATTATTGACTAACAACAAGGAGTTCAAGTAATGTCTAAAAGATTGATCATTCTAGCGGTCCTCGCCCTATTGGTTTTGTCGCTCGTCCCCGTCGTTACGGCGCAGGACGACGATACCATCACCATTGGCTTTCTACCTGGTGTGGTAGACCCCTTTTACCAGTTAATGCAGATTGGCGTGGAGCAAGCCATAGCGGATTCCTCGCTCAATATTGAACTCGTCGCGCAAATCCCGGAGAGCTTCAATCCAACCACCCAAACGCCAATCCTTGATGCGATGGTCGCACGTGGCGACATCGACTATCTCATCATTGCCGCGACGGATAAAGAGCAGATGGTTGCGCCGCTGCAAGCAGCTTATGACGCAGGTATCGAAATTATCTCGGTAGACACGTTCATCGGTGACGGCGACTATGCAAATGGTCCCGTGACATTCCCGTTGAGCTATATCGGCTCGGATAACACTGAAGGTGGACGTATCGCAGCACGGGCGCTGGCAGCAATCGTGGGCGAAACAGGCGATGTGTATGTTCAAAACGTGAATCCCGGTATCAGCACAACAGATCAACGTGAAGAGGGTTTCCGCGAAGGTATCGCGGAGTTCCCAAATATGACGATTGTCGGTGTGGACTATAACGGTGACGATGAGACGGTTGCCGTGCAGCAGACAGGGGCAGTGTTGGAGCGCGAAGGTGATGCTCTGGTAGGCATCTTCGGCACCAATGTGTTTAGTGCAAACGGCGCAGGTATCGCAGTGCAGAATGCAGGCTTGACCGGCGCAGTCAACGTGATCGCTTTTGACGCGACCTCTTTCGCTGCCGAACAGCTTCGTGCAGGCGTAGTGAGCATGATGATCGCACAGAAGCCGTTTGACATGGGCTATCTGGCAGTTCAGTTTGCCATTGCTCACAACGGCGGCGTGACCAGCTTACCAGCCCGCGTCCCGACAGGCTACGCAGTTATCACTGCCGAGAATATCGACGATCCCGAAGTCGCGCAATTCATTTATGAAGTAGGAAACTAAGTTAGGAATCAAGCAGAGACACAACATGCCGTGTCCTCTTGTTTCTAAGTATAAGTAATTGCAGATAAATATAGCGTAAGGGCGAAGGTGCTTCGCCCTTACAAAAATAAACCTATGGTTACTTAAGTGGCTATCCGCCTAAACCGCATCCGTTTTTGTTCCCGATGCTAAGTTAAAAAGTCCGTCTTTAGTGCGGTCCTCAAATTCGGCTTATGGTTTAAAACCATCATCAGCGGGAGAATTCTCGATTGGCTTCTAAATATCTGCCAGGGATTTCACTGTCTCGCTAGAGGAAAACAAAATCGGACGTGTTCAATAAGTTTGTAAATTTAAGAGTTTGTAGGAGATTTTTGATTACATGGCTGTAGAGAGTGGGGCGGAAAGCGACATCCCCAAAATATCATGGCAGAGCCAAATAATCCTGACCTTAAGCCGCGTATGGGCGTGGGCTTTCTTGCTAACACTGATTACCTTTTTTACGATTTCAGTGCTGGTGACGAGTGAGGGCGGTGTCAACTTTTTGACGGTTCGTACGTCAATGAACATTCTCGTGGCGATTACACCTGTACTGCTGATGGGCTTGGGGCAGACATTCGTCATTATCTCGTCGGGTATTGACCTGTCCGTCGGGTGGGTGATGGGGTTGTCATCGGTGGTGACGGCGCTAGTGGTACGCGATTTGGCTGCATCGGGCATGGATGTTAATTTGGCGATAGTGATTGCGCTGTCATCAGGGGTTTTGGTCGGCGCGATTTTCGGCGTGATCAATGGGCTAATTATTGCCAAGCTAAAAGTGCCATCATTCATCGTGACGTTGGGTATGTCTTTCATCGCTCGCGGCGTAGCCTTGTTGGTGGGCGGCGGAATGACCATCGGCGGATTGCCGCAGGCGCTAGGGACACTGGGTAATGAGTCGCTGTTCTATCTGGTGAGAGGCGGCACACATGCAGGGCTTTATTTCTTGCAGCGACCTGAACTTGCACGGGAAGAGCTACGCAGCCTTGACCGGATATTTACATGGCCGGTGGTGATCACTGCCATTGTTGTAGCAATAGCGATGTTTGTGTTGCATAAGACACGCTTCGGGCGGCATACGTATGCAATTGGCGGCAACAAAGAGGCATCTTTGCGTGCAGGTATTCCAGTTGACCGCCATACAATTTTGTTGTACACCATGTCGGCGATGACGGCAGGACTGGCGGGGGCGCTGCATACAGCACGGTTTTCTGGGGGCGACGCTCGTGCGGGTGAACCGCTCTTATTAGCATCTATCGCAGCAGTGATTATCGGCGGCGTAAGTTTGTTCGGCGGGTCAGGGACGATCATCGGCAGTGTCATTGGCGCACTGATTGTAGCTGTGCTGCAAACCGGGCTGATTATGCTTAACACCGATCCATTTTGGCAGTTCATCGTTGTGGGTGTGGTGGTAATTTTGGCGGTGCTGATCGACCAATCACGGGATTTGCTGATCGGGCGTGGCGAAGGGCATTAAGTTCTGAGTATCAAAAAGCGCAATGTTGAAGAGAAAAGTAATAATTTCTTAGGATATTTTTTTGGCTCGTCACTCATACCCTCATTATTTATCGAAAAGCTATAGACTAGAGACTTAAAGGTCAGCGACCCCATAGCTAAAGCTAGGGACTTGTAGCAATGCAAGTCCGGCGCTGACCAGACTCAGCCAAGGGGAGCAATCCCTATCGGGCTACGTTAGTGGCAAGCGTTCAACGACCTACCTTGGGGTGACGTTCCAGCCCCAAGCTCTAGAACCTCCCTGTTAAACAGGCCTACGGGGTACGAAGCCAGTGCAGGATAGAGGAAAGTACCGACTACTAACCTTGTCGAGGAAGACGTAACCCGCGCAAGCGGAGAAGGCTTTAAGAGGAGAGCCAGCGGGTAACTGCAAATTTTCCTTTCCCTTCGGGGATTATCGTCCAATGGTGTTGAAAGGAGACAGCGCTTACCGCGAACCTCTGGTTCGACCCATGCCTGAAGGCAGGGGTATCTCGCGCTAATTTCGATGACAAGTGAACCGATTCTGTCTTTACGCAACATCGTTAAGCGTTTCGGCGGCTTAACAGCAGTGAATCACGTTAATCTGGATATTTATCCCGGTGAGGTGGTGGGACTGTTAGGCGATAACGGTGCGGGCAAATCAACGCTCATCAAATGTGTGTCTGGCGTATATCACCCCGACGAGGGCGAGATTAGCTTCAAGGGGCAGCGCGTCAATTTTTCGCGTCCGATTGATGCGCGTAAGGTGGGCATCGAGACGATTTATCAGGACTTAGCGCTTGCTGATAATTTAAACGTGAGTGCAAACATTTTTTTAGGACGCGAGATACGTAAAAGCTATTTCGGCGGCTTGTTCAAGACTCTCAATGAGAAGCAGATGTTGGATGAGGCACGCAAGGTATTGGAAACACTGGACATCAAACTGCCGAACTTCCAAGCGCAGATTGAAAAACTATCAGGCGGGCAGCGTCAAGCGGTGGCGATAGCACGGGCAGTATATTGGAACGCGCAGATGATGATTATGGATGAGCCAACAGCGGCGCTTGGTGTGCCGGAACAGCGTAAGGTGTTGGGGCTGGTGAAGTCGCTGCGGAGCGAAGGTATTCCCGTCATTATTATCTCGCACACCATGCAGGACGTGATGGATGTGGCAGATCGGATGATCGTGATGCGTCGTGGGCGCGTGGTGGCGAATGTGCCGCGTGCCGATGCGACGGTTGATCTGCTCGTTAAACATATCGTCGGCGGAATGGAAGCCACGGTATAAGATTATCTAAAATGACCTTAGATATTCTCACATTTGGCGAAGCTCTGGTCGAAGTCATGCGGAAAGGAATCGATCAACCGCTGGATCGTCCCGGCACATTTACGGGTCCATATCCCAGCGGCGCACCCTTCATTTTCGCTGTGCAAGCGGCGCGGCTTGGCGCGAAAGTCGGCGCGATTGGCGCAGTGGGAGAAGATGCCTTTGGCAAATGTCTGCTCGACCAGCTTAAAACGGATAGCGTAGACACACGTGGGATGCACATTTTGCCCGATCATACGACGGGCGTGGCATTCGTGGCTTATAACGCGGATGGCTCACGCGATTTTGTCTTTCATGCGCGTCATGCCGCCGCCGGACAGCTTCATGCGGATTTGCTGGACGAATCGCTGTTTGAAGGGCTGAAGTGCCTGCACATCATGGGTTCTACACTCTCCATGCACGACGACGCGCTTAAGATGGGCTTACGTGCGCTCGAACTGGCGCAAAAACACGGCGCAAAAATCAGTTTCGACCCGAATTTACGTCCGCAGTTGATGTCATCGGAACGCGCACGAGAAGCTTTTGCGCCGTTTGTTCAGGCGGCGGATGTCTTTATGCCCACCGAGGAGGAACTGCTCCTGCTCACGGGCGAGCCTGATCTAACATTAGGCTTGATGCAATTGTTTGCGGATAACCGTCATCGGATTGTCATTCTCACGCAAGGGGCAAAAGGCTGCACGGTTTATAAATATTACGCGGGCGATTTGCACAGCGCGTTGATCCCTGCCCCAGTGGAGGGTTTCGTGGTTCATGAAATTGACCCAACTGGTGCAGGTGACTGTTTTGACGCGGGTTTTCTGGCACGCTGGTTGGAAGGCGATTCTCCGGCGGAAGCAGCCCGTTTTGCCAATGCTTGTGGTGCGTTAGCCGTCACCGCGCAGGGGCCGATGGCAGGCGCACGTCACCGCGATGAGGTGCTTAAATTTATGCGTGAAAATTTATAACTGATCTTACTTTTGCGTTTGATCTTTTTTTGCTATCAGCTAAAGGCTTTTCATGATCGACCCAACCCAATGGACACGCGCAGAACTTGAAAACCACAGCGTCGATATGCGGCAGTTTATTGATGCGCGGCAATCAACGCTCCCTAATGGAATGCGAATCATCGATTGTTATAACGCTTCTGGGCTGCACTTTACTGTCCTGCCAGATCGCGGCATGGACATCTGGACGGCGCACTACAAAGGCATTCCGCTGACGTGGATCAGTCAGGGATCGCCGCATCCGCCCGATTATGGACAGTCGTGGCTGCGCCAATTTAACGGCGGCCTGCTGACGACCTGCGGCCTGTCGCATGTTGGCCCGCCGGAAGTGGACGACATCAC
>Ga0209490_10001139_pt1 | contig 25932 bp, 20 predicted proteins | sample MAT06_FD_187209 | JGI IMG/M metagenome (GOLD analysis project Ga0209490, IMG submission 187209) | Freshwater microbial communities from Lake Fryxell liftoff mats and glacier meltwater in Antarctica - MAT-06 (SPAdes) (version 2) | ecosystem: Environmental > Aquatic > Freshwater > Ice > Liftoff... | reverse complement strand
CAATTATTACTTTATTGTGATAGGCAAATCTCATTATTTATTGCCCTTGAGCTAGACTGTACGCTTTTTTATTGCCCCACATGTTTAATAACTCGGTTGAACAAATCTTAAAATCTACCATAAGCTGTTTATACAACTCCAAAATATCGGTTTGGGTAACTGGCACATCACCAATACTTTCGAACCGGCAACGATACTGATTTATCAAGTTGGTAAATACCGAACCAGTAGGCCATACTTGGGTTCCACGGTTACTGATAGTTACCAATTTAAACAAGCCCATAGTATGTTTAAGGCATTTGTCGGCAACAATTGTTGGCTGTTCATTACTTTCAATAAACATATCTACCCCAACAATAAATTCCTCATTATTATCAATTGTTTCGAGCATTGGGTTAAACTCAAGCTTAAAATTAGTAGGTGTTACATAATGATTAGCAATAGCTGGTTTAGGATTATGTTCAGGAGACTTTCCGAAATTATTGATGATTGCATTTGCAAAATCAGTTGTATTTAATGATGGAGTACTTTTGTTGCCAAAATCACCTGTATGTTGCCCACTCTCTAGGGTATATAATAATGCATTCTCTATAACAATAGATTTTTCCATTAATCCTAAATGACGCAACATTCCAATTCCACTCAACAACAATGCAGTTGGATTAGCAATGTTTTTACCAGTAATATCTGGAGCAGTACCATGTACGGCTTCAAAAATAGAAATATGATCTCCAATATTAGCAGAAGGTGCAAAGCCAAGCCCACCAATCAATCCAGCACATAAATCACTTACAATATCACCTTGCAAATTGGTTAAAACAACCACATCAAATAAATCTGGCCTACTAACCAATTTCATACATAAATCATCTACAATTATATCGTCGGAATTTAATTCTGGATATTCTTTCGCCACTTCATAAAATACTTCTAAGAATAAACCATCTGTCAATTTCATGATGTTGGCCTTATGACCACAGGTTATTCTTCTTGCACCCTTCTTTTTGGCCATTTCAAATGCATATTTTATTACTTGTAAACTACCCGGACGAGTAATAAAACGACGACTTAAAGCAACATCATTGGTAAGCATATGCTCAATACCACCATAAGTATCTTCAATATTTTCTCTAACTATTGTAATATCTATTGGTATGCCCGCTTTACTAAATACTGTGTCTACCCCATGCAAGGTTTGAAAAGTTCTTTTATTGGCATAGGTATTCCATGTTTTACGAGCCGTAACGTTTACACTCTTTACACCCTTTCCTTTGGGTGTTTCCATAGGTCCCTTAAATAAAATGCCTAATGACTCTATTTTTTGTTGCGCCTCGGGGGTCATTCCATTACTGTATCCTTTATCGAAAACCCACTTTCCCATATCTACAAATTCATATTCTAGTGGCACATCTCCGGCTTTGAAAATAGATAATACGGCATCCATAATTTCAGGACCAATTCCATCTCCTTTTGCAACTGCGATCTTTGTCATAGTTTTCAATTATTAAGTGCTGCAAAAGTATGACTTGAGCAGACAATTAAATCATAAAACACTGTGATAATTCATGCCTGAAAGTTTTATTAACTGTTAAATACCCTAATTTTACTCAACACAACCCTTCAACCTATGATATCAACAATTTCAGAGGGTATAGAAATAACAGTAGAAACATTCTATCAGGCAGATTATAGTAATCCGTTAAAGGGAGAATTTATGTTTGCTTATAGAATTACTATTGAAAATCACAATAAATTTACGGTTAAGCTATTACGCAGGCACTGGTTCATTTTTGATAGTAACGCAGAACATCGCGAAGTAGAGGGAGATGGTGTTGTAGGGGTTCAACCAGTATTACAATCAGGAGAAAATTATCAGTACGTTAGTGGTTGTAATTTAAAAACCGAAATGGGTAAAATGCATGGTAATTACCAAATGGAAAATCAAAATAACAAACAATTATTTTCTGTAAATATTCCTGCTTTTGAATTAGTAGCTCCTACTAAACTTAATTAAGATGGCTTATACTTCGATTCATTAAATAAATTCGTAGGATCCTTTGCCATCAAGTCTTGCAAACTAGCTTTGCTATTTTTATTCATCCATTTTTTTACTATTTGCCAGCCTACAAACTGTCCAATATTTCCTGGAGAGCCTTCCCCCAATGTTTGTGTTGTTGGTCCATCATTTACATAATCGCGTGTAAGTTGAGGATCAGATTTATACAAGAAATCGTTTAAAATAAACATACTCCAGATATCTTTTTCTTTTGAATAGCAAGCATCTAATTGCGATTGGCTATAGCCTGTTTTTAATACGTCTGCCAATTGAGGAAGAAAATGATCTAACAAATACAACCGCTTACCCTTCTCAACCATTTGTGCCACTAAAGGCTTTCCCATGCTTTGATCGGGATACATATCATCGATAACATTTTTTAAAGCGTTAATTGGAATATAAGAAGGTTCAAACCGGCTTGAAATATAGGATGGATATAACGCTTGGCCTTGAGGACTATTATAGATCGGATGATTTTTGCCTAAATACATATGCAGTCCAATAGCAATTGCATCAGTTGTAATGATCGATCCAAAACTGTTAATAGGTCCGATAAAACTGATGAGTTTTTTTGGAAGCTTATACTCAGGAAAATAATAATGCACATATTTAAAGCCTTTTTTTATCTCCATACTTGCGTCATCCATCTTGCCTATTACCGCTTGTGTGTTTATAAAAATTGGTTGATATGATCTGATAAATGAAGGAATATCATTCGCCATGTAGGTATCAGTAGTTCCTAAAATGTTGTATAAAAAATCTTTAGAAAATACTGGATACTTAAGTTTAAGTGCTCCAATAGATTGATTTAAATGTAAGGTATCTAATTTAAAAAAATCTTGCTCAAACCTTTCAACTTCAAGTTCAATCTTTATGGAAGAAATATCAGGGCTTTTTTTACTTTGATAGCAAGCAATAAAGAAAAATGATGTAAAAATGAATAATAATGGCTTCTTCATAAGCGAATTAACGGAAAGGATGTTGAAGATGTTGTTAAATTCATGAAATTTGCTACATGAAGATATTCATTGCGCAGCAAAATTACCATATTGGCAATTTTGATTATAATATTAAAAAAATAATCGACGCTATTGAAACTGCAAAAGCTGCAGGTGGAGAACTGATTCTTTTTAGCGAAATGAGTATATGTGGATACCCGGCTAGAGATTTTGTTGAATTCAATGATTTTATTGAACAATGCAACGCTGCTGTTGAAAAAATTAAAGCGCATGCAGATAATATTGCTGTTGTAATTGGCGGTCCTGCAAAAAATACAGAACATAAAGGTAAGAGCTTATTTAATGCTGCTTGGTTTTTGTACGAAAAAGAAGTTAAAGCAGAAATTCATAAAACATTATTACCTACTTATGATGTTTTTGATGAATACAGATATTTTGAACCTGCATTCGAATGGAACATAATTCCTTTTAAAGGAAAAAAAATAGCAGTTACCATTTGCGAAGACATTTGGAATTTAGGAGATAACCCTCTTTACCGAATTTGTCCGATGGATAAAATGATGAGTCAGCAACCAGACTTCATGCTCAACTTAAGCGCATCTCCTTTTGATTATACTCATGATGAAGATCGCAAAGCAACTATTAAAGCCAATGTATTAAAATATAAAATTCCTTTGTTTTATTGTAATGCTGTTGGTAGTCAAACCGAAATTGTTTTTGATGGCGCTTCCTTGGTTTTTGATAAGCACGCTAATTTATGCAAGGCACTTCCAATGTTTGAAGAAGCTTTGGTAGAAATTGATTTGAATGATGATGGAACTATTGATGCACCAATTATTGAATATGCTAATAGAGTACCTGATAAAGAATTAAATCCAGCAACTTTAGAAGAAAATTTAAACATATCTCAAGTTTATGATGCACTTATCTTAGGCATTCGCGATTACTTTCAAAAAATGGGGTTCAAAAAAGCAATCATAGGTTCTTCTGGAGGAATAGATTCAGCAGTAACATTAGCACTTGCTTGCGATGCATTGGGTGCAGAAAATGTGAGGGCAATTTTAATGCCATCACCTTATTCAACCAATCATTCGGTAGATGATGCAATTCAATTGAGTACAAATTTAAATAACCCTTATGATATCATTAAGATCAATGATATATTCCAAAGTTTTTTAAAAACATTGGATCCATTATTCAATGGATTGCCTTTTTCTTTGGCCGAAGAAAATATTCAAAGCAGAAGCAGGGGAAATATTTTAATGGCAATTGCCAATAAGTTTGGATATATATTATTGAACACCTCTAATAAAAGTGAATTAGCAACTGGCTATGGAACATTGTATGGCGATATGGCTGGTGGTCTTGGAGTTTTAGGAGATTGTTATAAATTACAAGTATATGCTTTAGCTAATTATATTAATCGCAACAAAGAAATTATTCCTCCGCATATTATTTCTAAAGCGCCTTCAGCAGAATTAAGACCGAACCAGAAAGACAGTGATAGCTTACCTGATTATGCAATACTAGATAAATTATTGTATCAGTATATTGAAAAACGAATGGGACCAGCAGAAATAAAAGCATTGGGATTTGATGCTACGTTAGTAGATAAAACTTTAAAAATGGTGAATAATAACGAGTACAAGCGCAATCAATTTTGCCCAATTATACGCGTTTCACCCAAGGCTTTTGGTGTTGGCCGTAGAGTTCCTATTGTTGGCAAATATTTAAATTAAGCTTCTTTAATTAATAATCAAATGGTGATAATGGTTGCTTAGCTTTTGAATTTTTCTTTTGCCAAAGGCGAACTGATGCTGATATTAAAAATTGATTTCCCCCACCTCTATTGATAATGGAGAAATTTTGATCGGGCTGGTTTGGTTCTCGATATAAAACTTTTGCTTCTTCAAACTTTTGTATACCAATGGTTCTTTTAAAACCAAATCCAAAAACAATTTTTTTACCTACCTCCTTTCTTAATGAAAAGCCGACAAATGGAAGTAACATTAAATTATTAGGACGTTCTTTTGTATAAACTGCATTTGCAGAAAATGGTGAACTAATTGGTGTGCCATTAATATTCAATGATGATTGAAAAAAATTGGTCCAATTTTCAAGAAAACCACTATTCCCTTTGAAAATAAAATAATTACCAATACATGATTGAATAACAATATTTTGCTTTTTAAATTCATAAATATCATATGAAAACTGAGTTACAATAGAATTCACTCTTCCACCCCTTGAACTAGACAATGCAAAAGAATTTGATAAATTAATATCTGCATGAATATAAAAGCCTGAATACCCAACAGAAAAATGAGATCGATTTTTTTGATACGTCAATAACAAATCTGTTAAAAGATAAGGTTGATTTTGTTCTGCAAAAACACCTTTAGGATTCACAACCAATCTAGTCCAAATAGGCCCTGTATTAATAGATAAACGCAATTCTTTTTTTTGACTAGACCCTAAAAGCGCAATTTTCAAGAATAGAAATAAAAATAAAGTTCGAGTAATCATACTAGTTGATTTTTATTTTCATTTTATTTATTGTTCCCAATGCGTGGACTTCATGATGAGATTCATGTTTTTTTATTTTAAATTTTACAAGTGCCTTGAATGGCTTAGACTTTACTTTACCATTTCCTAATGGAATGGCAATACTAACATTGCCGTATTGTGTATTTAATATAATACCTGCATTATTATCATTATATACAGGAGGCTCATCATAAGTATAAGGAACTATTGATAAAATGTTTGGCCCTCCTACTGCATTCACTTCCATAGTATACTCTCCTTTAGCAGTTAATGAAACCATATCAGCTTTATGTGCCCACCAAATACCTAAAACCCTTCTCTGGTTTCTTGTTTCTATTCCAATAGAACAATAAAATACTAAGTTCTGACTCCAAACAATGCCTCTTGCTCTTCTTCTATTTGCATAATCAATAGTACAAGCAGTTTTTTCTCCAAAAATATTCCATGACCTTTGTTGAAGGCATATTTTAATTTCTTGTCCTAAATAAGCTTGAGACTGTAAACAAGATTTACAAACAGAACCTGTTCCAATACTCATATTCATTAAACCATCACTAAAATTTCTCGGCGGAAGAATTAATGCAATATCATCTTCAATGTTGGCTGTTCTAAAATCTTCGTTTGTAAAATCTACTCTTGAGCTCTTATCACTTTCATAAACCAATGTTCCAAATTCTGTTACTCTTAATACCAACTCCTCTATCATTAACTCTCTTGAGCTATTCAATACTAATCTTAAGTAAGGATCCATTATTGTTTCGTCTACAAACTCATCATTAGATGTAGGATAATCAATCGGAAGTCCATCAAAAGGATCAATTGGTGTAGATAAAATAGTTTCTGCAGAATTTCTTTGAATAATAAAACTTTTTTTTCCAGAAGTGCTAGATTTGGGCGACAAACTCAAAGAAGTGAATCCATGAATTGATTGAATTTTTTTCGAAAATTCCTCAACAGATGATTGTTGATTTGATTGCATGAATTGTTTAAAATTATTCATTTTTTTAAATGAAAATATGCCGTTTTTTACTGTAAATTTTTCATAGTAAGGTACAACTTCATTTAATTCCTTTTTACAACTTATCAATATAACAATAAGCCAAAGTAATAAAATAACTTTAACAAGATTTACATTTTTGTGGTTTTGTGGTTTTGAGGAAAATATTTTTCATACAATTGATTTTCAATAAATCTAAGCATTCTAGCTAATTTTATAGTGTTGTATTTATAACTCACAACTATAAGCAAAATCAATACAAGTTCTTGAATTTAAAGCACTTAATTAGATGAAAAATTATCTGCCATTGAGAACAATCGAAAGTATATTCATTATTGGCACAAATAACTCAATAATTTAACATATAGTTATGAATAAGTATTTTTTAAGTTAACACTCATGTTTAAACTCTAACAACAATATTGTGCAGTATTAAAAATGTATGTGAATGATTGGTCTTTTTGTTTTAAAACAGCTTCCCACCCTTTTTTGTCTTTTATTGAGGTAAGCAAAATATTGCCCATTTTTTGAATCTGTTTTGCAAGCTCTGTATCAGCATATGCTTTATCCAGAATACTTACATCAGCTTCAATTTTTTCCAAAATATTTCTGGAGGCTGTTAAATCAAGGATACTTGCACATGTAATTTCAATATATTGGGGGAATGGAATGTTGGAGGGCCGTCTTAATCCAAGTGTATGCACCTTTACAAAAAAAAATCTCCCAATAATACTTTTAAATTATCAGAACCAACGGAGGCCGTGTTTAAAAAATCAATCATTAAAATGGAAAAGCTTTCGCATAGCCTGTTTAATCTTGCATTGAATGCCTGATAACTTGGAAGTAATAGAAACTAGGAATGAAGATAATTTTTGACGTGATTATACAACGATTTTATCTTATACTTTTCTTCACAAGCAACACAAAAAAGATAAATGCTTATTAACTCTTCATCCGTAATGATATTAATCGGTTGACTGTTATTACTAAACCTTTGCACTTCCCAAGGCTTTTGGTGTTGGCCGTAGAGTTCCTATTGTTGGCAAATATTTAAATTAAGCTTCTTGCTTATGAACTACCAACAAAGGTAAATGGGTGTGAAATGCTAATTTCTTAGTACTGCTTTTGATAAATAATTTTTCGAAAAAACTTTTTTTCTTAGGTACACTAATAACCATACTCACACCATTACTTTCAGCAAATTCATTAATACCCACAACATATTCACTATTTTGTGCAAAATGATATTCAGGGTCAAATTCTTGCAATAAAGTGTGAACTGCAAAGCCTTCACCTACTATAGTTGCAGGATATTTTCTGTCGTTATCATCCAGATCAACTTCTAAATTAAATACTAATAATTTAGCTTTGGTTTCATTCAAAAGTTGACGAATAATTCCTAACGGAATAAATTTATCTGCATGATCAAAATCACATGCTAACATAATTTTCTCAACCGCCTTAAATGTTGCATGTGGAGGAATAATTAAAACGGGAACACCTAATGCACCTGCAACAGAAGTTGTGTTACTACCAATTAAGGTTTCTTCTAATGCACCTCCACCAGTAATACCCATTATTATCAATTCTATTTTTTCATCTTCAGCTAACTGCATTAAACCACTTGTAATAGAACCATACTCTACAGCTACATCAAATTGAATATTGGAATTGGGGAATGCGGACCTTAATTGATCTCTGAAATTATTTAAGTTTTTAATTGCTGCATCCTTAAATGTATCTAATTCTAACATTTGAATGCCAGGCATTAATGGATCCAATGCAATTGGTAATTCATACGCATGAAATAATAATATTCTTTTTGCATTTATTTGTTCAGCAAAATAAACAGCATAAGATGCCGCATTGGTAGCGGTATTCGAAAAATCAGTAGGAACAATTATTGTTTGCATGATAACTAATTTAATGTGAAATTACATTTTTGCAACCCAATTAACTATGACGGTTATCATATAAATCAATGATTTATAAATTTTCTATAATACCAGCAATACCCTGCCCACCGCCAACACAAGCAGAAACCATACCGTATTTTTTATTTAATCGCTTCATATCATTCAATAATTGAACGGTTAGTTTACAACCTGTACAACCGAGAGGATGCCCTAAAGCAATGGCTCCTCCATTAATATTTACAATTGCTGGATCTAATCCTAATTCACGAATAACAGCAAGTGATTGAGAAGCAAATGCTTCATTTAATTCTATTAAATCAATATCAGCCAAATTCATATTGGCTTGTTTTAATACTTTAGGGATAGCTGCAATAGGTCCAATTCCCATAATTCGTGGGTGTACCCCTGCTGAAGCACAGTTTACCAATCTTCCTATTGGCTTTAAACCTAATTCTACAACCATTCGCTCACTCATTACTACTACAAAAGAAGCACCATCACTAGTTTGTGATGAATTTCCTGCAGTAACACTTCCGGTAACCGAAAAAGCTGCTTTTAATTTACTCAACCCTTCTACTGTTGTATCAGCTCTTAATCCTTCATCGGTATCTACTATATAATTTCGAACAGCTCTTTTGCCTTTTTCATTTACATAGGTTTCTTCTACATTAATAGGAATAATGCCCGATTTAAAAAAACCACTCTCAATGGCATTTTTTGCTTTCTGGTGCGAATTATATGCGAATACATCTTGGTCTTCTCTCGAAACATTGAACTCCTTTGCTACAGCTTCAGCAGTTAAACCCATGCTTAAATAATAATCAGGTTCGTCTTTAGCAATTGCATAAGATGGAACAGTTTTCCAACCAGCTGTAGGAACTAAACTCATACTTTCTGTACCACCTGCAATAATACATTCTGCCATACCTGTCCTTATTTTAGCAGTTGCCATTGCAATACTTTCTAAACCACTTGCACAGTAACGATTAATAGTAATGCCAGGCACTTCTATACCCAAAGCTTTTGCCGCAATTATTCTACCAAATTGCAAACCTTGTTCTGCTTCAGGAACAGCATTTCCCACTATTAAATCATCTACTCTTTTGGTATCTAACTGAGGAATTGTTGCAACCAACCCTTTAATTACTTCAACTGCAAGATCATCGGGTCTGAAAAAACGAAATCCGCCTTTTTTACTTTTTGTTACTGCAGTTCTAAAACCAGCTACTATATATGCTTCTTGCATAAAATTTAATTTGAGCTCAAATGTAGTAAAAATGATTAAAAGTTGTTTATGCAACTAAGTTAAGAATATAGAAAGAAGCTGCCTCTATGCTTTACCATTAAAAAAATGAGCCTATTTTCGCCAAAATTGTTCGTTTGTATCAACTAGTTAAAAATTTATTGTTTCAGTTCGACCCAGAAAAAGTACACTACTTTTCTATGGATTGCCTTAAAATAGCCTGTAACATCGGATTATCTGATACGCTAATCAGAAAATCTTTCCAATATCCATCTGGTAATCTTGAAAAAACAGTATTCGGACTCGATTTTCCCAATCCTGTAGGCTTAGGAGCAGGATTCGATAAAAATGCTTCCTATCTGAATGAATTAGAAGCACTTGGCTTTGGATTTGTAGAAATCGGTACTGTAACCCCTAAAGCCCAAATTGGAAATGATAAACCAAGGTTATTTAGATTAGCAGAAGAAAAAGCCCTCATTAATAGAATGGGATTTAATAATGATGGAGTTGATGAAATAAAAAAACGATTGATTAATTGGAATAGCACCAAACTAAAAAATCATAAAGGCAACTTAATTGTAGGCGGAAATATTGGTAAGAATAAAATTACACCTAATGAAGATGCTTGGAAAGATTACAAAATATGCTTTAATCAACTTCATGAAGAAGTAGATTACTTTGTTGTAAATGTAAGTTCTCCTAATACACCCGGACTAAGAGAACTTCAAGAAAAAGATGCACTTAGGAAAATTTTTAGTGAATTGCAAAATGATAACGCAGGAAAGAAAAATCCAAAACCCTTATTATTAAAAATTGCCCCAGATCTAACAAAAGAACAATTAGATGATATTGTAGCCTTAGCAATTGAAGTAAACTTGAGTGGACTAGTTGCAACAAATACCACTATTGATAGAACAATGCTTAGCAAGAATTCTTTTGCGTTAAGCGAAACTTTTGGAATGGGAGGTTTAAGCGGAAAACCTTTACAGCAAAGATCTACAGAGGTTGTTCATTACCTTTCTAAACAAACCAACGGCCAAATGCCAATTATAGCAAGTGGAGGTATTTTTTCAGGAAATGATGCTGAAGAAAAAATACATGCTGGTGCTTCATTGGTTCAAGTGTGGACAGGTTTTATTTATGAAGGTCCATCTATTGTGAAAAACATTTGCACTCATTTAGCTCAAAATTTATAGTTGATTAACACCCTTTATATTTACTTATAATATTAAATTAATGGAATATTTATTTACAACAGAAAGTCTGATTAGTTTTTTAGTTTTAACCTTGTTAGAAATAGTATTAGGAATAGATAATGTGATTTTTGTAAGCATTATTTTAAACAGGCTTCCAAAAGCTCTTCAACCAAGAGCTAGACTTACTTGGATGGTTACAGGTATTATATCGAGAACAATTTTATTATTTGGCTTGAGTTGGTTATTGGCTCAAAAAGGCAAATCAGTTTTAAGTTTTGCAGATAAGAATTTTGATTTAGCAAGTTTGGTAATGATAGCTGGAGGATTATTCTTAATTTACAAAACAGTAAAAGAAATTCACCACAAACTAGAAGGAGAAGAAGATGCAGCTGCTGGTGTTGCCAAAAAAGAATTGAGTTTAGGGAGCGCAATTGTACAAATTATTTTGATTGATATGGTGTTTAGCTTTGATAGCATTATTACTGCTGGCGGAACTGCTAAGCATGTAGAAATAATGATTACGGCTGTTGTTATTGCAATGATTATTATGTTTTTATTTAGTCCAAAAATTTCATCATTTATACAAAAGCACCCTACTTTAAAAATGTTGGCAATGTCGTTTTTAGTAATGATTGGTTTTGTGCTTTTAGTAGAAGGATGGGATTCAGAAGGTACTCATGATTTACATTTAAAGAACTATGTTTATTTTGCTATGGCATTTTCTTTTGGTGTAGAAATTCTTAACATGCGCATGAGCAAGAAAGGAAGAAAACCTGTAAAATTAAGAGAACCAGTTTTAGTTGAAATAGAAGAAGACAAAAGTGATATGGCAAAATAACAATTTATTAGAAGGCAAATCTAAAGCTTCCAAATATTCCAAAACGATTAATTGATTCGTTGGCAATCGGCTTTGGTGAAACTCTCCAAACTAAATCTATTCTAAAAAACTTAAGGATATTATCAATTCCTGTACCTAATTCAACATACATATTATTGTTGAGCGATTTATATGGATAGTTGCCAATAAAATTGAGCTTTTTGTTATCATCAGATAAATTGGCCCAAACCCCTTTTACACTCCAAAATTGTCTGAATTTTAGTTTTCTTGTAATTGGTAAAAACCTGAACAAACCATTTCCAATATTGTTCTCAATATTAAAACCAATATACTCATCTGCAATAAACTCGAACTGGTTCATTAAGTTAAAGGCATACTTATTGTAATAGTACAATTCATTTCCTGGTAGGATATCTAAAAATTGAAAAGGAATTGTGCCAAATATTTTTCCGGCATAAATATTCCAATATAACTTTCCATAAGGTGCAACACTTAAATTATGAGCAACAGTAAAATCAATTTTATGGTAATCATTGGCCGAATTAAATACACCAGCCCATCCTTTAGTGTAAGCAAATGTAACTATTGGATTATTACTCCCTAAGCTTCTTCTAGAAAAATTATCTTCTAAATAGCGTTCCTGAAAGGCATACCTAAACTTAACCATCGTTTCAAACGAATGAAATGGATTAGATTGATTTTTAGGATCTGCGCTTGCAATTTTAAACAACTCTTGTTTAGGCAAATTCTGCAATGATTGATATTGTTTATCAATTGCTGCAATTTCAATTGAATAGCCAGAGCCTGTTTCTTTAAAAAATTCGAACTTGGTTTCTTGTATGGCTTGAAACTTAAACGGAATACTAGGTCTGCGAAAAACAGTAGCAAAAATATTGTCGTTTCCTAACTGATCATAATAAAATTGTCGATTATCTATATCGCTTTTATATGAAAACCCAATATAGCTCCACATGTCTTTATTTAACAAATACCTTACTTGACCTTTACCCTTAAACAATCCATCATAAACACCATACGCAAGGTATCCACCAAAATTCCATTTTTTACTAAACCCTTTGTTGGTATAAATATCAAACCTAAATCTTGGCCCCTCCCAAACATTTCCACTGATCCAATAAAACCAAGGTCCTAACCTAATATTTCCAAAATCCTTTGTTCCCTTTGCAGCAATTTCAACTGCTTCTTTATAAAATAAATAAGTAGGGTTTTTATTCAGCGTATCCAATACTTTATATACGGTTTGTTCATTTTTGTTCAACGGCTCATGTCTTCGTTTAAGCCAAAATGAGTCTGAAAAACTATTACTATTGGGAATTAAATCAATTTGAACATTTTTTAGATTGTTTTGAAGCTTAGCTATAACACTAGGATGATTAATAATTATATTGTTATAGGTAGTTGTTTTTCTTCCTTTAAACCCTAATTTACCATTAGCCAAAGGCGCAATATCTGCAACAAATTTATCCTTGTATAAAAACCAAGTTGTATCATTTATTTGTCTGTACTCTTGCAGTAGAGTTAAGTTTTCAATAAAATTAATATTCACATCAGCAGACGGACGAAGTGTAATTCTTTGCAAAGCAAAACTAGAATCATTTACCCAACAGTCCCCATCAAAAGTACTTTCACCCTTTCGTTTACCCGAGAAAAAAAAATGTACCAACCGCTTCCCATTTAAATAAGCAGTATCTGCTAATTTAAAATTATAATAAAAGTCGGCATTGGTATTAAAAGGACTAATCAATTCTTTGTCAAAAACCGGAATAAAATTATTCATCACATTAACGTTTTGAAATGTGCCACCAAGTTCTTTTAAAAAGCTTTCATTCTCTATTCCATCAGCTTTAGTAGCTTTTATTTGCTCAAATATTTTTTTGGGATTTTTTTGAAAATAATAATCAGAAAGTGTTTCTGTTAAGTATACAGGTAAAAAAGGTTTTTGTTCCGAATTAGAATCAATATAATTAAAAATAAAATTGAGTGGTTTTATCAAAAAATTATTACCTAATTTATCTTTATGAATATTATTAATATCAAGCTCTAGTTTATTATAAATTTCATAAGAGTAATTATCCCAATATTTTTTATCTGTTCTATATTTATTACTCATTATTTTTTTCCAAAACCAAAGAGCCCGATTATATTTAACTTTTACTACTGCCTCATTGGTGGGTGGCAATACTTCAATAGAGATCGAAAGAAATAACAAATCTTTTGTAGTCGAAATAGGAATACCTACAATTTTATAGCCTACACTAAATACTTCTAGGGTATCATTTATTTCATTACTTCTTAAAAGAAAGGTGAATTTTCCTGCTGAATCGGTAAGCATTCCTTTACCCGATTTTTTAAACTTTACAGATGCAAATGGAATTTGTTCTTCGCTCTGTTTATCTCTTACAATGCCAGATAACTTAATTATTTGGCTATAACCATTCGCTGTAATAATTAAAAAAAATAAAAAAAGCAGAAAAAATTGTATAACCCTATACATCAAGTAGCTATATGTTTGTGAAAAACCATTTTAAAAGTCAAAACCTAAAGCAAAATAGTACAATGGTTTGCCAACAAAAATTCCTTTCATAGGCCAAGCTGCATCAAATTTTAAGAAGTATCCTAATAAAGTACTCCTTGCTCCAAATCCGTATCCGCCTGCAAAAGGCCCTAGTCCACCTGCATCTATACGAACAATTACCGAAGAGTTAGGGTCAGAAACTACATTACCTGGTCGTTTTATGCCATTGTATTTTCCGTTCCAAGCAGTTCCTAAATCTATAAATTGAACCAATTGAAAATTTCTAAAAAAGGCACTATTAATAGGTTTGTCTATAAAAGTAGAAAAAACTGGTAACCTAAACTCACTATTAATTACAAAGGCATTGTTACCATTGGCAATATTCTGAACATACCCACGCATGTTTAATGCTAGTGTTTGAAAAGCATAAGTCTGGTCTTGAGCTGGTCTATTTTCTGCATTAAATTTAGGCCCAATCCATCCATCAACTCCACCTAAATAATAAATTAATTTTTGGGACCCCCACGAAAAATCGGCAGCAGCTCTTCCTGCCCAAATAAAATTTCTGTAAATTTTATGATAATACCTTCCATCAAAACCAAAATTCATGGTTGGCTTAGCATTATTTAATTGAGTTTTAAGTGTAGGCATATTTACATCCATGTAAACCTTAAAACGTAGCCCATTCCAAATATTTTGTGTAGGGTTTAATGTGTTATCGTGCACATATTCTATACGAGATAAAATAAATCGAGAAACAGTATCCACAAATGCCAATGCGTTTGCATTAGGAAAACCAGTAGCATTATCGTAAGATCTCAAAATTCCTCTATCGGATCTTAGTCCAACTGTTAAACGAAAACTTTTCACCTCATTAATTGCATAACGAGCATTAAATTGATACAAATTAGTGATCAACATATTGTTGAACTGTGTATTAAAAAAATTAGTAACGTTACTTCTATAATAAGTAGTACCCCAATCAATACGCTTTTTATAGTTTTGAAAAGAAAGCATTAAATCCTTATCAGAAAGATTTGTTCCAAAACGAAACCCTGCAACAAACTTAATATCCTCAAAAAGATCAACTACACCTACTCTAAATGTAAAGTTGAAGTCATTGCCATTGTTCAATTGAATGGGACCAGAACCACCGCCATAAGGTTGATAGCGGTTGATCAATATATTATTAGAAAACCCACTTAAAATATAATCAGTACTAAATTTTAAACCATAATCAAATAATTTTGATCTTGCTAAAACATTTTGCCTTGAAGAAGTAAGCGGAATTTTAAAAGAATTTTTAGCACTAGTATCAGGCTTCTCATCAGCAAATTCATTTTGAAAAAAATCTTTAGCTTTTTTCAGTGTATCGATGGTTGGTTTATTATAAACAATTGCTCTACCATCTGAGGCCTTTTTTTCTTCTAATGATTTACGAGCATATTCTGTAAGCCTTACATTTACATTTCGTTTATTTAAAGCGATCGAATCTACTTTTAATTTGTATAAAAACTTAAAGTCGCCCTCTCTTCTAACTTCGCTAACCTGACCATTATTACCTGCAATTCTGGTTTCTAATAAACTACTTTGATAATTAGTAATTGGGAAAGTGTAGGTAGAATCTTTATAAACTTGAAAATAGCTTACACTATCTGGCTCTTGCTTTTGCCAAGCTACTAATGTTGAATCAAACTCTTTAGGAACAGGATTTCTCAATACTTCATCGCCTATATAATATAAAGTATCTAGACCATTTCTTTTTGTTCCAAAAAAACCCGCCCATCTATTACCAATACCTGTTTCATCGGAAACATAAGTAAAATGATTGGTATTATATTGCATTGGAAACTTTGCATTCCCAAATTTAATATTGGTTAATTGGGTAATTTGTTTTTGCTTACTATCATTTAATATATCAACCATAAAAATATTAAATCGGTATCTACTAGGTAAAACAGTATCCTGATTTGGGGCAATCGGACCAGGTCTATTAGAAGCATAAATAATTCCAACTCTATTTGGGAAACTAACCAATGTTGGATTTAAATCATCATAAATATCATTAGTAATTTGGGTGGCTTTATTCTCTTCAATTTTATAAGTAAAAATATCTGTATGCCCATTTTTTACAGCACTCATTACCAAAGTATTTGCATCTAACATAAACGATGCATCTAAAATTTGATCAAAGCCTTCTATGGTTTGTTTATAGCGCTTATATTTTGCAATTATATCATACACATACATATTCACTTTTCCCTTCTCCCAATAAATAACCAATAGTCTGGTACCTTTCCCATCCCATGCTAAAATTGGGTAGCTAGGATTTACATCTTCTAAATTTGTTTTTACTCCAAATTTCAATAATACTTTAGCATTATAAAAATTTTCTAACAGCTTAACAGTATACAATCCTTTTTTAAATTCTAAGGAAGCGTAAGTATTACTTTTAGGATTAGGATTTGCCTGAAAACGGAAAAAATCTTTTTTAGTTACATCCTCAGAAACACTTAATGTTCCTTTAATTTGATTTCTACGTTGCCTAATATCTTTGATATATCTATTTTGCTCATATATCATGAAATCATCCAATACTTCTTTAAATTTTTTCTTGCAAATTTTTAAACAAGCACTATTTACATTTTTATAAATTCGTGATAAATAAAGAAGATAGGTAATGTTTTCTTTTCTGTATTTTTCTCCAATATAATTCCAGAATGCATGTCCAGCTAATAAAGGCTTTTCAAATGCAAATTGATAAAAATTACTATACCTGCCACTAAGTATTGCACTTTTTAATTCATCATCTTTTTCGTTACTCCAAGATTGACCAGCATATGCTACATATCCATCAACCATCCATTTTGGCAAATCAAGCAATGCTTGGTTACTGGCAAACTCACCAATATCATCTCCAAATAATAAATTGTCAGTAAGTACTTTTGCAATGCCTTGCCTTATTTGAGTTCGTAGATGATCATGATTTCCATCGAAAAATACAATGAGTTTATTATTTACTAATTTAGTTGTTCCACCTGGTGTTTGCACATCAATTCCTAAACCAATATTGGTACTTTTAAAATCATTATAATCATTATACACAACAATATTTGCTCTTCGTTGCAAAGAGTATTCTATAAAATTTTCAATAGAACGTAATTCTTCTTCTGCTACTTGAGTAACAAATTTACCAAGTTCAACACCTCCTTGTGCAGTGTAAGTATTAAAATTGGGCGACTGATAATACTTCCACACAAATTTTTTATGCTGTATTCTATTTCTCCCAAACTCAACTGTATTTACTTGTGCTAACAAGGAAAAAGGAGAAAGAAAAAAAAGAAAAAAAACTACTTTACTCATTCTATTCAATTGCATATCCGAACTTTGGCATTTAAAATTAGTCATTTACAGTTAAAAGCTGGCAAAATTAGGTTTATGATAAAGGTTAAGGTTTTCATATTCAGTCCAATTCAGGAAAATACATATGTATTATACAACGAATTAGGAAATGCCTTGGTTATCGATCCAGGTTGTTATTCAAGAGAAGAACAGGAAAAACTACAGCTTTTTCTTACCAGTGAAAAGCTAGTTCCCATTCAATTATTGAACACCCATTGTCACCTCGACCATGTTTTTGGCAATAAATGGGTTTACGAAACCTATAAAACTCCCCTTTTTATTCATCCTAAAGAAGAAGCTATGCTTCAATTAGCTCCTTTGTCTGGAGAAAAATGGGGTTTGCCTTTTAATAATTACAACGGACCTCTTAATTTCATTAATGAAGGAGATACAATTCAATTGGGAAATGATGCCCTTCAAGTGATTTTAACGCCTGGCCATTCACCTGCAAGTGTTTGCTTTTATTGCGCCGAACAACAGTTTTTAATTGGTGGAGATGTGTTATTTAGAGAAAGTATTGGAAGAACCGATTTACCTGGTGGCAGTCACGAAGTACTACTCAAAAGTATTCGAGAAAAATTATTTATACTGCCAGATGAGGTGGTTGTATTTCCTGGACATGGAATAAAAACTACTATTGGTTATGAAAAAGCAAATAACCCTTTTCTTCAATAATTGGGGTCGTTTTCTAATAATTCACTTTTGTTGTAAGCATTTATGAATATGGCTCCTAAGTTTTTATAAGGCGGAACATAATCATCAAATTTTTCTTTAGAGGACCCATTAAACCTAATACTCAAACTATTCCATAAAGATGGCCAATTAAGGTCTTTCCCTAATCTGAGGTTTTCACAGATAACATTAATTAAACCTTGGTTTATAATGCCTGTTCCTATTTGTTTTGAAGAAATAATATGTGCGCCAGGACAAATTTCTAAAACATCATTTAATTTTTGATAACCCCCACAACTGCCAACCAATACTAGTTTTGCACCAGCAGGCATTTTCCTAATGGTTGTATTCAAATAATAACTATGGCCTCTGTGGATAGCTACAGTAGGATGTATATCATTGTCAAATAAATAATCGATCAAGCTATCTTGCGCTTTTTCATCTAATTCCAATGTTTCGTCTAATGGTAAATTTGCATAAATGGTTACAGGTACACCTCTTACAGAATTCACTTCTACCCATTGCGATTTTTTAATTATTTTCCAGTTGGGGTTTCTAAACTTATTTAAAAAAGAGTTGAAAACAACGCCCCCATCTTTATCGCCATAAAAAAATTGCTGTATAGCAATTTTACCTGTTATAGAATCCTTCAAAATCTTGTTAGGTAGTTCATAAATTGGCATGATACCAAGACTTACAGATAAATCAATTTTTTTAGTTGAATCTAATGAAAGGAAAATGGTATTTAATAAACTATAAATTATTTCCCCTCTTTTAGAGCCAAAATCTTTGCACCGAACTAATTCATTACCTACTTGTGAAAGTATTAATTTTCTTAGAGATACATTATAAATACTTGCATAAGAATCTGCAACATCTACAGCATCTTCAAGGGTTTTAGTCTTCTCTAATCCATTTACAAAACCTTTAATTAATTTTTCAGCATCTCGGCTATCCATTCGGTTTAAGAAATCGTCGAGCATATTATAAGATGCAGAAATTTTTACAAATTTTTTATAATAATCATACTTTACAAAAGTGAGTAAAGAATCTGATTTTGGTATGGCCATCCTCGAAAATATTCTTGGATATACACCTGTAACAAAACTAGAAGTGTACATTTCTTCCTCACCTAAAACTGCTAAATAATAAAGTTCAATTGGCGATAATTTTTCTAGCTTTTTAAATCGAACTATATCACTTTTTTCACTATGTAATGCATTGATTTCATTTATAAAACCTTCAATAGCTTTTGCTTTTAATTTTGCAGTTAATACATTGACAGCCATTGGCGTGTCGCCACGTTTCATTCTATCTGCATATTGAATTCTAGTTTTAACCAACAACTTGTAATACCCAACCAAAGAATCGTTTACAACATAAGGTGTGATTGAATCTAATGGCGTTACTCCCTTATAAATATTATCTAAAAAAGGGAAATACATTCTTCCAGTTCGAGTAAGAGATAAACGAGATACTAATTGAACAAAAGGATGATTTACTGATTGAATTTTTTTGCCTAAAACATTGGGTGCTGCAGCATAATTATACAACTCTTCTGGATTTCTAAGACCTGCTTTTATTATTAAAGAATCGGCGTATCTATTATTAGGATTTTTTGAAAGGATTGATAATATACGGGTTGGATTTTTTTGACATTGCTTAAATACAATTAAATCTTTTGAAGCGCTTATTCCAATATTTTCTTTTAAAGCAAAATTTTCTACCAATAAGCTCCCAGTATTAATTTCTACTAATTGTATAATTGGTTCAATTGAATTTCCTGACCAATCTAAATGCATACAACTATCATACATTTTAATTAATACAGGATATTGTTGTGCTAAAATTACTTTAGATTGATACGCAGAAATAAAGCCGGTTAACAGATCATTTACTCCCCTTAACCATTTATATTTTGCATTGTTATCTAAAAGCTCATTTCTTTCTATTGACTCCCTCATTAAAGTAACAATTCTATTAGATTGGTTCATTGCTGTTTTACTAAGCTTAGATGGACTTAAATACAAAGAATCTATATTATCTAATGAACGATTAATGTATTCATGATGCAATTGCCGCATAGCTGGAATAGCAGGCATGTTTACGCTTTCTTGAGCAGACAAAATCAGCATAAAAAAGGTAGAAAGCCCTAAAAACAAAAGTTTGATTTGAATCATAACCAATACAAAAATAAGCGCATTTGTATTCAATATTGCAAAATGGAGGCTTTGTAGTTAACAATTAGATAATAATGACAAATAGCCTGATTGCCAAGTATTGAAATTAACTTTGTGTAAACTTTGTGCAAACATGGAAGGAAAATCAAAACAGGTTCTTATTGCAGATGATGAACCAGATATTCTAGAAATCATCAGCTATAATCTTGAAAAGGAAGGTTACAAGGTTTTTACAGCAAAAGACGGTAATGAAGCAATTGAAAAAGCGCGCCAAATAAATCCTGATTTAATAATTTTGGATGTAATGATGCCAAAAAAAACTGGGGTTGATGTTTGCAAAATTTTACGCTCACAACCTGCATTTGAGGAAACACTCATCATTTTTCTTACAGCAATGAGCGACGAAAGTTCACAAATAAAGGGACTAGAATCAGGTGCTGACGATTATGTAAACAAGCCAATCAGTCCCAAAGTTCTTATAAGCAGAGTAAATGCTTTGTTTAGAAGAGTAGGAAATAAAGAAACAGGTAAATCAATCACTATTGGCGACATTTCTATTGATCCAGTTAAATTTATGGTTACCATTAATGGAAATGAAGTTGTATTAGCAAAAAAGGAATTTGAATTGATATACTTACTTGCATCTCGCCCTGGAAGAGTATTTCTAAGAAATGAAATTTTGTCGCAGGTTTGGGGAAATGAAGTAATTGTGGGAGATAGAACCATCGACGTACATATTAGAAAAGTAAGGCAAAAAATGGGGCTCGACTGTATTACTACCGTTAAAGGTGTTGGTTATAAATTTGAGATATAAGTGTAAATTGCACTTAGATGTTTAAAACTAAAAACCTATCTCCTCAGCAATTATCAGCCTTAACAGCAACTATTCTTTCTTTTCCGATTGCATTAGGCATTTATATTATTAGACCCGATTGGGTAATTGCAATTATTGCATTAATCATCACTTTTTTTGGAAGTTATCTATTAATTAGATTTGTTTTAGAATCATTCATTTACCGAAAAATTAAATTAATTTATAAATTTATTTATCAAACAAAAGCAACTAAGAGAGAAGAAACTTATTATAAATATATATTACCTCAAAAGGGGATCGACGAAGTTAGAGAGGACGTTGAAAAGTGGGCAGAACAAAGAAGTGCAGAGATAGAACTATTAAAATCTAATGAAGCATACCGAAAAGAATTTTTACAAAATCTTGCCCACGAATTTAAAACGCCCATATTTGCTATACAAGGATATATAGATACTTTATTAGATGGCGCAATGGAAAACCCCTCCCTTAGTAAGAGATTTTTAGAGAATACCTCTAAAAACGTACATAGAATGGTAATGCTTGTAGAAGATCTAGATGAAATAGCTAGATTAGAAAGTGGAGAACAGCCTTTATACAAAGAGAACTTTATTATTCAAGAATTGGTAAGAGAAGTATTTGAAACCCTTTCAATTAATATTGTTGCGAAAAAAACAAAATGCAGCATCAAAAAAGGTTGCGAATCTCCATTAACCGTTTTTGCAGATAAAGAAAAAATTAGACAGGTAATTAATAATCTTATTGAAAATTCTTTAAAATACGGAAAGATTGAAGGTAATATAGTGGCTAGTTTTTATGAAACTGATGGTAAACATGTTTTAATAGAACTTAGCGATGATGGAATTGGCATTGCCGAAGAACACCTTCCTAGAATATTTGAAAGATTTTACAGAACTGATAGCGGAAGAAGTAGAGATATTGGCGGATCTGGACTAGGTTTATCTATTTGTAAGCATATTATAGAAGTTCATGAACAAACCATGCACGTAAGGAGTAAATTAGAAATAGGCACTACAGTAGGATTTACTTTAGAAAGTAAAAGAGAATAAAAGAAGCCCCAATAGAAATCGGGGCTCGCATGAGAAAACTACTAATATGCTCTATTGCTATAAACTGAATTGCAAAAATGTACTATATATATGAACAAATTGTAAAGCAATTGCAACCAAAATGTTATTAATTAGGACATATCAGAATACATATTAAATTACGCAATGTTATTTAATTATTAATTATTGCCTAAATAGGCTCCTTACGATATCTAATGCTATTTTTGTTAAAATAGCATTACATGGGAATTAATACATTTGGGCGCTTTTTTATGCCAAAAAATACCATTTTCTACGAATTGTTTGAAGATGTAGCCGAAAAAGTGCACGAAATGGGTATCAAGCTAAAAGTAATGGTAAGTGAGCCTGATCATAACAAAAGAGCCGCAATCCTGTCTCAAATAGAAGATTTAGAGCATAAAAACGATGATAATACCCACCGCATTTTTACTGAACTAGGTAGAAATTTTATTACCCCTTTTGATAGAGAAGACATTCATTACTTAGCTTCTGCCTTAGATGATATTGCAGATTATATTTACGCTTCTGCTAAAAAAATTAATTTTTACAGCGTTAATCCAAATGATACAGGAATTCAAAAAATGGCCGAACTTATTTTACAGGGTACAATTGAAATTCAAAAAGCTGTTTTTGGCCTGAGAGATATGAAAAATTTGCGTGAAATGACGGAAGCTATGGTAAAAGTTAATAGCATCGAAAACCAAGCTGATGATGTGTTCGACATGAGTATTGAAATGCTATTTCAACAAGAAAATGATTTTAAAGAAGTAATCAAGAAAAGAGAAATTTATCAGGTAATGGAAATTGCAACTGACAAATGTGAAGATGCTGCAAATGTGATAGAGTCTATTATCATTAAGTATGCATAACCTGATTAAGAATTTCTAATTTCTAGCTTATGTTCACCTTACTAGTACTAATTGTTATTCTAGCTTTTGTTTTTGATTATATTAATGGTTTTCATGATGCAGCCAATTCAATTGCAACCATTGTTTCAACAAAAGTTTTAACTCCATTTCAGGCAGTTCTTTGGGCAGCAATGTTTAATTTTGCGGCTTTTTTTATCTCAAAATATATATTTAAAGAATTTGGTATTGGCGACACTGTTGCCAAATGGGTGCATGCCGAGTTCATAACATTAGAAGTACTTTTAGCAGGAATAATTGCAGCAATTGTATGGAACTTAATTACTTGGTGGTTTGGCATTCCGTCTAGTTCGTCACATACGCTGATGGGAGGTTTTATAGGAGCTGCATTGGTAAATGCAAAAGGCTTTAGTGTTGATGGCGCTGACGTAATTAACTACGTAAAAGTTGTTCCTACTTTTTTATTCATTTTCCTCGCTCCATTAATTGGAATGTTTATTGCCTTTTTTATAACAATATTAATTGTACATCTCTGCAAAAGATCAAACCCCTATAAAGCCGAAAATTGGTTCAAAAGACTACAGTTGGTTTCTTCGGCTGCTTTTAGTTTAGGGCATGGCGGAAACGATGCTCAAAAAGTAATGGGAATCATTGGTGCTGCTATAATTTTTTATGAGAAAACTACACACGGAGTCAATATGAATTTTAATGAATTTGTTATTGCTTATCCTTGGGTACCTTTTACAAGTTTTCTTTGCATTGGACTTGGCACATTGAGTGGTGGATGGAAAATTGTAAAAACAATGGGAACTAAAATTACTAAAGTAACTCCATTAGAAGGCGTTGCTGCTGAAACCGCTGGTGCTATAACCTTATTTCTTACAGAACATTTTAAAATTCCCGTATCTACAACCCATACAATTGCAGGATCTATTATTGGAGTAGGTGCTACAAAACGCCTTAGCGCGGTTAGATGGGGAGTTACTGTTAGTCTCCTTTGGGCTTGGATTTTAACAATACCAATTTCAGCTTTTTTAGCTGCAATTATATTCTATATTATGAAATTATTTATCAAATAGTTCAATAACAACAACTCCTTTCAGATTATCGTTTATATTGTGCTATAATTTATATTATGGCAAAAATTTTGGTTACTGGAGGTTGTGGATACATAGGTTCTCACACAATTATAGATTTAATAGAAAATGGTTTTGATGTTATTTCAATCGACAACTATTCAAGATCTACCAATATTGCTTTAAAAGGAATTGAAAAAATTACTGGCAAAAAAATTAAAAACTATTCAGTTGATTTAAAAAACTTTGATGATACTCAAGCAGTTTTTATGGAACATACCGACATTGATGGTATTATTCATTTTGCTGCATACAAGGCAGTTGGAGAATCTGTTGATCAACCCATTTTATATTACGAGAATAATTTAATAGGCTTAATTAATTTATTAAAATGTGTGCAAGAATTTGGCGTACCTAATATTGTATTTTCTTCTTCATGTACAGTATATGGCAACCCTGATGTAATTCCCGTTACCGAAAAATCTCCAATTAAACCTGCAGAATCTCCGTATGGAGCAACCAAACAAATGGGAGAAGTGATTTTAAAAGATTTTACAAAGGCCACCGCCACCAATGCTATCCTTTTACGCTACTTTAATCCAGTTGGAGCTCATCCATCAATAAATATTGGAGAATTACCAGTTGGTAAACCACAAAATCTAGTTCCAGCAATTACGCAAACTGCCATTGGTAAATTACCAAAAATGAAAGTACATGGTAATGATTATGAAACAATAGATGGTAGTTGTATTAGAGATTATATTCATGTTTCAGATATTGCTCATGCTCATACATTGGCTATTCAATATTTAGCAAATGAAAAAAATGAATCTGCTTGTGATATCTTTAATTTAGGAACTGGTGATGGTGTAAGTGTTTTAGAAGCCATTCATACTTTTGAAAAAGTAAGTGGTGTAAAATTAAATTATGAAATTGGTCCACGTAGAGCAGGTGATGTTGTTGCCATTTATGCAAACAACGATGCTGCTATAAATAAATTGGGATGGAAAATTAAATATGGTATCACCGAAATGATGGACACAGCATGGAAATGGGAATTGAAATTAAAAGCTATCTCAGATTCAAAATAACATATTTAAATTTTAAATTATGTTTATCAAATAGTGTTTTTTTACATAAAAACTCTTAACAATTAGCTCAACCAACTTTTTTTTATTGAGTATTACTCCTTATTCCATAATTTTAAACAAACTAAAGCATTATGAAAAGAATTATAATAGTCAATAGACTTTTGCCTTTGATTGGCATGCTGTTTTTTAGCATGGCAGTTTTTGCTCAAGCAGGTATCATTAAATCATCGGTAAAAAGTGCTAATGGGCAACCGTTGGCTGGAGCCACTATTAAAGTTGAAGGTAGAAATACCACCATCGTTTCTGATGCTGAGGGAAATTTTACTTTGAGTCTACCTGCTGGTAATTACACTCTTTTAACTAGTTATATTGGTACTACAACAGATAGAACTAAAGTGTCAGTTGTGGCTGGTACTACTATCAATTTAGCTCCATTAATGCTGAAAGAAGCACTT
>Ga0209490_10001137_pt1 | contig 25949 bp, 23 predicted proteins | sample MAT06_FD_187209 | JGI IMG/M metagenome (GOLD analysis project Ga0209490, IMG submission 187209) | Freshwater microbial communities from Lake Fryxell liftoff mats and glacier meltwater in Antarctica - MAT-06 (SPAdes) (version 2) | ecosystem: Environmental > Aquatic > Freshwater > Ice > Liftoff... | reverse complement strand
AGGCCGGACTCTTTTCCAAGGGGCGAATTGACGCGCAATGCGTTGAGCGGGATTTCGCATTACAAATTTCAACAAACTGCTCGGTAATCGACGGCCTTGTTGCTCATCAGCAACACCACGTAAGGGTTGCTTTTCGAGCCCGCCTGCCGGCCCTCCGCCCCGGACTCCGAATGCAGATATTTAGTGACCGCGTCGTTCTTCATCAGTACGTCTTCAGCGTAGCTGCCGCCAAATACCAACCGGGCCGCAATGATTTTCAGAACCGTGATGGATTTCGCATGCCGCGAGATCGGCTCTGCGCGAGGGTTGCGTTGTCGACAGCACCACAGGTTTTCTGCGGCCTCAGCGATAGCGGGTGAAGTGCCACCAATCGTTTGATTCGCGCATGATTAGCTCACCTGACGACGAACGTCTGGTACGCGCTCGGACCTCGGCGTGATCAATAGGGACGGCAACTGAAAGGGAAATAGAGGCAAAGGGCGCAGCAATGATCAGGCGCGTGCACAAGCTTATGCTCAAGCGCGTATGCCAGCTTGGTTGGGGTAGCGTCGTGTCAATCTGCCCCGCTTTAAGCGCGCGATCTGTTCGATATAGAACGGACCGTGACAGCAGCCGTTGATAAGCTGCACCAGACACGCAATCTTGAATAACCGCTTATCAGCGCCACAAAAATGGTCATTCTGCTGCCATGTTCCGTGAGGCAAATAATTGACCGAGAGCGGGAACACTAGCGTCGCATCAGCGTAAACACAGCATCCCTGACTTACCAAGGACGAAAGCGACTCATGACTCATGCCATCACGATAATGGGGATTGCTGGTAGCGTGCGGAAGTCTTCCTATAATCACGCCGCGCTGGTGGCTGCGCAATCCATGCTACCCGATGACGCTAGTCTGGACATCTTCGATCTCGCCGATCTGCCGCTATTCAATCAGCATACAGAAGGTGTTATCGACGCGAACGTGGGCGCTTTTAAACGTGCCATTCGCAGTGCCGATGCGATCTTGTTTGCCACGCCGGAATACAACTATTGCGTGCCCGGTGTGCTGAAGAACGCCATCGACTGTGCCTCACGACCTCTCGGTGACAGTGCGTGGACGGGTAAACCTGTCGGTGTGATGGGCGCGTCGGTGAGTTCGATGGGCAGTGTGCGAGCGCAGTATCAACTCAGGCAACGTTTTGTGGCTCTCGATATGTATGCCGTCAATTGCCCTGAGGTAATGATCCCCAGCGCCTCCAGTGTGTTCGACCGCAACGGCGTGTTGCACGACCAGACAAGCCGCGCCTTGATTCGTGAGTTGCTGCTGGCGCTGGTTCGGCTCACGCGTCAGCTAAAGCACTAACGGCACACAGCGACGCGCGAACTCCTTTAACGTTAGTGCCACCGCGCTAGCCAATTCCCCTAGTTCCAAGTTTTATCAAACCGAGGGTCCGCCATATGAAAGCATTTGTTTACCGTGAAAACGGAGCCAGCGCGCTTGAGGAGAAAGCCAAACCCGGCATCAAGGATGCGGGCGACGCGATCGTAAAAATGCTGAAGACGACGATTTGCGGAACCGATCTGCATATTCTGAAAGGCGACGTTGCAACGTGTAAGCCAGGCTGCACGCTTGGACACGAAGGCGTCGGTGTGATCGACGCGGTCGGCCCTGCTGTCACCGTCTTCAAGGTTGGCGACCATGTGCTGATCTCATGTATCTCTGCGTGCGGTAAATGCGAATACTGTCGGCGCAATATGTACTCGCACTGCACCACGGGCGGCTGGATTCTTGGCAACGAAATCGACGGCACACAAGCCGAGTTTGTGCGCACCCCACACGCAGACACAAGCCTTTATCCGATTCCCTCTGGGGCAGACGAAGAGGCGCTCGTCATGCTTAGCGATATTTTGCCGACCGGTTTTGAGTGTGGTGTACTAAACGGGAAAGTCGCGCCAGGCACGACGATCGCCATTATCGGTGCCGGTCCGATCGGCCTTGCCGCACTCCTTACGGCCCAGTTCTACTCGCCTGCACAGATCATTGTGGTCGATATTGACGACAGCCGGCTGGCCTTTGCCAAGCAGTTCGGGGCGACCACCACCATCAATAGCGAGGACGGGACCGCGGCGGCTGCAATTATGACGCTGACCGACAACCGCGGTGTCGACACGGCGATCGAGGCGGTCGGCATTGCGTCAACGTTCGAGCTTTGTCAGGCCATCATCGGCCCGGGCGGAACGATTGCCAACGTCGGTGTGCACGGCAAAAAAGTTGACCTACATCTTGAACTGCTGTGGTCACGCAACATCGCGATCACCACGCGTCTCGTCGATACGGTTTCGACACCGATGCTGCTCAAGACCGTCGAGTCCAAAAAACTGGACCCCAAACAATTGATCACCCACCATTTCAAGCTGACCGAGATTCTTGAAGCCTACAAGACCTTCGAGCACGCAGCCGATACCAAGGCTTTAAAAGTCATCATTGACGCGTGACGGGTTAGCCCCGGCGCCTGCGGGCACCGCACCCGAGGCTGCCAGTGCCACCGTGGCGTGGCACAAACGTTGCACTTCTGCGGGCCTTTGCAAAATGTTCTCATGTTGTGATGTTGTGACTGTGTGAGTACATTGAGATGACGTACACGCGGTCACAATTTCTATTGCGGATCATTCAGCCGGCGACAAACATCCAGCCGGCTACCAGCATCCGAGAACTGCATCGCCTTGTCAGTGCTGTGTAAACCCGCGCCGCAAGCCGCAATCGAGGACTGCCACTACAGGCCGGCAACATTCTTGGCCATCTGTGGCGCACAGCACAGACCCATCACACCACGTTATCGAAACTCAATCTACGCAAAACATAGTGGAGATATTGCCCATGCAGCCGACAGACGACACCATGCCACATAAGCCTTATGTTCCCCCGAGCTTCCCAAGCCAGCCGTTGCAGGCGAGTGTTGCCGGAACTTTGCCGCTGGCGTCTCCAACCATGCTGGACAATGCGGATGGTGCGGATGATGCAAACGGGACACGCATCATTGAGGCGAACCTGTCGGCCGTTTCTTGGTCCGCGGTGGTCGCTGGTGCCTTGGTAGCGGCTGCGGTATCGCTGAGTTTGATGGCGTTCGGATTGGGCGTCGGCCTGGCGGCGGTATCGCCGTGGTCGCAACAGGGTGCCTCGGCTGCCAGCATTGGCAGCGCCAGCATTGTGTGGCTCATCATGATGCAGTTGATTGCAGCGATGATGGGTGGCTATTTGGCGGGGCGTCTGCGCACAAAATGGGTCGGTACGCATCGCGATGAAGTGTTTTTTCGCGATACGGCGCACGGCTTTCTGGTCTGGGCGCTCGGCTTGGTGGTGACCGCATCCGTTCTCGCCTCGGCAGCGGCGTCGGTTGTCAACAGTGTGGCGAGGGCAGGCAATAGCGCAATAACGGCGGTAGCGGCTGGCGGGGCTGTGATGGCAAGCGGCATGAGTCGCGATGGATCGCAAACCACGCAGACCGGCACACAAAGCAACGCACAGGGCGCAACGCTCTACTTGCTCGACAGCATGTTCCGCATGGACCAGCAAGATCGTCCGGCAGTTGATGCTGCAACCCGCGCGGAGGCGTTGCGTATTCTCACCAGCGGACTCATCGAAATGCCCGCAGCGGACCGAATCTACCTCGCGCAGTTAATCACGGCCAAAACCGGTGTGTTGCCAGCCGCAGCGGAAACGCGTGTGTTCAATGTCATCGCACTGATGAATGCACGGGAGGCGGAAGCACGACAACTCGCTGATGCCGCGCGCAAGGCGGCGATGAAGTTGTCGATATGGATATTTATCGGCTTGTTAATCGGCGCCTTTGCGGCGTCATTCGCGGCCACCATCGGCGGTCGTCAACGCGATCTTGTGACCGCTTAACCACTGACTTTTTTGAAGAGGAACTGAAATGCGATCCATTTTACTTTTGCTGTTGGGAATTCCGATACCGATCGTCATTCTTATTGCGCTGTTCGTGAACTAGCGCAAGTGAAGAAAACGCTAGTCCGCATAAATGGCCGCTTCACCAGCCATGTTAAGAGCATCCATGACTCGCGACCCGCGGTTTGCTACTTATTTAAAAAACCGTTCTATTTTCAATAAATGGAGATTGTGTATGCCACTGACACACCGCAGTAGAACGAGAACATCCAAGAAAACCGCGGCAGTACATGGCGTGCTGCCCGAAAGCAAGGCAAAGGTGACACCAAAAGTCACACTTAAAGTCGCGCCGAAGGGGTTGATACGCACCACGCTCGCCTCCACAGAGATGATGCAAACCGAAATTGGCGGTGAGTTTCCCAAGCTTAAGAATGGCGCAACCGTCAATGCACGCGCTGGCGGTGGTGAGGGTGGTAGCTGGCGCGGCACCATAACGATCAAGCACCTGCCACAAATGCCGGGCGACTCGGTGGGGTCGCAACAGCGCATCACGTTGAGGTAAAGAAATGCTCGGCGGCCGATCGGTCATTGCTCGACAATAGTTTGCCACGCCACCAACGTCAAGCCGTGGCGGTAACGATCGGGAGCCTGTTGAGTGTCCAAGTTCAAATTGACGACGAGAGTTCTTATCTTTTGTCGCGTTTGGTTTTGGATGAAGAAGCGGAACACGTCGATGAAGCTGCCGTCTAGCGCTGCTCTTGACAAATATTTGATCAGACGGATTGCGAGCAGCACGCCAGATGCGTCGCGATACGGTGCAGGCGTAAAAGTGCTGAGCGAATATATCGATGATGACGCCAAGGAAGAATATGCCCAGCGACATCGCAGGGTAAACGAAGCAGGGCTGAGCGTGAAAAAAATCGGTCGGCAACTCGCTGATCGCAAAGCGCTGATGACGACGACCGGGCGTTGAGTGGAGGCCGAACATGAAGCGTTTAGCGGCCTTGCCGCCAGTGACGCTGTTGAGTCTGAGTGACGTGTTGGATGCAGCGAAACCGAATAGCATTAACCAATGCCATCCATGGACACGCCAAAAGCGCCGGGCGCGGCCATGATGCCGATGGCAACACTTTTGGTGCACACACGTAGCGCCGTCGTCAGTGCTAGGGAAGCTCGGATTAAGTTTAGTTTTAAGCCAGACTAGGCGCCGCAGTTGCTGATGCGCTTTTTCCTCGAACATCCCTGCGCCGACGCTGGTGTAACGCGAGACTGCCGACCCAACTGAATAGCGGGGCAAGACGACTGCCATACAGACTATTTGCATAGCCCAGGAGAAGAGACGCCTATACACGGGCGGTTCAGGGCAAAAAGCCCTGAAACTGCCCGTGTATAGTCGATCTTCATATTTAGGACATGCACGCTCCGTGTTCGCTCTAAATCGTGCCGTGGTTGCGCTCCACGCTATACGAGATCGTACCAAGCGGGGCGCGCGTCTGAGAAACCCATGTTCGCTACCGCACGGACGCTATTCCTGCGAGGGATGCAAGCTAGGACTATGAACCAATCAATTGCCGTCCATCGTCTATCAGCCATGCGGCGGTCGGTATGACGACCAATACAGCGGTCGGTGACATGTTCTTGCGTGGCGTCGGTACCGCCACGCCTGAGATGCGCTACACCAAAGCCGAATGCTTGATCGCGTTCGAGAGATCCGAGTGGTTCAGCCGACTGGACGCTCGGGCGCACCTCGTCGCGCGTACCGTACTCCAGCGCGACAACGGCATCGACGCGCGGCGTTTGGCGGTAGCGACATTGGATGAAGTTTTCCAGATCGACCCGGACACTTTAGCGCGGCGTTTTCTGGCGCACGCCCCGGCGCTGGCAGCTGGTGCCGCTAAGCGTGCGTTGGCGGCAGCGGGGATCGCCGCCAAAGACATCGACGCCGTGGTGGTAAGCACCTGCACTGGCTATTTATGTCCGGGGCTGTCGGGCTATGTGGTCGAGCGGTTAGGTCTGCGCAGCGACGTGCAGGCGTTTGACTTGGTGGGGCAGGGCTGTGCCGCGGCATTACCCAATATGCAGCTGGGACGCGCGCTGTTGGCGTCGGGCGCCGCAGAGCATGTGTTATCGGTCTGCGTGGAAGTGAGCAGCGCTGCGATGTACCTGGACAACGACGCCGGGGTAATCATCAGCGCGTGTCTGTTTGGCGATGGTGCCGGCGCGGTTGTGCTATCTCGCACGCCCGCTGCGCTCGGCCGTCGGATTGCGTGGCGGGATAGTAGTTCTTTGTTGGAGACGTCACAGCGCGACGCGCTCAAGTTTGAGTCGCGGCACGGCATGTTGCGTAACGTGCTGACGCGTGGCGTGCCGACGCTGGCGGCAGACTTCGGCCTGCGCGTGCTGCACACGGTGCTGGACCGCGCCGGTTTGCAGGCCGACGACGTGCAGACATGGATCCTGCACGCGGGAGGGCGTGACGTGCTGCAAGCGGTAGAGCGGCGCTTTGGGCTGCAAAGCGCCGACTTGCGCTACAGTGCCGCGATGCTGCGCGAGTACGGCAACCTCTCCAGCGCCTTTGTCTACTTCGTGTTGCAGGCGGCGTTGACTGACGACGCGCCGGGTGGCTGGTGGTGGCTGTCCTCATTTGGTGCGGGCTTTAGCTGCCATGGCGCTTTGTTGCAGGTGGACTGATGGCAAAGCTCTGGGCTTGGAGGCGCACGTGAGTTTCGCCAGAATCGTGGTCGCCGAGGTGCTGGATGGATTGCCTGCGAATGCCCCAGAAGCGCAAGCCTCGCGGCGCGATTTACAGTTGGTGCATCGGGTGATGGGCTCGCGTGGCATCGTGCTACGCGCACTGCGGTCATTGCCAACCCCGCGCCTTAGCAAGCGGCCGCTGCGGGTATTAGAGCTGGGTGCAGGCGATGGCAGCTTGATGGTAGGCGTTGCGCGTTCCTTGCAGGGTGAGTGGCCGACGGTGTCCCTGACACTACTTGACTTGCACAACCTGTTATCCCCCACTACCACCGCCGACTACGCAGCGGTCGGTTGGGAAGTGCGCGCACAGGTCGGCGACGCACTTAGCTGGGCTGCGGGCGAGGCCGCGGGATGGCCGCCGCACGATGCGTTGCGCTGGGACTTAATCGTCGCCAATCTTTTTCTGCACCATTTTCAAGCGCCACAATTGATCACGCTCCTCGCCGCAGCCGCAGCGCGCAGCGAGCATTTTTTTGCCTGCGAGCCGCGCCGTGCCGGGCTGGCTTTGGCGGGCAGCCATCTGATCGGTGCTCTGGGGGTTAATGCCGTGACGCGGGAAGATGCGGTGCTCAGTGTCCGCGCCGGATTTCGCGGTACCGAACTGTCTGCGCTGTGGCCCAGAAGCAGTCCCGGATGGACGCTATCGGAGTATTCAGCCGGTCTTTTCAGCCACTGCTTGATCGCCTCGCATGCGGCTGACGCGCACGCGGATGTGCGCTGATGCAAAGCCATTTTGACGCGATCATTATTGGTGCCGGACCAGCTGGCGCTAGCGCGGCGATTTTGCTGGCCAGCGCCGGCTGGTCAGTGGGCTTGGTTGAAAAGCAGAACTTTCCGCGTCGCAAGGTGTGTGGTGAGTGCGTCGCGGCGAGCAACCTCCCGCTGCTCGATGCCTTGGGCATCGGTGCCGAGTTCATGGCGCGAGCCGGGCCGGAACTGCGCCAAGTTGCAATGATGCGGGGCGCACGCACGGTGGTCGCCGAACTGCCGGCCGCCACCCATCCCAAGCACGCTTGGGGCAGGGCACTTGGCCGCGAAACCCTGGATACGCTGCTACTGGCGCGTGCGCGCGATGCTGGTGCCGTGGTGTTGCAGCCTTGCACGGTACAGGACGTTCGCGGCGCAACCGGCAATCACGAATGTACGGTGCGCAAGGTTGGATCGCAGCAGCAGATGATTCTCAAGGCGCCGGTAGCGATCCTCGCGCATGGCTCGTGGGAACCGTTGCCAGCGGCCCGTGCGCAACTGCGTCAGGAGCGTAGCGATAATGATTTGCTCGCCTTCAAGGCCAACTTTCGCGGTGCAATGCTACCTGCGGGCTTACTTGGCGTTTTGGCGTTTGATGGTGGCTATGGCGGCATCGTGCTGGGTGATGATGGCTTAGTCACACTCGCCTGCTGTATCCGTGTCGACCAACTAGATGCCTTGCGCCGCGCTGCGCCCGGCCTGCCTGCCGGGGACGTCGTCGAGGCGATGCTTAAGCGTGCATGTGCGGGCGTTGCCGAGGCGTTGCGCGCGGCGACGCGCTGCGGTGCTTGGCTGGCCTCGGGACCACTGGCGCCAGGCGTGCGTTTGCAGAGCAACGATGCGGTGTTTCGCATCGGCAACGCGGCTGGTGAAGCGCATCCGATTATCGGTGAAGGCATGAGCATGGCGCTGCAGTCAGCTTGGATGTTATGTGCGCGTTTGATTCGTGCGCGGCCACAGCAGGGGTCGGCGGATGAGGCGGCATGGCAGCGCGAGGTGCATGCGCAGTACGCCATCGAGTGGCGCCGCCACTTTGCGGCCAGGCTACGGTTGGCGGCTGGTTTTTCGCATTTGGCCATGCGCCCCGCCACCTCGCGTGCACTTCTCGCGGTACTGAGCCGTTGGCCGGGGCTGTTGACGCGCGGTGCAGCCTGGGGCGGCAAAGTCCAATGCGCGGCGGATACTGCCATGATTGCCGGACTGAGTGCGGGCACAGATATGGCTTCCCGAAATTGGATTTCAGAAATTCGCCGTCAGTCCCATCAAGTCCATGAACACAAACCCGGAGTACAACCATGACCACCGCAGAACGCATCCGCGCGATCCTTGTGAAGAACTACAAGCTAAATCCCGAACACCTAACGCCGGATGCACGGCTCGAAGAGTTGGGCGTCGATTCCCTGGCGATGGCCGAACTGCTGTTCAGTATTGAGGATGAGTTCGGCTTGGTTCTGGCGTCTGAGACGACGCCGATCGCAACCTTCGGTGATGTGGTGCAATTGATCGATGAACTGATTGCGGCGAAGTCCTCACGTGCCGCGCTGGAGCACAACACTTACTCGGCGACGCAATCGTTGGTGATCACCGCAGATGCCGCGCAACAGGCGCCATGAGGCGGGTGGCGGTCACCGGTATCGGCGTCGTTTGCCCAATCGGGCATAGCGCAAGTGAGGTGTTCGAGGCGGCGCGCGCTGGGCGCTCCGCCATCCACAAACTGACCATTCCTGGCGCGCACCGACTGGCTGCGCCGTTGGCGGCGACCGTGCACTTTGATGCTGCCGAACATTTTGAGCCGCCGCGCCAGCGTCTACTGGACCGCGTCAGCCACCTTGCGGTGGTCGCAGCCAAACGTGCGTTCGCCGACGCAGCGTGTGAGTTAACGCCTGCTGAGCGTGCGCGCGCGGGCGTTTTTTTGGGCACCGGTATGGGCGGCTCACAGAGCATGGACGATGGTTACCAAACGCTTTACGGCGAACAATCCAACCGCATTAAACCAATGCTGATCCTCCAGGGCATGCACAACGCGCCTGCAGCCTGGATCGGCATCGAGCACGGTTTGCTTGGCCCCAACCTGACTTATTCCACCGCGTGCTCCTCGTCTAGCGTTGCACTCGGCGAGGCTTGGCTGAGGGTGGCGCACGGCATGCTGGAGGTGGCGATCGCCGGTGGTTCTGAGGCGCCTTTGTCGCTCGGTTCGCTCAAAGCTTGGGAGGCGATGCATACACTGGCTAGCGTGGATGCCGACGATCCGGCCACCTCGTGTAAACCATTCTCGAAGAATCGCAGCGGTATGGTGCTCGGTGAAGGCGCTGCGCTGCTGGTGCTGGAGCCGTGGGAGCGTGCGCGGGCGCGCGGCGCGGCAATCCACGGTGAATTACTTGGTTACGGGTTAAGCACTGACACCGGCCACATCACGCGTCCCGGTGTGGACGGTCAAGCCGCCGCCATCAGCGCCGCGCTAGCGTCAGCTGGCATCCGCGCCGAAGAGGTCGACGCGATCAACGCGCATGGCACTGGCACCCAAGCCAACGATAGCGTGGAGACCGCAGCCATCAAGCGCGTGTTTGGCGCGCGCGCCAGTCGCATTCCCATCAGCGCGACCAAGGCAATCCACGGACATTTGCTCGGCGCGACCGGCGCGCTGGAGTTTGTGTTGTCGTTACTGGCGTTGAAAAACGCAGTGGCCCTGCCCACCATGCACCTGCAGGTGCCCGATCCGGAATGCGATCTCGACTATGTCGCCAACGCGGCACGTGTCGGCGCGGCCGGTAGAACCATGCTGTCGAACTCGTTCGCCTTCGGCGGCACGAATGCGGTGCTTGCACTGCGCGCAGTAAGCTGAAATCGGGTGTGCTGGCGTCCATAGATGCCGCGCGCAAGTTTGGTCGTAACAGCGCGCCCGGCCGCTGATAGGAATAGGCGCGCCTACCATTACCAGAAGTATCAGCCCTGAATCGGTAACGTCAAGTCAGCCGGATCGCGCGCCGAATGCGCCGACAGTAGCAGCACAAGATCGCCGCATGCAACGGGGAAGCTCTGCAGCATGTGGCCGCGACGGGGATGCGTTGAATCAGCGGACCGATAGACATGGGTTGCCTAACCAAGGTGCATTTGCCGCGCGCTTCATCCATTTGGCCAGCGTGAATGCACCCACCGCCAGCATCCGTGCGCCCGCGAACAGACGACGACTTTCCCGGGTGTAAAGCTAGCGCTCTTTGGCAGAGCACCAGATGCACGCACACCTGTGCAGCGGAGGCGCAGCGATTCGATGTTCAACCTGTTTATGTCGACGTTCATTGTGCCGCCCAATACATTGGCATGGGCTTTAACGCCATCTTCGACGGCAAAGACTGGGACTGTGCTCGCGCTCCCAATACCACGCCCCGCTGATATCAACCGGGTTCATACGATCGAAGCATCCGACCACATCGCGCAACTGCCGTCCACCGACGTCCCGCCACCCATCTTAACGCCTGACAACCATCGGCTGATGGGACAGGGTTCAGCCGCAGTGTTGTTACGCGGCATCGCGAATGCCGGGGAAATCGTGCGACCGCGGACGGGCAACATGTTGCGCTTCTCGCTGGCGGAGGATTACGCCAGGCGAATTAGGCAGTTCCTGCGGGCTAGATTCACGCCGTTGCCGCAATGCCAACTAAAGTTGACTTGGGGCGTGCGTGATGTGACTGCGATGCAGGTTTCTTGATGTCCGCGCCCCCAGAGAAGCAGCCCGACCAAACGCGAATCGTTGCGCTTCTGGCGATGCAGTTCCAGTTGTCGGTCGAGGACGTCACGGCGCTTTACGAACGAGAGCACGCTGCGTTGGCCATCGGTGCGCACGTCACCAAGTTTTTGCACATCTTGACGCTTCGCCACGTGCAGGACATCCTGCGCAATCGGCACATCGAAAAGCTCGCCCTGCTGGCGGTCGGCCGCCCGCTCCCTTCAACAAAGCGCTTGCTGATGCCGCTTCTGGCGACCGGTTCTACTGCACCTGCGGTCGTTGAATTTGGCTTGCGGCCGCGACTCGAACGCGACAGCCCATGACAGACGGCCTGCTACCCAACCCGGAAGAGTCGAACCGAAGTGCAGGTCCAGACAGACTTGCGCTGTGGGCCCTGCTGGGCTTTGTGACGCTCGCTCTGGGCTGGATCCTGTGGCCGTTTTACGGGACCATCCTGTGGAGCGCGATCATCGCCATGGTGTTCGCGCCGGTGAACAAACGCCTGCTGGCCCGGAACCATGGGCGCAAGACCGCGGCAGCACTATGCACGCTGCTGATCATCGTGCTTGTGGTGCTGCTGCCGTCTGTGGTGGTCACTGTCGCACTGGTGGGCGAAGCGGCGCAGGTTTACAAACAACTGCAATCTGGCGAGATCGATCCACTGCGCCTACTCGCAGGCGGGTTTGGCGCGCTGCCAGACGAGCTGGTGTCGTTGCTCGGGCGCTTTGGCCTTGGTGACGTCGCGACGATCGAGCGCAAACTGTCGGTCGAGTTGTCGCTGGCCGGGAAGTTCTTCGCAAGCCAGGCGCTGAACATCGGCCAAAACACCTTCAACTTCTTGGTCAACCTGTTCGTTGCCTCTTACCTCGCGTTTTTCCTGATCCGCGACGGCGAGGCGCTGGCGCGTGGCGCGCGACATGCGCTGCCATTAGACGCTGACACCAAGCGTGCGCTGTTTGCCCGCTTCACTACCGTCATTCGGGCCACCGTCAAAGGTAACCTGCTGGTGGCGGCGATCCAGGGCGCGCTGGGCGGACTGGCTTTCTGGTTTCTGGGTGTCACCGGTGCTTTACTTTGGGCGGTGTTGATGGCTTTCCTCTCGCTGTTGCCGGCGATCGGGGCGGCCTTGGTGTGGGTGCCGGTGGCGCTCTACTTTTTCTTCACCGGAGCGCTGTGGCAGTGCTTGGCGCTGGTGGCCTGGGGGGTGCTGGTGATCGGGCTGATCGACAATCTGCTGCGCCCTATCCTCGTCGGCAAGGACACCCGCATGCCCGACTATGTGGTGATGATAACGACCTTGGGCGGCATCGCCGTGTTCGGCATCAATGGCTTCGTTTTGGGACCGGTAATCGCGGCGATGTTCATCTCGGTGTGGCACTTACACACTGTCGCCCAGAGCGACGAGCAACCCTGATACCGCGCGGCCATGGCTAACGTCGTGCCGCCGCCCGCTATGACGTGACTTGGCGGTGGCGGTGCGGTCCGCACATGACGGCATCGCGTGTCGACCCATCGTTGGGTGAGCGCCCTGATAAGGACGCCTCAATGGTGTGCAGCTACATCGTCCCGTGCTCCGCAAAAAATCTCAGCTTCGCACTCGACCAGCTGGCGGTGCCGAATTAGGCCAATCCAAACCACATCTTGAGCGGGTGATAGGACATGCCAGTGTCAGCAGATTCGGTGTCGCACAGCGCTGGCACGCGCAGAAAGGCGGTTGGTGCGGCAACACCAATTGATTGCTCAGCGACGGGCGGACGAATTAACTGGCTCATCACGAGCAATATTTCCATCCACCAATTCGACGAGTCGGTCACAGCGCGCCCCCAGCCGCGCATCGTGAGTGACCACAATGAATGTCACGCCTAGCTCTGCATGCATTTTGCGCAGCTGAACAAAAACCTCGTCAGACGAGGCCGTGTCCAAGTTGCCGGTGGGCTCATCCGCCAGCACCAGCGGCGGTTCTTGCACGAGAGCGCGGGCAATCGCCACGCGCTGCTGCATGCCACCCGAAAGCTCGGCCGGCCGCTTGTCCATGGCGTCGGCCAGGCCGACAGCGGACAGCAGCTCGCGTGCGTGCGCCAATTGTTTGGCGTCGACACGACCGTCGCGCATCAGCGCAGGCATGGTGACGTTTTCCAGCGCAGTAAAGGCCGGTAGCAGGTGGTGAAACTGGAACACAAAACCGATGGTGCTGCGCCGCAGCAGCGTCAGCTCCGCATCCTTTAGGCCGCTCACTTCTTGGCCCTGCAACTGGTAGCTGCCAGCGGTCGACTTTTCGAGCAAGCCAATGAGGTTGAGCAACGTGCTTTTACCCGAACCGGACGGCCCCATCAGCGCGACAAATTCGCCGTGGTTCACCCGCAGGTTCAATCCATGCAAAATTTCGGCTTCGTTGGGAAGGTTTTGGTTATAGCTTTTGCGGATGTCCGTCAAACCAAGCAGCGGGGCGTTTTTGTCGGAAGTGATCTTGTCTCGGGCTGTGTTATCCGGCTCCATAGGTTGCGCCTTAAATTCGAATGGCTTGAGCCGGGTCCATTGCAGCCGCGCGGCGCGCCGGTGCAATGGCGGCGAGCACGCTGCAAACGGTGGCAATGACCGCCACCTGCACAGCAAGGGCGGGTGACAAGCTGATGTCAAACAGCGGCAAGCCGTCCGCGCTCCGGACGAAGCGGGTAAACAGCCAGATCATGCCGACCGCCAGCGCAATGCCCAGCAACGAGCCCAACGCGCCGACCACAGCACCTTGTACCAAAAACAGCCGCACGATTTGCGCGCGTGTGGCACCCATGGCGCGCAATATTCCAATCTCGCGCTGCTTTTGCACCACAGACACCACCAGTACGCTGGCAATGCCCAGCACCACTACCACCATCACCACGGCGCGAATCAGCGCGGTGCTGACCGATTGCGCATTCAGCGCTGACACCAACTGCGCGTTATTTTCTTGCCAACTTTCTATCTTGTAGGGAAACTGGCTACGCAACTCTTGTGCGAGCGACTCGGCCGCCCACACATCGTTGACTTTCAGATCGATACTGGTCGCGCCGCCGGGCAAGCCGAGTAAGTTTTGGGCAGAGCGCAACGACACAATGACGGTGCGCCGGTTCAGGTCTTTCACGCCCAGGTCAACCAAGGCCGTTACACGGGCCGCGTCAGCCACGCTGCCGGTTTGCAGGGCGAGCCGGTCGCCCACGCGTACACCCAAATCAGTGGCCAGTTCGCGGCCCACAATTGCCTCGCCTGGTAACAGCCGCGCAATGCCGCTGACCACCTTGCCGCGTAGCCCAATGATGCCCTCATAACGGTTCAGCTCCACACCCTGCAAGGCGATGGCCTGCGTTGCCTCACCCCGCAAGGCGAGGCCACCGCCCGCGACCATCGGCGACACGGCGGTGATGACCGGGTTGGCTTCCAGCAACGGCACCAGCGCTTGCCAGTTGGCAATTGAGCGTAAGCGCTGGGCACGCGGCTGCGCCTCGCTCAACACAAAGGTACTCGGTGGGTGGGGCATGGCAGGCGTCACGACATCGTCAGGCGCGCGCACGCTGATGTGCGCTTGGGTGCCCAGTGTTTTGGCGATCAAATTAGACTGCAGGCCACTGATCAGGGCCGATATGTAGGCGATCACTGCCACCCCAGCTGCTACACCCACAATAATCAATACCGTCTGCATGCGCCCCTCGCGCAAAAAGCGTACCGCCACCCGCCATTCAAAACCCAGATTGATTGTCATGGCCGTGCAGCGGTCAACGCCCGATGGCGTTGGTCAAAGCAGCCCCAGCATCTGGCGCGCGCGCTCCGGGCACGGCTGGTGAACCAGACACGGCCGAAGCACCCGGTGCCGTGCTTGTCAAACCCAATGCGCCAGGCCCCGCTGACACGCCGGGCTGCCAAGCTTGCATTTTTACGCGCACGTGTTTGTCGGGTTTGGCATCACCTGCCAGCAGCACGTTGTCGCCCTGCGCCAAACCCTCCAGCACTTCTGCTGCATCCAGCGTGCGTAAACCTAAACGCACCGGCCTCACCTTTGCACGCCCCTCTTGTACGATTAGCACGGTAGCCCTAGCGCTGCTCGCCTGGCTCCGCAGGGCACTCAACGGCAATACCAAGGCGCGCTCGCGTTTGGCAGTTTCTACTTCTACCGACAAGGTCATGTCTTCGCGCAAAAAAGCAGGCGGCGCCTTGTCGAGCGAAAACTTCACCTCGATCGCGCCGCGCTGTGCATCCACCGCAGGCGCAATCGACAGCACCCGCGCGCTAAAACGCTGGTCGGGAAAAGCATCGGCCACCACGCTAGTGCTTTGCCCGGTCTGCAACTGTTCTAAAAACCGTTCATCGACCTGCGCGATCAGCTGCGTCGGTCCAGCCAGTGCCAAGCTCATCAGTGCCTTGCCCGGCTGCACAATCTGCCCCGGCTCAACTTGGCGAGTCAGTACACGGGCGTTGGCTGGGGCAATTACCTGCGTTTGTGCCAGCCTCGCCTGCGCCGTGGTGGTGGCCGCGCGGGCTTGGTCTAGCTGTGCTTCGGCCTGCACAACATCGGTGCCCGCATCTGCGTTGGCCAGCGACTGGGCTTGCGCGCTGGTTTGCTGCGCGCGGGCCACGTCCACCGCACGTTGTGCTTCATCCAGCCGCGACGCGCTAACAAAGCCTTGCGCCACCAGCTGCTGCATGCGCGCCAGTTCCGCCTGCGCGGTGCGCATTGTCGCGTCGGCCTGCATCACTGCGGCGCGGGCCGCTGTTCTGCCGGTGCTGCGCAGCCCAGCCAAGCGCGCCTGAACCTGGTTGGCGCTGGCCTGCGCCTGGACGAGGGCTGCGCGCAGCTCGTCCGATTCCAACTGCACCAACACATCGCCCTGACGCACCGCGACCCCATCGTCGACCAGCACCTTGACGACACGGGCGGTGATGGTGCTGCCAACATCGACACGCGACAAGGTTGCCACGCGGGCTGAAAACTGCAAGCTGCGCAACAAGGGTGCATATTGCATTTCTATCGCAGCAACTTGTGGGCTGCGCAGGCTCAACCACAACAAAGTGGCCGCTGCAATGACGGCAATGATCCCAGCAATCCATATCCAGCGTCGTTCCATGTCTGGCTCAACCTTATAAATTCTTACTCATTGTAGCGATTGACTCATCGAGCGACGTTGCGAACTGTCAAGTTAGGTCAGCAGCGGCGTTTTGTGCAGAAAGTCGTCGCTGGTGAGTTGCTGAAGAACGAACGCAGCCACATCAGCGCGGGCGACCTTGCCAACCGAGACACCAGTCAAGTCGAGCAAGACGCGGTACTTGCCGGTTGCCTCGTCATTGGTCAATTGACCGGGGCGCACGATGATCCAGTCCCTGTCGCTGCGACGCAGAAGTTGTTCTTGGCGATCCTTGTCCTGGTAGATCGTGCGCAACAGTGTCGGCTCGATTACACGATCAAAGAAGAATCCGCCGTGGCCGCGGCTGTCGCCAGCGCCGACACCGGTGATACAGATGATCCTTCGAACGCTATGCTTTTGCATCGCAGTCAGCAAGTTCCGGGTGCCGTCAGAAAACAGCGTGACATGCTTGAACGTCACTCCGGTCCCGAGACAACAGATCACCGCCTCCTGTCCCGCCATCGCGGCATCCACGTCCCGACTGTTTAGGATATCGCCCACCACCAAGTGCAGAGCGGGCCCCGACAATGCGAGCTTCGATGCGTCGCGGACCAGTGCAGTGATGTCATGTCCTTGCGCCAAGCCCTGTTTGACGATGTTCTCGCCGGTGGGCCCGGTCGCTCCAATTAAGAGAAAATTCATTGGCTGACGCCTTTCGCATCTGGTTAGTGCTGCTCACGCACTTGCCGCTTCGTTTACAACGTATCGCTGCACTACCAGTGGCGATACCGCGCCCGCGTTTTGAGTAGGACCTACAACAAGTAGGCAGGGGGGTGTGTTCGCGTCTCGGCGTCGCGCCCTTAACCCCGCCGATACGCCCTATTGATACGGCCATTCAGAAACCAAGTCAGCATATTGCCCTTACCCGCAACTTCAACCAACCCATTCTTTTCGAAGACGAATGTCTTCTCCAGGCGACGGCGCACCGCATCGGTTACCTGAATGCGCCCGGTCACGCCCTGTGACTCCATGTGTGCGGCGGTACTGACCACGTCGCCCCACAAATCGTAGGCGAATTTGCGTCTGCCAACGACCGCTGCCACAGCGGAGCCAGTATCTAACCCGATACGCACATTGAGGTTGTAGGGTCCGGTGCCGTTAAATTCCTGCATCGAAGCCATCATGTCGAGCGCCATGCTGCAGGCGCGTGCAGCGTGGTCGGCGACTGGCACCGGCAGGCCGGCGGCGACCATATACGAATCGCCTACGGTCTTGATTTTCTCCAGTCCGTATCGCTCCGCAATAGCGTCGAAGCGCGAAAAGATATCGTTGAGTACACCGACCATCGCCCCAAGGCTGACGCTTTGGGTAAATTTGGTGAAGTCGACGATGTCGGCAAATAGCACGGTGACGTCGGCAAAACTATCGGCGATAAATTCGTTAAAGCCGTGCTCGGTGATGGCGGGACGGTCTTTCAACCGTTTTGCGATCGACGCCGGCAACACATTGAGCAGCAAGAGATCCGATACTTTTTGCTCGTCCGTCAGGCGCTTCACAAGCTGCTTCATTTCGCCGTGCAAGAGGCGCACTTCGAGCATATTGCGAACGCGAAGCAAGACTTCGTCCAAGTCAAAGGGTTTGCTGATGAAATCCTTGGCGCCGGCTTTGAGTGCGCGCAACTTGTGTGCTGGCTGTGCGGTCAGCACCAGTACCGGAATGTAGCTGTCGGTGCCAGCTAATTTAAGCTGTTCCATGACTTGAAACCCATCCATCACTGGCATCGACAAATCCAGCAAGATCAGGTCGAAGTGGATGTTTTGGTGCAACGCGGCTACCGTGGTCGGATCCATGGTCGATGCCACCGACACATACCCGACGCGACGCAGTGTTTTCTCCAGCAGGGCCACGTTCACCTCTTGATCGTCGACGATCAAGATCTTGGCGTTGAATATATCGGTGTCGGCGATCATAGTGCGCTTTTCATTTTGTTCAAGTAGTCGAGGTGGTCGCAACGATTGCGCCGCATTGTGGAACCCCAAAGTGATATCGACGCATGCCGGCCTTTGGTTGCGCGAAGCGCGCGGCAATCGCGGCAAACCACGCAGTCATCTCCGCAAATGGCCCAAGTCTGGGGTGACGGGCGTGCCGGCGCTGTGATTGGTCCGCGTCATGCACTTGGTGCTCGTGCGGCGCATCGCTGATCACCAGTACAGTCAGATATGCGCCGTTGTTGATGGACTTGAGGCACGCATGCGCCCCGGCCCCGTCGCTATTGCGGTCAACAGCGGCAAGCGAAATCAGATCGTATTTAGAGTCACTGCAGTTACTCAGCAAGGTGGCCGGACCCGCCGTCTGTGGACTGAGCCGGTAGCCCGCATCGGCGAGAGCGCGCGCAAACAGGAGGGCGTTGCGCGAGTGGTCGTCAATCACCAAAATACGCGGAACTGGTGCCAATGCGTTCATGCTGCCTGCAACGCTGAATCAAGCGAAGCCATGAACTCATTGACATCAATCGGCTTGGTCAGGTAACGGACGAAACCGTCTTCCAGACCGCGTTTGATGTCACCCGGCATGGCGTTGGCGCTCAAAGCCATTACCGGAATGTGGGATGTAGACGGGTCGTTGGTGAGAATTTTCATCGCCTGCGTGCCGTTCATACCGGGCAGGTTGATGTCCATCAAAATGAGGTTAGGCTGTGCCGACCTCGCCAGTGCGATGCCGATGTCGGCATTTACCGCCGTCAGTAAATGCATGTCGGGGCGACGCCGGATGAGTTGTTCTACCAGTGCGAGGTTGGCCGGATTATCTTCAATGTAGAGCAGCGTCCTAGCCGGGCGTACCGGGTAGTGCTTGCCAGAGACGCTTGCGGCTACCGGCTTGGGTTTGGCTAATTGTGGCGATCCAACCGAATCGAGCTCGATCCAGAATACGCTGCCGCTACCGACGGTGCTTTCAACGCCGATCTCGCCGCCCATGGCATGCACAATGCGCTTACTCATTACCAGGCCAATACCGGTACCCTCGACACCGCCGCCTTCCTGACCCAAGCGGTTGAAAGGCTGGAAAAGTTGTGCCAACTTGTCGGGCGACAGGCCGGCACCGCCGTCGCGGATGCTGATCCGTGTGCGCGCCGCCGAAGGCTGCGAACAGGTGACGGTCACCGCGCCGTTAGGCCGGTTGTATTTGATGGCGTTCGACAGCAGGTTGATCACGGCCTGCTTCAGGCGTGTGCGGTCGGCGCGGACAAATGTCAGCTTGTCGAAATTCGGGAAATGCATCGCAATGCCGCGTTGCTGGGCGGTGGGTTCGATCATCGAACGGCATTCCAGCATGACATCGTCGAGCGCGACCGGCTCCTCCGACAACGACAGCTTTCCAGACTCAACGACGGCCAGGTCGAGAATTTCATTGATCAGTTCGAGCAGAAACCGACCCGCGTTGAGGATCTGCGCGATGCTTGCGCGTTGTGAGGCAGTTGGCTCCGGCTCGTCCGAATCCATCAGTTGTGCGAATCCCAGAATCGCATTTAATGGCGAGCGGAGCTCGTGACTCATGCTTGATAGAAAGTCCGATTTTGCGAGGTTGGCCTTCTCAGCGACGAACTTTGCGCTTTCAAGCGCGGTGTGGGTGTCCTTTAGCGCAAGGTCGAGGCGTTTGCGCTCGGTAATGTCGCGCGCCGCCGCAAACACACCTTGCAGGTTGCGATCGCGGTCATAGAAGGTGTTAGCGTTATATGACACCACGGTTTCCTTGCCGTCGCGGTGACGCGCGGTCAGTTCGTAGTTGGTCACTTTCTTTTCACTGAGCACCAACTTAATGCTGGCCTCGGCGCGCGCCGCGTCGGTAAAGTAATTCTTGAACGGCGCGCCGATCAGTTCGTCACGCGTACAACCAGTCAAAATCTCAGTCTGTTTGTTGACGTCGGTGATGATGCCCGAGGGGTCGGTGGTCATGATGGCGTCGATGTTGGATTCGATCAGCGAGCGTGAATAAAACTGCTGGTCGCGCAAGCGCTGGTCGAGCTTCATCTGCTCGGCTTCCACCAGCTTGCGAGCGGTATTGTCGGTGCCGATCAACAGGTAACCGATAATTGCGTCTTGGGCGTCGCGCAACGCTGTCACTGAGACGATGGCTGGAAAGCGACTGCCGTCCTTGCGGATGTAGGACAGCTCATAAATGTCTTCGATACCGCGCGAGGCCTTAAATACCAGTGCTTCAAAGCCGGGCTTGATCGCAATCGACAACTCCGCACTGAGCGCCGTGGCACGCACGATCACCTCTTCGGGGTCGGAAATGTCAGCAGGCGTGATCTTGTTGATCACCTCGCTGGCGGCATACCCGAGCATGCGCTCCGCGCCAACATTGAAAATCTGGATCACGCCTTTGTCATCGGTGGCGATACTGGAAAAGTTGGCGCTGTTAAAGATGGCGTCTTGGAGCGCGCTGGTTTTGAGCAGCGAGTCTGCAATCCGTTTACGCGTTGAAATGTCGCGCAGGATGCAGGTGATGTAGCGAATGCCGCCCAGCCACAGTTCTCGTACCGCGATCTCCAGCGGGAAGCTGCTGCCATCGGGGCGCAGTCCAAGCGTCTCGCGGCCGAGGCCCGCTGCCGTGGCGGCGTCTGGCGCACTGAAGTACTCGACCAGATCGATATCGCGATCAACCGAGACCTCTGGAATCAACGCATCAAACTTCACGCCCACAAATCCCGATGGGGGGTAACCAAACATTTTTTCAGCGGCCAAGTTAGCGCGTTCCACGGTGCCACTACCAACCCGCACCGTGATGATGCCTTCACCAACGGTATTAAAAATCGCCTGTATTTGCGCGTTGCCGTCGCGCATCGCGCGGCTCGTTGAGTCCTCCGCCGTGACATCCCGAAACACCAGCACCGAGCCGACGACTTCGCCGTCGTGCCCCCGTATCGGCGCACAACTGTCGGCGATGGAGCACTCGGTATTGTCGCGGGAGATCAGCAAAGTATGGTTCGCCAAGCTCTGAATCGTGCCGTCGGCCAGCGTCTGTCGAACCGGTATGGAAACTGGCAGGCGCGTGGTCTGGTTGATGATCTTGAACACTTCCTCAATCGGTCGCCCAACCGCATCAGTATTGACCCAGCCGGTCAAGTGCTCACCGAGCGGGTTTAGGATCGTCACCAAGCCGTCCGCGTCGGTGGCAATGACGGCGTCGCCAATGGAGTTTAATGTGACTTGCAAGCGCTCCTCGCTCACGCGCAACGCAGCGTTGGCGAGCGACAGTGCCCGGTTGCTTTCTTCCTGCATTCGCAGCATGTGCTGCGTCTCCGCAAATACCCTGTTCTGAAGGTCGTACTGCGTTTCGCGCCTGAGCAAGAACGCAAATCCAACCGCAAAGACAAGCGTCAGCAGGCAGGCAGCGACAATAATCGCGAACAGAAACTGGATGTTTGACCGGAACTCTGATTCCAACTTCGCCAGAAGCTCACGCTCGACCTGTATGTAAGCATTTAGCTCAACGCGAATCTGGTCCATCAGACGCTTGCCCACGCCTGCGCTGATGTCTGCAAGCATATTTACCGTGTCATCGCGTCCGCGCTGGTCGATGACGTTGGCCATCGCCACTAACCGGGCGTCGATTAATGGGCCGACGTTATCGAGGCGTTTTTTACCGGCGGCGTCACTGGTCAGCGCGCGGAGGGCCTGGAAACGGCCGACGATGCCCTCACGAACTGCTGTGTAGGGTTCAAGAAATTTGATGTCGGCAGTCAACGCGTAGCCACGCGTCCCGGTTTCGGCGTCCTTCAGGTCAGCCAGCACCGCGCTGGCGCGCGTCACCACTTCGGAGGTGTATTTTCGCGCTTCACCAACGTTATTAACCTCGCGGAAGGCAACGAAGGCAATGGTCGCGATAATTACCGCCAGCACCGCCACACCGGCCAGCCACAGCAGCACCTTGAATGACGCTCTCACGGGCAGCTACTGCAAGTATTGCGTTCCGACGCCAACGCTGCGGCGTAGTGCTGGTCCGACGCTATGCGACGCGGCGTAATGTTTGAGTCAGAGCACGTTCGCATAGACATAGCCTCGTGGCTCAGGGTACGATCAAGAGCCAATCGGGTAACAGTGATACTGGGCGACGAAGGATGACGCCTGCAATATGCTGGGTCTGTACGGCTGCGCACCAAGCATTCATGGCGGGCGATGAGCGGCAGACGTCGTTTTCAGCCCAGCGTCGCCACCAAAACTGCCTTGATCGTGTGCAAACGGTTCTCGGCTTGGGTGAATACAATTGAGGCTGGCGACTCAAACACCTCCTCAGTTACTTCGAGCGCGGTCAAACCAAACTCCTTGTGCAGCGCACGTCCCATTTCGGTTTCGAGGTTGTGAAACGCAGGCAGGCAGTGCATGAATTTGGTGCCGGGTTTACCCGTTGCTTGCATCAGTTCCGCGCTGACCTGATACGGCATCAGGCTATCAATCCGCTCTCGCCAGAGGCTGGCGTCCTCGCCCTTCGACACCCACACATCCGTGTAAAGAAAATCGGCGCCGGATACGGCTTTCATCGGGTCGGATTCAATGGTGATGCTTGCACCAGTGAAAATAGCCAGCTCACGCATGCGTTTGATCAGTTCGGGCGGCGGTTGCAATGCCGCAGGCGCGCAGATACGTACGTCCATGCCCATTTTCACCCCGCCAACCAGCAGCGAGCAGCTAGTGTTGAAACGCGCATCACCGAGGTAGCAAACCGTCATTTCGTGGAGCGGCCTTTCGCCCACCTCCGCCATGGTCAGCAGGTCCGCCAGCACTTGGGTTGGATGTGCCTCGTCGGTCAGGCCGTTCCATACCGGCACATGTGAAGCGTGTGCAATCTCTTCGATCAGCGTTTTTTGAAAGCCGCGATATTCAATGCCGTCGAACATGCGACCCAACACGCGCGCGGTGTCTTTCAGTGACTCCGTCTCACCGAGTTGTGAGCCGATCGAGTCAAGATAGGTGACATGACCGCCTTGGTCGTGTACCGCGACTTCAAAGGCGCAGCGCGCACGCGTTGAGGTCTTCTCGAACACCAGCGCAATGTTCTTACCGTTGAGACGTGGCAACTCGTTACCCGCAGCTTTACTGCGCTTCAGTTCAGTGGCCAGATCCAACAGGTCAAGGATTTCGCGCGGCTCGAAATCCTCTAGCGCCAAGAGGTTGCGGTTACGAAGATTGACGCTCATATTGTCTATCCGTTCAGTCGGAAATTGGAAAAATGGTCAAATCCAAGGTTGAAATCCAAGCTTTAAGCTGTGGGCTTCAAACCCCAAGGTTGTGACCCTCGTGGGACATCGTTGGGTTGTTTCCCCGGCACGAGACTCAATCAATCGAGCGCAGAATCTAACCGGGGTACAAGTTGCGTTAATCCTACAAAACTACTGGCTTGGATTTCGGCGCGGGCAACTGGCCGGTCTGTCCTGAGCCCGTCACGCGGGGGTGATGATGCAATTGAAGTCAAGCTTGCGCTAGCGCAAAGGTGCCACTCATCGACGCTTTCGACGACATGACGCAAACTACGGCAGGTCTCGATTGCGTCGACATGATTGCGTGGACAGAAGCGGTTTGCATTAAGACGCGATGCCAAAGCGTGGGGTGAAATCTGGAAAGGCATTTGCGAGGTCACGGTACGCGGTCTGCGATGCCTCGGTTTCAGCTGGCGGCAGCGCGAGGCCAAGCTCGAGATAAAGATCGCCTGGTGTGGCACCGGGTATGCCGCGACCCTTGAGGCGCAATTTGCGACCGGCCGACCATCCCGCCGGAATAGAAACGGTTGTCTTACCGCTTGGCGTGACAACATCGACTGCCGCACCCAACGCCGCTTCCCATGGTGCCACAGGCAGCGTTTGGAACACATCGTGGCCGACTGCGCGCCAGCGCGCATCGGGCTTAAAGCTGACCTCGAGCAACAAATCTCCTGGCCCCGCTCCGCCGGTGCCTGCGTTACCCTTGCCTGCGAGGCGGATTTGCTGGCCGGCCAAAATACCGCGCGGAATCTTGACGCGAAGCGTCTGCGAATGATCGTTCAGTTCACCAGCAGTTTGTCGCGCGGTGGTCAGGGTCAGGTCGCGTTGCGCGCCTTGGAAAGCATCTACCAGGTCAAGCTCAATCGCGGCGTGCGCATCGGCGCCCCGAGTCGGTTGCTGGCGATTACCGTGGCCGCTACGCTCGCGTCCACCAAACCCACCCGCTGCGCCAAATAGCTGCTCGAAAAAATCGCTGTGATCGAAACTGCTGGACGACGACGAAAATTCAAATCCCTCGCCCCAATTTGGTGGCGGCCGAAATTCGTTGCTCTGGCTTCCACGGCGGGCTTCGCTTGTGCCAAGCGTGTCGTATGCAGCGCGTTTGTTTACATCCGACAGCACTTCGTTGGCTTCATTGATGGCGGCCATACGTGCCGTTGCATCAGGTGCTTTATTCAGGTCAGGATGGTGCTTACGCGCGAGCTTTCTGAATGCCTTCTTGATGTCGCCAGGACTGGCGGTGCGGGGCACCCCTAGCACTTCGTAATAGTCCTTGAACTCCACTTGATCAGCTTTTTGCGCAAGGCACTGTTACCCGCCTCATCGACTACTTAACCTGTGTTTTGAAAGAGTGACAGGAGTGAACGAACGCAACCTTGAGTTTTTCCATTTCCGCCACCATTTTGTCCCATGAATCTTCTCCCGCCAACCTCATCTCGTCGAATTTTTCCATGTTGACCTTGGATTGGTGGCGTACTTTCTTTAACTCCGCTTTGTAAATTTCTTTGGCGTCGTGTTTGGTGTCGTTAGCTTTTGCTTCCAAAGCATCAATGCCTTGGTTCAGTTCATCCAACCGAGTTTTTAGTGCGGCCGTATATTGCTCGCGTTTGGTCGACATAACATATTCCAATGTATTCGTGATTTAAAGGGGTTTCCGCGTTACCGCAACGCCCGCTGGCTCCCAACTGTAGCGTTCGTACACAAGCAAACGCTTGGGTAGCCATAATCTATAAGCCAGCGAAGTGAGCGTCGGTGCGACAACGAACATGTCCAAACGCGGAATTCGCATTCGGTGCGAGGCGGGAAGTGCGGTGTTTGAAATGGACTGACTTGTTGAGGAGACGCAACTAACAAAGCCCAAAGATTTGTGTGGAGGGGCAACTACGATTAATAAAAATTACTTCAAAGTGCCCTATTGGCGGGCATTTCGAAGCAAAAATGACTGGAAATACCCGCCAATAGGCGACTTTCAAGTTGTGGCATACGACAGGACACAGCCATTGGTCCGCTCAGCAGAACTAAGACGCGCCCGAGGAGCAGCAGCACGACTAGGGCAATGAGCAGCAAGCCAACAGCATGGCTGAGTCCACAGCCGCAACGCCGACGGTAGGCGGCGCGTGTCAATGGGGAAAGACGCCCAGCGGTGGCCGCCATCAAAACAAGCACCGACAATGTTGCAAGTGCCGTGCGACGCGCCGGTTGATATGTTGACGATTGCAGATAGATGCGTGCAGACCAGCCAACCGCGCCGCAGACGGTATTCGCTAACACCCGCCATGTTGAATCAGTCGGTGTTTGGGTATGTATATCCAAGCCTTCAGAGACGAGCCTTGGCGCGCTTGCTGGCACTAGCCTACAACCCCCACCGGGGCGCGCTTGACACCCGGCACCCGCCGGCGCTTCGGCGTTGACAAGAAAAGAGCGCTACGTGCACCAGCGCACAGAAAACGCTTAGCAAGTCGGCAATTATGTGTCCAGGATTCGCCGAT
>Ga0209490_10001133_pt1 | contig 25974 bp, 26 predicted proteins | sample MAT06_FD_187209 | JGI IMG/M metagenome (GOLD analysis project Ga0209490, IMG submission 187209) | Freshwater microbial communities from Lake Fryxell liftoff mats and glacier meltwater in Antarctica - MAT-06 (SPAdes) (version 2) | ecosystem: Environmental > Aquatic > Freshwater > Ice > Liftoff... | reverse complement strand
AGCACAACTGACATACTTAGGTTCTGCCAGGAGAAACAAGGTGTAAAGATTGGCATTACACTGAGCCGTTGAGGGCTTTGACCGTTCTCTCACAACCGGATACCGTTGAAGGGGTTAACCTCAACTCGCCACAATTTTGCTTTCCTGTCAATGCGTAAGTCCTATCTTATCCGGTTTGTCGAATCTCTGAAGAAAAAGAAGCGGTGACCACACCTGTTCCTGCACTAGTTTTGATCAGGGATACTCGACAGCGAACGTTAGGATTGACAAACCAGATTTTCTCTTCGGCAGCTGCCCGATCGTAAGCTGTGATCAGCACAAATGTACCATCCTCAGTTAACGAATAGTCACCCACTGCCGCAATTTCTTCGGCGTAGCCTTGATCTCGCAGGAGCTTACCTCGGTTGGATTGATTGCGGTCAGGAACAGGTACTAAGACACAGGTTCCTTTGACTATTGCGCTATCTTCCCAATCAGATTGCCCTTCCCAACTCATCCGAAATGGAGACACCGCTGTTTGGTCATCAACTTCGTTGAGTTTGCAGAGGGCAATCACGGCCGAATCATCCACAGGCAGGGCAATAATCTCAATGTCAGACTGCACTGCTTCAAAGTGACCAAACGCCAAATGGTGAGCGCTCCGCTGCGATCGCCACCGCCCAATCGAATTCTCAACAAACTCCGTAATGTCCATCAACTTAGGAATGTGGATTGATTCAAGTACAACTTTTCGCCCTCACCTTCGTCCTTCTGTGGATTCTGGCGTTACTGAATACAAGTATAATTTGCCATTCATACTGCCATTCATACTGCCATTCAGCAACGCCAGGATTTCTACGCAATTTCAGTCATACTGAGAATCTTGCCGCCCGTTCTATGAATGTTCTGGATCTGCGGAGAAAGCTGGCTATATGCCACTTCAAAGGTTGTTGTCCCTCGAATGCGAGAGCCAGAGTTTGATTTGGAAGCCACAATTCGGAACCGTTTTCCAGTATTGTTGTAAGCTCCCGAACCGGAACTGGGAGACACAATCTTAGTGGGTAGATTGCTGCCCAGATCTCTGGTTAGCTTTGCTGCCTTACCAATATCATTCGCCGCAAAGCCTCGATTTAAAGCAAACGTGCGATTAAAGCTGACATTTTTAATTCCCGTTTGCGTTTGGTTACCCCGAGTAAAGGGCACCACATTCTCACCAAAGTTGAGAAAGTATTCGCTGCTATCAATATAGGAGTTGATTTCAGCATCGTATCCTTGGCTGTTATAGCGTTGCACATGCTCAGAGATTTCAGTCTGATCTTGAGGGGCGCGACCCAACAAATGCTTAAAATTTAGTTCAACAAATCGATAGGAAGAAGAGGTCTCAAAACAGAGAGAACGATAGAGGTCAGACTGGGCGATCGCGCGGACAAACTCTCTGACCGTGATATCATGCCGCAACAGCGACTCTGCGCTGATTAGCCGCTGGCTGTCCATCACATGGGCATTGCCCAACACTTGCCGATAGGCAGCCCGAATCACAGCCTGCAAATTATCTTCTGTCGTGTTGGGGCGCAACTCAATTAAATCGGTATCAATCCAAAGTGCCATGTTAATTCCTTGTGTAATTATTATGAGTGATCAAAAAACTTTTAAGGGTGAGCATTGCCCACCCTTAAGAAAATTAGGCAATTTCAACGATGCTGACGATCTTGCCGGAGGTGCGATTAATCCATTGGATTTGAGGAGTCATTTTTCTGGCTGAAACAATATACTCCGTTGTACTGACTCGCCGAGGGCTGTCAAATTTTGAGCCTGCGACGAGGATCTTGAACCGCTTCTCAGTCCCCGAACCGATCACCGTTGAGGTAGAAGGTCTGATCGCTGAAGCGGTGTTGCTAGCAATGGCGTAAACCAATTGCGACGATCGCACAGAACTGTTGATTTGAGCTGGACCGCGATCGAGAGCAAATATGCGGTTATAGCCAACCTGTTTAGGATTCGCTTCGCTGTTTTTGCCCCGATCATAAGGCACAACGTCCTCACCAAAAGCCGTCTGATATTCGTCGCTGTCGATATAAGAATCGATTTCAGCTTCGTAGCCTTCTGCAACACAGCGGACAAGGTGGGCAGAAACTTCTTTTTGATCTTGAGGCGCACGACCCAGCAAATGTAGAAAGTTGAGTTCTACAAAGCGATAAGGCGCGCAAGACTCAAAATAGCGAGTCCGATAAAAGTCAGACTTTGCAACCGCGCGGACAAATTCACGCACAGAAAGCGAGCGATCGCACAGTTGGGATTCAGCCGTTATCAGTCGCTCACTTTCCATGACATGCGGGTTGCCCAACACTTGCCGATAAACAGCCCGAATCACGGTTTGGATTTCTTCTAAGTCACTCGAAGACCGGAGTTCAAGCAGAGAGGAAGATGTCATTAAAACCTATCTCCTAAATTTGTTTGTAAGTTTGACGTTCAAGCTATATCGCCGTGACACTGGCGATTACTCCACCTTGTTGGTGAATCCGCTGATACTCTTGGGAGAGCTTGTCATAGGGAACCAAAAAGACCTGGTTAGACCGACGGAACTTAGAGATGGAACTATAGCTTTTCGCGCGGTAGCCCGTCACTTCGATCCGGTAAACCTTGCCACCCGAACTAGCATCCACACCCAGACGAGTCCGAGAAACACCCGGTGGATTGCTGAACAATGCCCCAGATCCAGCCGGCGAAATCACGGCTGTTGGAGTAGATTGAATTACAAGCGCATTGAGCTTAGGTCTAATACCTGCGAGATCTCCCTTCAGACTGCTGCTAGAAGCGCCGCGAACCAATTGGAAGGTGTGAGTAAATTGCACCATGCTCTGGCACGCCTCACTTTTATAGCCCCGAATGTAGGGAACAAAGTTTTCACCGAACGTATTTTGATACTCGTCGCTATCGAGATAGGAATCGATCTCGCCCTCAAACCCTTCCGTATCGAGAAGGGTGCTGTGCATCCGCATTTCTTCGAGACCCAACGGGGCACGACCTAGCAGATGCCGGAAGTTAAGTTCGATCGCCCGATAGCGAGCACAACTGGTGAAAAAGCGCGATCGATAGAGTTCAGATTTTGCTACGGCTCGGACAAACTCACGAACACTCAATTCACCGCGCTTAAATTGGGATTCGGGCACGGTGAGTCGTTCACTTTCCATCACATAGGCATTGCCTAAAACTTGGCGGTAGACCGCACGAATGATGGTTTCGGATTCTTCCGGCGAGCGACTGGGTACCCCTTCGATAGGAGAGGTTTCATCAAACAAACTAACCCCTAAACGTGAAGCTGGTCCAAAAGACATTACACGGTATCTCCTGCTAATGAAAGATCTTAAGAACATTGTTTCAAGACAGTAAGAAATCTGAGATTTCTCATCAGACAAATCAGATCACTGTCAGATCACTGAATGAATTGACTATAAAGACAAACCCAGTGACTTTAGAAATATACTGAATTTTCTGGATGCTTAAGTCTTGACAATATACGTTTTCTTAATAATTAATTGTCCTATAAGCCCGTAATCATAGTTATCAATATTTGTAACGATTTAGTCAACTGACCCATTCTGAACATTGTTCGCACGCAGGATGTTAACTTGCAATAGATCTCACCTACTCTATTGCGCCTGCTTGAATTAAGAGATCTACTGCCTGATGAGAACGGAGTGACTTACGAGCCTCACTCAAAGCGGTTGCCCCCCAGCGATTGATGGGGTGAACGTCTGCATCATGGTCTAGCAAAAGGGCAATGATTTCCAGATTACCCTGAGCCGCCGCCATCATGAGAGGAGTCCAGCCCCCAACGTTGGCAGTATTCACCTCCGCCCCCAGCTTAATTAGAGCCTTTACAGTGTAGAAATGCCCCCGATCAACTGCCATATATAAGGCGGTATCTCCAATTTTGTTGGTCGCATTAACATCAGCTCCTAAGGTCACGAGCCGCTGCACAATATCGGTTTGACCATGTCGCGCCATCACCATTAAGGCGGTCTCTTGGTAGGCATTGCGATCGCCGATTTGCCCGCCACAATCTAATAAAAGCATCACAATATCGCGGCGATCGCTCTCTGCGGCAAACATCAACGCCGTATACCCTGCCGCATTTTTTACAGCCACGTCAGCACCCTGAGCCAGCAAAAGTTTCACAATCTCAAGGTATCCTTCTGTCGCCGCCCACATCAGCGCTGTATTACTGGCTCCAACAGGAGTTACGCCCCCTGTGGTGTTGGGGTCTGCACCTTCGGCAAGTAAGCGATCGACTGTAGCAGTCTCCCCTTTGATGATCATGCGAATCAGATCTGCGTTGCGATCGGACATAATTAATCATCCTTGGATTTCGACTTTGAAAATGCTATCAGCCGATTTTTGGGCAAAGGTGGCATCCCACTCGATCGATTGCAAAAAAGCTTCACCAGAGAGCGTCTCAACCACATCAACTCCCCACTCTCCAGGTTGAAGGGCATCGGCAGAATCACTGGTAGGAGGTGTTGTTTTGATGCCTCCCAACACCAGAATTTCTGGCAAACTTTTTGGCATAACAGTCTGGCTCAATGGCTCTGTCTGCTGCTCTGTCTGCCGCTTGGCTGCTAGCGATCGAGCACAGAGTTCTCCAACCTGGTAGGGTGAAAATTCGGGAGTCGGAAACAGAATCTCTACGATCCAATGGGGATGGTTCACCAGTCTGCATTGGATCTGCCCAATGGCACTCAAGCCTGACTGAAAGACCTCTGCAAACTCCGCCCGACTCAGGACTGGTAAGATGTCCGGCGTCACATCAAAGTTGTGGGAGAGCAGCATCCGCCCTTGATTTTCATTTCTCACAATAGGTGATTGTAATAATTTTTTACTTCAACCCCAGATTACTATGCGCTGTGCTGTAGAATTCAACAAGTAAAATGGCGGACTGCGTCAGGATTTTATGATCGCGCTTATTACTTTAAGTAAACACTACATCAAAGTCTATAAAGTATGAAAGTATCTTTGAGAAGCCGCCAGCATTCCCTGATCTGCAGATTAGCCAACTGCATTGAAGCCATCTGGCACGAACACCTGGAACTTTCACCTTACTCTGTCCCGGAAGATTTGGGATACATTGAGGGTAACCTGGAAGGGGCACGGTTAGTCATTGAAAACCATTGTTACCAGGCTCCCCAGTTTCGCAAACTTCATTTAGAACTGGCGCAAGTTAGCAATGGGCTGGATATTTTGCACTGCGTCATGTTCCCTAATCCTAAATATGCGCTGCCGATTTTCGGGTCAGATCTGGTGGGCAGACAAAGCGGCTCGATCAGTGCTGCGATTGTCGATCTCTCACCTGTGACAGGCGATCGCACTCTGCCAGAAGAATACCAAGCCGCGTTGTCTCTGCTGTCTAAGGTTGAGTTTTCACAGCCCCGCGCTTTGCCAGACTGGGGCGATATTTTCTCAGAGTTTTGTTTGTTTGTGCATCCAGTATCTGCGCAAGAAGAAGATATATTTCTGAATCGGGTGGAAGAATTTCTCACCCTCCACTGTCAGATTGCTAACCGAGAGACTGCCCTCACGTCAAATTTTGACATTAGCAATGTAGCATCAGGACAGCGCTACTACTGCATGAAACAGCAAGAAAACGACAAAACTCGGCGAGTGCTAGAGAAATCCTTTGGGTCAGAATGGACTGAGCGCTACATGAACACTATGCTTTTTGATTATGTCGTATGAGATCTTCTCTTAGGGAGATTTGAAAGGTAGCTACTGAAACTGTCTTAGTTGCTCAATCAAATGATCAAAATAAGGAGCGAGAGGGGCTTGTTGCTCCGGAACCACCCGCTTCAAACTAGCTGCTTTAATCCCTTCTAATCCCACAATCATGGCATCAAGTGGCACCTGCAATTCTTGGTACAACAGGTTCATGTAGTGCAATCCCTGTGGGCTTGTGTAGTGGATATGTTGTCCAGCAATGCCATAGGTGATGCAGCGCAGAAAATGCCAGAAGTCTCGCCAGCAGGCATCTGCCCGCTCAAGCGGATACAGACCGCCTCCGGGTTGTTTCAGAGTGGGGAAGGTTGTCAACACCTGGCTTCTGGATTCGTCTACGATGTCGGTGACCTGATCACGCAACATTTGCACTACAGAAATAAATGCTGCGCTCTGGGGCGATTGCTGTTGCAGGCTCTGCAAGTCTTCATCGGTTAAATAGCGTCCTTCGTCATCGGCAGCTTGAAAACGCACGATCGCCTCTGCTGGGTGGGTGTCTTGCCAATCCTCAAAACTAACAATATGGGACTTCTGAATCAGTTCCTTAACTTTTTCGCTGAGTTGTGGTTTTGTCATGGTGAATCTTTGCCTTGTGAATCTTTCTAATAGTTGCATGTTTCCACTTCTCTACCTTCGGGTCTAAAGTGGAAGAAACCTCTACGCTTTGCTCTTATGGATTTCAATCAAATCGAAACTGATTTGCAAAACTCAGATTTTCAATACCGCCTTAAGGCGATCGCGGCTCTCAAAGATTATTCTGCTGATGTTGCAGTTCCGCTCCTCACGCATCATCTTCAAGACCCAGAGTTTCTGGTACGGACATTTGTTGCCAGAGAATTAGGCAGACAAAAAACATCCGAATCTTTCGCCGCGTTGCTGCAAATTATGCGATTTGACGATACTCCCAATGTGCGGGCAGAAGCCGCGAATTCTATATCTCTATTCGGCAGAATTTCGGCTTCTCATTTGGTGCAAACATTTTTTAGAGATGATCACTGGCTAGTGCGCCGTAGCATTTTGGCAGCTTTGGTAGAAATGGAGTGCTCTGAAGAAGTTTTGGAGGTCTGTAGTTTGGGACTAGAGGGCGACGATGCCGCCGTGCAGGAGGCATCCGTCGATGCCCTCGGATCGTTGGCAAATTCTCGTCAATTTGAAGTTGCTCTGGCTCAGCTTTTGGCTCTCCAGAAATCTAAATTTGAATATATTCGGGTTCGGGTTGCTTATGCCCTGAAGGGTTTTAAAGCTCTTGCAGCAAAGGAAGCTCTCGCTCAACTGAGACAGGATGCCGATCATCGGGTTGTGGGAGCCGCGATGGAGGATTTGTTATCTTAATTTTCTAGGCTGCTGCCGCTAGATAAGAGTCAAATCTCCTCTAAGTAAGATATTTTTTTGATCAAGTAAGGCTGATATTACGCCGAGATTTTTCAGCAAACTTGCAGAAGGCATAGTAACTTGGCAAAATTGTCTATAGAGTGTAGAGTAATATTTACACAACTTAACGTTCATACAGACAAGTTTCAAACGACGCAAATCATTGCTTAACAGGAGGAAATCATGATAGAAGTACCCACTGGCACTGGCGGTCAGATGCTCTGGAAACTGGAAGGGGATGATCGAGTCTTGCACCTGCGACACAATGATTCAGAGCCTTGGCTTCCGTACGAAGAGCTTCCTCAATATGTTTTACCCGACCCTAAAGGGTTTTCTAAAGGGCTAGCGACCTTTATGAATCTGCTGAAAAAAGATTGGATCACCATTAAATCTTAGGATTTTCAGGCTGTAGGGGCGAAGCATTTGCACTCGAATTTAGGCTGAGTTGCCAGAATATTGATGCAAATGCTTCGCCCCTACAGGATTTTGTTATTAAAGGGTGTTGTTCAAACTTTTTAACGTGGTTATGAGTGTCAGTGGATGGAGCGTTTCGAGTTCTATAGCAGGCTGATTTAAAAGGCGCGATCGCTGCTCCTCACTGAGTCCCTGCACCAGACTAAAATCAGCCCCCGCAATGCTTTCAAACTGCTCAAATTCTACATCCGTTAGATCCGCTGCTCGCAAGTCTACTCGTGCCAAATTTGCGCCATTTAACCGAGCATTGCGTAAAAAAGCACCCGTCAAACTGGCTCCCCGTAAGTCTGCCTGCACCAGCCGCGCGCCCTTGAGGTTCGCCCCCGTCAAGTCAGCTCCTCCTAAGTACGCCCCTAACAAGTTTGCGCCTTGCAAATCAGCGTTCCGCAAGTTAGCTGTATTGAGCGGTGCCCCATTTAAATTTGCCCCTGGACCCACTGCCCCAGAAGACTGATAGGCAAATCTCTCTGGGAAAAGTGTTTGGCTGTCATACCGTGCCCCTTGCAGCTTGACATCAGTCAAATTCGCTGCACTCAGATCGGCTCCACTCAGATCAACTCGATATAAATAAGCACCCTGCAAGTTCGCTTGCCGAAGGATTGACTTGCTGAGATCGGCTCCTCGAAGATCGGCGGCACTCAAATCTGCCTGACTGAGGTTTGATTGGCTTAAATCAGCACGAGTTAGAATCGATCGACTTAAATTCGCAGTTTGCAGATCAAAGCCACTGAGATTAATCTGGTATAAATCTTCCTGACTCAGAGATATCCCTGCTTTGAGGGCAATCAAAACGTCTTGGGGCGTTTTCTGACTCTGAGCATCGGTCAAGGAACGGAGTTGTGACATGATTCTAAATATGAGGCTGTGTCCTATTTCATTGCCCTCTCTCATCATAGAGGCACAGCGTTCCAATCATAATCGTAGCTTTGTCGAGGTGAGCTTATGTCAGTTGTGATGCCGATGACCATGATGGACTTTTTTCGTAAGAGTCAGGGAGTCTGGTTAACCCAGCGCACAGTGCACCATTTTGATGCAGTGGCAGACGAATCAGGAGAGTCTAAACTATATGTAGAGGTGGTTGAAGCTGACGATGCTCGGATTAAAATAGTCTGTGAACCGCAAGGAGTTGACCCGGCGATCGCCTCTGGTGGAGCCAGTTTTATGTGGCAAGCCCACGAAGAAAATCAGGAACCTAACCCAGACCAAGCGGCTGTGTTGGTCGATATCCCAGACGACGCGACTGGGCGATCGGGAAAACTTCTCCGCAACCAGGGCTATGTAGAAAAGATTCCAGTAATCAGTCGTTATTGGTTTGGTAAAGATGGTATTTTGACGATCGATACTGATTATGAAAACAATCAAGGTCAAGAACGGTGCTGGTTTATTACCGATGATTTTCGGGTACGCGTCAGCACCATTCGCATGATGAACGGCATCTATCTCATGACCTATTGCTCTGAGCGACGATGTGTTTCTGCTACAGACTTAGCTCAAATGATCGAGCATCATGTGTTGAGAGCCTCGTGAGCACAAAATTATGCTCCATAACTCTGACCCACGTTAAGGATCATTACTTTATTCTCAGTATTCAAGACGAGAGAAGAAAAAATCCCGTATTCTCAGGAACTGAGACATACAAATCAACCAATTATATGTACAAACCTTTTCTTAAGCATTTAGAACAATCATTGCTTCAAAGATTTACGCTGCAAAGCAGCCCCATTCCCATGGGGTTAGACTACAAGGTCAGCGAACGAGGCAAGCAGCCAGCCACCATTCAGAGTTGGTGTCATCAATGCCCTGAGTTTCGGAAAATTCGCTACACGTATATTGACGCAGGTACGAGTGCTCAAATTTTCAACAGTGTAATTTATCCCAATCACCACTACGAGTTGCCCCTACTCGGCATTGATTTCTTGTCTTTTGGACAAGTCAAAAATTTGATTGTGATGGATTTTCAGCCGTTGTTTCAGGACGAGGCTTATCTGAAAAAGTATATTTCCCCGTTGAAAGCCTTACATGATCAATATCCTGATCTGGCGCAAGACTTGGAAATGAAATTCTATGACTCCAATCAGTATTTTTCGAGGTATCTGTTGTTTGCTAAAACCGATCCAGAAACCGTAAGAACAAGAGTTTTTGAGGCATTCAAAGACTATTTGAACTTGTATTGGCAAATGCTGGATGAGGCAACGCCTTTAAACGATCCAGAAGATATTCAGCGAATTGTCAAAGCACAAAAAGACTATGATCAATATAGTGCAGACCGTGACCCCGCATCGGGACTGTTTAGCAGCTATTTTGGGCATGAATGGTCAGAACAGTTTTTGTATGGATTTTTGTTTGAAGACGCTATCCCATTAGCCGCGACTTTAGTTCGGAAGTAATCTTTTGTTCGGAAGTAATCTATTGTGGCTTATTTTTCATGACGCTTTATCAACCCTTTTTAGATGCTGCGATCGAGCTTTTACAAGACCATTTAGAGCTGCAACCTTATCCCATTCCAGTAGGGTTTGAATCTAAGTCTGCGATCGTTGGCAAAGGCAAACATCAAGATCAAATCTTGACCACGAGCTATGGCTATCAGGCACCCAAGTTGCGACAGATCCGGGCGGCTCATGTGCAAGGCGGCAATGCCCTTCAGGTGTTGAACTTTGTCATTTTTCCTCAACTAAATTACGATCTTCCTTTCTTTGGAGCCGATCTCGTCACCCTACCAGGTGGTCATCTGATCGCGCTGGATATGCAACCTCTATTTCGAGATGACCCAACTTATCAGGCGAAATATACCCAGCCGATTCTGCCGATCTTTGAGTCCTATCTGCCCCATTTACCCTGGGGTGGCGACTTTCCTGACGAAGCCCGTCCCTTCTTCTCTCCTGCCTTTCTTTGGACTCGTCCCCAAAAAACTGAGGTGGTAGAAACCTACGTTTTTGATGCATTTAAGGACTACCTTCGGGCTTATTTAGAGCTTGTTGAACAGGCAGAGCCGATCGCTGATCCGATCGCCCTACAGGAAATTGAGCAAGCTCAGCGGCGCTATCTTCACTATCGAGCCGAGAAAGATCCGGCTCGTGGGATGTTTAACCGATTTTATGGCTCTGAGTGGACAGAAGAATATATTCATGGTTTCTTGTTTGATCTGGAGCGAAAACTCGCGATCGCAGTTCAAGCTTGAAAACACATGATATTTGATGAGTCCTGCAAAAACGCTTGCCCTTTGAGGACGCGATCTGAGAAAATTGAGTACGGGCAATTTCAAAATTGATGTTCAGGGAAAATAAATGTTATGGCAGATTTTCTGGATCCCAATGCAATTGAGCAGGCGACTCCTCAAGAACTCATCGAAGTGATCACCGAGTTAGAGCAATATCGCGAACGGTTAGTTACCGATACGTTGTCAATGGCACAGCGAGCTAAGGTGATGAAGTCACAGGCACTGGCTGCGCTGGAGCCAAACCTGACTAAAATTGACGGCACGCTGGAAGCTCTTCGCTCGCGGCAGGCTGTCCTGACCAGCACGAACTAAGGAGTCTCGCAAAAATAACCTATCCAAATTTTTCGTGGAATCAGCCTATTGCGGGGTTTCTGCACTTTAAAGGGTATGAGTTATAAAAGCGAGACTCCTAAAGGTCTAATCTTTTTAATCACAATCATTACCTTAATTACAACTAAGGGCGATAGGAAATTTATGAATCACTCGCTCAACTCTGAACCTTCAATAGTCGATGATCCAGCTTTGCGTGCTCAGTCAGAAAATGATGTACTGATTCAAGCCGTCAATGAGCAAATTACCCTCGACACGTTTGAGCCGACGGATGACCTGCTCAAACAACTGGTAGAAGGATTAGGAGATCCGCGAGGTTTAGTTCGATTGCGGTTCGCAGAAACTCTGGGAGACGTGGGTGAACCTGCAACTCCATTTTTGGTAGAAGCGCTCACAATTTCTTCTAATGTAGTGCTGCGCCGGGCAGCGGCTAAAACACTCACGCTCATTGCGGACGCTAGGGCTGTCCCAGCTTTGCTGGAGGCATTTTTGCATGATGAAGATACAGTGGTCAGAAGTTCATCTGCTGGAGCGTTGGCTCGAACTGGCGAAGCTGCTGTTCCGGCGCTGTTGGATATTCTGGCATCCACCGAGCATTCTGAGGATATCAAAGGTCATGCTGCATGGGCATTGGCGTTTATTGGCTCAGAAGCAACGGAGTATCTCTATGAAGCCCTGAAATCCGATTCGTTGGATGTTCGATGTGCAGTGATTGGCGCGATCGCTCATGTCGCACAAGAGCAGACTGACGAAAAATCCTGCAATGTACTCGTCTCAGCACTAACCGATCCAGAATCACTGATTCGCACTGAAGCAGCCTCTGCATTAGGCAACGTTAATTATCCGCCTGCCATTCCCCCTCTGATTTTGGCGACGCAAGATCCTGATGTAGAAGTTAGAAAAGCCGCCGTCAGTGCTTTAGGTAAACTGGGCGATCGCTCCGGACTGGTACCTTTGCAAGCTGCCCTTAACGATCCGACAGAAGTGGTACGGACGCTGGCAAGATTGGCGATCGCGCAAATCGAACGTCAGACCTAATGATTACCGCGATTCATTTTCACCACCATTTTCAAACGAGACAAAGCACTGGTAGCCGACTCACGCACATAAGAGTCAGTTGATTCATCGGCAATCAGAGCCGTCAAAACATCCACCCCCCGACTATCTCCGATCGATCCGAGTGCACTGACCAGGGAGATTGCCAGTGCTGGATTGTCAGTCGTTTGTAGTGCTTCAATCAAAATATCCACAACGGGTGAACCCATCTCACCTAACGCCATAACAACCGCAAGATTCACCACAGGATTAGGGTCATTCAGAGCAGTCTTCAACCCCTGCACTCCCTCATCAGAAAGAGGAACATCGGGATAGTTGATCACCACTTGTGCCAGCGCCTTGGCTGCACTCCCGCGCACTGTTACATTGTCACTGTTGAGCAATGCTTCAACCAGCGGAGTGATCGTATCGGCTCCGATTACCCCTAACGCTTTGACTGCTGCCCGCCGATAGGTGGTATCTTCCTCATCCAGGATACTCATGAGCCGAGGGATGGTGGTTTCATCTCGGTTTTCGGCTATCTCCCACATTGCCTGGTCTCGTAGATGTGGATTTGGGTGCTTTAGCTGTTGGAAAAGTTCTTCGGTTGACATACTTAAGTTATTAAAAAATGGAACGCTATCCATGAACTAGAAAGAATTAACTTTTAACGTTGAATTAGCTTTTTCTCGAATTAACCAATCATCATCGTTTACAACTTTCTCATAGCAACGAGTCTCCCCAAACTTCTCCAGCGCTATCAATGCAGCATACTTCAGATCCCAGATCTTAGTCTCTAAACAAGCTTCAAGCTCTGGAATTGCCCTTGGGTCGCCGAGTTCAGCTAAGGCGATCGCTGCCGCTGCCCGTGATTTCTGAAACTGAGGCTGACGGTTGTGCAGGGCTTCAATCAACAGATCAAAAGCGGGTGGATGTTTTAGCCAGCCAAACAGTTTCATGACATGGAAGTGAGCACCATAGTCATTGTTCGCTTCTTGGGTATAGGTGGCAAATAACGCTGGAGGCGCAGCTTCAGCATAATGGTCGAGAATCGTTTGTGTTGCTAGATAGGAACGTCCAAAATCAGTTTCGTATAGCTCTCCAACCAAAAACGGCAGCGTAGGCAGATGGTCATAACTATGAACCAAATCCAAATCGCTGGGATGATCCCGTAAGGTCTGCTCTAAATAAGGCTGAATGGTTGAAAACTCGATCGCGCCCGCAGCGGTTCCCGCTTCTGCCAGCATCCGAATGCCCCTCAGTCGAAACACCAACGATACGGGGCATCGGGCAATTTCAGGAACTGCATCGTAATATTGGGCATCAATCAAATCTTGAATGGACAAGCGCCGTGCTAACACATTGGAGTGCTGCAACAGTGCCAACACTTTCTCCATCTGAGAATAGTCTTTGGTAAACCGACAAATTGTAGTAATTGCAGCGCTAGCAATCGGTAAGTCAGTGGCAGTTGTGAATTGACGAATCCGTTCTAAGGCAGGCTCATAACCCAACTTCGCCAACGTATGGATGATCACCCGATAGGGTTGCCCCGGTTTGTCTAACAACCGAGCCACGTCTTCAAGAATCGCCGGATCTTGCGTCCCAATTTCACCGATCGCCCAAACCGCATTCTCGACCGTATAGCAGTCTTCATCACTCAGACAGGCACGGATCACGGGCAAAGCTTGCGTGGCTTCCAGTCGCCCTAACGTTTCCACAGACTTGCGGCGCGTAATGCGATTTTCTATGACAGGATCGGTTTGCTGCACAGCCCGGATCAAAGCTTGAATCGATCGATCCGTCTGAAAATTGATCAAATGAGAAGCTGCAATGTAGCGTGAATCATTCTCGCTCACCTGATCTTGAGGTGTATCTAACAGGGCGATCGCTTGATCTTCGGTCAGATTAAACAGGTTAAAAAAGCGCTTATCCATTGATGCAAGTTTCTAATTCATAATTTAGACAAAAACTGGAGATTCTTCGCGATCGCTCAACCTTCTCTAGGAAAAGCCACAGCCAAGAATCTCCAGTTTAACAGGGAAGAATCTCCCTCGTTAAAAAATCACAAGTCCGTCAGATTGACTAAGACAAGGAGTTGATTGCATAGTCAAGCAGTGCATTGTACTCGGTCAATGCTTGAGCAGACATATCGCGAGGCGCGCAACCACGGTTACGAGCAAAGCTCAATGCTTCAACGTAAGGAGCGGTAGGTAGGCTCAAAGCGCGATAAACTTCACGCTGACCTGCAATACCCCACTCGTCCAAAGGACCGGTACCACCCACAACTAGGCAGTATTGAATCAAGCGCAGGTAGTGCTTGATGTCACGAGCACACTTTGACTTGAAGGTGTCGTTGGAGTTTGCTTCACCAGCACTGTTCAAGTAGGGATACTTCTTGATGCAAGCATTGTAAGCTTCGGTTGCAACTCCATCCAAGTTAGAAGCCAATTTCTCAGCAGCTTCCAAACGAGCAGTTGCACGTTGGATAGAACCTTGAACCGACTCTAGATCAGAGGTAGAAGGAAAACGACCTGCTGCATCAGCAGACGCGATAACGGTAGTAACAACGGATTTCATTTCTTAAATCTCCCAAATGGATTGTTGACTGTGAGCGAAGTTTTAATCGTTCTGAGCAATTGCACAATTAGCAATTAACTAGCTCAGAGCAGAGATTACGCGATCGAAGTAGCTGGAAGCTTCAGCAACCAAGCTGCCGCAGCGATCGTCTACCACAGTGGAACCCATTTTGCGAAGTTTAGCACCAGCAAACTTTTCGCTGGGGTTGTCTTGAATGTGAGCAGCAGCTTGTGCTTTCATGATTTGCACAGCACGCACGGTGGATGTGGTGGGCACGCCCAAAGCAGCGTAGGTCTCTTTTAGACCGTTGAGGCAGCGATCGTCCAAAACGGAAGCATCAGCAGCCAACAAAGCATAGGTCACATAGCGCAAAATGATTTCAGCATCGCGGAGGCAAGCAGCCATACGACGGTTGGGGTAGCAGTTTCCACCCGCTTGGATCAAACCTTGGTTTTCGCAAATCATGCCAGAAACTGCGTCAGAAACCATACAGCTTGCGTTGCTTGCAATTGCGTTTACTGCATCTAAGCGTCTGTTGCCGCTAGCAACAAACGACTTGAGAGCATTGATGTCGGCTACAGTGGAGGTGCTGGCATCGGCTGAAACTACAGCTCTAGAAAAGGCGTCAAGCATTTAGCTCTCCTTAAAAATTAGTGGTCTGTAAAATGCGATCTCTTGTTCTTTATTGAACAACTCTCTTGTTCTTTATTGAACAACATAGACCATAAGAGATGAAGGGTACGTCAGTCCTGATTATGAGAAATAAAGCAACAATCCTTAACACGGCATATCCTCGGATGTTATCAATGGGAGCGATACCAAACAGGTTGCACCCTTCCCAACTTCGCTAGTGATGCGAATCGTCCCTTGATGTAAGTCCACACATTTTTTGACGACCACCAATCCCAATCCTGTACCCGGAATACTGCGGACGTTCTTACCCCGATGAAAGGGCTCAAATAGGTGCTCTTGATCATCCAGTGGAATGCCAATCCCTTGATCCTGAACCTGGAGGAGAACAGTGTTTGACTGAAACTCTAGATGAAGATGAATATCGCCTCCTGGGAAAGAATACTTGATGGCATTTGACAGCAAATTGGACAGAATGGAGCGTAATAACTTTTCATCCAGACACACAGGCACAGGTGTTCCCTGGCAGTTAAAGGTGATAGCGTACTGAGTGCCTGCATTAAGCCGCATTTCCTCTACCAACTGATGACAATATAGTTCCAGATTGAGCGGTTTTGGTTTAAAGGTTAGGTTTCCCGATTCGGCTCGGTTGATCGTCAAAATGTCATCTAGCAATTGCACAATATTGTTCACTGCGTCTTGAATTCGGTGCAAGTTCCGCAATCGTTTTTCAGTGTTTTCCCATTCATCCTGCGAGTTTTCTAGCACTTGAGCGGCGGCTAGGGCAGTGCTTAGAGGAGTCCGAAACTCGTGGGATGCCATTGAAAAAAAGCGAGTTTTCAGAGCACTGAGTTCTCTCTCACGCTCCAGTGCTAGATGAATTTCATCCAGCCGTTTACGTTCTGTAATATCACGGGCATTCACCATAACATGAAGAGTGGCGGCACTATCTATAAAGGGTTGGCTGATGGCTTCTAGGATGCGCCAGGAGCCATCTTGATGACGATTGCGGAACTCGATCGGGCGCTGGAGTTCTAGATGTGGGGTTGTGTTGGACAAGCGATCGCGAGTGGTGATCCAATCCTCTGGATGAATGGATTCCATCACATTTTGACCGACTAGATCTGCCGCTGCATAACCCAGGACTTTTTCCACAGATGGACTGACGTAGCCAATAGTGCCATTCGGATCAAGAATCATAATGATATCTAAGGCGTTCTCGATCAGCGATCGAAAGCGTTCTTCGCTTTGACGAAGTGCCTGTTCCGCAAGTTTTCGTCCCGTCGTCTCTCGCTGCACCGCAATCCAGTGGGTATACCATCCCGTGGCATCGGCAACGGGAACTAGGCTGAATTCATTCCAAAACTCAGTCCCATTTTTGCGATAGTTAATCACTTCGACTGTGACTGGGTTCCAGAGAGAGAGGGCAGTTCGGACTTTCTGCAATTCTGTCTGATCGGTTTTGGAACCCTGTAAAATTCGGGGGGTTTTTCCCAATACCTCTTCTGGCTCATAGCCTGTGATGCGAGTAAATGATTTATTGACGTAGAGAATGCGAGGTTCCGGTGCGTCGCTCGGTTGCGCTGCCATAATGATGATCGCATCATTAGTGTTCACTACTACAGATTGGAGCAAACGCAACTGTTCGTCTCGTTGCGTTTGTTCGGTAATGTCGGCAATGACGGCAACAATGCCACTAATCTTTCCATTCGTATCGAACAGGGGTGCAGCAGAGAAAATGATGTCGATCGCAGTGCCATCTTTTTGATGACGGCGCAGTTCTACTCTGGCGTAGGTTTTGCCTTGGAGGACGCTACTTTGGAGCGTTGTATAATCTTCCAACTGATCGTCCAACCGAATGGGACTGGGATGGTCAATCACTTCTGCCTCAGTCCAGCCAAACATCCGCTCAGCAGCCGGGTTCCAGATCTTGACGTTGCCTTCCAGATCCAACAAAAAAATAGCCCGTGGGGATGCAGTGACTAGGGCTTGCAGGGTGTCATTGGTGTGGCGCAGAGCGATCTCTGTGCGCTGACGTTCGGTAATTTCTGCTCGCAGGGAGGCATTGGCGGTTGCTAGTTCTGCGGTGCGCTGTTGCACTCGCTGTTCCAGTTGGGTATTGAGTTGTTGTCGTTGGTGATAGAGTTCGGATTGTTGAATGGCGATCGCCACTTGAGTTGCCAGTTGCTTCATCAACTCCACTTCCCAGGCTTCCCATCTGCGGGGATGGCTGCACTGATGAGCAATCAATAGCCCCCAGAGGTAAGGGCGGGACGGAGCCTGGGAATCTGCTCCTGCCTGCTCCCGATTTTCTTGAATAACGGGCACCACTAATTTTGCCTGAACGCCGAACTGCTTAACAAAGTCTGCTAGACAAGACTCCACATCCGCCTGTTCAACATTGGTAATGGTGCGGGTTTTCCCCAGGGAATATGCCTGATGATATTCCTGGGGAAAGACCTCTTCTGGAAACGTTTGTCCCAGGATGCTGGGGTAGGGCGGCAAGACGGTTTCGTGAATCGCACAGCCCGTGCCATTGTCCCACAATCTATAGATCATGACGCGATCGGCTTGTAAAAAGCGCTGGACTTCCTCGACTGTGGTTGCTAGCACCTTATCTAGATCTAGAGAGCGTCGGATGTACTGCGCAATCTGAGTGACCAACCGTTCCCGATCGGTTTGCTGTAGCAACAGGAGTTCAGCCCGCTGCCGCCGCGCCAATTCTTGCCTGAAATAACCGTATATAGCAGCCAGAACCAGAGCACCTAAGCCGATCGCAATGAAAATTAAACTTGTCACACTCATAATAGGGATTGATCCAAGCATGAGCTAAGCACAGTCTTATCTTCCCTGAGATGCATAGACCTAGCTCAAGAATAACGCTTAGAAACCCAGCAACACAGTGAAAACCAGCAATACGATAAAGGCAGCACCACTTAATATAATCCCCTTGCCAATTTGCCCTAAAACCTTGGGCTGATTTTTTTGCCAGTCCCAGCGGGTGTAGTCCAGACGAGCTGCACCTCCTGTACGGATTTTATTCATGCTAGGTTGCGGCAATTTATTGCGGTAGTCTTCGCCATACCGTGCCATGTGGGCAAAGGTGACTTCTCCTTGGACGCGTTGGGGGAGGATCCGTCGGCGTTGATAGGGGACAGTGTTATCGCCAAAATTACTCAGGTATTCTTCACTGTTGATTAATTCATCGATAAAGCTTTGCAGCCCTTTGGTGGCTAGGACAATTGACCATGCCAGCTTTTCGCGATCGCCATAGACATTACGCCCCAGAATCCGCTGAACGCAAATCTCGACAAAGCGATAGTTATTGTTACTGTCGTAGGTCAGTCGTCGAAAGGAATCAGACAGTGCTAAGCCCCGAATAAAATCTTTAACCGTGATTTGCCTTGCCCGCAACTGAGACTCTAAAAACCGTTGACGGTGATGAGACAGCATCTGTTGTTCGTGGTAGATCTGGCGATAGGCTGCCATGATCAACATGTCTAACTCAGAGTTAGCAAGGAGGTTATCGGTCGTATAGATCCGGGGTTGTTCATCGCCCGGCACCTCAAACCCCTCGACTCGATGATTTTGGGATAAGGCAGTGTACTCTAGCAGAGGAATTGACATAAAGTATCTCCAAATGAGGATTAAATAGAAACTGGGTCATTTAGCCATTGATTGCGCTGTCAGGCATCCAGGGAGAAGAAGCGATCGATCGCCTGCCCTGGAATTCCGAGCAGGCATTAGTTGAAAATCCGGCTACGCCATTTATTCGATCGAGACTCCCCAATCATGGCGTAGCGTCGAACATCGGCGATCTGGTCTTGCAGCGCCGTAATCTGAGCGGTCTGTGCGTCTGCTTGTTTTTGGAGCGGAGCAGATGCCGCTTCTGGGGCAGAGACCTCAGAGGACTGCCAGCCGCTTTTAAGATACGATGCTCCAATCGTTGCAAATGGACGCAGATCCTTCAGTTGTTGTTGCAAGCGATCGATGACCTGGGCTTGCTCTTGGATTTTCTGCTGCACGGCTTGTTCAGCAATGGAGCGATCGGGGGTTGTAGCACCAGATTGTGTACTCTCCATAGGTGGCTTGGGCTTGAAGACCTCCGCCAAGATTTCACTGACATCCCGGGTCTTGAGTTTGCCATAGGGCGAATTCTGTATTAGCGCTCGGGTCAATTGAGGTTTGTTCCCAGTTGCCGGATTTTTATCACTGCTGGACGCGCTCCGCAATAATTGGAGCATATTGGTAAATTCCAGCATGGATTGCCCTGCTTGAGTGCGGTAGCCCCGGTAATAGGGCACGATGGTTTCACCAAAGCTAGACTGATACTCATCACTATCCAAGTAGGTGTCAATGTCTGACTCAAACCCGCTCTGATCCAGGATAGTGCTGTGGTAGCGCATTTCCTCAAAGTTGTCGGGGGCACGCCCTAGCAGGTGTTTAAAGTTCAACTCGATCGCCCGATAACGGGGGCAGTTGTCAAAAAAGCGGGAGCGATACAACTCCGACTTTGCCAATTGTCGTATAAATTCGCGCACGCTCAGTTCGCCCCGCTTCAATTGCGATTCAGCAACAATTAATCGCTCACTTTCCATCACATAGGCATTCCCCATGACCTGGCGATAGACGGCTCGAATCACAACCGCTGCCTCTGCCTGTGAGCCTCCGGGACACAGTTTAACGGGTGATGTCTCCTTGAAGGGCTGGTATGCCTGGTAGAATTGCGCCTGCCGATCGACATCTGATACGAAGACTTTGGGCGCGATCGAGGGAGTCCAACCGCGATCGGGCGTGTTAGCTTTTAGACCCCTAGCGTTTACTGAGAGCTGATTAAAATCAGTGGCTGCCGCAGGACGTTGCCAGGGTGAAGGCGCACCCCGAACTGGGGCGATCGCACTCGGACGATTCGTCATCAGGGATGCATTCAACCGGGAACGATTCTGGTGGGTCAGGTCTTTGTCGCTGCTGGCAGAACCGCGCAACAGTTGAAATAGGTGCGTAAATCCGACCATTTTCTGACCCGTCTGAGTTTTATACCCCCGATAGTAAGGCACAGTCTCTTCGCCAAACGCCGACCGATATTCATCGCTATCTAGATAAGCATCGATCTCTGCCTCAAATCCACTCTGGTCAAGCAGCCGACCATGCTCAGCCAGTTCTTCAGCGCTTTCCGGCGCACGACCCAGCAAATGCTTGAAGTTAAGTTCGATCGATCGCGTCCGGGAACAGGTCTCGAAGAACAGAGTCCGGTACAGATCGGACAGTGCCACCTGGCGCACAAAATCCCGCACACTGATGGCTCCCCGCTTCAGTTGGGATTCTGCAATGATTAAGCGCTCGCTCTCCATCACATGGGCATTCCCCAGGACTTGGCGATAGACAGCCCGAATCACCACGTCTACCTCAGTTTCAGAGCAATTTTGCCACAGGCGGAGAGGTGCAGTGTCATCGAAAGAGCGAATCCCCAGAGTTGAGTCGGGGTTGACTACCGGATTAATAAAAGAACTGATCATAGTAACAGCATCCTTAATAATTCGACCTTATGTTAAATTTGGGGATCAAACCTTGTCCGAAAATTCCCGTATTTAATCCAATATTGTTTTAAGTCATGATGAGGCGTATGTAAACTGGCTTTGACGCGATACAGAATAACTTGACGGTGATCGCCCATCCAAATCTTACCATTTGAGTTTACTGAAATAACGGTTCCCCCTAATGCCGTAATGCAATCCGTAAATCGTTCAATGGCTGAAGAATCCACAGTTTCAAAAACAAAAAAGTTGCCCGAGCAAATTAAATGCCGACTGCGAATCCAGCATTCCAACTTTCTTTCAGCGATCGGTGGCAGCATTCCAACAGAGCCAGCGAGAGACTCAGAATAGCCCAACAGTAACGTCATAGGTATAAAGTCATGCAAAGCTTGAGATTAGATATGAAAAGAGGCACCGACCCTACCGACTCGGTAAGGTTGGCGTAAGGGAAAAGGTGGACTTAATAAAATGGTGGATTTAATGGTTGTGTTCCAGACCTAATGGGTGAGACTTCTCCAGACAAAAAAGGTCATATCAAGAGAAACCGTATTATCCCAAACATCTCTAAACACAAAGCATCTCACACCGAAAGTAAGGAAATGGGTCAGGGAACGGTAAAGAAAACGGAAAGAATGGACATATGCAACAAATCTTGAGCTTCTGTCATATATGTTTGAGTAGATTAGTCCCAAGCTGTGATAGAGCAAGGCGTCTGATCTCAGTTGGAACGGAATTTGGGGACAAATTCTTGTAAAATTATGGCGGATGAGCCGTCCTCAAAGCCTTGGAGCATTGAGCTAATTAAAGAGGGCTGACTTACCGAATAATTGGGTCTAAAGCCTCGTCCTTCTGGGACGGCTTTTGCTTGAAATTGTCTCAGCAATACAGTACGCTCAAACTAGTGGATAGGGTAATCAACCACTCAAAAAACCCAGTCGCCGAGAGGCAACGCACCTTGAAAACTGAAGTTATGAGGTTCTGTGCTGGAAGGCTGGCACAGGTAAAAACTTCAAGCAAAAGTACAGAGAACCCAATTTTTGTGTTTTCTACAGTATGGCGGGGCACGCCAAAACTGGCTTCTGAAAAGGAGCAAAGCGCTTGGGGAGAGAACCATCTCTGGCATCGATTGGACAACTAATAGATGGTAAGTGGACTCGTTGAACCAAGAATCCTCTCGCCTTTAGGCAGAGGAGTGTCAATCCAATTCCCCTTGCATTTTACCCTCCCCAACTCTCTATGCTATGAGGATTCTTCTAGTTGAAGATGATGTGCGCCTTGCAGAAACGTTGGCAGAAGCCCTAACTGACCAACGTTATGTCGTTGATATTGCAATTGATGGGGAAACTGGGTGGCATCAAGCAAAGTCGCTGGATTATGATTTGATGTTGCTGGATGTGATGTTACCAGAATTAGATGGCATTAGCCTCTGTCATCGGTTGCGATCGCACGGGTATGGCTTGCCCATCCTTATGATCACTGCCTGCGACACAATCCACGATGAAGTGACCGGGCTGGATGTTGGAGCTGATGACTATGTTGTCAAACCTGTCGATTTACAAAAACTATTTGCTCGTATTCGTGCCTTGCTGCGTCGGGGCAGCCCCACTGCATCTCCAGTTTTAAGGTGGGGCAATCTGCACCTCAACCCAAGCACCTGTGAAGTCAGCTATGGACAGACCCCCATTCATTTGACACCTAAAGAGTATTCCCTCTTAGAATTGCTACTGCGGAACGGTCGCCGTGTTCTCAGTCGAAGTGTGATGATTGAACATGTTTGGTCGCTAGAATCTCCACCGGAGGAACATACGGTAAAGGTTCATATCCGGGGATTGCGCCAGAAGCTTAAAGCGGCTGGCGTTTCTGAAGATTTAATCGAGACAGTTCACAGCATGGGCTACCGTCTGAATCAATTAAACTAATGAGCGGGGTCAAAGTATGAATGGACCCAGATTTTGCCTTAACACCCTAATCGCTGGCTGAAAGCCTCATTATTTGGTTCAGGTTCTCAGTCCAATCCATGCAATTGTATTGGATATTGTCTTTTTAGTGATTTCAGAACCCAGTCTAGAAAACAGTTTCAGCCTTAAGGCAAAATCTGGGTCCATTCATACTTTGACCCCGACTACTCTAAGTGAGTTTACAGACCAACCGCCTGGAGCAACTCCAAGAGCCGAGGGTGCGATAGTCGAGCTGCTACCCGCCGATTTAATGAACAGCCACCTAAAGTATCTTTCAAGTCTCTCCACAAAATCCGAAAGAAATCAGGCTCAGACCAGAAGTTGAGGGTGAATCAGCTCATATCCTGCGGATTTGAGCTTCTCATTACGGACTTGTAAACTTTTGCGCCGATTACTCAATTTGGAAGAGTCCCAATTCACAGGTGGCAAGTTGTACCGGGAGCAAACAAGTTTGACTTGTTCTTTGATTGTCATCTGACTATCGTCAACTAGGTTGTAAATTCCCTCAAGTTCATTTAACCGAATGAAGTCGATCGCGCTGATAATGTCATCACGATGAACCCAATTGATAAAGCGATCACCCTTGCCTGGTATCGTCATGCCAGCTAAATCGCCAAACATGTTTACCAACTCTCGACTTGGCCCATAAATTCCCCCCAGTCTCAAAACACATACTTTCTGATGCTCGTTGGCTGCCTGTAAGATGATTTTTTCGGACTCATAAATGACCTGGCTTTTGTGCTCCAAGGGGCTAACTGAGGAGGTCTCATCAACCCAATCTCCCTGCCGATCGCCATAGACAGAACAACTACTTAAATAGACGATTTGCGTCAAGTTAGGCGTTTGCTTCAAGACCTTGACCAAATTCTTGGCAGTGGTAAGGTAAGTCGCTTCATAGGCCACTTCACTGGCTTCCTGAAAGCCACTGGGTGCAGCACTTACGACCAATGTATTTTGACCTTGGAGTAGAGCCTGTACAGCAGTGATATCATCCCCTCTCATCAAGACTACTTTGGAGAGGGTGGTGGAAAGGGACGCGATTCGTTCCCGGCTCGTAGTCGTGCCAGTAATAGAGTGCCCCCGATCTTCCCAGTAGTCAGCCAATGCGCTCCCCACGTAGCCGCAACCAAGAATAGCAATATTCTCGAAGCTCGGACGGCGCTGAGCCTGCTGTCCCATTAGCTGCCGGAGATGATCCATGTTTAGCTCAGGGCTATTTTGGTCTGTGGAGTTGTACATTTTTCCAAAAAGCTCCAATGTTAACTTTTGTAACAATCTGTTGTCAGCTTAGTGATTTTCAATAGTTAAGCACAGGGCGGATAACCGTCTGTTCTGCAACGCCACCCTATAGATGTCCTACGTGGGTCGTAAAATCTGGAGGCACTTTCATTCCACGGAACCCCCTGATAGCAAGGCTTTTAGGCTCATGAGACTTTACAAATGATTTAAGACTGCTATATGTGGGCAACCATCCGATACACTAATATTCTCAATTTAAGAATGGTATTTACTTCAAGGTGAATGACCCTCAGCAAACATTGAGGGAAATTGCCACTTATTTTCCGAGTCCAGAAGAGCATCATTTACTTGATCCGTCATGTGAGTTCACAGATGCCTACGCTGTTCCGGAAAAGGTCGAGATATTTAAGGATTTTCAGAAGTTTGAGAGTGTTGAGTTATTGATTCCAGTTGACGAAGAACATATGTATTTTGCAGCAATGAATTCAAAGAGCTGTAGGTTGACTGCTATGGGTTATCAGTATTGGAGACTTGTGAATGAAAAGAAGTTATAGCCAACGCATAATCGGGTCGAGGAGGGTGTTTCTCCCTCCCCTCCCACACCACCCATCATGCGGGTCCGCAATGGGCGGTTCATGAAGATGCGCAGACAACTTTGATGGACTAGACGTATCCCTGAACCTTCATCCAGAGGTTACGAATCGATAACAATCCCTGTTCTTCCAACCATTCATTCGTCATTCCTGTTTGCGTTGCCAATACAGCACTTTCCATTTTCATGAAGTACACCTAAAATTGTTCAATTCATTGCTAGAAGAGGGTTTTGGACGTATCAAGAGGTGCAATCAAGCCTAAACCCGGATTTCTCACAAGTCTCAGCGAGAATAGCATAGAACCCAGTGTTTAAGAGGCTTCTGGCTGATCAGACAAAATGACAGACTGTTTTTTCAGGATAAGCGCCAAAAGCCTTATAGAGCATGGCTTATGTCCCTATTGTAAAAAACGTGGTGAGAAATCCGGGCTAAAAGTGCTGTATCTTCGACAAACGCCAATAGCCTTTACGACTAATGCCTGTCAAAATCGCATGACGCTTACTTGTCCCAAGCTTGAGCAGATTGGCAATTCGTCGTCTCGGTCTGCGCCACTGCTTCCGGTAACACATCCGTATCCGTCGTCTTAACCATCCATCTAACTCTTCGATAGCAATAGTCCGGACAGTTTTTTGAACGGCTCCACAAGGCTTTCAGGGCTTGCAGTTCCAGGATCAAGCTATTTTTTCAAAGTTAGCTTTGCCCCCAGGGCTGTTTCATTCTAAATTTTGATATTTTATGCATCTAGGAGAATGCGCCGTTTCAGACTTCAGAAATTTTAGCTTCCGATAGCTGAAACCGGCTAAACTCAAAACTCATTGCCTAAATCTAGAATGAAATGACCCTGGCTTTGCCCCTGACTTTGATAATAAGATCCTGTCCACGGTTGAATCAGGGTTTGAGGCTCAAAACCTGCTCAAATTTTGTCCGAAGTATTGCGATAGGGTTAGTGTCATGAATTTTTCGCCACTCATCAGAGGATAAAAAACACGATTTCAGAGACTGCATCCAGTAAGGGTTTCAGAAACCACTTGAATACCCTCTAGCCGATGGCGAAAAATTCGTGACACTAACCGATAGGCGAGTACGCCGTTGTCAACAAAGGCGGGTTGGAGCGCAGGGCGAACGCATACGTTTCTTAACACACTATATCTAGCGAATCTAGACTTCGGTAACACTAAAGTGAAGGTCAGACATTCTCAATAAGCACTTGTTGATGAGAAGATTCGCAATAAACTACCTCATATCTCGCCCTATTCAATACTCCGGAC
>Ga0209490_10001132_pt1 | contig 25976 bp, 26 predicted proteins | sample MAT06_FD_187209 | JGI IMG/M metagenome (GOLD analysis project Ga0209490, IMG submission 187209) | Freshwater microbial communities from Lake Fryxell liftoff mats and glacier meltwater in Antarctica - MAT-06 (SPAdes) (version 2) | ecosystem: Environmental > Aquatic > Freshwater > Ice > Liftoff... | reverse complement strand
CGTGCCGCTCATGGACGGCACCGCGACCCACCCGTGCGATTGCCCAGGGCTGGAACCTGGGCCCGCGCCAGGACCGACCCCTTGGCCGTCGCCGTTCCCGGCCCAGGGTGAGACGCCGCCGCTGCCTGAAGCGTAAAGCACGGGCTGCGCGTTGCACGCGGACGCGAGACCGAACAGCGCAGACCAGCCCGAGATCACGATCGCAACAACCGCGATCGAGCGCCAGATTCCGTGAGTTGCGTTCGGAGTTGGCATGAGTTTCCTGGGCCGGGACCGCATTCAGGGCACCGTCCCGCGTGCGGGGGCCACGGTCTGAGCGGGGGCGGTGGACGGCTGGTCAATCGACCCGACCGACTTCACGCCGTATTCCTGCGCGAGCGATTCGAAGCTGAACGCTCGTGCCTTGATCTTTGCGCCGCGGTTCTCCGGGTCGCGCAGCCAGAGCGTGACCTGAGTCGAAGTGGCGGGCACATCGACGAACACGCGGGCCGCCACGCGAACAACCAGGCTGACTTTCCCGGCGACGATCGCGCCCTCGTACTCGGTCAGCCGCGCCACCGCCAGAGGCCCGCCAGCCTTGTCGCGCAGCTCGATCTCGACTGGTTCCAATCGCTCGGGGTCGAGTCTTAGCAGGCGATCTCCCCAGCGGCCCGGCACGGTGACTTCGACGGTGCGGCCGTCCACCGACCAGCGCGGCGCGGTTCGCAGCTTCACGGGCGTGATCCCGAGCAACTCGATAAGGTCGAGCGGGTGTACCGGGAGACCGGCCCGGCCCGCGAGCGTTGGCGTGGCCTTGGCGTGGGCACCGATGCGTGCGGACTTGTTGCGGATGTCGATCCACCAATACCGCTCGTCGTTGGAACCGAGTTCGAAGGCTGGCTCGCCGAGCTTGCCCACGGTGAAGTACAGATTGCGCGGCTGAACGAGTTGCAGGTGCCCCTCGCCCTGCTCGTCGATCTCGTTGCCGTCTTGGTCGATGGATTGGAAGCGGACGATCGCGCGTGCCCACATTCGATCAAGCCCGGCGACACGCGCGTTGTAGGCCGACTCGACCGCTTGCAACGTCGGCGGGGGGCCATCTCGAGTGACCGGTCCATCTCGCTGCTGGGTCATGCAGCTCGCGAGCCCGAGCATTAACAAGGCCGCGGCGAGCGTCGCGACAACTCTGGCCACCCGCCAAGCGATCATGCGGAGCCCTTCGTCGGAGCCGAGGCCATCGTTGACGCAGTTGATGCGGTTGATGCGGTTGATGCGGTTGATGCGGTTGATGCGGTGTTTGGATCGTCGATGGCCATGATCTCGCCGAGCTGCTGCATGACCGACTCCACCGTCTCGGGGTCGAGCTTGGGGTCGGCGACTTCCACCACGGTGGCCTCAGGCAGTTCGCCCGCTGGCCGCTTTGGTTTCACACGCAGCACCCCGGCCCGGCTTCCCTCGTAAACCAGCACACGCCGGCGCACCAACATCAGCGCGAGCAGATACCGGAACGCAAGCCTTCGCGACTCGGTCGCTTCGCCAAGCCGCTCGAAGAGTTCCAGCAGTTCATCGTCGGCTAGCAACGCCGACTTCCGCGCGCTGGGTTCGGCGACGACGGTCCTCCACGACGCGAACAACGCCAGCGGCGGCTTGGGCCGGGCTCCGGATTCCCAAGCTTCTGTCGAAAAATCGAGCCGCTCGAGCTCTTCCTGCTCGTCACGCTCGACCAGCACCGCCACGTGGTGCTCGCCGACTTTGAGTTCACGATCGCTCGCGGCACAGCGGCCGGTGCCGCGAGAAATGGAATACATCAGCCCGGACAGCACGCTCATGCGAGCAGTGTAGCCGGGGACGCCTGCCGCTCGGTCGATCGTGCGGGAGAGAGCTTTGAGATGAGATGAGATCTGCGGCTCGGAGAGCCGCGGCTACCGCTCGTCGCAATGTACTTGGAAGAACCGCTCGCCCGTCCCGCCCGGGCCGACTCGGAAACGCACTTGCTTGGCGCACTTGGGGCAGCGAGCCTGGTAGGACGTGCCGTCGGCGCTGCGGTATACCCGCTGATAGTGGCCCGAGCACCGGAACCACACCTGCAGAAAGGGCCGACGTTCGGACCCGGTGCGAGCGTTTCCGCCGCGGGCCGCAACCGGCTCGCGCATGCCGCCGACGCTCGCGACCGCTCGCGAAAACTCCACCGAGTCTGACCTGGGATCGGGAACTGACGAATTCATGATTCGTCGTCAGCATCGTCCAACAGAGTGCCACGACCTAAGCGACGGCACGCTCAGGGTCAGATTCAGAGGGCTTTGTTCAAAGATGTCTGAATCGGACCAGCAGGACCGAAACAAGAATCCCAGCGAATTCCCCTCCTGACAAAGACCTACTTTCGATCAACTCGGACCCGATCGGCCGATATACTGTCTCTCCTAGGCTCGTGGACCGCTCCGGCTCTTAGGCACTTGGCCGACCTTCGCACTCGTTCCGCTCGTTTCAGATACCTATGACCGGCACCCTGACAATCCTTCCCGACCCGCCGCCCCCGCCAACACCGGTCGGGCTTATCGCTGGCGGCGGCCTGCTCCCTCTCCTCGTTGCGCGCGGCCTGCGCCATGCGGGGCACCCAGTCCATGGCCTAGGCCTCTCGCGCCAGTACGACGCCGAGCTCCCGCCGATCTGTTCGTCCTTCCGCGACGTGGGCGTTCTCCGCGTGGGGACGTGGGGCCGTATCCTTTCCGGCATGGGCGTGCGGCACGCGATCATGGTCGGGCGGGTCGACAAGGCCAAGATGATGCACGACCCGCTCCGCATGGTCCGCAACATTCCAGACTGGCGGACGCTGGTGACATGGTACAAGCACCTGCGCTTTGACCGCCGCTCGCACGCCGTGCTCAACGCCATCGCCGAAGAGCTCGACCGCTGCGGCGTCTCGCTGCTCGATTCCACCGCCCCGATCCCTGATGAGATCGCCACCGCTGGCGTGATGACCAAGAAGCAGCCGACCCCCGGCCAGCGGGCCGACATCGAGTTCGCCTGGCCTCTGCTGACTCAGACGCTCCGCCTAGACATCGGTCAGGCGGTGGCCGTGCGTGAGAACGACATCATGGCCGTGGAGGCTGTCGAGGGCACCGACCGCATGATCGAGCGTGTCGGGCAGCTCTGCCGGACCAAGGGCTGGACGATGTGCAAGGGTGCCCGGGCTGGTCACGACCGCCGCTCGGACGTCCCCACCGTCGGCATGATGACCGTGGAGAACCTCGCCAAGCACGGCGGCGGCTGCATGGCCCTCGCGGCGGGCGACGTCATCATGCTCGACAAGCAGGACATGCTCGACCGAGCCGACAAGCTGGGCATTTCCATCGTCGGCGTCCCGCACGCCCAGGCGTGAGCGGATCGAGACCGGAACGCACGAATGCAACCCGCACTCCAGTACGTCTCTCGCGGCGGGCTAAAGCTCAAGCACGCCCTCGATACGTTCGCCGTTGACGTCACCGGCATGACCTGCGCCGACCTCGGTTGCAGCACTGGCGGCTTCACGGATTGCCTCCTGCAATCGGGGGCAACCAAAGTTCACGCCGTGGACACCGCGTACGGGGAGCTTGCGTGGAAACTTCGGCAAGACTCGCGCGTTCACGTCATGGAACGCCAGAACGCCTTACACGCCACGCCGCCCGCCGACGGCGTTGATCTCGTGGTCGTTGATTTAGGCTGGACCCCGCAGCATTTATTAGTGCCTGCCGCGTTGAAATGGCTGCGACCCGGCGGGCGGATCGTCTCGCTCGTCAAGCCGCACTACGAACTGAAATCGCTCGGACGTGTAGTGCCCCTACCGCCGGGCGGGGTGCTCGATGAAACGCGAGCCGAGGAGATCACTGATCTCGTGATCGACCGTCTGCTCGCGCTTGGCGTGTGCGTGCTCAAAACCACGAAATCACCGATTCTGGGCGGCGCGAGGAAAAATCTCAGCTCGAAAACGGGCAAGGGCAACGCGGAATGGCTTGTGCTGCTGGCGTCGGGCTTATCGGCGTGGGGACGGGATGGGACGGGGCGGGATGAGATGAGGAAGGTCTCGACTTGGACGTAGGCTCAGCCCTTAGCCACTGGCTCCACCGCGCCATCGACAACTTTCCAGCCCTCGATCCCAGTCACACCTGGGTGCAGCATGACCCAGAGGCGTTCGAGCAGCATCTTTGTGCCCTGGCCCGTCGCGCCGCTCAGTTCCACCACGTTCTCTGGCTTGAGCTTGAGCGTCTTGCACAGCTTCTTGACGGCCTTGGTCCGTGCGGCCGCGTCGGGAAGCAGGTCCATCTTGTTTAGCGCGATCAGCTCCGGCTTGTCGGCCAGCTCTTTCGAGTAATCACTAAGTTCCTTGCGGATCGTCTTGTAGTTGGCTGCGGGGTCGGACTCGTCGGCTGGCGCGACGTCCAGCATGTGCACGATCACGCGGGTGCGTTCGATGTGCCGGAGGAAGTCGTGCCCGAGCCCGGCACCTTGGGCCGCACCCTCGATAAGCCCCGGAATATCGGCCAACACCAGCTTGCGAGCCGGGTCGATCTCGGTGATCCCAAGCTGCGGGCTCAGGGTCGTGAACGGGTAGTTCCCGATCTTTGGATTGGCTCGCGTCAACGCCTTGAGCAGCGTCGATTTGCCAGCGTTGGGCATGCCCACGAACCCGACGTCCGCGATCAGCTTCAGCTCGAAACGAATCTCGAACTCTTCGCCCGCGCCGCCCGGCGTCGATTTCCGCGGCACCTGATTGGTGGACGATTTAAAGTGCTCGTTCCCCCACCCCCCGCGGCCGCCCTTGGCGACGACGAACGTCCCGCCCGGTGCCAGATCATGAAGCAACTCGCTCGTCCTATGATTCAAAATGAGAGTCCCGGCCGGGAGGCGGATGACAAGGTCTGGCGCGTTCGCCCCGTGGCACTGCTTGCCGTAACCCGGCTCGCCGTCCTTGGCGGCCCAGAGCGGGATGCCTCGAAAGTCATAGAGCGTGTGCAGCCCGTCGTCGGCCGCGAACACGACGGAACCTCCGTTCCCACCGTCCCCCCCGTTGGGCCCTCCCTTGGGCGCGGCTTTTTCACGGCGAAACGCGATACAACCAGGCCCGCCATGCCCAGCTCGGACGGTAATTATGGCTTGATCGACAAACATGGAACTGACGGTAGGAGGGCGGGAGCTTGAATACGGCCTTGGAAAGCCCAAACAGATTCCATACCTCCGTTACGTCAAGATGATAAGCGACTTTGCGAAGGCTCATGCCTTTGGGTATACCTCGATCGACGACCCACAGGTCGTCGGAGAGCACTGCACAGTGACGCTCTCGTTGCAAGCGACCAACCGGGCGAGCAGAGCGACGTTTGATGTTTCAGAGATCGGCGTCTACACCGTTCGAGGCGGAACGGTCGTGCGAGAGCAGTTCTTTTACGACACGACGTGAGATCGTCTCGACCGCGCCGTCCTGAAACCTTACGGCTTTGGCCTCGCTCAAGATTGCTGGTGCGGTTACCTTCGCGTTGTTCATGATGAACCGGCTGATGCCACACGTGGGGATAATGAACGCGTCCTCAGGTTGCTGCGGGTGCTTCGCCAATCCCCCCTCCAGTTGGCTTCAAGACGCGATTTCGGCTATAGATCTTCTGGCCATCTGGTCGCAAACTCTCGCCTCGCTCAGGACCGAGCCTCTCTCGATTCCTGCAATCAATCCTCTATTGCCCGGGGTCGGCTCGAAACCGGGCGACCCACCGGTTCGAAGTGAACGCCCAGACCGCAGGGCCGGGGTATTTGCAACTTTGTCTCAGTTGGCGGGCCACGCTTTGCGAAGTGGTTCGACATGCCTTGGGGCAGGAAGTCTCACGGTCTCGCGAGGTGAGACTCGGGGACGGCACGATTCGGCCCGCGAACTGCCGCCAGAAACGAGAAAGTCTCAGAGTCTCGTCGACTCTTCGGGCACGCCGTTACAAGCGTGGTCCCACTGACCTGCCTCACGCGGCACGCCTATTTCAACAACACGAGGGCGATGATCCCCCGAACGCTCCAAGCGAGTGTCCTCAACCAGTTGGAGGCCACGAGCCGACGCCACACGGCTCTGTCGAATCTCAACGCCAATTTGGCGTGCAGAGGAACCTGCACGGCGAAGGTTGAGGCCCAGATGAGAACGAGAAGAACTAGCCCAATCCAATGCACAGGCGTTCCCGAGAACTCTCCGTGCGGCGAAAAACACAGCGCGAGCGCGGAAATGCCCTCAATGAGCATCGCGGGCCCGACGACCCAAGTCGTGCGGCGCTGGTGCGCTGTCTCGTATGCTGGCAGCGCCTCGGCGGGGACCGCGCCTATCAATGGATAATGCACGATCTGTACGAACCAGATGAGTCCGGCCATGAACCACGTCGCACCCGCGTGAACTATCGGGATCAGTGCGATCAGCTGATCGAGCACGCCAACTCCTTCAGGTCCGGTCGATCGGCCGCGGTGGTGTGGCGGAACGCGCGAACCACTTGCCCACGATGGATCACGAACGCTCCCGGCATCTGAAAGCCGTCCCCCTCGAGCTTGCCTATTTCGTGCCCTCGCAGAACGGCCAGCAAGCCAGCGATCCAAACTCTCGGACCAACGAGTTGAAGAAACGTTCCTCGCCCAAGCTCCAAGGCACGGTACAGCAGCCGATCCGGGTCCGCAAACCAGCGAGCCGAGACAAGCTCATGCCTCTGACCGAGTGAGCGGAGCCCATCGGACGAGGCGGTCATGCCGACCACCGCCAGGCCCACTCCGGCCTTCTCGATGTCGGTTTGCTGACTCGCGAGGTCTGCAAGCGTCTGCTTGCAGAATGTGCAGCCGGAATGCCTGAGGAGCACCACGAGTGTTTGTCGCTCATCGGTCAGTGCGCGAAGTGTTCGGCCTTGCTCGTCGCGGAGTTCGTCGAGAGCCACGTCGAGCGTGACCACACCTGCTGGCGGCGACGGCTGTGCGGCCCTTGCCGCGTGCCACAGGATCATCGAGAACGGAATCCACCATATCAGGTCGTTGGTCAGGATCGTCACGCTCATCGACCAGGGCAGTTGCTCGCGCAGCGCCGCGTCGACAAATCCGATGGGCCCGAAGATCTTTCCGAGCAGGCCCACCAGCACGATCGGCCAGTGCCGCGCGGGGTCGCGCGCGGCGATCAGGTACCCCAGCCCGTACACGCCCACGATCATGCCGATACACGCCCACAGTTGAGGCCACAGCTCTGTGGTCGACGGCGAAACGCCCAGCAACTTCAGTGTCCAGATCGGAGCCACTACCATTGCAGCGCCCCAGACGACGTTGTACGCCCCGGCGGTAACCAGCCATCGACGCATCCACGCGGGGGTCAGAGTTGTTGACGAAGTACTACCGACCATACTTTGTCCCTCGCGGGCAGCAGCGCCAACTGGTCACCGCCCCCGATCCAACCACGACGCGAACAGCCCGGTCAACCGCTCCCAGCCGCCCTACAGAGGTTTTGCCCATCTCGTCGGGTGACCTGTACAACGCGGTGCGGTCAAACGATCTGCAAGAAGTCTGCATCAATGTCTGAGAACTTTTACAGAACCTCGCGCCGTCTCGAGATGCATGGCACGGGCTTCGAAGCTCAACTCTACGTAGATTCATGGTCCGGATCGCCCCGCCCGCGATCAAAGTCAGATTTCGAGTGAAGACCAACGCGAGCGTACCCCGGCACGAGCAGAATCACTCTGGTGCGGGATGCTCTCGCCGTCTGGCTCTACATCTGGCCTTACATCTGGCTTCTCTTACGGCTTCCACCCGACTTACGCTTCGACATGAGGGAGCGGATCAGCGACTATCTCGAGAGCGTGCTGGACGGCGTCACGCAAGATTTGGTGAGCCAGCCCACCCTGACGTTGCTCCGCGAGGTCCGCGCGCTCTGCGTAGAGGCGGGCGACGCGATCGATCACCTCTCGCGAGACGACGCGGCGGGGCGACTTTCGGCGATCCCCACGGCCGAACTCGTGCGGATGATCGAGCTGGTCACCGCTCGCTTTCACCTGATGAACCTAGGCGAACAGCTCAGCATCGTGCGGATCAATCACGAGCGTGAGATGGCCGCGCGGCCGGACGCGCCGAGAGCCGAATCGATCGCCGAGGCCATCGTCATGTCGCGGGCCGCGGGGGTCTCGGCCGAAGCCTTCGCGGACGTGCTGGATCGGGTGCGCGTGGGCCCGACGTTGACGGCGCACCCTACGGAGGCCCGACGCCGCACGGTGATCACCAAACTCCTGGAGATCGGCGACTGCGCCCGTCAGGCGCACGACCTCGCGCGAACGCGAGACGAGCGCGAGGCGATGGACGGACTTGTGCGCGACAAGGTGGCTCTCCTGCTCGTGAGCGATGATGTCCGCGCCCGGCGCCTCACCGTTGACGACGAGGTTCGCAATGGGCTTTTCTTTCTGACGCACTCGATCTGGAAGGCCGTGCCGCGGCTGGCTCGTGATGTCGACGCGGCCGTTGAGAGCACGTACGGAGCGCGGGCGGGCCGACACCTGAACCCGCTGATGCTGTCGTACGGATCGTGGATCGGTGGAGATCGCGACGGCAACCCGTCGGTCACGCACGCCGTCACACGGGTAACTCTTGGGCTGATGCGGGAGGCGGCGCTGGGACTTTGGGATCGCGAACTGGAATCGCTGGAGCAGGATCTGAGCATCTCGACGCGCCGAGCTTCGGTGCTGCCCGCGCTGCTCGAGGCCGTCGAACGAGACCGCGAGCGATGGCTGCCCGACGCCGATTTTGCCGCGCAGCGCAGGTTCGAGCCGTTCCGGCTTCGCATTATTCAGATGCGGGCACGCCTGAAACGCGATCCAACGTACACGTCGCAGTCGCTGACGGACGACCTTGAGCTTTTGCGAAACGCCCTCGCGTCAGCGCACGGCCACTGCCTGGGCGCGTATCGCCCGCTCGAAGACGCCATCGTCCGCGCCCGCGTCTTTGGCCTGCGTCTCGCAACTCTTGACATCCGCCAGCACAGCGGGGTTCACGAACACGCGGTGGCGGAGCTTCTGGGCTTGGCGGGAGTCACCGATGAGTACACCAGCCTTGACGAACTCGAGCGCACCGCAATCCTGCGTCGAGAGTTGCTCACCCGTCGGCCGCTGGTGGCCGTCGATGCCGAACTCTCGCCTCTCACCGCGGAGGTGCTGAAAACTCTCGACGTGGTCCGCGAAGCGATCACGCTGGAGCCCGCCAGCATCCGTTCGTACGTCATCTCGATGACGCACGGCGTGAGCGATGTGCTGGAGGTGCTCCTGCTGATGAAGGAACGAGGGCTGTTCCACGCGATGGGCGAAACCTCCTCGCCCACGCTCCACGTCGTGCCGCTGCTTGAAACAATCGACGATCTGGAGCGTGGTCCCGATCTTCTGAAGGCTCTGCTGGCGGAACCGGTTTATCGTCGGCACCTTGAACATCTGGCCGAGCATGATGCTGTTCGTGGGTCGCAGCGCACCGCGACCGCGCCGCGTCTTCTCGGTCAAGAGGTCATGCTCGGCTATTCAGACTCGAACAAGGACGGCGGGTTTCTCATGGCCAACATCGGGTTGCACAACGCGCAGCGGCGCCTCGCGCTAGCGGCCCGGGAGCTGGGCGTCAGCGTCAGATTCTTCCATGGCCGCGGCGGAACGGTGGGGCGCGGCGGAGGGCGTGCGGGACGAGCGATTCTGGCCGTCCCGGACGCCGCGCGCTCCGGACAGCTTCGTTTCACCGAGCAGGGTGAGGTGATCTCCTTCCGCTACGCCATGCCGGATATCGCGCATCGGCACCTTGAGCAGATCCTCAACGCGGCGATTCGTACCGCGCTCCCCGCGGCCTCGTCTGGCGTGCCTGACGAAACCCTCGCGCGCAGCAGCGAGCTGCACAGCCTGCTCATAAAGCTCGCTCGCGCGTCGATGCGTCACTACCGTGAGTTCATCGACGATCCTCGTTTCTGGCCTTGGTTCCTCTCCGCCAGCCCGATCGGGCACATCGGCAGCCTACCGATCGCCAGCCGCCCGGTGTCTCGTGGGGGCGCGAGCTTCGCATTTGACCAGCTCCGGGCCATTCCGTGGGTCTTTTCGTGGGTCCAGATGCGCGGGCTCGCCCCGGGATGGTTCGGAATCGGAGCCGCCTTGTCGTCGTGTACCGAGGCGGAGCTGAGCCTCATCAGCGATGAGGCGGCCGACAATGCGTTTGTTTCCACGATTCTCGACAACGCCGCGCAAGAGATGGCTCGCGCACGGATGCCGATCGTGAAGCGATACGCGGCACTAGGCCCTGAAAGCGGCGCGATGTTCGAGGCCTTGGAGAGCGAGTTCAACCGGGCACGCGATACGCTGCTCCGCGTGACACGCCGTACAACCCTGCTGCAACACTCGCCGGTCATCGCGGCGTCGATCGTCAACCGCAACCCGTTGACCGACGTGCTGAGCCTCATCCAGATCGAACTGCTGAAACGCATCGGTTCTGCGGACGACGCGGAGCGGCCCGTACTCCAAGGCGCGATCCTGGCAAGCATCAACGGCATCGCCGCGGCGATGCAATCGACCGGCTGACCCATCGGGTTCGCTCGGTTGGCGTTGTTGGTGCTGCGATCAAACCTGAATGCGGGTGCATGCTGAGTGATCCAGATGAGTCTCAGCCAGCCGTGTTCACGTTGCGCCTTCAGTCTCGGCCACGATCGTAAAACCACTCACGGCGGCGTCGAAGTGCTCCGCCCGAGCGAGTGCGTATGCAGGGTCCGCAAAGAACGCGACGCGCGCCTCGCGAGACGGAAAGGCGATCGAGAAGACCCGGGTGATCGGGTGTTCAACTGGTGACTTGAGCACGTGCGATACGACGAGGTCATACACGAACCGTCCGCCGAAGCGATCCAGCACCGGCAGCATCGCGGCCCTGTAGCTGGCGTATCGCTCGCTGTCGGTGACGTTCATTGCCACGATGATCTGGAATCTCATGGCCGAGACTATCTCAAGACTTGGCCCGAGACTTGGACCGAGACCCGACCGGAGGGCTAGCTGGCGGCAGCGACCATCACCTTATCCTCAACAACCGACTCTCATAGAGAGTGGTACAGGAAATGAGGTCACGACTAGCTCCTTCCAGCGATCCGCAGGAGGAACGATCGCCGAGTGCACGGCGAAAAGATCTGCAACTCATGAAAAAACCCGCCGTCCTCGTCGGACGGCGGGCTCTATTTAACTCTCGATTCGAGCATCGAGGCACGGATTAGTCGACAAACAGGCTCGCATCAGGACCGTTGGCGGTTCCGACGGTATTGACCTTGGCGATCGGGCGCAGGTACGCCGTGCTGTTTTTGCCAGTGATGCTGTCCTTGTACGTCTTGCCGCCGTTTTCGTCAGAGGGCGAGGGCTTCGTGGTCTGCTTGGAGTTTTCGTCTTCTTCGTTCACGAAGACGTTGTCGGCGTGGGTCTTCTTGCCCGCGGTGAGCTTGTTGAACGTGAAGGTGACGGATTCGGGATCGGGGCGGGTCATGAAGTCGACGTGGGTGTCGTTGAACCCGATGTTCCCTTCCCAAGAGGTCCGGCCGCCGTGGATGAGGAGAGTGATCGAGCCGTCACCGGTGTCGCTACCGGCGATGAGCTGCCACTGAGGAGCTTCATCGGTGCCCTTGTTCTCGTAAACGGGGCCACGGTTGCCAAGGGTGGCTTCGGTTGCGGTGAAGGTGTTGGACCATTTGGACTTCTGCTTGCCGAAGGGCATGCTGTGAGCGTAGGAGAACGCGCCGACCTTGTCGGGAGATTCCGCGCCGTTGGTGCCCTTCTTTTCGTCAGAGGGGGTCGCCCGGTAGGACGGGTCCCAGAGAGCCAGAGACTTGTCGGTGCCAGCCGCACCCTTGGGGGAGTTGAACTCGTAGTTGGACCACTGGGCCATCGCGCCGTTGGCCTCGGCCGGGCTGATGCACAGCTCGGGCGAGATCGAACCGTTGTTGATCATCACCGACACGATGTGGCGAGTGATATCGAGCTTGGGAGCGTTCGCCGAGACGGTCTTCTGACTTTCGTTGACGGTGCTCTCCGTCTTGTCCAGCGTGCTGGGCAAGGGGTAGTTGTCGTTGTTGTTGCCAGCCCAGATCGCCATGGCCTGCATGATGCCGCGGACCTGGGTCGAGTCCTTAAGCTGGCGAGCGCTGGCGCGAGCCTTGCCAAGGGCGGGGAGGAGGATGCCGATCAGCAGGGCGATGATCGCAATCACCACCAGCAGTTCGATCAGCGTGAACGCTTTCTTCTGAATCTGAGACTTCATGGAATACTCCGAGGAACAGACCCGAACACCACATCCGCGACGCGGAGGCCGGATCAAGACATTGACAACCAGTTCGCTCCCTCAATCGAGCCGCGGGGAATGCGGGGCGAGACGCCGAGCCGATGTTTTCAACCCACACCCTCACGCGCACAGGGAAGATTTGGATCTTCGAGAGGACAAACGCCCTTCGGAGATCTAGGCCGAACGTGCTCGGCCGAACCTTTCTCGGCGCAATGCGGTGAGATCAAACATCGCACCTCAAAGCCAGATTTCAGCATGCAACCACTCTTGTCGCCCGGCCGGTTGTCTTCGCCGCACGACAATCGCTTCGCACACCCAGAATGTCGGCAGGATCTGGTCCCAGGGGCGGGACATCAAATACGGCCTGAAAAGACCGTGGATCAGAGCGTTACGAACACCGAACAGGTATCCGCACAAGAGCCCATCACCTGCCACTAACCTACGCCATCAACCTACATCGTCAATCAAGTTTTAGAACCCTCGGGCACGCCCGAGGTCTCAAGACTGTACCAAAGATCATTCGGGCGTCAAGAACTTCGGTTGCGGAGTTCTTGAAAAAACCAGAAAGGACTTTTCCCTACTTCCGAGCGTTCGCCCACTAGGTCGCCCAGTAGATCGCTTGGTAGGTCGCCTGGTAGGTCGGACCTCCGGGCCGACTCTTCATTCAACGTCATCTTCTTTAATCCACCGTTTCAACTCGCCGCGAATACTGAACCCCACGCCGTTCATGCTCCGCGATGACGCGCTCGATCATCCCCGTCCGGGCCCCCACCGCTTCGGGCAGGTTCACCCCGGCAGATTGGAACTCGCCGCGGGCCACCATCCTGGCCATGATCGTGCAGGGGAACGCCGTGGTTCGAGCCATGCTGGTCGTGTTCGTTCTTTGATCGGTAACATCCAATAAGTCCCAGATGTGCCGCTCTTCTCGTCCGTTCTTCAGGCCTCGGGCGATGACCCGCATCACCGTGAGTTCTTCCTCGCCCGGCTGCAACTGCCAGAGCGGGAACATGAGTGCGGAGGTCACTTCCAGCGGCCGAACTTTCACCTCGCCGATCTCAATCTCATCCTTGGAAAACAAACCTGTCGCGCGAAAGACTCGCATCAGCTCGATGTGCCCGGGGTAGCGGAGCGTCTTTTCCTTCATGAACGGAACCTTGAGCGAGTAGGCCAGGCTGCGGAGCCCGTCGGAATTAAAAGCCTCGAGCGTCCCCACTCCTTCGAAGTTCATCAGTTCCGGCTCGCTGAGCGCCTCGCGCACCACGATCTTCCCGTGCTCGACGATCCGGGCCGGGCGGGTGTATTCCTCGATGACGTCCGACGGCGCGAACGGGGCCTTGTACTGGAACGGCCAGCGTCGGTTTCGGGGCAGTCCGCCGACGTAAATCTCGATAGATCGGCACTCGTCAAATTGCCCGACCTCGTACCCGGCCAGCATGTGGCTCATGCCGGGCGCGACGCCGCAATCAACCACGCAGGTCACGCCGTGCTGCTTGGCCAGCTCATCGAGGTCCGCCGCGTCCTCCGCCATAAACGTGATATCGCAGTAATTTTTTCCGGCCTCGATGACCGCGCGCAATGTCTGGAACCCGATCGGGCTGGCGATCGCCCCCAGCACCAGGTCGTACCCCGCGACCAGCTCTCGGACCGCTCGCGGGTCGCTCAAGTCGGCCTGAAGTGTTGCCAATCTAGGGGCACGAACCTTGGCCGCCGCCAGCGACTGAGCCCGTGAATCCGCGACGGTCACTGTGAAATCTGGGTCCGAGGCTAGGTCGGCCGCCATGACCGAACCCACCATGCCCGCCCCGAGAACGATCGCCTTTGGCATCAGCTGCTTCCCCCGCCCACGAGAAATCGGACCATCCGTTGCGACGTCAGCGGGAAATCAGCGGCACCGCCAGCATCCTGAGACACCTTGAGAGCCCGTCAGCCGCCAAGAATCTCCAAGAGATTCCTCTCCAAGAATACCGCCGCGTTGTCAAGCACGCTCCGGACGAATACATTTCCTTCCCGCGACCGACCCCGGCCGCGTCGAAAACCTGCGTATGTGCCAGAGTTCATGTTGGAGTTCATGTTGGAGTTCGTTTTGGAGTTCGTTTTGGAGTTCATGTTGGAGTTGGTGTTGGGCAGTCGGGCGAGTTCCGGAGTGGTCAAACGGGACAGACTGTAAATCTGTTGGCTTACGCCTTCGGGGGTTCGAATCCCTCCTCGCCCACTTTCTCATATTCCACAGGGTCGCACTCGACACCAACTCCCACTAAATCTGCAGGATTTTGAGGTCTCTGTGTTTGCGGTTGGTGAGCCTTGTGATTCGCTTCGGTGCGCTCGTGTTGCCGAAGCCGGCTTCGTGAATACATGGTGCAAGTATTCATGGGCTACACGAACTCACTAGAGTCTGTGGGCAACGGGCAATGGTGATTCAGCTCTTTGCCCATTCCCCATTGCCCATTCCCCATTGAACTAGTGCGAGTTGCTCGACGGCCTCATGAGCGCGGGCTACTCGCCTCAGATCGTTCGTCTCATCGACGACATGACCGACTACGACCTCTACGACGTGATCGCAGGCGTGGGCTACGGCCTTGACCCCCAGACCAAGGCCGACAGCGCCCTTGCCTTCCGCTACAAGCAGAACGACTAACTCAATCGCCTGCCCGAGAAGACTTGCGCGGGGGTGCTGGCCGTGGCCGACCAGTTCGTCAAGGGCGGCGCCGATGACCTCGAAAACGTCTACATCTTCCAGACGCCGGAGGTAAAGGACGCGGGTGGTATCGCGGCCCTGGGCTGGCCGGTGATGCGGCGGCAGTGATCTGCGATGGCCTGGAAAGGATCTTCGCTGCACGAAAGGCAAGGCTGCGGCGGAAAGCTCGATCGAACGCGGAGGACGCGAAGAAACGCCGAGAGACTCGGCGGGGTGGCCGCGCGTGCCGGTTGGCGAAATGCTGAGCGACGTGCAAGCCGGGTTCGCCTCTGGTGAACGCGACGAAAAGGGCGTCATCCAACTGCGGATGAACAACGTCGATAAACAAGGCCGATTCGTGTGAGATCGCTTCCTTCGCGTTCCGGCAAGTCTCGCCATGATCGACGAGTACCGCCTCCGGCGCGGCGGTGTGGTCTTCAACAACACCAACAGCAGCGAACTCGTCGGCAAGAGTGCCCTCTTTCAAGACCACGCCGAGCCGGTGGTCTACAGCAACCACTTCACGCGGCGCACGCGCTGGTTCATCCGCGTGCTGCGGCTGCTCGAGCATCACGCCTTGGGCGAGCTCACCGAGGCGGTTCGGTGAGCCTTGGAACACGGGTGCGTGGATGAGGACGCGATCCGGCTGGTGGCGCAGGGCCGCGGTAAGCGGGCGGTGCCGGTGTTCAGCCTGGACGGCCGGGCCCACCTGCGGGCGGTGCATGTCGCGCCGCAGAACCTGACGGCCTCCACGGCGTTGACGACGGGCGCGATGGCGTACCCCGAGTTGGCTGGCGCGATGGGAGGTGCCGCGTGAGCAGCACCACACCGACAGAGAGCAAGCCTCAGGCTCTGCGGCAGCATCACCTCAAGGCCGTCAAGCTGCCCACCATGCTGCGTGAGTGCGAGAAGACGGCGGCGCGGTGCGGCAAGGAGAACGCCGATCACCCGACGTTCCTGCTGCGTCTGGCCGAGGCCGAGCTGCTCGAACGCTCGAGCATCGTGCTCGCGACCAACATGCTTTTCGAGCGGTGGACCGAGATCCTCGGCTGCGAGCGGCTCACCGGCGCCACGCTGGATCGCATCACTCATCGCTGCCACATCATCGAGGCCAGCGGCTCCAGCTACCGCCCGGGTCAGGCCAAACGACGCCGGGCTGGTCGCACCGCCGACCGTTCTGCTGGCAATGGCAAGCCTTCGTAGAACCTCGACGGTCGGCCTGGCCACCGCGCCAGTGGCCGGTCGGATACTCTTCCCCCGAACGCTGTCATATTCGACCGCCACGCGCTCACACTTTGGACCGTCGTTCACATTTGAGTTCAGTCGTCTTCGCGCGCGCATCCGAGGTGGGCGGCGCTTTATGGATAAAGTGAGGCGCTTCGCAAACGAACTTCTGGACGGTCAAACGACGGAATACGTGAAGACGCCTGCCAAGATGGCTGAGAGGTTAACGAACTTGACAAGCGGCTCTGACCTGCTGATCTCGACTGACGATGGGCTGTATTGCCCAGAAGGTGGATTTCACATCGATCCTTGGAAGGTCGTGGAGCGCGCCGTGGTCACCCACGCGCATTCGGATCACGTCACTGCCGGATGCGGCTCGTACTTGTGTTCAACTTCGGGGAGGCGAGTTTTAAGGGAGCGGCTCGGAAAGGAAGCCACGATTTCGGGTGAGGATTTCGGCACGATGATCCGCATGAGAGGCGTTCGGGTGAGCCTGCACCCGGCTGGGCACATCCTGGGATCAGCTCAGGTTCGCGTAGAACGCCGGGTTGCGAACGGCGGAGGCGTGAGAAAGGGAGAAGTCTGGGTGTTCAGTGGCGACTACAAGATTGAATCTGATCTCACGTGCCAAGCCTTTGAGCCCGTTCCCTGCGATGTGTTCATCACCGAGAGCACGTTCGGGCTGCCTATCTATCGGTGGGGTCGTACGTCGGACGAGTTTGGACGGGTGAACGCGTGGTGGCGTGCCAACGCTGCGCAAGAACGAACGAGCGTGCTCTTCGCGTACGCTCTCGGCAAGGCGCAGCGCTTGCTGGCGGGCATAGACCCGGCCATCGGCCCGATCGCGGTACACGGCGCGATCGACCGGTTTAACAAAGCATACCGAGACGAGGGGGTCTCCCTGCCGGACGCTCCACACGCGATTGGCGAGACGGTGAGCTTGGTTCGCGGTCGAGGGCTTCTGATCGCACCACCCTCCGCCCTTGGCTCTCCTTGGATCCGAAAGTTCGCGTCCACCGAGCAGGGATTTTCTGCGGCGGTCGCGTCCGGATGGATGCAAGTGCGGGGCACACGCAGGCGCAAGGCGGTGGACCGAGGCTTCGTGGTCTCCGATCACGCGGATTGGCCAGGCTTGCTTCAGGCGATCAAGGCAACGGGAGCAACTCGCGTAGGGATCACGCACGGTTACGTGCGCCAGTTTGCGCAGTGGCTGTCTGAATCCGGATACGACACCTTCGCGCTACCCACGCGGTACGAGGGCGAACGAGAAGACGACGGTGCGGGTTCCAATCTTGGTGAACAGGAGTCGGTGCCAGATCTGGTTGAACCGAACGCGCCGAGTTTGCTCCGCCCCGACGCGGAAAAGTGACCCGAGGCCCGCGAACATGAACCGATTCACCGAACTTTTCATCACGCTGGACCAGACCAACAAGACGGCGGAGAAGACCGCCGCGATGTCGCGATACTTTCGCGAGGTGCCACCGGCCGACGGCGCTTGGGCGCTCTTCTTTCTCTCGGGACAGCGCTTGCGAAGCTCGCTAAAGACTCGCGTTCTTCGCGAGACTGCTCTGAGCGTTTCGGGGTTGCCCTCGTGGATGTTTAACGAATGCTACGACGCGGTCGGTGACCTGTCGGAGACCGTGTCGTTGTTGCTACCGCCGAGGACCACGGGCGGGATGGAGGAGCCTCTTCACGAACTTGTGGAGAGGCGCATCCTGCCGTTGCTTCGCGCCAGCGCTGAGGAATCGGCAACGATGTTGAGCCGGGCTTGGGCAGGGATGAGATTTACCGAGCGGCTGGTCTTCAACAAGCTTCTTCGAGGCAATTTTCGGGTGGGCGTGAACCGCTCACTGGTGGTTCGCGCCCTCTCGCAGGCGATCGGGGTTGAGTCGGCGGTGCTCGCTCACCGCCTCTCGGGCGGCTTTTCGCCGACCGCCGCTGCGTTTCTCGCGCTCGCTTTGCCCGGCGGAGAAGCCGACGCAGCCCGACCGTTCCCATTCTGCCTCGCTCATCAACTGGACCGATCCCCGGCCGAGCTTGGCGATCCGCGAGACTGGCAGATCGAGTTCAAGTGGGATGGCATCCGGGCTCAGATTGTTCGGCGTAAGGAACTGGATCGCGGCGTCGCGATCTGGTCGCGCGGAGAAGAACCTATTGCGGACCAGTTCCCTGATATCCAGGCCGCGGCACGCGCGTTGCCGGAAGGAACGGTCTTGGACGGAGAAATCCTTGCCTGGCGGTTTGGTCGGGGTGGATCGCGGGTCGAGGGCGCACCTCTCAGCTTCAACGTTCTCCAGACGCATTTGAATCGCAAGAACGTACAGGCGAGCCTGTTCGACATGGAGGGCGTGGTGTTCGCGGCCTTTGACATCTTGGAGGAGGGTGGGCGTGACGTTCGGGCCAAGCCTCTTCGCGAGCGCCGCTTTTTGCTCGAGCGAACAATCGGTGCCGCCGTGGAAGACGACCGGGCAGTCCTGCGCCTTCCCCCAATCATCGAGTGCTCTGACTGGGCCCAGGCGCAGGCGATTCGGGTCTCGGCGCGAGATTCACAGGGTGCCGAGGGCCTCATGCTCAAGCACCAAGGAAGCCACTACCACACCGGCAGAATCGCGGGCGGTACCGTCGAGTCTGTGAAACACGATGGCGGTGCGCACGCGGGATGGTGGAAGTGGAAGGTCGATCCGTACAGCGTGGACGCGGTGCTGATTTACGCCCAGCTGGGAACCGGAAAACGCGCTGGACTGTTCACAGACTACACCTTTGGTGTCTGGGATCTCGATCTCTCGGGAGCGCTGGTGGCGTTTGCCAAAGCATATTCAGGGCTTGACAACGAAGAGATCCGGCGAGTAGACGCCTTTGTACGCGGGAACACGATGGATCGGCGCGGGCCGGTCCGGCTGGTGCGCCCAGAGCTGGTTTTCGAGATTTCATTTGAGTCGATCCGCGAGTCACCCAGGCACAAGGCTGGCATCGCTGTGCGCTTCCCTCGCATCACGCGATGGCGCCATGACAAGACCGCGGGCGAGGCGGATAGTATCGAAGCGGTACGAGCGTTGCTGAAAACCTCTCAATTGCGAGATGCGAAGAGGATGGACTCTCGTGCGAGTTCTACTTCGCCAAACCCTGATGAGCGGTCATGATTCCTGACCCGGTGAAAATGCTCTTCTCTTCGCGCGGATGGTCCCCGTTCGCGTTCCAGGAACGTGCCTGGGAAGCGTACCTCGCGGGCAAGAGCGGATTGATCAATGCCCCGACCGGAGTTGGAAAAACGTGGGCTGCGTGGCTCGGGCCGGTGATCGAAGCGCTCGGAGAACCTTCGAGAGCACCCCCGCTTGGAAAGACGAGAGCGAGAGCGTCCTGTGAACCGCTTCGAGTGGTCTGGTTGACGCCGCTGCGTGCCTTGGCCAACGACACCGCTCTCTCGATTCTCGAGCCCGTTCAGGAGCTTGGGCTGCCGTGGACGGTCGAGGTAAGGACCGGAGACACGGCACAGTCCGTCAAGCGCAGGCAGAAAGAGCGATTGCCCACCGCGCTGGTCACAACCCCAGAGAGCCTGACGCTTCTGCTCAGTTACCCCGACGCGGCGGAGCAATTCGGGGCTCTTCGTTGCGTGGTTGTGGACGAGTGGCACGAGCTGATGGGTTCCAAACGCGGCGTCCAAACAGAGCTCGCCCTAGCTCGGCTGCGCACTCTTGCACCGTCCATGCGGACCTGGGGTGTATCGGCGACGCTGGGCAATCTCGGGCAGGCGCGAGACGTGCTTCTGGGAAGCCGCGCCGGGGCGTCAGAGTCGGTGATGGTGCGCGGCGAGATGCCAAAGGCGTTGGACATCCGCACGATCATTCCGCCGGACATCGAACGATTTCCTTGGGCTGGCCACCTGGGATTAAGATCTGTAGAGCAGGTGATCGAGGCGATCCTGGCCGCAAATTCGACCCTGCTGTTCACCAATACAAGGTCCCAGGCCGAGCTGTGGTTTGGGCGACTTTTGACGGAGGCCCTTGAGCTTGTCGGCGTCGTCGCTATCCATCACGGCTCGATGAGCCGGGCCTTGCGTGCAAATGTCGAGGCGTTGCTCGCCGCGGGAAAGCTCAAGTGCGTGGTGTGCACGTCAAGCCTGGACCTTGGCGTGGACTTCGCGCCGGTAGACCAGGTCATTCAGGTGGGAAGCCCCAAGGGGGTGGCTCGCCTGGTGCAGCGTGCGGGACGTTCAGGTCATCAGCCCGGGGCGCTCAGCCGCGTCCTTTGTGTTCCCACTCACGCTTTCGAACTCGTGGAATTCGCGGCGGTCCGTGACGCCGCCGCGCTCGGACAGATCGAATCTAGGCTTCCGCTGGAGCGATCTCTGGACGTGCTGGCTCAGCACGTGGTCACGATAGCCTGCGCCAGCCCGTTCGTTGAAGAGGATTTGTTCAGCGAAGTCAGATCGACCCACGCGTTCAGGAATGTGACCGATCTGGAGTGGTCGTGGGTGATGGACTTTGTTCGACGTGGCGGGCCAGCGCTAGGTGCCTACCCGCACTTTGCAAGAATTCGGGCCACCGAGGACAGGCGTTGGACGGTGGCCGATCTTCGCACGGCCCGTACCCATCGGATGTCGATCGGCACCATCACTTCCGAATCCGCCATGAGCGTTAAGTACCTCTCCGGACGAGTCATCGGGCATATTGAAGAAGAGTTTATTGCCAGGCTTCATGTCGGTGCGAAGTTCGTTCTCGCCGGGCGAGTGCTCGAGATCTTGCGCGTGCGCGACATGACCGTCTTCGTTGAGAGAGCACGCAACAAGTCCGCGATCGTGCCGCGATGGAACGGGGGGCGATTCAGCTTGTCCACGCAACTCTCCGCGGCGGTACGCCAAAAACTCGAAGAGGCTCGACAAGGACGGTTCATCGGGCCGGAGATGCAAGCCGCAGAGTCTTTGCTGGAGCTTCAGCGAAACTGGTCCGTGATCCCATCGCCTGAGGAACTGCTCATCGAGGCGGTGCGCGTGGACAAAGTTTTCTGCGTGTTTCTTAACCCTTTCGAGGGAAGGCAGGTGCATGAGGGCATCGGCACGTTGCTGGCGTACCGCTTGTCGCGTCGATCTCCGATCACCGTCACGGCGACGGCGACCGACTACGGGATCGGGCTGCGGTCCGGAGATCCGATCGTCTTGAGCGAGGCCGATTGGAGGAATCTGCTGAGCCCGGAATCGTTGCTGGAGGACTTGGGTGCCTGCATGAACTCGTCGAACCTTGCGCGGCGTCAGTTTCGTGACATTGCTCGCATCGCGGGGCTGATTGTGCCGGGCTTCCCGGGATCGCCCAAGCCGACCCGGCAGGTGCAGGCCTCCAGTCAGATGTTCTTCGATGTGTTCGAACAGTTCGATCCAGAGAACCTGCTCTTGGAACAGGCTCGTCGCGAGGTGTTGGAGGGTCAGCTAGAGATCGTGCGGCTGCGAGCGGCGATCGAGCGGATGAGGCAGCAGCGCCTAATCTGCATGAGCCTGCCGCGACTTAGCCCATTGAGTTTTCCTATCTGGGCCGAGAATCTTCGCGCCAGCACGCTCTCCAGCGAGAAATGGGGAGACATGGTCCGGAAGATGGTTGTGAGGCTTGAAGAAGAGTCGAGTCGGGAGGACGAGACCAAGGCTTCGGTCAGGAGAAAGAATCGTGGAGGGGGTGGAGTTTCAATGGGGCGGTGAGACGCTCGTGGCGACGGCGGGCAGAGCGCTCTGGTGGCCAAGACGCAACACCCTGTGCGTGGCGGATCTTCATCTGGGTAAAGCGGCGGCATTTCGTAGCGCGGGAGTGCCCGTTCCCGAGGCCACCACCGACGCGGACCTCCGAAGCTTGAGCGAGATGGCGGATCGATTGCAACCAAGTCGGCTGGTGATCCTGGGAGATTTTCTGCACGCCCGATCCGGCCGCGTGCCCGCGACTATGAACGCCTTTCGAGAGTGGCGGGAGAGGCGCTCGAGCTTAGATGTGCTCCTCGTTCGAGGCAACCACGACCGCCATGCCGGAGACCCTCCGGCGGAATGGTCCGTTCGCGTTGAAAACGAGCCATTTGCGGACCAACACGACGGCCTGATTACCTTGGCGCACGACCCTCGCTCAACAGACGATCGGTCTGATGGCTTCGTCCTGTGCGGCCACATTCATCCTGCGGTATCGATGGTGGGGCTAACAAGACAGGTTCGTGCTCCGTGCTTCTGGTTTGGTAAACGCCTGGGCGTTCTGCCAGCGTTCGGTTCGTTCACTGGAACATGGGTGGTCGCTCCGACCCGCGGCGACCGGGTCTTTGCCATCGGTCACCACGAAGTTGTGGAAGTTGTCGGTACTGCAGGTCTAAGTGCGCGAGAATCACGAGGCCGCCGAATGAGACGAAGTGATTCGTGAGCAGTTAGCGTTAAGAGCAAGTGTCTAGCGGCGAGCTCTGCCAAACCAGTATACCAACGTGCCGTGTTGCCGTGGTGCCGTGGTCGTGTGGTGCTGTGGTGCTGTGGATGAGGCTTATTTCAGCTAACTTGAGCGGCCATTGCAAATGGGGCCGACTTAGTCAGCGTGATTGCAGCATTGAGCGCTCGTCAGATAGGTTCGCAAATGGTCCGCCGAAAGTTTATCCTAATGATATAGCGTTGCAAAGCTCATCATTGAGATAAACTGCTCGTTGACACAGGGTCTATAGTGCGCTCGTACGGATTAGAAGTCGCTTCGCAACTTGTAGGTGTCTACGCCTGAGAAGCGGCGCTCATATACGCCGTTCGTTTTCTCAGCCTTAACCCTGTGTAAAGAGTAGTAAATTTCAACGCCGATACGCGGTGCAAAATAGGGGGGAAGTGGTTGACCAAACGACAATTGCCGAAAGTTAATATCGGCGCGTCGTTGGAAAAGCCATTTAGTGGCGCTGGCCGCGTCTAACCTTGCCGTTAGCCCTCGCCCCAAGCCTTCACTAGAGAACGTAACGGCGACGTTACCTCGCCTTCGTATCGCTCTCCGTGCCGTCGGCCATGTGGCCAGAGTCCGACTCCGCACCAGTTTCATCGACGCTCTCGCGTGAAGTTCGCGACGACTTCGGCCGGGAGGCCTCGGACTTGGTGCCGCTAGAAACGTGGGTCTTCTTGCGATCCTCCGATTTGTCAGCGCCAGTTCGACCGGGCGCTTCAGTTTTAGAATTAAGCGGTTTGGGCGAATTCTGCCGCGTCCCGGACTTCGCAGAAATCGTGCTGCTTGACGAGCCGGTGCTGCTCCTGCCCGAGGTGCCGCTTGGCCTGTTGGTTTTGCCTTTACCAGCCGTTTTACCTTGAGCGGTCGAATTCTTCTGGGAATTGCTTCCAGAGGCCATGTTGAGCTCCTTAAAAGAGATTTCCGTACAACGTCAGTGCGCTGACGTAAAGACGTACTGGCGACCCCGGGCAGTTCGGCCATGCTGGACACGTGAAATTGTGTTCATCAACCCTGTCATTTTCTCGAGAGAGCGTGCACGCTCTTCGAGGCGTCGGAGAGGCGTGACGGCGACGAAGCCGTGGCACGTCGCGTGCACGAGCTGGTGCTTCAACATCCACGCCGCAGCTACCGCCTGATCTGCGGCATGCTTCGGCTCGACGGCTGGCGGGTGAACTTCAAACGAGTCCACCGGCTGTGGAAGCACGAAGGCTTCAAAGTGCCCAGAAAGAAGTATATAAAGCGACGCTTGGGCCACTCGGCCAACGGCATCATGCGTCGGCGTGCCGAGCATATCAGAAGCGATAACGGCGGGAAGTTCATCGCCAAAGCGATCACGCGGCTGGCAGAGATCGCAAGGATGCAGATGCTGTACATCGCGCCGGGCTGCCTCATCTTCACGATGAGTCGAACGGCTACGCCGAGAGCTTCCATTCGAGGCTGCGTGAGGAGCTGCTCAACGCCGAGGTGTTCGCCGACGTGCGCCAGGCCAAGGCGCTGGCGGCAACGTGGCGCAACGAGTACAACCACCGACGTCCGCACTCGTCGCTGGGCTCCGTTCCCTCGGCGGTCTACGCGGCCCGGCTCGTCATCGCGTCGCCGCCGCTGGCCAGCCCTCCAGCCCGGCCAGCGGCGTACCTCATCACCTCTATGCTCAACCATTGACTCTCATGAAGTGTGGTACGAGAAATGAGGGCAGACCAACGGCAGCGCTGGCAATGAGAGTCTCAGCGCTGGCAATGAAGGTTCCGAGCGAAGGTGGTATACGCCGCACGAGCGTAATGAGGGGCGGCCGACCGCGGCGTAATCCTCGAGCGTGCTCAGCGCTCGCCGCGCTCCGCCTTCTCGATGCGAGCCTTGGTCTCGCGCATGCCGCCGATCGTCCGCTCGTCGCCGGGGAGATTCGCCTCGTACCACGCCAGAGCACCGGCGATGTCGGTCTTGGCCTGCGCGAAGAGCGCGGCAGCGGTGCTCGCTTCACCAGCCTCCCGCGATGCGACCGCCTGATCGTGCCGTATCCTCGCTCGGTAGGCGTACAGGATGGCCAGACTCCGCTCGTCGCGCGGAGTCTGCGACTCGCCCCAGTCGATACTCCTCTTGAGGTCGGCCTCGGCCCTCACGAGGTCGCCGCGGGCCAGCCGGATGCCCGCTCGCGAGGCGTAGCAGATGGACAAACCCCGCTCGTTGCGCGGAGTCTGCGACTTGCCCCAGTCAATGCTCCTCTTGAGGTCGTCCTCGGCCCTCGCGAGGTCGCCGCGGGCCAGCCGGATGCTCGCTCGCGAGGCGTACCAGATGGACAGACTCCGCTCGTCGCGCGGCGTCTGCGACTCGCCCCAGTCGATACTCCTCTTGAGGTCGTCCTCGGCCCTCACGAGGTCGCCGCGGGCCAGCCGGATGCTCGCTCGCGAGGCGTAGTCGATGGCCAGATTCCGCTCGTAACGCGGAGTCTGCGACTCGCCCCAGTCGATGCTCCTCTTGAGGTCGGCCTCGGCCCTCACGAGGTCGCCGCGGTTCTGCCGCATGCGCGCTCGCGAGGCGAGGAAGACCATCAAGATCTTTGTGCTGTCGGCACCTTGGCCATCGGCCCAGCGCACCGCCTTGTTGATGGCAGATTCCGCAGAAGCCAGGTCGCCGATGATGAGGTAGTGGCGGGCATTCTTGAGATGGCAGTCCGCCGCCCCGTGGTGCGTGACGGCCACCGTCGAGTCTTGGAGCGCGTGGTCGGCGGCGGCGGCGACGTGCACGGCGGCGGCGGTGCGCTTGGGCCGCACCTCGTCGTGATCATCGCCCTCGTGCAGTTTGCTGATGGCCCGGAACCACCCGGCGAGCACGCGGGCGGCGCCGCCCGGCTCGGCCTTGGCGAGCCACGCCCGCGCGACACCTTGCGTCAGGCGGTGCACCGAGATCGTGGCCTCGTACTTGAGGATGCTGTGCTTGGCCAAGGTCTTAAGCGCCTTGCGCACGTCCTCCACGCTCTGGCCCGTTCCTTCAGCGAGCCACTCGACGGTGATGCCGGTGGGGTGCAGGAACGCCGCCGCCGCCAGCACCGGCATCGCGAGCTTGACGTCCTTCTTCTCAAAGTGCAGCGCGAGGCTCGCCGCCACGGAACGGGGGTACGCGAGGCCGAGCGCGTCGTGCTTGGCCTCATCGCCGACCGGCTCGATGTCGCCGACCCCGCTAGTTCGGAGTTTGGCCAGCACCACGCTCGCGGGGATGTCGGCGTAGTTGGCGAGGTACGCCCCCGCGAGCGCGACGGCGAGCGCGTGCCCGCCCAACTCCTGGGCGATCGCGGTCAGATCGGCGTCGGTCACCAGGGCGGGATGATTCAGCAGCCGCGTGAGCGCCGAGCCCGGCATCATCGCTTCGAGCCCCGGCAGGGTGCGGGG
>Ga0209490_10001122_pt1 | contig 26118 bp, 16 predicted proteins | sample MAT06_FD_187209 | JGI IMG/M metagenome (GOLD analysis project Ga0209490, IMG submission 187209) | Freshwater microbial communities from Lake Fryxell liftoff mats and glacier meltwater in Antarctica - MAT-06 (SPAdes) (version 2) | ecosystem: Environmental > Aquatic > Freshwater > Ice > Liftoff... | reverse complement strand
CTCTCCATAAGCGAAGCGGCGGGGCGAGGGACTTTCTACTGCGTTTCTCCCCTTCTCCAAAAGCGAAGCGGCTGGGAGCAGGGGTCGGGGGATGAGGGATAGCTGTGTAGTTACTGCAAATCATATCTATAATGGGTCGATGCGAAAGAAATATCCTTCCGTTTGCGTCTGTCGTGTAACGATCCACAGATCCCATCATCAATTGGTTAGCACCGGAGGCATTGGACGAATGACCCATGTTTTAACAACGCTGCGGAACAGTTTCTCGCCGCTTCAGTTTCCCAATTTTCGTACCTACCTCAGCGGGCAAAGCATTTCGCTCATCGGCACTTGGTTGCAAGTGACGGCGCAAGGCTGGCTCATTTGGACGCTCACCGGGTCGGAAGCCGCCAGCGGATTGGTCGCCATGCTCAACGCGCTGCCGTTGCTATTGTTCGGTGCCTATGCGGGCGTGTGGGCAGAGCGGCTAGACCGCCGCAAACTCTTGATCGTCACCCAAATCTGTGCCATGCTTTTGGCGTTCGTACTGGCATTTTTGGTGCAATCCCAACTCGTCGAAATTTGGCATGTCTTCGTCTTGTCCTTTTTGCTAGGCACCGTGAATGCGTTTGATCTGCCCACCCAACAAACCTTCTTGGGCGATCTATCCGGCATGGGCGAAGTGCGCAAAGCCGTAAACCTAAATGCCATGATGCTACAAGTCAGCCGTGTCATTGGACCCGCGCTTGCGGGCATTATTGTGGCACGAGTAGGCATTGCCCCGGCGTTCTGGTTGAACGGCATCAGTTTCTTGGCAGTGGTCGCCACCCTCGTCGCAGTGCGTTCTAACCAAGTGATGCGCCCCAACCTAGCCCCCGTACAACCGTTGAAGGCTTTGGGCGAAGCGCTGCGCTATCTGGGCACACAACCGCGTCTCCAAGACTTATTCATCGTCGCCATTTTGGTCGTCTTCCTGTTCTTCTCGATCATTTTTAGCCAACTACCAGCGGTCGCTTCCAAACTGTTGAATGGCGACGCCTCGACGTTGGGCACGATTCAAGCCTTTGCGGGCGCTGGGTCGCTCATTGCTGTTATCCTGATCATGCCGCTGGCGCAATCACTCAAGCGTATCGGCATTGTTTTTGCCAGCGCGCTCGTATGGATGGGGGTATGGTGGTTGGTCTTCTCAGCGTCCCGCTCGGTGGCGCTGTCGTCCATCGCCATCTTCTTCGGCAGCATGGGCGCACCGACAGTCCTCGCCACTGCTTTAGGCTTGTTACAGGTGATGGTACCCATTGACATGCGGTCGCGCATCATTAGCCTATTCACCATGATCAGCTTTGGCTTGCAGACCTTCACCGTGTTGATCATCGGCTTTGTCGCGGAAAACTTAGGGGTCGGCACCGCTATCGAGATCAATGGCGTCTTGTTGATCGTTGGGGCAGTGGCACTGCTCCTGTTTCGTCCAGAATTCCGCAACTGGGAAATGACCGCGCAGCCAATCCCCCCGCCGGTATCGGTTGCTGTTGTTTCGGGGGATTAAGGGAAAGAGGTACTACTATGATGGATATTGTAATCGTGGGGGGTGGCCCCGCTGGCGTCACCGCTGCCTTGCGCGCGCGCGAACTAGGCGCGACCGTCGCTTTAATCGAACGCCGTCGCTTGGGCGGCACCTGCACCAATGATGGTTGCGTGCCTACTCGCGTCCTCGCCAAAGCTGCTCGGTTGATGCGCGACAGTCAGCAATTCGCGGAGTATGGGTTGATCTTGGCGCAACCGCCAGAAGTCGATTTTGGGGCAGTAATGCGCCGCACCAAAGCGGTTGTCGAAGAAGTTCACGCCAAAAAGCAATTGGTGGCTCATCTCGAAGCCGTCGGCATCACCGTCTATACCGAGGCGGGCAATGCCCACTTCGTCGACGCCCACACCCTGCAAACCGAACACTTAGGTCAAGTGCAAGGGGATCGCTTCGTGCTGTGCGTGGGTGGGCGCGCACGGGAACTGCCCTTCCCCGGCGCACACTATGCGCTCAACAGCAGCAGCCTATGGGATTTGGATCACAAACCCTCGTCGGTCGCCATCATTGGCAGTGGTGCCACCGGTTGCCAACTCGCCTCGGTCTTCACCGATTTCGGCGTTCCAGTCACCCTACTCGATATCGCGGATCGCGTCTTGTTGACCGAAGATCACGAAACCTCGGCGGAGATCACCCAACGATTCACCGAACGCGCCATTGATCTGCGGATGGGCATTGGCGGCATCGACCGCATCGATCCGCACGAGTCGGGCTATGTGCTGCATTACCATGAGGCGGACGGCACCCCGCAAGAACTGTCCGTCGGCGCGGTGATCGCCTCGGTCGGCTGGCCCGGCAATGTCGATCCGCTGCATTTAGAAGCGGCAGGCGTGCATACCGAACGGAGTTATGTGGTGGTCAATGACCAGTTGCGCACCAATGTGCCCCACATTTACGCGGCGGGTGACATCACTGGGCGCAGCATGTTGGTGCAATCGGCGGGCTATCAAGCGCGCATCGCCGTCGAAAACGCTCTGCTGCCCTATACCCAAACGGCGCGCGAACGCTTGGTGCCGCATGGCGGTTTCACCGATCCCGAATACGGCGGCGTCGGCTTGACCGAAGCCCAAGCACGGCTCAGTCATGATATTGTGGTGGCGAAGGTGCCCTATGCCGACCTTGACCGTGCCGTCATTGATGGACGACGGAGCGGCTTTTGCAAGCTAGTGGTGGATCGGCGGCAAGGTACGGTTTTGGGTGCCCATGTCGTCGGCGAACACGCCGTCGAGATCGTCTCGACCGTTTCGGCGGGCATGGCAAGTGGTTTGCGGATCGAAGCGCTTGCCGACCTTGAGCTGGCGTACCCAACGTTTGTGGCGATCATCGGCTTGGCAGCGCGCCAGATCATCCGCGAAATGGGAACGCTCCCCGTCGCGGCGGAATGGCGTGAGTTGCGTCAGACGCGCGGCGCGGAGTGGGAACGCACACAGTAGAAATACATCAAGGTCGCGCCCTCACCCGTCAAGATATGCTTCATGTGCGTGAGGTGGGTGGAACGTTCACGAAACAGATGGCATAAATAGTCTCTTGCCGCACCCCGTCATCACCAGCTTGTTCACTCCGCTGCGAAAACGAACATCCCCCAATCGATCACGGGGGTATAGCCGATGTGCTGATAAATCTTATTCGAGGTCAGGTTGTTGAGATCGGTGAACAAGAAACAATAGCGCCGCGCCCCCTCTGCCATCAACATCTGGGTCGCGGCGGCGGTACAGGCGGAGGCATAGCCCCGTCCGCGATTTTCTGGCGGCGTATACACCGGTCCAATCCGAATCCCGTTGGGGGTCGGTCCAGCATAGCCCACCATGCAGACCGGCACCCCGCCATCTTCCCACACAAACACCCCACGCAACACGCCGTCGAGCGTTTCTTGCACCCACACTACCCGTTTTTCGCGCTCCATCGCCGTGCCAAAAGCTTCTAACTCGAAGGCGATGACCCAATCGAGAATCGATTCCCCATCATCAGGGGTGATCCGGCGCATAGTGCCAGAGACATTGCTCACGGGTTTCACCGTCTCGATCTGATAAATCCGCTCTGGCACATCCATATGGAAAGCCTGCCCCGACAACGCCGCCCACCGCTCGCCAAATAGCCTGCCCACCTCATGGGCTGCCATAAAGCCGCGCATGGTCGGATCAAGGGCATATAGATCGTCGGCGATCAGCGCCATTGCTTCGGCGGACTCCGTCAGTGACAAGATGACCGAGCGCGGGGGTGTGCGTAGCGCCACCGCGACGATCCCGCCGTCTGCATCTTCGACCGTCACCAAAACCGATTCAAGATGCCAACTAGGACGTTGAATCAGCGTTTGTGTCAAGCCAATGATCAGGCAATGGGCGGCTTCGTGCTGCACCAAAAACGCTTGCGCTTTTGCCCAAAACAAGCTGGCATCGGTATAGCGGATCACCTGCAAAGAAGTCATGATACCCTCTTTTATTGTATTTATTTCTCGTCACCGCGCACGCGCGATTTGAAATAGCCATGAATGAAGCGGTAGAGTTCTAAGGTGTTTTCGGGACGCTGACGGTTCATGTCCAAACGCCGCGCCGCGCCGCTATCTTGCAACAAACGGACATCGGCTTTATCGGTGACGATGAGGGCGAGTTCGGGGATGCGCTGCAAATCGATAGCAAGGTCTTTGACCAGCGTCCGCCGCTCATACAAGGCGATCCCTTCCCAAAGGCTTTCTAACTCGCTACGGATCGCCCCTGCGTTCAAGGTGATTTTTTCGTTTTCGGCGAAGGCACGGAGCGCCGCCTTGAGCAATCGGTTGATCTGTTGCGCCTCGCGCATCAACGAGGAAGCAGATCGGTCACTGAGCGGATGCGCATTCATGGAGCGTTCGGTGCGCACACTTAAGCGCCGTCCGCGCCCAAAATACCCTGCCATCACTCGATAAATATCAAAGATGGTCTCGGCAGTGCCTTGTCCGTCCAACAATTTTTGAACTTGTTCGTCCACCTCGCGCCCATGCAGTTTGCGGTGCCGCTCGCTCAGCGTCACCAATTCGCGCCCGACATCCAAGACGGCATTGGCAATCGCGCGGCGTTCGGTATCACTCAACCCGCCGTTCAAGCTGTCGAGATCGCCGATCAAAGACGGCACCCCCGGCAAAACAGTGCGGTCGATATATGTGAGTCCGGTGTCATACAAGAATTTGGACGCCGTGCGCAACGAGTAGGCATAATCCGCCAGTTCTTCGCCGCCCATCAAGCGCCGTAAGGCATGGGTGGCATCCAGCGCTTCGCCCACGCCTTCGCCTAGTTCCGCGCGGAAACGGGCAATCGCTTTGGGCGTAAAGGCACTGCTGGACAAACGCACAAAGCGCCGCAGCATTTCCAGCGCCGTCTTTTGCGTCTCTTTGTCCCAATTCATCGCGCGGTACAGCGTGATCAACGACTCGATGGCAGCTTCACCCCGACGGACGGCGGCAGTCGGGAGAATAGCGGTGATGCGGATGATATTGGGCTGATCCCGACGGCGAATGTGATACGTCAGCAGTTCCGCGATCAATTCAAACTGGATCGCTTCAAGGATCAACCGATTGCTAAAGACCAAGCGCGTCAGTTCCAACGCCACTTCGTCTAAGCCGGGCGACCAATCGTGTTGTTCCAGCGAACCGAAGTACGCCATCGCCAGCGGCAGCGGCTTCACGCCATTGGCATTCAATGCCTGCAACGCCGACGAAACATGTTCAATCGGCGTCTTGGTGTCGTGGAACAAGGCGCGCAACATGGCGGCATATTGCAACTGTTTGTCGGAGGTATAAAGGACGCGCCCCTGCCGCAAAATTTCGCTTGCCAAATCATCAAAACGCTGGCGCACGAATAAGATTTTGAGGATATGGTGCGATGCCCCCGCGCCCAAGTGCAAGATCGTTTGATCGTCGCACAAAGAGCGCACGATCCACAACAATACCGCATCTTGCCCGCCGACATCGCTCATGGCGGCGCGCACCAGCAATGCCAACGAGGGCGCATCCACCAGATCGCGCCGTTCGGTCAACAGCGCCGCCTCCATCAAGCGGACGATCATCAGCGGACGCCATTCCTCGCCAAACTCAGTCGCGATCTGCCCCAATAAACCGAGGGGCGGTGTCGATTTATCCTCGCCCGTCAGATATGCCGCCAAACGATTGAGACTCTCCGGCAGATTTTCGAGCAGCGGCTTTAGCGTCACAAAACGTTTCCAACGGTCGCCGGGCAGGGAACTGGCACCGAGCGCGAAAACATTGGCGGCAAGCGATCCGCTCTGATTGACCAGTGGCAGGGCGATCTCGATCATACGCGGGATGATATTGATGATCTCGATGTTCCATTGATTCTTGCGGATATGGCGCAAGAAGGCGTTGAGCGTTTCGACCTGTCCATTTTTCGCGAGTTCTTCGGCATAGGCGATGGCGGCACGCTGAGTCATTTCCACCCAATACATGCCGTTGAAGCCAAACGGGTTCGACAACCAACGCGCCAGCACCCGATACACGCGGTCGGCTTTGCCCGATGCGAGGGCGTCATTCATCTGTTGCAAGATGATGCGTTCGAGCATGGGTTTGCCGCGCACGACCACCGACAACAAGTCGGTTTGTTCGATCTCTTCGAGGACGAGTGCGAATGCCAGCAAGTGCCGAACATAATTGCCGCTGGTCTCATCGTCCAACGTCGGGTCTTCTGCCAAGATACGAGCAACCTCGGCGGCTTCAATGGGTTGATTGTTGGCGATGGAGGAATCGACCGCCATGCGCCGTGCCGCGTAGGTGAGGGCATCCGCCAACGATTCGCCCCGCCGCAAGCGCCAGCCGGCGATGGGGGTCAGGCTGGTGGTTTGCTTGATCACCAACGAGGTATCGAGACGGAGTTGACTCTTGATATAGCGACTATACTCGTCGGGGATGCGGTTGCCCTCAATTTTTGCCTGATTCCAATCATAGATCAGGGCATTAGGCGGCGGCGTCTCATCCGTAAAAAAGCGAATTTGCGCATCCACGCGCGTGGACGGCAGGGTATGCGTGGCAAAGGTGACGCCAAAACGAGCAGGCGGGGGCAGCAATGCCAACAAGCCCTCAATGAAGTCAAGGCGCTGTACCAATTCGCTCGGCGCGTTGCGCACGACGATTTGCACGCCTTGAATCAGTGCCGCCAACAACGCTTCCACATTGTCCATCTTGTCGCGGGTGGCGGTCAACAGCGCGATTAACGCCCGCTCTTGGGCGACATCATCCGGCGCTTGGGGCACCAAATTGATGGTCGGGATGGTTTTACCCACTTGCTCAAAGATGGGCATTTGCTCCTCGACCAGTTGCGCTAACGAGGTGAGGTTGCCCCCTAAAGCGCGTAAGGCGTCGGGAGATATCAAAATCACATGGCGCATCGATTGCCCGCGTGTGCCGATCTGGGCTTGTGCCAACAGAAACGGCAGCGCCCGCCCCCGCACCAATGCCCATGATCCGGTGGAAACGCCCGGCAAGGGGGGGATGCGTGATGCGGTCAGTGCTTCTTCGACTTGTTCGGGAATGACGCCAGGGGATGATGCCAACAGGCGCAGATCGCCCTGTGGTCTGCCCTGATAGAAGAGCTGACCATAATAAAAATGCTCTAAGGCGAAGCCGGATGAAGAAGTCACCAGTTCTTTGTCCTTCAACAGGGCGGTAGGTTCACTTAAATTCAGTGTATTCACACCGGACGGATTAAAGAGAGTATCAGGAGAAGCCAAGTTCATTTTTAAAGAGTACCCAGAAACAGGGACAATTTCAATGAAACTCCCTATAATGATAGCCCATTTATTGCACTTTTCCGACTTAAAGGATTCATCCATCGCAAGTTTTGCCAAAGCACGTTATCTTCTTAAAAGCGTTTCATCAAAAATGCTGGCATTGTAGACGTTTCACCGTTATAGTTATGGGTAGGCATTTGCGACGCTGAAAACAACTTGTCACGTCGAAATATCGGGGACATAAAGAGGCGATTCTAATGAGCAAAGGGCGCATCCTAGTCGTCGAAGACGACTTTGACATCTCGAACATGCTGAAGATTTATTTCAGCGGTCAGGGGTATGAGGTGCAGGTCGCCTCACGCGGGGGCGACGCGCTGACCACTACGCGCAAGCACCTCCCCAACTTGATCGTCTTGGACATCATGCTGCCAGACATGAATGGCTATGATGTTTGTAGAGAATTGCGGACGACTACCCGTACCAGCCACATCCCGATCATTTTTCTGACGCAGCGTGATGAGCGTAGCGATAGAATTCAGGGCTTGGAACTAGGTGCGGACGATTACATCACCAAGCCGTTCGATATTGAAGAACTTAAGTTGCGCGTCCAAAACGCCATCACCGCTGCGAATCGGCAAACGCAAATCGATTCCAAGTCGAATTTGCCGACCGGTCGCTTGATCGAAGATCACCTGCGCAATTTGATGCACGACAGCAAGCAGTGGACGTATTACGACATCAAAATCAATAACTTTGATGCCTTCACCGATGTCTATGGCTTTGTGGCGGGCGACGAGGTTATTCGCTTCGTGGCGGTCTTGTTAGGTGAAGTCATTGATTTGCATGGAACGCCTGATGATTATGCCGGGCACCCCGGGCGGGATAATTTCATTATCATCACGCATACCAACAGTTCCGATGAACTGCGCACCTTTATGATCGACTCGTTTAACGAAAAAGTAAAACAACACTATTCGTTTATCGACCGTGAGCGTGGCTATATTTTGGTGCCAGACAGCATCTATGGTGAGCGTCAAGTAGATTTAATGACCTTGGCGGTGGGCACTGTTTCCACCCGAACCCATCAATTTTCAGATATTCGCGAGATCACCGAATTGGCGGCAGAAGACCGTCGTCGTGGTTTGAGTGGACAGGATAGTGGCAGCGCCAATAACTTGCTTACGAGCTGGTGAGGCTGAGCGAAGGCTGGACAGCGGTTCTGAGGGCGATCATTTTTAAGTAGTTGGCAAAAGCGGACTAGCCTCTCTACAAGGGCATAATCTGCCTTGTCACTGCTCAACGATGCGCGCAAATCCGACGCCGCTCAACACTTTCGTTTTAGAAGGGTTGCAGAGCGATGGAACTTGCACTGATCCTTTTCTCAGGTGCGGTGGTCATTTTGGTTTGGTTGTTCTTGTGGGCGTTCCAGCGCGAACGCTTAGAGGAAGCGCCTGCCGCAGATATTTCTTATTCAGGAATGCCAATCATGGGGCGGGGCGAGAGTGTTTTGATCGCGGATAGTCGCGGTCGACTCCTCCACGCCAATCAAGCGCTTCGTCAGCGTCTCAATAGTGATGTCTTGACTATCGAAACCATCGCGCGGGCAATTGTGCCGTCTGATGTTTTTTTTGATTTGCTTGCCAAAGAAACCCAAGCCACGCTCCAAATCAACAAACGCTGGGTCACTGCCGAGTCGCGCTACATCCAAGAACGTACCGAGACCCGTATCATTATCACCTTCCGCGATTCCACTGCCAATGATTCATCAGGCTACGACCCCCAAGTAGCCATCGCCATCAACAACGAGATCGGCGAAACGATTAATGCGGCTCAGGGTGTCGAACCGGTGTTACAAGCGTTGTTGATGGTCGTTCGCAAATACATCACCGCCGACGCGGGCGAGATCACCCTATGGGACGAAAACGCCGGCATGTTGACGCCACGCGGATGGGTGGGCGATGTCGGGTATGTGTTGGCACTGGCGGAAAGCGGCGGTTTTTACCGCATGGGCGAAGGGATCAGCGGGTGGATCGCCCGTTATCGTCAGCCCGTCTTGGTCAGCAATGCCAACAAAGATAGTGCTGTACGTCCCAAACTGACCAACAGCGTCTACCACAGCTTCATCGCGATCCCCTTGATGATGGGGGATCGTTTTGTCGGCACCTTTGAACTAGCGGCGATGCAAGTCGATGAGTTCAACACCGCGAAGTTGGCGCTCTTGCAAAATATCGCGCGTCCGATTACGACCGCTATTTATAATGCCGAACTTTACGCCGAACAAACGCGCCGTGTCAGCGAAATCACCGAACTGCAATCGGTGATCGATCAGGAGTCATTGCAAAGTGACCCCGAACGGGTGTTTGCCGCGTTGAACGAACGAGTGGCGCGGCTGATCGACGCGCAAATCAGCGGCGTCCTCATTTATGAGGAGCAACGCACGCGCTTGATCCCCGCGCCGCCGTTTCATGGCTTGCCCGCGTGGATCACCCAAAACTTCACGATCTCCGTCCTGCCGGATAGCCCTGCCCGCGAGGTGTGGCAAAATAACCCCTATTGGATTTCCTCCGACATCGGGGATGAACCGCTGTCCGACGCTTTGGGGTTATCGCTCTTGCATAATGCCGCCGGGGTGCGTAGTGCCCTGTTGATGCCGTTGGATGTCGGCGCTAAAAAAGTCGGCATGTTGGCGGTCTTCAACAAAAATTCCGAACTCGGTTTTAGCGACCGTGATGCCCGCGCTTTGAAACCATTGGCGGCACAAGTCGCCATCGCCGTCGAAACGATCCGCCTTGCCGACCAAGAACGTTCGCGCGAGACGGAACTAGCAGGGCTGCAAGAAATCTCGCAGGTCTTCCGGGCGATTGGGCACACCGAACAATTCTACGCCAACATCAATGAACGCTTGGCGCGGATGATGAGTGTCGAGATGTGCGGCATTTTGCTGTATGAGCCAGAGACTCTGCGTTTGGTCGCACAGCCGCCTTTCTTCGGCATGGAGGCTGAGAATTATGCCATCCCCATGCCTCAAGAAAGCCCGATGGCGATGGTCTACGAAAGCGAAGAGTATTGGTACAGCAATAACACCGATACGGATCGCCTGATCTACAGCGCGGGGCTGGCGGACACATTGCGCGCCAACGGCGTTCAAAAAATCTTGTTGGCGTCCCTGCCCGCTGCGGGTCAGCGTATTGGTTTGGTGCAAATCGCCAACCCCACCAATGGGCGCGATTTCAGCGATGCCGATGCCCGCCTGATGCTCATCTATGCCTCGCAAGTCGGCGCGATGATCGACAATGCCCGTCTCTTCCGTGCGGTGCAGGCACAGGTGGATGTCTCCGAAAGTATCCGACTGATTGCCGAATACGCCGGCGCAATCAACACCCCCAACGATAGCTTTGTGCCGCTCCTCACCGAAGTGTGTCGCTTGACGAGCAGCCCACAATCTTTCATTAATGTGATTGATGCGGAAACGGGCAACCTCAAAACGTATCCGAATTATGTCTACAAAATCAACTTGCCAGAAACGCTCGTCTTCGAATCGTATAGTCGCGGTTTTGAGTACAGCGTTGCCATCTCGCGGCGGTCATTCATCAGCCACAATATTTTGGACGATACCCGTATCTTGCCCGATTACAAACGCTTTGGCGTGCGTCTCGAGTTTAACAGCGTGGCGATGGTGCCGTTGGTGGTCGGCGATCACTCCTTGGGCGAGATGGGCGTGATCAACCGTGACAGCCCTGTCTATACCGAAGATGACATCCGCACCCTGCAAGCGGTCGCAGTGCATATCGCCGCCGCCCTTGACCGCGTGCGGCTCTCGCAAGCGACAGGTCAAAACCTGCGCCGTCGCTTGACAGAACTAGACGCGATCTCGCGCATCAGCAACGAACTGGCGCTCACCCTTGATCTCGACCAATCGTTGGAGATCATCCGTCAAGAAGCGATCCGTGCGACCGAGACCTCCGGCAGCACCGTCGCCTTGCTGCTGCCCCCCGAAGATTGGCGGAAGCCGGATCAGCCCAGTATCGAACGACGCTTGGGCGCGCGCATGACGGGGGTGGCACCCATTGAAGTAGAAGCCATGCAGCGGGCACCGAACGCGGTCATCATTGGCGATTACGAAACCAGCGGTGATTTTAGACCCCTTCCGGCTGATTCTCGTTCCGCGATTGCGGCAGCCTTCACCTATGAAGAGCGCGTCGTCGGCGTCCTGCATCTTTTTGATGAACGCCCGAACCACTTCGACTTGCAAGCTTCCGCCTTCCTCGAAACCTTAGCGGCAAAAGCATCGGTTGGGTATGGCAACAACCGCCGTTATCTCGAAAATCAAGAACGTAGTAACCGTTTGGCACGCCGAGTCGAACAGCTTAGCCAAATCTTTGAACTCGGTCAGATTTTGCAAGCGACGGTAGACCCCGTGACCATGCTCGAAGCCATCGCCTTCAGCGTTGGGCAGAGTATCGGTTTCGATATCGTCATTATGTTGATGGTGGACCCCAATACCCGCGTGATGCGGCGCGTGACCCAAGCGGGGCTGCCGTTGAGCGATTTTGAGCGTACCCGCGACTTGACCATCGGACTCGACACCCTGAGCGCAGTCTTTGACAAAACCACCTATCGTATCAGTGAGTCGTACTTCCTGCCTTTTAGCAAGCTGACCGACTGGTATGTCGAGGGGATAGATACGTTTAGCGCGGGTGTCGCCGTCACCCGTACCATGCACCCGCGCGGCAAGACGGATTGGCACGATGGCGATATGTTGCTAGTACCGCTGAGGGGCGCGGGGGGCGAATTGTTGGGCATGATGAGCCTTGACCGTCCCTTCGACAGCAAACGCCCAGAACGTAGCACCGTCGAAATCCTAGAGATCTTCGCGCATCAAGCCGCCAATACGCTCGAAAACAGCCGCCTCTTCTTGTCGTCAGTCGCCAGTGCCGAGCAAGAAGCGCGGCTGAATCAAGTATTGGGGGCGATTTCTAGCACCTTCAATATTCAGGAGATCGTGCAAGGCGTGGCATCCGGCACAATGGGCATGGTCTCGTTTGTGCGGATGACGGTCGCGCTGTTGGCAGTCAACGGCAAATATTTTGATGTGATTCGCGTGGAAACCCAAGCCCCGGGGGCACCGCTGGAATCTGAAGCCGGGTTAATGGTGACGTGGGAAACGCGCGTCCCGTTGCAAAGGACGGCGATGCGCCAAACCTTTGAATCGGGCGAAAAGCATCTCTACCGTCATGATGATCCCGATAGTGATCAGTTTGCCGATTTGCGGGCATGGCGTGATCAAGGCGAACGCATTTCGCTGATTGTCCCCTTGATCGCCGGCGGTTTGGTATTGGGTGCCATGCACATCGGTAGCGAATCAAATGACACGACCGAGTTTGAAAACCAAACCAGCTTAATCAGTCGTATCGCCAGTTTGACGGGGATCGCCATCCAAAATGCGCGCTTATTCTCGGACACACGCGCTCGTACCGAACGCCTCAGCCTGCTCAATCGGGTGTCGGTGGCGTTGGCGCAATCGCTCGATACTGAAAACGTCATGGAAATCGCCCTGCGCGAAATTTGTATGCTGCTCGATATGCCCCATGCCCATGCCTATCTGGTGGAGCGCGACGCGCATATCTTCCGGCAGTTGGTGGATTTCCCGCGTGGGGATATGCCCCCCGAAGATTATTTCCGCTTTGAAGAACGCCCCTTGTTTGAAGCGTTGATCAACCGGAATGTCGCCACGCTGATCGAAGACATCAACACGCGCCCCGAAACGCGGGATCACCTTCAGCACCTTCATGCCCCCAACTTGGTTTCCTATGCCTTGCTGCCCATGTCGGTCGCCAACCAAGTCACCGGCGCGTTTGAATTCTACACCACTGATTCCCCCCGTAATTTTGATGTTGAGAAACTCGAACTGGCGCAGATCATCGCCAGTCAAGCGGCTATCGGGGTGTTGAATGCCAATTTGCTGGAACAAACGTTGGTGCGCACGCGCGAACTGGAAACGCTGTTGGAAGCGACCCAAGCGACCGCCTACACGCTCGATTTGAGCGAGGTTTTCCAAAGCGTGACCCGCTTAGCGTTGCAAGCGCTCGATCTGGAAGATGCGGCGATCATGCTGCATGACAATATCGAAGATGCCTTGCGCGTGGAGATGGAATTTGATCGTGACAACGGTCCAGAGGCGCAGAAAACCGGGCGGACGTATTCCCTACGCCAGTTTGCCGCCAAGTCTTTTGCCTTGCGCGAAGGGCAAATGGTGATTGTTCGCCAGCGTGACCCGGACGCCGACCCCCTCGAAATTGAAGAGATCAAAGCGCGCGGCGTATTGGAGCGGATGCTCGTCCCGCTCATCGTGCGCGATCAGGTGATCGGGTTGCTTCAGATGGATATGCGTTCCCCCCTGCGCACCTTCACCCATCGCGAAATTCGGATGGCGCAATCGATGGGCGCACAAGCCGCGTCCGCCATCGAAAATGCGCGTTTGTCCACCGAAACGGCGGCACAGGTCGAACAATCCCTGATCATCAACGAGATCGGCTTTGGCATTTCTTCGACGATGGATGTCGTCGATATGATCCATATTGTGCGCGAACAAGTGACTTCGCTAACCGAAGCGGAAGAAGTCTCGTTGGCGCTCCTCGACCCCTTCACCAACATGATTAGTTTCCCGATGGTCGTCCGTAACGGTGTTGATATCATCATGCCGCCCCAACCGATAGGTACGGATGAAGTCTCGTTCGTGATCCACAATCGCCGCCCGTTATCGTTGGGCGGTGTGAACCCGACAGCCGAGGAAGTGCGCCAAAACTTGGGGATCGTCAGCAGTGCCGAGGATACCCTGCGTTATTTGGGCGTGCCTTTGATCGCCGGCGATGAAGTGTTGGGTGTCCTCGCGATTCGCGATACCAAACAACGTCGTCCCTTCGGCTTGAACGACCAGCGCATCCTCAACTCCATTGCCACCCAGTTGGCGGCAACGCTGCAAAATGTCCGCTTGTTCGAGCGGGTGCGGAACTTTGCGGCGGAACTGAATACCCGCGTCAATGAACGCACGCAAGAATTGCAAGAAGAACGCGACCGCTTGGACGCCTTGTATCAGATCACGTCAGAATTAGCGCGCACGCTGGATGTGGATCGCATCTATTTGCGGTCGTTAGAAATGATCGCACAAGCAGTCGGGGCAGATGACGCTTTCATCGTGTTGATTGACCCGATTGACGAACGGCTACACACGCGCATTTCGCTCGCCCAAGGTGGCACCATGCTGTTGCCTAGCACCAATGGCACCCGCCCCCTGCGCGAAACAGAATCACAGCGCGATGTGGCGGAACGGATCGCGGACTGGTTGGTCAATCATGATCGGTCGGCGGTCATTGAAGATTTGCATAATGCCCCCTTCTGGGATAACGACGCGCCCGACGCCAGTAGTTGGCGGAGCGCGATGGGTGTGGCGTTGGAGGCGAACGAAGAAATTCAGGGCGTGATCGTCCTCATGGGCATCCATGTCGGTCAGTTCAATATCCCTCAATTACGGTTGTTGTTAGCGGCTGCCAATCAGATCGCCGCGGCGGTCAACAACGCCGAGCTGTACACCTTGATCCGCGATCAAAACGACCGGATGACGTCGGTGCTGCGTGCCGAACAAGAAGAAGCGGAAAAGAACTCCGCCATCCTTGAAGGTATCGCCGACGGGGTGCTGTTGGCAGATGCCGACGGCGTGGTCATTTTGTTCAACCGCGCTGCCGAGATTATCCTCGACATCCCGCGTGATTATGCTTTGGGGCAAACGCTCATCCGCTTGGGCGAGCAATACGTCAGCGCGGCACGCTGGGTGAACCGTTTGCGCCAGTGGGTCAATGATCCGCTGCTGGCGGAACTAGAACTCACCATTGATCGCCTTGAAATCGGGCGACGTGTCTTGGGTGTGCGCGCTGCTCCGGTCTATATCGGGGATAAGCTCTTGGGGACAGTGGCGGTGTTCCGCGATGTCACCCGTGATGTCGAAGTGGAACGCATGAAGAGCGAGTTCATCTCCAACGTATCGCACGAACTGCGCACGCCGATGACCAGCATTATGGGTTATGCCGAACTGTTGATGGGGGGGGCAGCGGGCGAACCAACCGATACGCAGAAACGCTTCTTGACGACGATCAAGACCAATGCCGACCGCTTGGGCAGCCTCGTCAACGATTTGCTCAATATTTCGCATATCGACAGCGGGCGCGACCGTTTGCAATTGAACTCGGTGGATGTCGTTGATCTCGTCGCCGAGGTGACTGGCTTGGTCAGTACGCGGGCACAGCATGTCGAAAAACATATCGACTTGATCACCCAAATTACTCCCGGCTTGCCGCTCATCCGTGCTGACCAACGCAAGGTCGCGCAGATCCTGTCGAACATCCTTGAAAACGCCTATAATTACACCTATCCCGGTGGCAAAATCGAGGTCAGCGCCTACTCGCGGATGTGGGATGCGCGTTCCCAAGTGGTGATCAGTGTGAAGGACAACGGTATCGGCATCCCCGAAGAATTTCGCGGGCGGGTCTATAACCGGTTTGAACGTTATGAAGAAAATGCGTTGGGCATGGATGTTGCCGGCACGGGTTTAGGCTTGTCCATCGTTAAGGCATTGGTGGAAATGCACGAGGGGGATGTGTGGTTTGAAACCGCCGTCAATCAAGGGACGACGTTCTACTTCTCGCTGCCGGTGGATGGTCCTACATTGATACAAGATGAAAGTATCCAATCTAACGCCACTTAGGCGTATGTTGACAAACCACACCTTTGGAAGGGTACAGGGATTAGTGATGGCGAATATTTTAGTTGCTGATGATGAACGTGACATTCGCGAATTGATTAACTTTACCCTCACTTTTGCAGGGCATCAGGTGACGACCGCCAGCAATGGCGAAGAAGCGGTTGCCCATGCCCAGCGCATCAACCCGGATCTGATCATGATGGATGTGCGTATGCCTAAAATGACAGGGTACGAAGCCTGTCGGGTGTTGAAATCCATCGATATGTTTAAGAATACACCGGTCGTCTTTTTATCCGCCAAAGGGCAGGATGAAGAAGTGCAGACGGGGATCGATGTGGGGGCATTTGCCTATATCTTGAAGCCGTTTTCGCCAGATGACCTGACACGGCGCATTAATGATATCTTGAAGGACATTGGCGCACCCCGCTGATGGGTATTTGCGCTGACAGACGAGGGGATTTGACAATGAGCGCCATCACCACGAATCAGGGTGATATCATCCATTACGAAAAGTTTGGACGCGGACGTCCGGTCGTATTGGTTCATACGTGGCTGGGGTCATGGCGTTATTGGATTCAGGTGGTCAACATCCTGAGCGCCAAATACACTTGTTATGCCATCGATCTGTACGGGTTTGGTGACAGCGCCAAAAATGAGCGTCATTACACTTTTGAACACCAAATTGCCTTACTCGAAGACTTCATGACGACGCTCGGCATCACCAAAGCGGCGATGATCGGACACGGCTTAGGCGCGATGGTTGTGACCGAATATGCCCGCCGCCACCCTGAAATCGTCCCGCGTATGATGTTGGTCAGCGCGCCCTTGTTCGACCCGGGCGACCTCACGACGCGCGTGCCTGTGGGACGGTCGTTGCTCAGCAATCGTCCAGCACCCGCAGAACAATTTGAGAATGTGCCCAACGCCGCCACTTTGCCCAGCGCCAGTTCTGCCATGCGCGCAGCGTTAATGGCAGCCGCCAAAGCGCGCGGCGGTCTTGCGCCGGAACTCGAACAAATGGCAGCAAACGCCGCCGCCGTCAGCATGGCACCACCGCCCGTGTTCAATCCCCTACGCGGTATTTTTTATGGACAGACTGGGGAAACCTTGCTGGCGCAGTGCTTCCGCCGCATCGACGAACGCCTAAAAGACTTGACGGTCGATGTGCCGCGTATCGATACGCGCGTGATCGCGCGCATGGTAGATACCTTCGACGCCGGACGCTTGCTCGACACCTTACGCTTACTGACGGTGCCGATCCTGTTGGTGCATGGTGCCGACGATCCTTTAATCTCGCAACCCAATGAAGATGTGCTGCATTACATCACGGTCGATAAAGAACAAACCCTCGTGCCTTTACTCCTGCCCGGCGTGCGCCACTTCCCCATGTTGGAAGATGACCGTTTCGCACCGATGGTCAATGATTTCTTGGACGCCCCCGATATTGGGAAGATCGCGCCGAAGGAACGTTGGCGTCGGCGCACCCGCTAAGCGATGGTCAATCCGCCACTTTCTCAACAATCCCCTCGCAAAGTGTTGATCTTCGCCAATGGCGAGATGAACGACGGCGCTATGGTGCGTCGGGCGTTGGCGCTGGCTGCCCCTAATCCGTTCGTGATCGCGGCGGATGGCGGGGCGCGCTTGGTGTCCTATTTTGGCTTGACACCCAATGCCATCATCGGGGATATGGACTCGATCACCGCTGAAGCGTTAGAACGTGGGCAGATGCAGGGTGCCTCGATCTTGCGGTATCCGCCCGCCAAAAATGAAACCGATCTCGAACTGGCGCTGTTGTACGCGGTGGAACAAGGAGCGGGCTGGATTCGCGTGATCGGCGCGGCGGGCGACCGGCTCGATCAAACCTTGAGCAATGTCTATCTCTTGGGGTTGCCCGCTCTAAGCGGTTGTAATGTCCGCTTGGTCGCGGGGAAGCAAGAGGCATGGCTGATGATGGCGGGCATGACCACGATTGAAGGCGCGGCGGGCGATACGGTTTCGCTCATCCCGCTGAGTGGTGCCGTACAGGGTATCCGTACCGAGGGGTTACATTATCCGTTGAAGCACGAAACCCTCAGCTTTGGACCAGCGCGTGGTGTCAGCAATGTCTTGGACGGCACGCACGCGGCAATTTACAGCGAAGACGGGATTTTGTTGATTGTTCATACCATCGGTAGGGCATAGAGTCGAGTAACTACACACCCCTCACCCTAAATCCCTCTCCCACAAGGGGCGAGGGACTTTCTACTGCGTTTCTCCCCTTCTCCTCTTGTGGGAGAAGGGGTCGGGGGATGAGGGGTAGCTGTGTAGTTACAGAGTCGGACTATAAAAAAGGGATTTTATGAGTGAAAACAAGACCATCACGGTGATCAAACGGGATCATCAAGGCGCGGAGATTTTGCGTTATCAGGGGGAAGTCATCGGGCGCGGGGCGACATGGATCTGCATATTTGCCATCTACACGCGCCCCAGTTCCAACGCGGGCTATATGCACTATGAGCAAGGTGACCGCTTCACCGAATGGTTTTATAGTGACCGTTGGTACAATGTGTTTCGCATCGATAGTTTTCGTGATGGGGCGCTCAAAGGCTGGTATTGTAACATCACCCGCCCTACCGAGATTGACGATCAGATCATCGCTTCGGATGATCTGGAACTCGATGTCTTTGTTTCGCCCACACGCGCGATCCTCCTGTTAGATGAAGCCGACTATGCGGCACTGACGCTCGATCCCGAAGAACAGGCGGCGGTGTGGGAAGCTGTCACCGACATTCGCGCACTGGTCGCTAGTGGCAGCCCCCCGTTTGATGCCCTCTAGCCGGTAAGCAATCTGCCGTAATTCTCGCGAATGCTGTTCATATGGTGAAGCTGGTGCCCGATGATTTGGTAAGGCACGGCGCGCACGCTCAAGGGATTGCCGTTGGCAGTACCGGCGCGGGTGATCGCTTCGGGCGTGAATGAACTCAATAAATGGAAAGACGCCATGCGCACCGCGTGAAATTCCACCAATAAATCTTCCGTCGGGCGGGCATTGGCACCCGCCTGTTGGACATAGGTGTTTTCATCAAAACCCGCGAGATCCGTCGTATCCGCACGGGCAAACCGCAACGCCCGATACCCAAACACACGCTCGGCATCGGTAATGTGCCCCAAAATATCATGGATCGTCCACTCCCCTGCCGCATGGGGGGTGATTCGTTGTTCTGCCGTAAATGACCGAACGAGGGTATCCAACACTTGGGCTGCGACTGCAAATTGCTCCAATACGGGATTATCCAACGGCACCAAATCGATATAGGCACGCATATAGGGTGCATATTCGCCAACATTGGGGGGTGGGATTAGAATCACGAGAAAAACTCCTTTTGATGGATTACCAAAGGACACAAGGATTATCCCTGTATTTTAGCTCATAATTTCGTCCAACAACGACTCCGCCAGCAGATCGGGATCACAGTCTGCATCAGCGCACAATACAATAATCGTGATGCCTTCCTCCGGTAAAATCATGCCTGTGGTGATAAAACCAGTGACACCCCCCGAATGCCCAATAGCAGTGCCATAATCCGTCTCCCACTGTCCAATGGCTAACCCATACCCCGCTTCGCCATCTTCGGCAATCGTCAGCATTGCTTCAAGGGAGTCTGCCGATAGGAGCGTTTGCTCTTCAAAGAGGGCGCGATAAAAAGTTGCCACATCAAACACATTGGAGATCAACGCACCATCCCCCAAACCCGCGCCATCATTGATCCAACTCACCTCATCAACCGTACCGTCGCCATCCCAATCCTCGAAAGCCTTCACCAACGTCGCTTGCCCTGCCGATGGTGGGTCCTCAAAGTTTTGCGTATAAGTGTTTTCTAATGAGAGCGGATCAAGAACAAAGTAGCGCACAAGGGCATCCAAAGGTTGCCCAGTCGCCGTCTCCAAGATCACCTGTAGCAACAGATAATTGGTATTGGAGTACGAAAACTGATCGCCAGGGGCGAACAACGGAGGCAGATCATAGGCATAGGCGAGCGCCTCTTCTACCGTCCATGAGCGCGTTGGATCAGCCACAATGGCTTCCCAGAAAGCGCCATAGCCCAAATAATCGTCAATACCACTTTGCATCGCTAACAATTGACGTAAGGTCACGCTGTCGGCATTGGCGATCCGGGCGACGATCTCGTCAGGGAGCCAATCAGCAGCGAGGTCGTCCAGCGCAATTACCCCCTCCTTGACCAATCGCAGTGCGGTGACGGCAACAAAAGTTTTGGACATGCTGCCGATACGGAAATGGTCATTAGGGGTGGCAACGCGGGTATCATCGGCACGACCGGCGGCGAGACCAATCTGTCCATCTGGAGTGACAATGGCTACTGCGACAGCAGCATCAGGCGTCAGCGTCGCCGCAAAGTCTTCGATCACCATTGTCAAAGCGTCGGTATCGAAGTCATTTTCTTGGGCGGTCGTAGTGGGGACGACAAGCATCATCAACCATAGAACAAGCCACAATTTTTTCATGGGGCACCTTCTAGTAAAAAGACGGTCACTGGGATAGATATATCAAAATATAGCGCGTGAGCGCAACATTGTCGAACTCAACGCGGCGATCTCTAACCTCAGCACACAAGATCAAGCTGTGCTAAAATGCAAGGTATGGTTCGCATCCCTTGAGTCGGTACAACAATCCACCTAATGACCATAAATTCACGCGAAAATCGCCGCACCCGCCGTCCAGAACGCACCCCTGCCTTGTGGCAACCGGGGGCAGAAAACCCAGAGCGTGCCCCAGTCCAACAAGCGGTGCGCAGCGGTTTTCATCTGCGCCCCCGTTGGATCAGCGGCTTTGTCACGGTGAGTCTGATCCTTGTGTTATTGCTGATGTTCACTGCCGACAGTTTTTATGTCCACAGCATCGCCGTCGGTGGGCTGCGCTATATGACCGCTGATGAAATTTATGGCTTGACCAATGTGGTCGGGTTGCACGCTTTTTGGATCGATCCGACCCAAATCCGTGCTGACATTTTGCGCAACCCGACCATCGCTGATGCCCAAGTGATCATCGGGTGGTCCCCCAATTTACTGACGATCCTGATCTCCGAACGTGAACCCGCACTCGTGTGGGAGCAAAATGGTCAAGCCGTTTGGATTGATGTCAACGGGCGGGTGATGCGCCAGCGCGAAGACCGCCCAGAACTTTTGCGGGTGCAAGCCGAATTATCACCCGATGCCGCTTTGGGAGAAAGTATCGACCGCGCTATCGTCGCTGGAGCGCTGCAACTACAAACCCTACTCCCCGAAGTCAGCACGCTCCGGTATCACCCTGACAAAGGGCTAGGTACCAATGATAGAATAAACGGTTGGGTCGTTTGGTTGGGCATAGGCACTGGTATGCCCGAACGACTGCGCATCTATGACGCCATCAGCGCTGATCTTGGGGCGCGCGGTGTCAGCGCCGCTGAAGTGAATCTCGCCAATCCAGATGCGCCGCATGTGGCGACGCTGATCCGTTAAGCTTCCTCATACAGGCTAAACGTAAGCATCCCCACCCCTAAAGGCGGGGGCTTTTAGCCCCAATGCTTACCAGACTCAGCCCGCAAGGGCTACGTTAGCGGTAAATACATAGGCACTTCGGAATACCTCACCAGTTCCGAACTCTGCGGTGAACGATTAAAGAGAATGCTTGGGAGCAAACAGTGTCGTTCGCATGAAACTACCGCATAACTTTGTCGAGGTGAACTTTACACCCGTAAGGGAAGAAAAGTTGAGGTAACTCAAATGCAACGTGTATTGGTGATCGACAAAAACAAGCAACCGCTCATGCCCTGTCATCCGGCACGGGCGAGAGAACTGCTTAATAAGGGGAAAGCGGCGGTCTACCGCACTTTTCCTTTCACCATCATCTTGAAAGAACGCGAGGGCGGCGATACCCAGCCCATCGCGTTCAAGATCGATCCTGGCAGCAAGGCGACTGGCATGGCTTTAGTCGCAGACTTCAAGCGTGGCAAGCGGGTGATTTGGGCAGGTGAACTGACTCATCGCGGGCAGCAGATACGCGACGCGCTCCTGTCAAGGCGGCAACTGCGACGTTCTCGCCGCGCACGACACACGCGCTATCGACAGGCGCGCTTTGATAATCGCCGTCGTCCAGAGGAGTGGCTGCCGCCGTCATTACAAAGCCGCGTGGAGAACATTTGGACATGGGAGCATCGTTTAAGCAAGGCGTGCCCAATCACTCATATCGCTCAGGAATTGGTGAAGTTTGATACGCAGTTGATGGCAAATGCGGAAATCAGGGGCGTGGAATATCAGCAGGGCGAGTTGGCGGGCTACAAAGTGCGTGAGTACCTACTGGAAAAGTGGCAACGCCAATGTGCCTACTGTAATGCGAAGGACTTACCGCTGCAAGTTGAGCATATCAACCCCAAATTGCGCGGCGGCAGCAACCGTGTCAGCAACTTAACCCTCGCTTGTCACGACTGCAACCAGGAGAAGAGAACACGGACGGCGACGGAATTTGGTTTCCCCGAAATTCAAAAGCAAGCCAAGCTCCCGCTCAAGGACGCGGAGGCGGTCAATGCGACCCGTTGGGCGCTCTACCATCGTTTGGAAACAATCGGACTGCCATTGGAGGTCGGCACGGGTGGACGCACCAAGTTCAATCGCACAATGCAGGGTTACGCAAAAACTCATTGGCTGGACGCGGCGTGTGTGGGCGAGAGTGGCGAAAAAGTCCATATCACGTCTAGCGATACACCGTTGTTGATTAAAGCAACGGGTCACGGTTCACGCCAGATGGGTCGTACCGACAAATATGGTTTCCCGTCGCGTTACCGTCTGCGTCAGAAGCGCCATTGCGGTTTTCAAACGGGCGACATGGTTAAAGCCATCGTCCCCGCTGGAAAGTATCTGGGAACCCATATGGGTCGCGTGGCTTGCCGTGCGACAGGCAGTTTCGACATCACAACAGCAACCGGAAAAGTGACCGTATCGCATAGAACTATCCAGACTACCCATCACGCCGACGGCTACACTTATAAGAAAGGACAAGGCGCTATCCCTGCCCATGCCTAAAGGCGGGGGTATCTCGCGCCAATTTCGATGAACGATTTGGTCGTCGGTATTGATGTAGGAACCACCAAAGTCTGCACCATTGTGGGCGAAGTTCGCCCCGATGAAATTTTCGTCGTCGGGATGGGGATCGAGCCGAGCCGAGGCATGAAAAAGGGCGTCGTGACCGACATCAACGGGTTAACCCAGTCGATTGCGGCTTCGGTGCATAAGGCAGAACGCACTAGTGGCTATGAGGTCAAACAGGCATTCCTCAGCATTGCCGGGGGGCATATTGCCTCGGTCAACAGTCGTGGCACCACGGGGCTACCGGGGACGCGCGGTGTCCGCCAAGAAGACCTTGATAAGGCGCTGGACGCTGCCCGCACGATTGCCATCCCCCACAACCGTGAAGTGCTGCACATCATCCCCCGCACCTATGCGCTGGATGATCACCACAATGTCCGCAGCCCGATTGGGATGCACGGCTTTCGTTTGGAAGTCGAAGTCCACATTATCACGGCGGCAACCACGAGCATCGCCAACCTTGAACAAGCGGTGCGCGCAGCGGGCGTCATCCCCGACCGTTTCATCCTCAACCCACTAGCGAGCGGCGATGTCGTGCTGACGGCGCAAGAGCGCGAGATGGGCGCGGTGTTGGTTGATATCGGCGGTGGCACGACGGATATTGCCATCTTCATCGAAGGCACAGTCTGGCATTCGGCGGTGATCTCGGTGGGGGGGGATTTGATCACCAGCGACATCACCTATTGGATGCGGTCGCCCAATGAAGTCGCCGAAGAAGTCAAATTGCGGCATGGCAACGCCCAAGAAAAGAATGTCAGCAGCTTAGAGACCTTCATGGTGCAGCCGTTTGGGGATGGCTTGCCCACCGAGTATAAGCTGAGCGAACTGGCGATGGTCATCGAAGCGCGCACCACCGAATTGTTCGAGATGGTTCACGCGGAAATGAAACGCAGTGGCTACGACGGCTTGTTGCGCGCGGGTGTGGTCTTGACGGGCGGCTGTGCGCTGTTGCCGGGGATCGGTGAACTAGCGGCGGAAGTCTTGGGGTGTCCGGTGCGCATCGCCAAGCCAGAAAAACTCACGGGTATGGCGGACGCCTTGCGCAGTCCGGCGTATAGCACGGCGGTCGGCTTGTTGCGGCTGGGGTTGCAAATGGACACCGCCTCCACGACGCCCACCAACGGCACCAGCGCCCCCTTGCGCATCGGCAACTTGCTGTCGGGGTTCATCCGCCGCTTGCTGCCCGACGAATAAATGATTGAACACCACAGGACGCATCTTTAGGCAGATGCGCCCACCCTTCATCTATTTTCGTCACCAGTTTTTCATCCCCTCTACGTTACAATAGTGGGCATCCGTTTAGATGGAAACTTAAATTGAAACGAGGCTCCATGTCTTTGCAACGTGTCTCGATGATTTCGTTTCACACCTGTCCGTTGGCTTCTCAAGAGGGCAAAGAGACGGGTGGCATGAATGTCTATGTGTTGGAACTCTCCAAACAATTGTCCCGTCAAGGGATCGCGGTCGATGTGTTCACCCGCAGCCAAGATGATCACCAGCCGCATATCGTACAGGTAGACCCGCTCTTCCGCGTCATCCATCTCCCCGCCGGACCCGAAGCCCCAGTGCCTAAAAAACAACTGATCCAACATTTGCCGGAATTCGTCCGCAACTACCAAGCCTTTGTCCAAAAACACGGCGTGACTTACGATGTCATGCACTGCCATTACTACCTCTCTGGGTTGGCGGGGTTAACGATCAACGAACAGGCAGAGACGCCGATCCCCTTGATCATGACCTTTCACACCTTGGCGCTTATGAAAAACTTGGTCGCTCGGGATGAGCTGGAACGCGAAGAGACCGAGCGCATCGAAGCCGAGATGATGTTGGTGCGCCTTGCTGACAAGATCATCGCCCCCAGCGAAAGCGACCGCAGTTATCTCCAATACCTGTATCAGTCAAGCGCAGACAAAGTTGTGGTCATCCCCCCCGGCGTCGATATTGAGCTATTCAAGCCCATGGATCGCCGCGTCGCAAAAGCTCACTTGGGCATCGATCCCAATGAACATATCATCCTGTTTTGTGGGCGCATCGAACCACTCAAAGGCATTGACAATTTGCTCTATGCCATGAAGATCATGGTCGAGCAGAAGCCCAACTTAAACGTCTGCCTGTGGATCATCGGCGGGGATGTATCGCAAAAAACATCGTTGTGGTCGCCCGAACTCCGCAAACTGGAGCATCTGCGCCAACTGCTCAAACTGACCCCCGTCGTTCACTTTGCCGGACAACAGCTTCAGGAAGTGCTGCCGTTCTATTATAATGCGGCAGATGTCGTCGTTATGCCCTCGCACTACGAGTCGTTTGGCATGGCGGCTGCCGAAGCGATGGCATGTGGCATCCCCGTGATCACGACCAACGTGGCGGGTATCTCGGGGCTGATCGATGAACAAGATGAATTCTTGATTACCTCGGTCAACAATCCGCTCTTGCTGGCATCCCAAATTGGCCTTCTGCTGACGGACTCCGCCAAGCATGATGAGATCAGCCAGCGCGTTTCGCACAAAGTACAAAATTTGGGATGGGCAACGATTGCCACCAAAGTTATCGGTCTGTATCAGGAAGCGTTTGACAGGGTTAGGGCTTTAGCCCGCCCCAGGCCTCCCCGCTTTAGCGGGCGAGGTTAGGTGTCGTCGGCTTCAGCCGCCTTGCAATTCTGTTGATAGAGTGTATACTTTGAATAATGAATTCGACAGGATGACTATGGACTATCAACGCGACGAACACCGTATTCATCTCATTGTATACCATTTGGTGTGGACACCAAAACGGCGAAAGGCTGTTTTGGTAGGGGATATTCAAGTGGAATGCGAACGTTTAATTCGTCAAACATGTGAAGAACACGGGTGGACAATTCTTGAATTAGCGATTCAACCTGATCACATTCACTTGTTCGTGCGAGTCTTTCCTACAACATCGGCTGCTGATGTCGTTCAAAAATGTAAAGGGGTGACTTCACGGTTTTTACGCCAACAAT
>Ga0209490_10001120_pt1 | contig 26138 bp, 29 predicted proteins | sample MAT06_FD_187209 | JGI IMG/M metagenome (GOLD analysis project Ga0209490, IMG submission 187209) | Freshwater microbial communities from Lake Fryxell liftoff mats and glacier meltwater in Antarctica - MAT-06 (SPAdes) (version 2) | ecosystem: Environmental > Aquatic > Freshwater > Ice > Liftoff... | reverse complement strand
CGCAACCGTAGATAATCTTCTTTATTAGCCTATTTAACTTTTACTTTGGCTCACTTTTCTCCGATTAACCTATGATAAAGGCTTAAATAATTATCAGCTTGAATCTTTAAGGTGAACTCTGCTTCTACTTTTTCTCTACTTCTCTGGGAAAGCGATCGCCAACGAACTCTATCTTCCAGTACCCAAACAATTCCTTGTGCCAAATCACCTGTTTCAAATGGAGTTGCTAAGTATCCATTTCTTTTATGTTCAATCATATCAGGCATCCCACCAATATCAAATGCTACACAAGGGGTGCCACAAGCTAAAGATTCCATAACTGTATTAGGTAAATTATCCTGCAAAGAAGGAGCGACAAATACATCTGCTGCTGCATATACTAACGCAAGAGAGCAATCATCATTTAATTTACCTAAATAGTGGTACTTTAAGCCAAGGTCAGGCAAATTCTTGGGCTGAGAAGCCCCAATTATCAATATTTCTACTTGATATTTTAATTCTGCTAAAATTTTGCTTTGTAAAGCTAATTGCAGTAAATAAAAGCCCTTTCTTCTATTGCTAGTAGAACTCATCGCCCCAAACAAAATCAATTGCTTATCTTGAGGCAATCCCAGAATCGATCTCGCTATTGATTGGTCAATAGGTTTATACTTATTTGCATCAAGACCATTAGGAATAACCTCAATTCTCACACCCTTTAGCAACGAGCTAGAAGCTGCACATTTTGCTAGCCAGTGACTTGGCGTAACTATAGTTATATCTAGATCTTTCCATGATTTTAATTTCCTTTCCCAAATCCAGTGGGATAGATCTTTTGCCTTACTGCTTTTTAATTGTGGGCAAGTTCCGCAAGAGTTTGTATAATTCAGGCAATCTCCACTGTAATGACAACCTCCAGTAAATGCCCACATATCATGCAATGTTAAGACTATTGGCTTTTTTAACTTTGCTAAAGTTTCTATTTGTACATAACCAGCATTAGTCCAGTGGAAGTTAATTACATCAGGGTTAAATTCAGATACTTGCTTAGATATATTATCGGGTAGCCATTGTGGCGAAAAAAAAATCTTCTGATCCCGCCCAGGATAAAGCTTGAGCGGAAGCATATCCAAAGATCGTCTTAGCCTTGTGATGTTACTTTTTTGCGCAGTAACTGTATAGTCACCAGTTTTTTGATCTTGAACTAGCATTTGAGAATTTATATTCATACTATGGAGGGCTTGATGTAACCTATAAGTTGCACGAGAAGCCCCTCCATCGCTATCACTAGTGCTAATTAGTAGTGGGTTAATCATTGCTCAAGAGACTTGATGAATTTACTAACTGAGTTTGTAAAATTAAGAGGTAGATCACCTTTTTCATAATCATAAGATGCATTGTCCTGATCTAAAAAATTAGAAACTGAATCAACTATAAATTCACTATTTATTGAACTTAAGCTCATACATGGAGTTTGATACTTTTCTGCCAAAGAATTAACTTTTCCTTTTCCCAACGTGTAGTCAATCGCAACTGTCGGAATGCCTGTAGATAAAGCAAATACTATAGAGTGAAATCGCATTGTCAAAGCGACAGAAGCAGACTTAAAGATATTTACCGCATCTAAAGGACTTATTTCTGCCGCTAAATGAGTTAAATCTAAAGAATTTTGGATTTGACTATTATTTCTAAATAGCTTCCGATAGAACCATCTATCATCATTTCCGATATGGTTAGTACACATTGGGAAAGGAACAATCTTGAGATTAGGATATTTATTAACTAATTGCTCTAATGCTTTTATTATCTCTTTTTCAAAACTATTTTTTAACCGCTCTGCCTTAACTAAACTTAAATCATACGCATATTCTTGGTAAGGCCAATCCCTTAAACCCAATAATAGAGTCATAGGTTTTGCGATCTCCGATTGAATTTGAGAGTTCGTATCAGATAACATGCAACTCTGTACCCAAGTAAAAGCAGGATCTTCGGCAACTTCATCTAAGGCAGTATCTACTCCCAGCATTTGAGCGATCTGTTTAGATTTCTGATCTCGATAAATTCTGTGAGAAGCTTTTTCAAGTAAATACTTAATCACTTGATTGTAAAATGGTGCCCCTAATGGCCCCACCCCGCACCCAGCAATTAGTGTAGGAACTTTGCCTTCTAATGCTTTTTGGAAAATGGCAATCATATCTGCAAGGACGGAAAGTGCCATTAATGGACCGCCACCAAATACGACTAAGTCCATTGCTCCAGCAACTTGAACAGCACTAGTAATGGAGTGCAATTCACAACCTTGAAGTTCAGACATTTGTTGAATTGTCATTTCGGAAATATAAGGCTCTAGTGAAGCTAAATGTATCTCCATATTGGGAAGAGAATCATGGAGTGCATTAATCACACCACCCAGTATTGCTTTATCCCCTAAAGTTTCAGTACCATACCAGCCACAAATTAAAACTTTACGCTTCTGAGAAGAAGCATTTAGATATTGAAGTGCAGGTTGAGAGTGACCAAGTTTTTTTGAGTTCAACCCATAAAGATTCATTCTCTTAGTAAAATTCTGTTTCTGTAAAAGTAGGTGCAATGGTTTCACGTTTCTAAAGTTATCACTAGAAATACCTAATCTAGATAGAACCTTCTTGACATAACCTTTCAGCAAAACTTTGGTAGGAGGTAATCCAACATAATCATGGGCACAAGTATCGCACTTAGTTTTTATAATTTCAGCTAAATGTTGCTTATTCTCAAAATAGAGTTTTTCAGCATCTTCTAAAACAGCAGAGCCTAGGGTTTTACTCTCAACTGCACAATAAAGTAGCTCGCCTCTAGCAGAAAGCGTTGCCCCCCTATGCTGGAAAGAACAACCAGCCGTTCGGGCTTTTTTATAAATTAATTGACCAATTAAAGATTTATAGAAAAATTTCTGCTGATCAGATTTTTCATAGAACTTAATTAGATTTTCCAAAAAAATAGCAAAATGATATTTCTCTGCAAAACTTAAATCGAAAGGCTCCACAACATGATTAGAGTAAAGACGTTGATGGGGTATTCCTAATCTGTACTTAATATAAATATTTTTACTAAGAGCAAATTCCAATAAGTCATGCAGTCCATAAATATTTTCTTTAATGACAGTACAACCTAGCCTATAACTAGTCACTAATTCACTTTCGGTAATAAAATCTATGACTTTAACTGCATTTTCAAAGTTTCCTTTGCGCCCTCTTACTCTATCGTGGACTTCACCCACTCCATCTAAAGATACGATTACATCTAGTTTGCGATGATAGTTCTTGATAACTTGACCAATTTCAGAAATACGTTCTATTACTTGGCTACTATTTAGTGAATTAGTAATTAAGGCGATCGCTGATAGTTTTGGTAACTTTTGGAAGAGTACATCTACAAGATCAGGTAAATCTTTACGCAGAGTAGGTTCACCTCCATTAATTCCTACAGAACTTACTTCAGAAAAAAGTGGATTTGATAAAGCTTGCTCCAGCTCAGAGGGGGTAATTTGATAGTCAAATTTTTGTTGCCAAATATTACACATTTGACATTTGCAATTACAAATATCATTTACGGGAAATTGGATAACTGAAGGCTTTTCTAACCTCCAAGGTTTAGGTTTTGTTGATAAATAAACTTGTTGTACAGCGGATCTTAGGTTCATATTTATTCTCTGGATTACAGGTGAGTTACTTAAAGCTTCTGGTTATTAAATAAAATCAAGCAAAGTACTCACTGAAACAACTTTATTTTATGATTTCCTTAAAATTAGTAGGATACTTTTTTTAGGCAATTTAGTTGCTTCTTACGGGAGTTAGCTCTTTTTGCAAAACTGTAAAAATGCTTTAAATATAGAAATTTGATTGATTATGCGCAATTTCAACATATTTAACTCCTTCAGATTTATGAAATAACTAATCTTTTGAAGTTCTATTATTTGTAAATAAATTGAGTAGTGATTTAACTTGGATCATAAAAATTTTTCGTGTTTTGTGATGAGTTGCATTGGCGAATACGTGCCCCACTGCGTAAGATATTACTGTAGCGATCGCTGCACCTACTCCAGTGTAAAGGGGAATTAGCAGTAAATTTAATAATATATTTATAACTAACGCTATCAGGCTTCTACATAAAGCAAGATTAGTTAGTCCTTCTGAAATGTACCAAGATGTTACAGCAACTCCTAAGAATACAAATAATGAAGCCCAGATATGAATAGCTAATATTGGTGCTGCTGCTGCATATTCTTCTCCAAACAAAGTGACAATTACTGTCTTGGAAAGGAACGACATAGGTAGAGCGATGACAAGAGAAATTAATACTAATGTTTGAGTTAATTTTTCTATGCGTCGATAATAAAGTGCCTCGTTTATCTCTTTAGCCGCAAAAATTGCTGGAGATACAGAAGATGATATAGCGACTGGAATAAGATACCATACTTCAGAAATACGGGCTGCTGCTGAATATATGCCTACGGCATCCTTACCAATCATTTCTCCTAACATGATTTGATCAACTTTCATATAAATGATTACACTTAAACCAGCAAAAATCAATGGATAACTCTCTTTGAGCAGAATTTTAGCAAGTGAAAGATCTAAACTCCATGATCGCAATGAATAGCCACTGATATTGAATATGATTATTAAACCAACTGCACCTAGGCAGGATTCTGCTAGTGTAGCCCATGCAAAGGCTTGTAATGGAGCATGGATATTTATAAGAGTAATTTTTAATAGGGCAATGGCAATAAAAGCTGTATTTTTAGCAATTACTGTATACTTTGATTGCACTTGAGATTGAAACCAAAGATCGATTGTGTCAAAAGCCTGAAAGATTCCCACAGAGGCTAAGATGGCAACCAGTGATATAGTTAGGTAGTCGTCATGTTTAAACATGACGATTGATCCGATCGCCAATAAGGCAGAGATAAAACCACCCAAAATTTTAAGCCCAAAGACAGTACCTAATAACTGATTAGAATTTTCAGGTTTATGTACAATTCGGCGCACAAGGATATTATCTAAACCAAGTTTAGCAACGGTACTAAAAAGTGCAGCAAAAGCAATGGAATAGTTAAAAACACCAAATTGCTCAACTCCCAAGTATCTAGCAACCCAAACTCCAACAAATAAGCCCAATCCCATACGAAGAATTCTGTCAAGAAACAGCCATCCTGTATTAGCAATTATTTTAATTAATTGGGGACTAAGTTTTTTTACATTAGCAAGTTTATCTAGCATTCAGTTAAACTACGAAGGGTGAAGTTGGCACTCCCACCGACAAATCGGGGGATTCTTTAGAAGAATAATTGAGATTATATCTCTGAAATTTACCTCTCCAATTTTTAGTTAAGCTTTAGTTTTATGAATGGTTGAGATTATACATCCTTAAATACTTATTAATTTTTGTATCACGTAGGTTATAGTTCAATGCGGATATTTAGGATATTTACAATCCCCATGGAATACTTTCAAGCATTTGTTTTAGGTATTATTCAAGGAATTACAGAATTTTTACCGATCAGTAGTACAGCTCACTTGCTAGTTTTTACTGAATATATGGGATGGAAAGACCTAGGGGAAAAAGCCTTTGTGGACGCCATCCAGCTTGGCAGTGTATTTGCCGTAGTCTGGTATTTCTGGGCAGATTTACACAAAATATTTATAGGGGCGATCGCGGCTTACCAAACTAAAAACTGGCAAAAAGAGGAATGGAAGCTAGTGGTTGGCGTGGCAGTTGGAACTATTCCTGCTCTGGCTGTAGGTTTTATTTTTAAGGACTTATTGCCTAAAAGTATCTTGATTATAGGCATTGCCTCTATTATCATGGCGATCCTGCTGGGTATTGCTGAGAAGTTTGGAACCCGCCAACGCAATTTTGATGCTTTAGAAATTAAGGATGGAATTATAGTTGGGATTGGGCAAACCCTAGCTTTAGTCCCAGGAGTATCAAGATCGGGTTCAACTTTAACCGCAGGTTTATTCTTGGGCTTAGAAAGATCGGCTGCCGCTAGATTTTCATTTTTATTGGGGCTACCAACTTTAGCGATCGCTACGATATACCAATCCGTAAAAGTAATTAAAAATGTAGATAGCTTTAGTGTTTTAGCTGTAGGAATTATTTCTAGTTTTATTTTTTCTTATTTAGCGATCGCATTTCTAATCGAGTTCTTAAAAACTAAAAGTACATGGATTTTTATTTGGTACCGCCTTGCCTTTGGTGGAACTTTACTAATTGCAAGTATTTTAGGAAGATAGAACAGGATGGATAGAATCTTTAAAAGTAACTACACAGGATAAAAAGAAGGATTAGGGAGCAAAAGATACAGAACAAAGGGCTAAAAAGGGCTAAAGATATAGGGTATGAAAAATATCAGCCGAGCGGAGATAGAAAAAGCATATCAAGAAGGGGTAGAAGCAGTAATAGCTTTAATAGAGGGGTTTGTCAAAGAAGTCAGAGAGATAAGAGAGAGAGTAGAAGAGCTAGAGAATCAGAAATCAAAGAACAGCAAAAACAGCCATAAACCACCATCAGTAGATGGATTTGGTAAACAGACCAAGAGCCTAAGGCAAAAGAGCGAGAAGGAGATAGGAGGGCAAACAGGACATGAAGGACAAAACCTAAAATGGGAAGAAACAGCCGATGCAGTTATAAAGCATGAAGTAACAATATGTGGAGTATGCGGAGAAGACCTAAGGGAAATAGAGGGAGAGGTAGTAGAGCAGAGACAAGTACATGACATCCCAAAGGTCAAGATTGAAGTAATCGAGCATCAAGTCGAGAAAAAGGTATGTCCACACTGTAAATTAGTAAGCATCAGTAAATTTCCAAGCGGAGTGAGAGAGTGGGTGGAGTATGGAGAGAAGGTGAGAGGACTAGTGACGTATTTAAACCAATACCAACTAATACCAAGTCAACGCACCCAAGAAATAATGAAAGATGTATTTGATTGCAAAATCAGTGAAGGGACAATCTATAACCAAGTGCAGAAATGCTATGAAATGTTAGAGCCAGTAGAGGAGAGCATAAAGGCAAAAATACAGGAGTCAGAGGTAGTCCATTTTGACGAGACGGGAATGCAAGTGAATGGGAGTGGGCAGTGGCTCCATGTATCTAGCACAAAAACTCATACTCACTATCAAGTGCATCAAAAACGAGGGCAAATCGCCATGGATGAGATTGGCATACTACCAAATTTCAAAGGTAAAGCCGTCCACGATGGATTCAAAAGTTATAACCAATACGAGTGTAAACATTACCTGTGTAATGCTCACCATCTCAGAGAACTAGTTTTTGTGCATGAGCAACTTAAGCAATCTTGGGCAGAACAGATGATTAAGTTCCTGTGTAAAGTTAATGATTTGGTTAAGCAATCTAAACTGGATGGTAAATCTGCTCTTGAACCATCAGTGATTACTAAGTTTGAGCTAGAGTTTCAGACAATCATTGATTCTGGATATAAGTCTAATCCTGAACCAAAAATTGATCCTGATTTACCAAAACCCAAGGGTCGAGTAAAACGCTCTAAGCCATTAAATCTGATCCTGCGTTTAGATGCTCAGCGCAAACAGACTCTCGGTTTTATGTATGATTTTGCGGTGCCATTTGATAATAATCTGGCGGAGCGTGATATTAGAATGACTAAGCTTAAGCAGAAGATTTCAGGTGGATTCCGCTCAGAATCTGGGGCTTATGCTTTTGCTCGAATTCGCGGTTATATCTCTACCCTCAAAAAGCAAGGGCTTAGTATATTGGGGGCTCTTACAAATATCTTTCGCAATGATCCTCTTTTTGTCTGAATTCTTTTTGACCTGAGTTGTTACAAATTAAGACTGCCTATACTAGTTGTTAAATTAGAATATAAAGCCGTCCTAAAGGACAGGGTTTTTACCCAATTTCCCGATAAAAATTCGTTTTGACTCTAGATTAGACTCAAAAACGTTATTATCTATAGAGTATTTGCTTTTAGAGGGTATAACTATGACAAGTCAGGAGATTTTAAGTGAGTTTTTATCTCTCCCTGCTGACGCGCAAAGCCAAGTGGTCGGCTTGATAGCCTTTTTGAAGCAGAAGTATACATATGCTGAACCGCTCTCTCCTTCATTGAAAGTTGATTTAGTGGACGATCCTTTTGTTGGAATGTGGCGCGATCGTCAAGATTTAGGTAGCACTACTTGGGTGCGAAATTTACGAGAAAGCGAGTGGTCAAAGACACATGGCTAGTTCAACTATCGTAGATACGGATATAATCATTGATGTTGGTCGTGGTATTCTTGAAGCCGCTAATTATCTGCAAGGGCTAAAATCAAGTTCCAGATTGGCAATTAGTGTAGTTACACAAATGGAACTGATTGTTGGCTGCACTAACAAGTCAGAGTTGCGGACTCTGGAAAAGTTCCTTCAACAGTTTGACGTAATTAGAATTGACCAGCCTATTTCAGATAAAGCGGTTGACTTGCTACGCTTGTATCGGCTAAGTCATGGCTTACTCATTGCCGATGGCTTGATCGCAGCTACAGCAATAACATATGAATCACCTTTCATAACCAAAAACCAACGAGATTATCGATTTATCCAAAATCTAAATCTATTACCCTACCCGTAGCGGAAAGCCTAACACTGCGTTGGAGCCGACCTCTCAAAAGTGATCTGTGAAAATTCAAGATTGACTGTAGCGGCTCAACTTTATCGTTATGCCGAAAGCGATCGCCTTGCCATAGAAGTCAACGAACCCAACAGCACTCTTTTCTTTGGCAGGATGATTAGACGTATATCAAACCTTCTTTCAGCTTCCGTTTACGCAAACAGCCGTGCAACGCTATCAGATTTTATTAGTTGTATATAATCACGTAAGTGAGGCGATCTCGATGGGAATATCTAGACAAGACATAGTACTAGGATTGCAACCTCCATACAAACGCCCCTACACAGATTATGGAATTGCATAGGTTAATGCCCTCAAGAAAACAACAGATTTCTGAAATCTCAAAGTCTTAGAAATTTCACGATCGCTCCACAAACACAAAACATCCTAGTCAGCCAATCGCCAAACTGCACGAAAAGGGTTTGAGTTGATCGCAAAAAGACAGTATCAAAATGGGCTTCATAGGTATTAATTCCTGAAAGCAAAACACATTGGGATCAACTATGCCTGAGCAACCCTTATGGTAGAGTGTGTTAATGAAATATAATACACGTTATTGTATTGTTCATGCAATATTCTGGTACTCAGCCTTGGGGCATCCGCATCGGACATCGGGCAGTTTACCACTTTGGCTCACGCAGTTTGACGAAATTAAATCGTGGCGTTGTGGCTGTAATTGCGGCTCTGATTGATGGAGCGATTAAGCTATTTGATATGTTTCCTAGAAATAATGAGGTTAGTTTTTGTCTATAGTTAGCTAATACCAAATCTCTAAGCAAGGACTACCCCTTTACGAATAAGGGGCACAGGGCGAGGTTCCCCGTTTTGGTTTTTCCTAATCCGTAGTAATCTATAGCTTATTTTTGGGGAATTGATATACAGAGACTTTACTGAGCTTGAACTGAGCTATGATTATTTGATAATTTTTGACCAAGAACCCATGAATAACTTGAAAGGGCGTGACTTACTCAGTTTGGCAGATTTACAGACCTCGGAAATTCTAGAACTTTTAGATTTAGCCAAGCAATTAAAAACGGGTAAGTTGCAGCCAAGTTTTGAGCGTAAAACCTTGGGTTTATTATTTCGTAAGGCATCGACTCGCACCAGAGTTAGCTTTTCTGTGGCAATGCATCAGCTAGGTGGTCATGTAATCGATTTACTCCCTAGTAGCACTCAGGTTGGTAGAGGTGAGCCTGTGGAAGATACGGCTAGGGTTTTAGATCGCTATGTTGATGCTTTGGCGGTGCGTACCTTTGCCCAGTCCGAGTTAGAAACCTTTGCTAATTACTGCAAAATTCCGATTATTAATGCCCTTAGCGATCGCGAACATCCCTGTCAAGCATTAGCTGATTTATTAACGATTACAGAAAATTTTGGTGATTTAAAGGGTTTAACTTTAACTTATTTTGGTGATGGTAATAATATGGCGCATTCTCTGATGTTGGGCTGTGCTTTGGTGGGTATGAACGTGAGAATTGCCTCCCCCATTGGATTTATGCCCAGTCCAGAGATTGTGGCGCAAACTAAAAAAATTGCTACTGGTAAATCTGAGGTTTTAATAACAAATGATCCCCGCCTTGCGGCAAAGGGAGCGCAGGTAGTCTATACCGATGTCTGGGCAAGTATGGGGCAGGAACAAGAAGCTGATGATCGCATTCCCTTATTTCAACCCTTTCAATTAAATTCAGAATTAATGGCATTGGCAGATAAAAAAGCGATCGTTCTCCATTGTTTACCTGCACACCGTGGCGAAGAAATTACGGCAGAAGTCCTTGAAGGAGATCAGTCCAAGGTTTGGGATGAAGCTGAAAATCGCCTCCATGCTCAGAAAGCTCTGTTAGTTAGTATTTTGTGAGATTCAATTTATCGTAGTCAAATATACTTACTTTGATCGCAGGATCGTCGTCAAAAAGTTGATTAGTTATAATTTTGAATAAGGCTAATAGCATGATCGATGATTACGGCAGAGTTAACCATACCCGCTAGAGTTTCAGATTCATATACTCCTCCAAATGCCTCTAAACTTGCCTCTTTCATTGCTATTCGATAAGCCTGTCCTAAAATTTCTTTAATTTCAGGAATATCAATATAGGTTCCGCCTGCTTTTCGTCTTTTATTTGTACGTTGAATTCTATCAACTGCAAGGTCAATCGAAACTTGCCAAGACTTTGTCGAACGCATCTCAGCACTTTGTTTAATTAAATGAACCAGTAAAACGATGCAATAACTATAAATTTTATTGATTTTGTCTTCTTTACTCATCTCTTCGATCTCATCAATAAGTAATAAAGCATTTTGAAAATCTTGCTTATAAATGAGTTTTTTTAGTTCTAATAATTCTTCCATGATTATTTTCTTAAGAAATGATGAACTACACTGCTTTTATTAAACCTAATATTCGATTTTGTAGCGCAGAAATAACTCATTGTCGTGATGATAGAGCGATCGCAGGCTTAGATTAGGTAACTCTGCCATTCCATAGTCTTTACCGCCAATAATTGTCGTATTTTTAACTCCTCCCACTAATTTGGGACAAAGCGTTAAAAATAGCTCGTCACCCCAACCTGCGGAGATAAATTCATAATTTATACTAGCACCACCTTCTACCATCAGGCTTTTAACTGCTAGATTGCACCATAGTAGGTTGAGGATTTGCACAAAATTATTAACATCTGGAGATAGTCTGAAAACTTGCGCTTTTTCTGCCAATACTTTTTCGGTTTCTAAGCTTGCCCCTGCTCCTAAAAATACAACCCGTAAATCTCTCCCCGCCAGCCAAAACCGATGATCTAGGGGTAAATCACCGCTATTACTAACCACTATACCCAAGGGTTGAGTCGCAAAATTTTGTAATCTCTCTGGCAAAAGTTCCGATGACACAGTGGGAATAAATGGATCTAACCTTAAGGTTTCGCCGCCCACTAGCACAGCATCTACTTGCGATCGCAGACGGTGCATAACTTTTCGATCCATTCTCGATCCCAAGCCTGTCATTTTCCCATGATTAGTTGTAGCTTTGCCATCAACGCTAGATACCATATTAAAAATGATGTGGGGACGGGTATAAGTTTTCCCTTGGCAATCAAATTTTATCCCTTCCTTAGGAAATGCCAACTCTTCAAAGCTATAAATATCAGAAGGTATCGGCTGTAAATTGGAAATCATGTTTTCGATAAACTTACCTCAAATTATCTTTGCAAATTATGTTCTATATAACGTCTGAATTGATCTGCGGAAGATAATTTTTCCATACAACCTGTAGGTAAGATTTATAGTCGCTATTGCTTTGAAATCCCGTACTTTTGTTGCATTTCTTGGACAAAATCCCCAATGGGACGAGTTTGCCTAGAGTTTAGTTCAAAGCCTTGACCAATTCCCTTGATTGTCTCCATCTGATCTATAAACTGGCGCAGTTTAGTGGGATCAATTTTGTTAGGATCAACAAAGGTGACAAGAACTTGGGAGCGATCGCTAGCATCTTGTGGTAGCTCGGAAAGCTGAATTTGCCCATCCTAATAAATGCCTCTGATGGCTTTAAACGTAGGGTGCAGTTAGGTTTGTATGTCCATAAATTTTAACAACTATCTGCAAAAGTCTGGGTCTGAAATTCCCTCACATTCCCATACTTTACGCCAAGATAAATCTCGGCGTGAGGTTCCCCGTGCTGGTTTTTATTTTTCTTAGTACTTAGGAACAGAGCTATCGATCTCTTCACTCCAAGCATTAATCCCACCTTTGACATTAATCCCATCAATGCCTGCTTGTTTGAGGATACCCAATGCCTTAAGCGATCGCCCGCCCATTTTACAATGCACCACTAACTTGCGATCGCCCATCAAAGCCCTAACCTGATCAACCCCATTCCCATTTTCAATATCTGGTAAAGGAATTAAAGTTGTATTCGGAATTTTACCAATTTCCCATTCACTAGGATTCCGCACATCCACAATTACATAGTCAGGATTATTAATTAATTCTTTAAGTTCAGATACTGTAATTTCAGGGATTTGATTTTGATCTTGTGATTCCATGGCTTTAGCTTGGGGGATTCCGCAAAATTGTTGATAGTCTATGAGTTCGGTAATTACGGGACGCACAGGATTAGGGCGAAGCTTTAACTCACGAAAGCTCATTTTGAGAGCATCAAATAATAAAAGCCGTCCGCTTAGGGTTGTGCCTTTACCTAAAATAATTTTGATGGTTTCTGTCGCTTGAATTACACCAATAATGCCCGGCAGAATTCCTAAAACCCCACCCTCAGCACAAGAAGGAACTAAACCTGGAGGTGGAGGCTCTGGATACAAATCACGGTAATTGGGAGCGGGAGCATCGGCATCATAAATCCAGTCGCGATCGCTATCTCTAGCGGTTTTCTTTTGCTCAGAAGATAATTTATCCCAATCCTCTGGACGTTGCCAACCACCTCGATAGTTAAATACCGTCGCCTGCCCTTCAAATCGATAGATAGAGCCGTAAACATTGGGCTTATTCAACAAAACACAGGCATCATTCACCAAATATCTTGTCGGGAAATTATCCGTACCATCCACCACAATGTCATAGGGAGCCATAATCTCTAGGGCATTTTCCGAGCTGACCATCGTCTCATAGAGATCAACTTGACAGTGAGGATTAATCTCATGGATGCGATTTTTAGCGGATTCAATTTTGGGCTTGCCAATCCAAGAAGTGCCATGAATAACTTGACGTTGGAGGTTGGAGGCATCAACTATATCAAAATCGACAATGCCAATCCGTCCCACCCCTGCGGCTGCCAAATACATTAACAACGGCGCACCCAAGCCACCCGTACCAATACAAAGAACGCTGGCAGCCTTAAGTCTTTTCTGCCCTTCTACTCCAACTTCAGGCAAAATTAGGTGGCGAGAATAACGTTCATACTCCTGTTGATTGAGTTGAATAGTTTTTAAATCTGGATCAAGCATGGTTTGTTTATGTGTAACCTAAGATTGCATTTTAACCCATCGTTTTTAGTTATCGCCTTTTGCTTAAAATATCTCTACGTGAACTTTTAGATCTGACCTAAAGTGGTAGTGATGATTTAACCTTAGTAGCGATCGCCTTAGCAATATTAACTAAAGCCACTGCCGAAGCTGATTCTGGATGATCCAAAACAATAGGAATGCCGCGATCGCCACCTTTGCGTAGGTCAATTTCGAGGGGGATACAACCCAATAAAGTTACTCCCAACTCTGTAGCAGTTTTAGAGCCACCACCCGATCCAAAAATATCGTATTGGAGATCTGGGCGATCGGGAGGAATAAAATAGCTCATATTTTCCACAATTCCCAAGACAGACACGCCCATTTGTTCAAACATCTTTAAACCTTTACGAGCATCCAAAAGCGATACCGTTTGCGGTGTAGTCACAATTACAGCACCCGCTAAAGGTACAGACTGAATTAAAGTTAACTGGGCATCCCCCGTACCAGGAGGCATATCCACAATTAAATAATCTAATTCTCCCCAATTTGCTTGGTATAAAAATTGCTTGATCACACCATTCAACATAGGACCACGCCACACAATCGGTTGGTCTTTCTCAACTAAAAAAGCCATGGAGATCATTTTGACCCCATGATTAAAAGCAGGTTGTACTATATCTTTACCCGATGCATCTTTAATGACTTCCATTCTTGCCGAGTCCATCCCAAGCATTAACGGCACATTAGGACCATAAATATCCGCATCTAAAATCCCTACTTTAGCTCCCATTTCCGCTAAAGCTACTGCCACATTCACAGATACGCTAGTCTTGCCTACGCCTCCTTTACCACTGGAGATTGCCACAATATGCTTAACCCCCAAAACTGGAGCTAGGGAAGACGTAGGACTAGGTGGTGGTGGCGTGGGCATATCAACTTTGACCCATACATCACTAACTTCCCCCAAAGACTTCACAATACTTTTGCATTGATCGATCAATGTTTGCCTAGCAGCAGGAGTAGTATTACCATTAAGGGCGAGGGTAAAACCCACAATCCCAGAGGATTTGATAGTGACATCTCGAATCATCTTAAGTTCAACTAAACTTTTCTGTGATTCTGGGTCTTGAACTGGAGTAAGAGCTTTGAGAATTAGGGCAGAATCGGGTAAAGTCATTTAATTTATTTAATAATTTAGGGTTTAATGCTTTATATAAAATCAGGCTTTTCAAAAACAGCCTAAAAGCTTAATGAGTATCGCTTAGCAGTGATTTTGATCTCAATTTTTAGAGAATAATATCTTCTATACCTTGAGGAATATTACCTATTATTTAAGGTAGAATTACTTTCTAATTATGAAAATACTAATGAGTTAAGTATTTTTGTGTCAATGTATAAAATTTATTCGCAACTCTCAATGGGGTATGTATTATCGTTACTCAATGATAATAAAATATTTCGTGTGTCATGGCACAGCTACACAAAAAATTATTAACTTATTTGGAGTTTAAGCATGAATCCTGAAGTTAGGGTAATGCAACCGTCTGGACGTTTAGATGTTACTAATGTCAACCAATTTCGCCGTGAAGTTACTGATATAGCTTTATTAAAACCTAAATTTTTGTTAATTGACCTTAAGGGTATTAGTTTTATGGATAGTTCAGGACTAGGAGCTTTAGTCGCTGCTCTAAAAACTATTCGCACCGCAGGCGGAGAACTTGCCCTTTGTTCCCCTTCCGATCAAGTCCAAATGTTATTTGATTTAACAAATATGGGAACTATATTCAAGGTTTACCCAAGCCGTGAAGAGTTTGCATTTCGAGTAGGCATTAAGCTCAAGAACTAGTCAAATACTGCTTGTAATAAGGAAAAATCATCTTCAAATTGATCTCCATATTTAGCGATCGCTATAGCATGAGACACAATCTGATCAAGTTTTAAATCACCTGTTAATGTCTTGAGAAGTTCCAGAAAATCATCAAATGTTCTAACTTTGTTATCTTTTTGCGTCATCTCATAGACCCCGTCACTAAAAATATAGAGTTCATTCTGCGGTTCTACGGAGCAAGAGGCATTTTGATAGATTGCCTCAGGGATAATTCCTATGGGTAATCCAGATGTTTTTAAGCATCGTGGCTGATCTGGTATTGAGGGTGATATTAAAATGGCTGGGGGATGACCAGCACTAGAGTAGGTGAGTTTTTGAGTATTTTTATTGTAGACTCCATACCAAATCGTAAAGTATAGATCGTTATACTTAGACATCTGAAAATATTCATTTAAGGTCTTTAATACTTGGCTAGGATCGGTAAGATCAACAATCTCATTAACATTCTTACTCTGCAAGCCTTTAGTTCTTAGTAGATTTATGACAGATACCGATAGGAGTGCTGCACCTACACCATGACCAGATACATCTAGTAAGTAAATCACCAAATGATCTTGATCAACCCAGTAAAAATCAAAGCTATCACCACCCAATTGAGTAGAAGGCTGAAAATAGGAATTGATATTTACTTTTCCGTTTAAGGTTTTTGGTAAAAGCGATCGCACATATTCCGCAGCTTGAGCTTGATCTGCTTCTAATCTTAATTTTTGAAACTCTAGATCTTTATTGGCTTGGTGTAGTCTTAGCCCAGCTCTGACTCTAGCCTTAAATTCATCTTTGCGAATCGGTTTAGGTAAAAAATCATCAGCACCATTCTCTAGCCCTTTGACTATATCTTCTACTCCATCACGAGAGGTAAGAAGGATAAAATAGGTATTAGCAAGGCTAGATATACTTTTAACATTTCTACATACTTCTAACCCATCCATTAATGGCATCATCCAATCACAAATAATTAAGGAAGGATTGAGTTCTTGCGCTTTGTCTAGTCCGATTTTACCATTACTTGCCACTTCAACTTTATAGCCCTCACTGCTTAGTGCTTTTGCTAAGATTAAGCGGGTTGTAGGATCGTCATCAATTATTAGAATCTGAGCCATGGGAAGTATCCGACTATGTTTGATATTTTTAGCTTAATGGTAGTAGGGAAAATCTTATAATAATAGTGATGTAATTAGCTAATTCCTAACTTTAATTGACTGTAAATGAATTTGCAACTCGGTAGAATGTATCCTTGAGCTTTAACCAACGACTTTCAAGGGTTGAAATGCTAAGGGTATAAAAGCTACCATCATTAGCAGTCACACTAACTAGATCATGCCTAGATTCACTGGCTTTATTAGCAGGGCTAGAGATCTTATATTCCAATAAATAGTAGGGCTTGCCATTATTTTCATAGGCTTCTGCACTAACTAGAGTAGCATTAGGAGAGGCAATTACCTTTTCTTGAATCCGCAGTCCAATATCATTAGCAGTACCGATCTCTTCAAGAGTTTTAACACTTTTAAGCTTACCAATTACTACTGATACATTTTCAGATGGTTCAACAATGTCATGAAATACTATATCTGGTCCATTCTTGATGTTTTTTTGTAACCAACCACTGGGATGCAGAAAGCTATATCCATCTCTGCTATCAACAAAGGGGGCTAGTCCACTTGTGCGAGGAGTAACACAACCACTAAGCGAAAGACTGCACATCACGAGTAGGATAGCAAGAGCACGTTTGAACATGAATTTATTAAGCATTATTTAATATTTTAAGCATATCGCATAGTGCCGTCGATAGAGATATTACACTTGATTACAAGTATGTATTGTGACTTCTTCAAATATGTTAGATTTCTGTCTACGAGTTTTTGGTAAGTAAGGGATAAGTTCTAATAATCCTAAATTTTGATAATCTAAATTTTGATAATAATGAGGCAAAATACTTTGGTTAATACTATTTCGGCTAACTTCTTAACCCAAAATGAGCATCTTGGTAATGAGTTAAGTGAGTATGTGGCTCATTTACAGGTTCATATGGCTTTGCAATCTCGTAATCTTGTGCCTTATTTGGCAGGCGATCGCCAAGATAGTCGTAGCCAATTACTACAAGAAACTCAAATAGATTTTGAAAAGATTGTATCTCGGCAATAAGTTAAGTCTAAATTTTGACTAAATTTTGAAAATGTAAGCTTACATCTTAAAAAAGTTTATAGATATTAAGTGATAAATACTAGTACTCATGGCTCCTTAACCCGAATGGTTATCTCGATTTGGCAAGATAGCTTAACTATTTTGTGGGGAGATTGGCTAGATTTAAGAGTTAGGGTTTATCAAGTTATTGCGAGTGGGCTAATATCTCCATTAATTTATATTTTGGCGTTTGGCTTAGGTTTAGGTAGCTCCATGCGAGGAAATACAGCATTTGGAGGAGATTACTTAGCTTTTATCTTGCCGGGGATGGTGGCTTTATCATCTATGACAATTAGCTTTGGTGGCACGACCTTTTCTATTTGCGGCGATCGCCTGTATAGCAAAACCTTTGAAGAGATGCTAATGATGCCGATTCACCCTTTGGCTATGCATTTAGGTAAAATGTTGGCGGGTGTGATTCGGGGATTAATGACTGCTGCTTCTGTGATTGTTGTGGCAATTTTAGTTACAGGTAATTGGCGGTTTTTACATCCAGAGTTTTTATTGCTTTTAATCCTGAACTGTATGGTATTTGCAGGGTTAGGGGTAATTGTAGGTTTGACTGTTCAATCTTTGGAAGCAGTTGGTTTATATAATAACTTTATAATTGTGCCGATGTCTTTTTTGGGGGCTACCTTTTTTGATCCAAGCCCCTTACCAAATTTGGCAAAAGTTATTATCTATGCTTTACCTCTTACCCATGCGGCTGTAGGAATGCGGGCTGTGGTTAATGGTGATAGCTCTAGTTGGTATGGATGGTTTATACTGATATTCTTGGCGATCGCTCTATCGGGAGTTGGCGCATATCGTTTTTCCCATCAGCAAGATTAAACAAGTAAAATAGACAATCTAAGGTAAAGTGTTTTGGTATTAAATTGGGATTAAATTTATTGGCTAGATCAATGCCTGAGTTTTTAGTTTTAGGCTTACCTGTCCATATCTCTGATAATTATCTAAATTGTGTTCAGGAAAAAATACAAAGGAGAGAAGGTACGCACATTGTCACAATTAATTCGGAAATGGCGATGCAAGCCCAGAATAATGCCGAGTTAGCCTCTGTAATCAGGGCATCAGAATTAGTGATTCCCGACGGTTCGGGTGTGGTTTTATTTTTGCGATCGCAAGGAATTATAGTTAATCGTTGTCCAGGCATTGAGTTAGCTGAAGCTGTGGTCAAGTTTGCCTCAGAAGCGGGGCATCAGGTTTTTTTGATTGGCGGTGCACCTGAAGTCCCAAAAACGGTAGCGTCTAAATGGGGAGAAAAATTTCCTAACCTAGAATTGGCAGGGATTTGGGATGGTTATTTTAATCCAGAACAAGAGCAAAAGCTATGCCAAGAACTACAGTCTAGCCAGCCCCAGATCATTCTAGTTGGACTCGGTGTGCCTAGGCAGGAGTTTTGGATTCGTGATCATCGCTACCTATGTCCAGAGGCAATCTGGATTGGTGTTGGTGGAAGTTTTGATATTTGGTCGGGACTAAAAAACCGTGCGCCCAGATGGTTAAGAGATCATCATTTGGAATGGGTTTATAGATTATATAAAGAACCATGGCGAGCCAGACGAATGTTAGCTTTACCCCATTTTGTCCTAGCCGTGACATGGCAAGTAATTAGTAAATTAATAGGGAGAGGGGATGCTAAAACTTCCGTTTAATTTCTTATCTCAAGCTGAGCAAATTCCAGCATCTCCAGAATCCGTTGATAGTTCAACCATAGTTAAATTAACTAATGTCAAAAAAGTCTATGCCAATGGGGTAATTGGTCTAAATGGTATTAATTTTGAGTTAGTAAAGGGGGATTTTTTATTTATTATCGGGCGATCGGGTTCGGGCAAATCTAGTTTATTAAAACTACTCTATGGTGCCGAACAGGCAACCTATGGTGATGTAGTCGTAAATGGCGTCAAAATTAATAACTTAAAAGGTAATGCGCTTGCTATGCTGCGTCGGCAAATTGGCGTGGTATTTCAAGACTATAAACTGATTCCACGCCGCACTGTTGCGGAAAATGTCGGTTTTGTCTTAATGGCGCAGGGATTACCTAAGCGTGAAATTGATCGAAGGCTTTTACCCGCCCTAAAAACCGTTGATTTATTGGATAAAGCTGATTGCTTTCCCGAAGAGTTATCTGGAGGTGAGCAACAAAGAACAAGTATTGCCCGAGCGATCGTGAATATGCCCACACTACTTTTGGCAGACGAACCGACAGGTAATCTAGATCGAGAGAATGCTTGGCAAGTAATAAAAATTTTTAAGAAGCTTAATGCGGCTGGAGTTACTATTCTAGTTACAACCCACGACGAACAGATGGTAAAAACCGCCAACCATGCCGTTGCTCAACTAAAAAACGGATATTTTTGTAGAATTAAAACAATTTAAGAGATCGATAGATAGAGTTATTACAGCAGTTTTCGATTAAATTCAATCCAAACAAAAAGTGACGTAGAGTCAAGATCTGTTATCAGTTTTAGGATTATCGTACTTGCGTATCCCTATTTACTGTTTAGATATTACCAATTAGCAACAAAAGTCTCAATTTCTAATAGAAGAACTTTGAGTTGGTCAATTTTCTCTAGCACTCCCTCTGAGGAAAATTTTAGAGATTGCTGCTCTAAATCATAGGCTAAGGTTTGCATGGACTGCGCCCCAACATTTCCACTAGAACCCTTTAGGTGATGAGCTTCTCTTTCTAGAGCCTTATAGTCTTGTCCCTCCAGCGCTACTAGTGCTGCATCTATATGGAGCTTAGCATCTTCAATAAATAAATTTAGCAACTCTAGCTCAAAATCCTGATCATCATCGGAAATTTGATTAAGATACTGCAAATTAATAGGGGGAATAGTACTCACAATATTTTGTTGCTAAATCGCTTTGCTTTTGTCTTGATCTTTCAAAATATTACTACAATCCAGAGCTTAAAAATTCTAATAAAGCTGCACCCATGGCTTGACAGCCCACTTGTTGACACCCTACAGCCATAATATCGCCTGTGCGCTTACCTGAATCGAGTAATTGCATCACCGCAGTTTCAATATAATCTGCTGCTGCCGCTTCATTTAAACCATAGCGTAACATCATTGCTGCACTCAAGACCTGTGCTAGCGGGTTTGCTAGATCTTTGCCTGCGATATCTGGAGCCGAGCCATGTACTGGTTCAAACACGCCTGGAGTATTAGGCTCACCCAGACTAGCCGAAGGTAGCATCCCAATACTCCCTGTAAGCATGGCAGCAGCGTCTGAAAGAATATCACCAAAAAGATTTCCTGTAACGATGACATCAAATTGCTTGGGATATCTTAGCAACTGCATAGCAGCATTATCAACATACATATGGGAAAGCTTCACCTTTGGGTAATCGGCAGCTAAATTGGTTACACGTTCACGCCACAGTTGAGACACTTCTAAAACATTTGCCTTATCTACAGAGCATAAAATCCCCTGACGCTTCATAGCTGCTGTATATGCAACTTTGGCAATTCGATCTATTTCAGGCTCAGTGTATGCCATGGTATTTACACCCCGACGCATCCCATGTTCATCGGTAAAGATGCCCTTGGGCTTGCCAAAGTAGATGCCACCTGTGAGTTCTCGCACTACTAAAATATCTACGCCTTCCACAATTTCTTTCTTCAGAGAAGAAGCATCAATTAACTGCGGTAATACTTTGGCAGGGCGGAGGTTGGCAAATAGTCCTAAGCCTGCTCTTAAACCTAATAATGCTTGCTCAGGGCGTAACTCTGAAGGTAAAGTGTCCCATTTATGCCCACCTACGGCGGCTAGAAGTATCGCATCACTCTGCTGACAGACTGTAAGTGTTTCTGAGGGTAAGGGCTGTCCAGTGGCATCGATCGCCGCACCACCGACTAAAGCTGCTTCAAACTGAAAACTTAGATCAAATTTTGGGGCGATCGCTTCTAAAACTGCAACAGCAACTTGGATTATCTCTCCCCCAATCCCATCACCAGGGAGCAGAGTAATTTTATAGTTCTTAGACATTATTCGATTCGTAGGGATTTAACTCAAAGGTGTAGGTTTCAATTACGGGATTTGCTAGCAAGCGATCGCAGGCTAAATCAACTTGATCCTTAGCATTTTGTTGATCTTTAGCATCAAAAATCATTTCAACATATTTACCAATCCGCACAGATTCGACCTGATGCTCCATTTGGGCAAGAGCAGACTTAACGGCAGTGCCAGCGGGATCGAGAACTGAGGGACGGAGGGTGACAAATATCTTGGCTTTAAATTTCTGCATTAATAGTAGTTAATCTAATAGTTAATCTTAGGTTTTTAGTCTTACTGACTAATGCTACCTGCTTTACTTTGCACTTGATTATCTCTAAAGATTACCGAAGCTTCACCTTTATCAGTTTTATAGCCGTATCGGGTTACAGTGCCGAGTATAGGGACACTCACAGTCTCAACGGATGTAGGCTCGCCCAGAATTTTCTTTACCTCTTCCACTGTCATCCCATTGGTGATTTTATCAAAACTGGCACGACTCAAACTACCACTACAGGCAATTAAGGTGAGTGAGATTACGGCTAAGATTGCCCCAAATTTAATTGTTTGTGCGATCTGATTAATTTTCATAGGTAAGAACTATAAATTGAAATCCAAATTAGAACAAAGCCCTGAATTAAAGTTTAAGGTATTTGGGCAGTATTTATCTATAACTTGTGTACTTCTGTGTGAAGGGATTTTGCAAAATATTCCTAACTGAATTATTAGATCGTTTTTAAATATGTAGAGAAATTCAGTGATAAGATGATATCCTAGTTTACCGAAATAGATGCGGGTGTAGTTTAGTGGTAAAACTCCAGCCTTCCAAGCTGATCTTGAGGGTTCGATTCCCTCCACCCGCTTAATTCATGTCATTTTTAGCTGAACAGTTTTAAACAATTTCCTAATCGTAAATAACTGTAATTTGATGTAGGATAGAGCGGTCTTAATTAATCACTCTAGAAAAAGTACTAGCCAAATGTACGGATAGCCACACATTTTCTTCTCCACATTGGGCTAAATTTAGAATAGTTTCTCAAATATGCAACCAATTTACTTAACTTAAGCGACTGAGCAATCCCCTATGGCGCGTGACTATTATGAAATCCTTGGAATCTCTCGTGATGCAGATCAGGAGGAAATCAAACAAGCTTACCGACGTTTGGCGCGGAAATATCATCCCGATGTAAATAAAGAAGATGGTGCGGCTGAGCGGTTTAAAGAAATTAACCAAGCTAATGAAGTTTTATCAGAACCAGAGAAACGGTCTCGCTACGATCGCTTTGGGGAGACAGGTGGCTCGGCGGCTGGGTACCAAGATGTTGGCGATATGGGCGGATTTGCTGATATCTTTGAAAGCTTTTTTGGTGGTTTTAGTGGGAGTGGGGCGCAACAAACTAGAAGGCGATCGGGACCTGTGCGGGGTGATGATCTAAGGTTTGATCAAAAGCTAGAATTTCGTGAAGCGATTTTTGGAGGTGAGAAGCAAATTCGGATCTCTCATCTTGAAACTTGTAATACCTGTGCTGGATCGGGAGCAAAACCTGGGACTAAACCAAAAACTTGTACGACCTGTGCTGGTTCTGGGCAAGTGCGCCGTGCTACTCGTACGCCCTTTGGTAGTTTTACCCAAGTTGGTACCTGTCCTACCTGTAATGGTACAGGGCAGATGATTGAAGAAAAGTGTGATACCTGTGGTGGCAATGGGCTAAATCAAGTAACTAAGAAGTTAAAGATTACGGTACCGCCTGGTGTTGATAGTGGTACTCGTTTACGGGTTACAGGGGAAGGAGATGCGGGTCAAAAAGGTGGACCTTCTGGGGATTTATATGTTTATCTCTTTGTGCAAACCGATCAAGAGTTTGAACGAGAAGGCATAAATATTACGTCACAGATTAAAATTAGCTATCTCCAAGCGATTTTAGGTGACAAGATTAATGTGAATACGGTAGATGGGAAGAAACCTTTAACTATTCCTACGGGGACTCAATCTGAAACTGTGCTTACCCTTGAAGGGCTGGGCGTGCCTAAATTGGGGAATCCTGTGGCTAGAGGTGATCATTTAATCACTATTAAAATTGATATCCCTACTAAAATTAGTGGAGAGGATCGTGAAGTGTTGGAAAAAATGCTAGACAAACTTAAGGGTAATGCTGGGAAGGGTGGACTAGAGGGGTTTTTAGGGGGGATTTTTAATCGATGAGTATGCCTCTTAATTCTGAATTTCCTAATGCTCAATCTTTAGATTTACGCGGAGTTCCCTGTCCTTTAAGTTTCGTGAAGGCAAAGTTGCGTTTAGAAAGATTGAAGTCGGGCGAGATCTTGGAATTATGGCTCGATCAAGGTGAGCCAGTTGAGCAGGTTCCCAATAGTTTGAAGATAGATGGTCACAAAATCTTGAGCTTAACGGAGCATGATCATAAATTCTTTACTCTAGTGGTAGAGAAGGTGTGATTACTGGCACAGTGCTGTCATTACAGGCAAATTATTATCGTGTGGGTTTAGATTTAGCGATCGCTCCTGATGAAACTTATCCATGTTCAGAATTATTATGCATTCGGCGGGCAAGGCTGAAAAAAACTGGGCAGATGGTCTATGTGGGCGATCGCATTGAAGTTGAAGAACCAGATTGGCAAGGGGCAAGGGGGGCAATATCAGGAATTTTGCCTAGACGGAATTTACTGGAACGTCCTATGGTGGCAAATGTGGATCGGGTGGTTTTAGCTTTTGCCTTAGCGGAACCGCAGATTGACCCCTATCAACTTAGTCGGTTTTTAGTTAATTTAGAATCCCAAGATTTAGAGGTTTTACTATGCATGACAAAACGGGATTTAGTAACTTCAGAATTTTGGCATAGTTGGAGCGATCGCCTCAAAAGTTGGGGCTATAACCCTTTAGCAATCAGTGTCAATACAGGTGAAGGCTTACCAGAATTACGAGAATGCTTAAGTGCAGGTGTAACTGTGGTGACGGGACAATCGGGGGTGGGGAAATCTAGTTTAATTAATTATTTAATTCCTGATTTAAATATTCGTGTCCATGGGGTTTCAGCCAAATTAGGTACGGGACGGCATACGACTCGGCATGTGGAATTATTTGCCATTGGCGATCATGGACTTTTGGCGGATACCCCTGGATTTACTCAACCTACGCTGAATTGTGATCCTATCGATTTAATTGATTGCTTTCCTGAAGTGCAAGATTTTAAGCATTCTTGTCAGTTTCGAGATTGCTTGCATTTAAATGAACCAGACTGTGGCATTCGTGGCGATTGGGAACGCTATGGGCATTATTGTTTATTTTTACAGGAAGCTTTTGCCTATAAAACTGCCCAAGAAGCGATCGCTACTGCGGACAAAACCCTAAAATCTAAGTCTGGTCATGGTGGCACAACTAAAGAAGAACCTCGACTAGTGACTAAATCCCATCGCAGGCGATCGCGTCGTTCTAACCACCAACAGCTAGATGGCTCTTATCAAGAAGATTTAGATAATTAAAATTTACTTCTTTCTACCTTTGCTACGGCTGAGGGTGGCATCGACCAACTCTAGTTCTGAAGGGCGAAACGAAACAATTTTATCCCAATTGCCACCACCGAAAATAACAGCGACTCTACCATCACTGACTCTTTGTACCTGTCCTTCAAATCCATAATAGGTATCTGCAATATTAGAGACTCTTACGGCAGATCCAGGAAATATAATTTCGCTCATATTTTGGTGATTATTCTTAGATATTGACTGTAGCTTAGCAAATATTGGTTAATTGAGTAGTATCTTTAGTTTATTAATTTAGAATATTTTTGTAATTTACCTTATTCCAGAACTTTAATCGCCATTATGGCAAATATAGCCGCAGCGATCGCCTTGAGTAACTTAGTAGGGATGATTTCTGCTATGCGATCGCCCAAAAGCACCCCAATTAAACTAGATAACAATAAAGCTGCCGCCGAACCCAAAAATACATAGCGCAAAGCCTTGGAATTACTGCTAATACTGAGAGTTGCCAATTGGCTTTTATCGCCCAACTCTGATAAAAATACTGTACCGAAGGTCAAGAAAAATAACTGCCAATCCATAACTAAAACTATATAAGACTAAGGTAAGAAATTAGGGTCGAGAATTTCTTCAAGGGCAAAGGGGCAAATCTCTGGGAAAGTGGTGATCGCTAATTGGGTTTCAGTCTTTGCATCTTGTCTAGCATCTTGATAGCACTCTGTTAATACTTCCGTAAAATGCCTTCTCAAACTAGGGCTATGCTTAAAAGCTCGCAAAATCCGCCGCCGATGTTCCACTATTGAGCTACGCCAACTATCACTACGTTTTTGGGGTTGATACTTGTATTTAAGCAAGTGCATAAGTAGGATCGCCAGATTACTCTCTAAGGATGCCTTTTCACTTTTCCCCATAGACTCTAGTTCAACGACTAAATACTCTAAATCAACTTGATCAAAATTGCGATCGCTTAAATGTCCAACAGT
>Ga0209490_10001107_pt1 | contig 26257 bp, 24 predicted proteins | sample MAT06_FD_187209 | JGI IMG/M metagenome (GOLD analysis project Ga0209490, IMG submission 187209) | Freshwater microbial communities from Lake Fryxell liftoff mats and glacier meltwater in Antarctica - MAT-06 (SPAdes) (version 2) | ecosystem: Environmental > Aquatic > Freshwater > Ice > Liftoff... | reverse complement strand
GGTCGAAGTGCTCGCGTTCCAGCGCGCCGATGCACTCCGGCGAGATCTCGCATCTGGCGAACCGTATCTGCTGGCACGCGGTCCGGCGGGTGAAAACGCTCTGCTCTACCTCGCGCTGCCCGCCGCGCTCGTCAACGAAGCCCGGACCATCCCGCCATTGACTGTCGTTCAGATCATTGCACGCGTGCGCACCGGAAGATCGGCACCGACCAACGTCCCGATTCTCGACGTCGAAGCGATTACGCTCCCATGAGCACCGCGGAGAGGTCACCCATGCTCGGCCTGCTCCTGGCAGCTGGTGTGGCGGTCGCGGCGCTGCTTGCCGTTCCATCCCTGCGGACGGCGCGTGACGCGGCGCGGCGCGAGACGAATACGCTCAACGCGTTCCGCTCCACGGCAGCAGCGACACTCGACTCCCTTCGCCTTCAGCAGCAAATGGCGCAGGCCTCACTCACGCTCGAGCTGGCGCGTGCCACGGCGCGAGACGAACCGAAGTTGCACCTCGTGATCGCCGTCGACAGCGGCACCGTTGCACTCGTGCGCGACGGGATCGCACTTCGGACGATGCCCGCCGCCTTTCGCGGCGCAGCGCTCAGGCGCGGTACGCAGATCATCGCACAGATCGCCGGATCGCCTGTGGCGGCAGCAGTTCCCACCGTCGATTCGCTGGGTAATCGCATGCTGGCCGCGGCACCGGAACTGGCGGTCGAACGAGTCTCGCTCAGCGATGGCACTGTGCTCGAAGGTGGTGATGCGGCGACGGCGCTATTGGGTGGCCGTGGCGAGGCAGGAGAGCGCTTGATCATCGTGTCGCGACGTGATTTTGCGGCAATTCGCCCAAATCTGGTTCGTGGGATGAAGGCAGTCGCGTTCTGATGGCGACGATCTCACGTTTCTTCCGCAGCGGTGGCTGGCTGGCGTGGTGTCTGGTGACGCTGGCCGTCGGCGCAGTCGGCGTGACCGCGTACGAAGCGCAGCAGACATACACCGTGGTCCGCGTGCGCGATGCACTGCAGGCGGCGACTGCGCGCGAAGACTCGGCGGTTGCTGCGTCGCGACTGGCGATCCGTCGCCTCGCCGATTCAGTCAACGCGACGCGTCGCCGTGGTCTGCCCGCAGACACTGTTCCGTACATTGTGGTCAGCCTCTCCGAAAACAGGCTCTGGGTCCGCGACGCTGAGGCGGACCTGTTCACCACACGCGTGGCGAGTGGCAGCGGACGAACGCTGACGGGCGCTGGACGCGATCAGCGATACAAGTTCGACACGCCGCGCGGCAAACTAACCGTGCAGAGCAAGGAGACATCGCCAGCGTGGGTACCGCCTGACTGGCACTTCGTCGAGCAGGCAGGCAAAAGGAAACTGGGACTGCTGCGCATGAAGCGCGGGCAGGTGATTCAGGTGGCCGACGGCGTGATCACGACGCGCGGCAGCGATGTGGTGAAGCGGTATCGCGATGGCTCGGTGCAGGCGCTCACCGCCACCGACGGCAAGGAGCTCATTGTCGGCGGGCGCATCATCATTCCGCCAAGTGGCACCAACGCGCGCCGGTACAAGGAAGTCCTCGGTACACACCGGCTGAACCTCGGTGACGGCTACGCGCTGCATGGCACGAACGCACCGAACTCCATTGGGCGCAGTGTGAGCCACGGGTGTGTCCGGCTGCGCAACGAGGACATCGAAACCCTGTACCGGATGATACCGGTGGGAACGTCAGTCTACATCTACTGATGTCGCCGGAGCGCGGCGAAGCCCGTTTCGCGCAGCGTTAGCGCGCGCTCATCGCGGGCCCGCGCAGAGCGCAATGTGGCAGTTGACAACAGGCTGCGAAAAGTTTTTTGCTGAAGTGTGACTCCTTTCCGCCGACACTCGTGTAGCAGCTGAAACACTGGAGGCCCGGAATGATGAATCGCACCACACTGGCAACACTCTTCCTCGCGGCATTCGTCGCGTTGCGAATCGCACCGGCGCGTGCCGTTACCGCATCGGCGGCGCCGCGTCTGCACACGACCGCCGCATCTGCCGGTGGGCTGGACGACTCGTTGCTGGGCCGCAGCGGCAAGCTTCGCGTGCGCTTTCTGCCCACCACACAGGCGAAGGCACTGGAACGGGCACTTGGTGGTATCCGTGCGGCAACCAGTGCCACCGGAACGCGTACCGGAGTCGCGTCGCTTCAGGTCATTTCGATGGTGCCGTTCACGTCCAAGATTGCCGGCCGGATGGGGATGTATCGCATGGGCTACTGGCCCGGCGAGCGGCGCGGGGCGCGCAGCCCGGGTTACGACAATCCCCTCGGATTCATCGAGGTCACGCCCGTCAACCAGAATCTGCAACTGTCGGAACACTTCGTGCTCCGGGATTTCGTCACGAAGGATCAGGCGCGAGTCTGGCCCAAGTATGTCGTGCTGCGCGAAGCGTTGATCGACAAGCTCGAACTGGTCATCGACGAGCTCCACCTGATGGGGCATCGCGTGCATCATCTGCAGGTCATGAGCGGCTTTCGGCACCCGTTCTACAACCAGCAGGGCGTCGGGAAGGGTGGCAGGGCACGTGAAAGCAGGCACCAGTATGGCGATGCCAGCGACGTCTTCGTCGACGATGATGGCGACGGACGAATGGACGATCTGGATGGCGACGGTCGTATCACGACGCGCGATACCGACGTCCTGATTCTCGCTGTTGAGCGCGTTGAGCAGGCCCACCCGGAGCTCACTGGCGGAATGGGTCGTTATCATGCAACCCATGAGCATGGACCCTTCGTCCACGTCGATGTCCGCGGAACACCGACCCGGTGGGGCGGCGCGTAAGTCCACACCGGTCGGGTTGATCGGTGTGACGCTTTCTGAACCCGACGACGGGTTCGATCGCCCGCCAATGGTCCGTCCGCCGCGTGGACGTCGATTTGCGACCTACGCGGCAGCGCTGCTCCTTCCGGTGTCGATCGCCGTTGTCGCACATCGTGTGAGCGAACCGGAGGGGTTGGACGCTGCGGAGTCACTGCGTCCCGTCGCCTCCGCTGATGCCTCTGACCCGGCATCTCCAATGACGACCCGCACTGCGGTGGCGATGCCGCGTCGCGCCTTCGCACGTGGAGCCTTTGGTCACAGCAATGCGGTGAGGATTCGCATTGTGCTTCCCAACGATTCGATTGGGTTGCCGATTGAATTCTCTGGTGACGCCGAGGGCATGCAGGCCCAGTGGATCGCATTCGACGGTATGGGAAACGAGGCAGTGGTGCCGTGGCCCGCGTCGCGAAAGATGCGCGTGCCGTCGCGGCCCGGCGCATTCTGGTTGGTGCTGTCGCGCGGCGCTGTCGCCGACACCGTTGCCGATCTCGCCCTCCTCGTTGAACACCCGATGCCAAACGCCATGGCAACCGGAATCAACGGCTACCACTTCGGTCGGTGGCCGCGTGCCGCCGATGGCGCAGTGCCGCGGGGATTCATCGGGGTCACGGAGCGCATCCGCGACTTTCCCCTGTCGCCGCATCTGCGCCTCAGCGATTTCGTCGTCCACGACCAGCAGCGCGGCTTCCCCAAGTATCTGCATGTGAGCGAGGCGCTGCTCGACAAGATCGAACTGACGGTCGCCGAGGTGGCGCAGATGCGCGGGCGCTCGCCCTCGTCCGTCGTGCTCAATGTTGCGAGCGGCTTTCGCAGTCCCGCACACAATAACGCGCTCTCCGGTACTGCCCAGGACAGTCGTCACATGTACGGCGATGCCGCCGATATTGCGATCGACGCCAACGAAGACGGCCGGTTGACGGAGATCGACGCGCGTCTGGTGGCATCGGCTGCGGAGGCGGTCGAACGGAAATACCCTGATCTTGTGGGCGGAATCGGCCTCTACATCACCACCGAAGGCGCAGGGTGGCCGTATGTGCACATCGATGTGCGCGGCAATCGTTCGCGGTGGCGCTCCGCCACCAAGCGCGGTGGACGGGTCGATTGGCTGCCAACGAACGCGACCTTCGACTCCGTGAGCGCGGCGGACGCGGCATCTGCGCCTGGAACAGTGGCAGCGCCGGCGCGTCCCTGAATGCCGGCTGAACGAGTTTCTGGCGCGTCCGCGCTGGGCCGTGGGCATTCAGTGGGCCAGCGGCGCCCGCCGCACCATCGGCAATCGCACGGCGAACCTGAACGCGGCGCCCTCCGCAGGGTAGCATTCCTTTGTTGCAGCCGTCTCTCCTCTTCACAAGACTCGTCATGCCGCTGAGCCCCTATCTCCGTGACCGCCTGTTGGCCAGGTTCGACACGTTGTCGGACGAGCGGGCCTTTCAGGTGCTGGATTACGTCGAGTTTCTCGACTCCAAGTACAGTCGCCTGGAGGCGCCCACCGGCGCCGCTGGCCTGCTCGTCAAGCTGCAGGAGACGGTCGAGGACGGATTGCGCGCGGGCAAGGTGTCGGCGAGTTCGGTCGCCGAAACTCTCGGCTTCATGCAGAAGGCCGTCGGTGTCTTGAGCGGCGTGGCCGCCGCTGGGCAGAGTGTGGCGAACGATCTGGCCGGCGCCGCCTCTCGCGCCGCGCGTGCCGCCAGCGGTGATAACGGCAGCACAGGCGCCCCATCGTCCGGTACCGGTGCCGGGGAAGGGCCGGCCAAGTGACCCAGGGCCGACGCAGCGATGCAGACCGACGCGGTGAAGCAGATCGGCGACTCGGTGTGCCGCTCGTCGGGCGAGGTGCGCCGAAGGACTCGCGCGGCACCGAAGCGCCCTGGCTGTCACCAGAGGATGAGCGACCGAGCGGAGCGCCGCGCACTGGCACCAGGCGCACGGTCGTCGGTGCGCTGCGCGAGATCCCACACTACCTCCGCCTCCTCTGGGCGCTCGCGCGCGATCCACGGGTGGCCGTGGTCGACAAGCTCCTCGTGCTCGCCGCGGCGGTCTACGTCGTGAGCCCGCTGGACGTGATCCCGGATTTCATCCCGTTTCTGGGTCAGGTCGACGATCTGTATCTGGTGATACTGGCGCTCCAGCGGATGGTGTCCCGGGCGGGGATCGCGGTGCTGCGAGATCACTGGACGGGAAACCGCGCCTCCCTGACGAGCTTGAATTTCTCCGCCACGCTGTCCGCTGCCGCCTTTTTCCTGCCGCCAGCCATTCGCCGCCGCGTACGGAGCGCGCTCCGAGGGTAGCATCGCGCACGCCGGTGCATACCCAAGTCGGCTCGGCCCTCGCTAGATTTCGAGATGGCAACCACGTCTCGCCCCCCGATCTCGTCGCCCGTCCGCGGTAGCATTTCGCCCGACGGTGCGTCCCCAGCCCTCGCAGGTCAGGCGCGCGTGCGCGAAGACGATGCGCTGACCTTCGACGACGTGCTGCTGGTGCCGCAGCACTCGCTCATCCATCCGAAAGACGTGCGCACGGTGAGTCGTTTCACCACCGGCATCACGCTCAACGTGCCGCTGATCTCGGCGGCGATGGACACCGTCACCGAGAGCGAGATGGCCATTGCGATGGCGCGCGCCGGTGGTATCGGTGTGGTACACAAGAACATGTCGATCGACCGGCAGTCAGCGGAGATCGACCGGGTCAAGCGCAGCGAGAGCGGCATCATTCGCAATCCGATCACCCTCACCCCCGACGCCTCCCTGCGCGAAGCGGTGGCGTTGATGCAGCGCTTTCGCATCAGCGGTGTCCCGATCGTCGATGGCGACGGGAAGCTGGTCGGCATTCTCACCAATCGCGACCTGCAGTTCGAGCGCGCGCTCGATCGTCCGGTGCACGAGGCGATGACGAAGGATCGTCTGGTGACCGCCCCGCCCGGCACCACGCTCGATGAAGCGGAGCGCATCATGGGAGAACGTCGGGTGGAGAAATTGCCGGTGGTGGATTCCAGCGGCGTGCTGAGTGGGTTGATCACCGTCAAGGACATTCATAAGCGCCGGCAGTTCCCGAACGCCAACAAGGATGCGCTGGGCAGTCTGCGCGTTGCGGCTGCAATTGGAGCGGGTGGCGACTATATCGAGCGGGCGCGGGCGTTGATCGACGCCGGTGCTGACGTGCTCTGCATCGATACGGCCCACGGCCATAGTGATGGTGTGTTGCAGGCGACGGCCAAGGTCCGCCACATCTTCCCCGATGTGCAGCTGGTGGTGGGCAACGTCGCCACCCGCGACGGCGCGGCGGCGCTGGTGGAGCGCGGCGTCAACGCCGTCAAGGTCGGTGTCGGCCCCGGCTCGATCTGTACCACACGCGTGGTCACCGGTGTGGGCGTGCCACAGCTGACGGCGATCTTCGATGCGATCGAAGGCGCGGGCGATGTGCCGGTGATCGCCGATGGCGGGATCAAGTACTCCGGTGACATCGTGAAGGCGTTGGCGGCGGGGGCGTCGAGCGTCATGATGGGGTCCATGCTCGCCGGAACGGAGGAAAGCCCCGGTGAGACGATTCTGCTCGAAGGGCGACGCTTCAAGACCATTCGCGGCATGGGCTCGCTCTCGGCGATGCAGGACGGGAGCGCCGATCGCTACTTCCAGGACGGCGAGATGAGTGAACGGAAGCTCGTCCCCGAAGGGATCGAGGGCCGCGTGCCGTACAAGGGGCCGGTGTCGGACGTGCTCTTTCAGATGGTTGGCGGACTGCGCAGCGGCATGGGCTACGTCGGATGCCCGACGATCGATGCCCTGCGCACCGAGAGCCAGTTCGTCCGCATCACCTCGGCCGGGCTCCGGGAAAGCCACCCGCACGATGTGACCATCACCCGCGAATCGCCCAACTACCATAAGTGACGGGACCATGAGGTCTGTCGCTCGCGATTGACATACCGGATGCGGTCGTGTGACTTTGCGAGACATTTTTATACCCCGGTCCGCTGGATGGGGGTATCCTTTCCCCCCGACGTGCAGGCCTCATGGGACTCTGGTCCAAAAAGAGCATTCTCGCGCTTCAGGCTGAAGCCGGCAATGATAAGGACGGTCTGAAACGGACGCTTGGTGCGCTGAACCTCACCATGCTGGGCATCGGGGCGATCATCGGCGCCGGTATTTTCGTGCTGACGGGAAACGCTGCGGCCAACTACGCCGGTCCAGCGGTGGCAATATCGTTTGTGCTGGCGGGGCTCGGCTGCCTCTTTGCCGGCCTCTGTTACGCCGAGTTTGCGAGCATGATTCCCATCGCCGGCTCTGCGTACACGTACAGCTACGCAACAATGGGTGAGGGTGTCGCGTGGTTCATTGGGTGGAATCTCATTCTCGAGTACCTGTTCGCCGCATCGACGGTCGCGGTTGGCTGGTCGGGCTACCTGAGTGCCTTTCTCGCTGAAATCGGCTTCCACATCCCGGCGGCACTGGCATCGGCTCCCCTTGGAGTCGCCAATGGGCATCAGATCGTTCGGGCCTTCACCTGTATTGATCCTGCCACGACTGCTGCGGTCATCGATCCCGCAACCAGGGTGGCGCAGGTCTTCGCCGATCGCGCGGCGTGCACGACCGGTGGGTTCGAGGTGGTCAATGGACTGATCAATCTTCCGGCGGTGCTGCTGATCGCGTCCATCACACTGTTGCTGGTGCGCGGTGTGCAGGAGTCGGCCTCGTTCAATAACGTGATGGTGCTGATCAAGACGACGATTGTTCTGCTGGTGATCGGCTTTGGCTTTTTCTATGTCAATCGCGCCAACTGGACGCCGTTCATTCCGACAAACACCGGTGAATGGGGTAAGTTTGGCTGGTCGGGCGTGCTGCGCGGCGCGTCGGCTGTGTTCTTCGCCTACATCGGGTTCGATGCCGTCAGTACGGCGGCTCAGGAAGCGAAGAACCCGCAGCGTGATCTACCGATCGGAATGATTGCGTCCCTGCTGATCTGTACCGTGCTGTACATCTTGATGGCGTTGGTGATGACCGGCCTGGCCCCATACTCTGCTCTCAGCGTGCCACATCCGGTCTCGGTCGCGATCAGCGCCGTGCCGGCGCTGCGCTGGCTTGAGTATCTGGTGAACATTGGCGCCATTGCCGGTCTGTCGAGCGTGGTTTTGGTGATGCTGATGGGTCAGCCGCGCATCTTCTTCACGATGTCGCGCGATGGTTTGCTCCCGCCGCTCTTCGGCCGGGTGCATCCGAAGTATCGGACACCGGCGACCTCGACATACATCGTGGGTGCCGTGGCCATGTTGATTGCCGCGTTCTTTCCCGTCGGTCTGCTGGGCGACCTTGTCTCTGGTGGAACTTTGGCGGCGTTCGCCACTGTATGCATTGGTGTGCTTGTGCTTCGGAAGCGGTCGCCGGAACTGCCGCGCCCTTTCCGTACGCCACTGGTGCCGCTGATTCCATTGCTTGGTGCTGGCTCCACGCTCGGCATGATGGCGACGCTGCCGGCGCTGACGTGGCAGTTGCTGGCGGTGTGGACTTCCATCGGCATCACCGTGTATGTCGTGTACGGTCGCGTGCATTCCACGATCGGGAAGCAGGAATCGCGCGCCGATTCGGCTTCCGGCGACTGAGCTGACGCAGTTTCACGCAGTCCAGAACGGCGCCCAGACCACCGGGCGCCGCTCTATTATCCTCGAACCACGCCAGTGATGCTCGACCTGCTCGCTGTTCCAGATGATCGCGCCGCCGCCATTCGTACGCTCGCCGCCGGACTCACCTCCGGGATGACGGTGGCACTTTCCACGCACGTGAACTGTGATGGGGATGGCTGCGGTTCGGAAGCGGCGCTTTCACGGTTGCTCGCGCTCCGTGGTCTTCAGTGTCGCATCGTGAATCCCACGCCGTGGCCTTCGATGTTCCGCTTTCTTCTCGGCGGCCCGGTGCAGGACTTCAGCGATCAGGGTGCTGCCGCACTGCGCGATTCCGGCGTGAACGCCATCCTGGTGGTCGACATCAGTGACGTCAAACGACTCGGCATGCTGGCCGATGCGGTGCGAACAGCGACGGTGCCACGCTTTTGCATCGATCACCACATCCCGAGCGATGAGCCTCCGGCACCGGTGATCGTGGCCGATACGCGAGCGTCGGCGACCGGTGAGCTGGTGTTCGATCTGGCGACGGTGCTCGACCTGCCCATCGACATGGAGACCGCCACCGCTCTCTACATCGCGATTCTCACCGACACCGGTGGTTTCCGGTTCAGCAACACCACACCGCGTATTCATGCCATCGCGGCGCAGCTCCTCGCACGTGGGGTTGATCCCGAGCTGATGTATCGGCGTGTGTATGCGTCGCAGAGCCCGGGTCGTCTGCGCCTTCTGGCCGAAGCGCTGCAGTCCCTCGGCGTCGAGGAAGCCATCGGCCTCAGCTGGCTCTCACTCACCGCCGGTGCGAAGGAACGCCACCACGTGACGAGCGAAGAGATGGACGGCATCGTCGAGCACCCACGATCGATCTCCGGGACGCGGCTGGCGCTGTTCTTTCGTGACCTCGGGCACCACCGCGTGAAGATCAGCTTTCGCAGCTCCGGCAACATCGATGTCAACGCACTGGCGCGACAGTTCGATGGCGGCGGGCACGCGAAGGCCAGCGGTGCGCTGGTGCACGGCTCGCTGAAGGAGGTTGAAAGCCGAGTGCTGCAGGCTGCGCGCGACATGCTCGCGGCCACACCCACCGATTCTGCGCCACCCGTGCCGCTCGCCAGCGGTGCGGTGATGGAGTGAGGCGCGCAGCTCCATGACCGAGTTCGCCGCCGCGCTGCTGCTGGCGCTGATTGCGCTCGGTGGTGCAGGGTACTGCGCGTGGCTGTTCTCCAGATTCAGGAAGCCATACTACGCCTGGTGGTGCGCCAGCTGGCTGCTGTATGCCGTTCGCGTCGGCATCATCATCGGATTTCTGCGTACCCAGCAGAGTGGATGGCTGTTCTGGCATCAGGTGCTCACCGGATGGACCGCGCTCGGCTTTCTCGCCGCTGGGATCAGCTTCTCGCGCGGTCTCCAGTTCACGCCAAAGCTCGCACCCCTCGCTTTGTTTCCTGTCGTCTGGAGCTACATCGCGATCTTCGTGCTGGACAATTTTCTGCTAGCGGTGGTGCCAGCCATCGCCTTCCTCAGCGCGGCCACCTTGATCACCGGCGTCAGCTTTGCGCGGCATGCGCAGCGGACTGGCTCGCCCGGCGCCTGGACCCTCGCCGGCGCCTTCACGTTGTGGGCGGTGCACCATCTGGATTACCCGCTGCTCCGCGCACGCGGAGCATGGGTGCCGTGGGGATACTATCTCGACATCCTTTTCATCCTCGCCGTCGTCGGTGGCATCGCCCTGCTGGTGATCGACGATCTGCGTCGCGGGCTGGAAGCGTTGGCGCGACTCTCGGCTGACGTCCAGGCGGGCGGTCGTGGCGACGCAGTCGTCGCCGCGCTCCTCGAACGCCCGCTCCGGCTGCGTGGAGTGAGCGGTACGGCGTTGTACGACGTGACTGCCGCGCACGTCCAGGACGCCGCCGGTCGCGCCGCCAACTGGGGGTCGTCGAACGTGCCGAGCGCAATTCTGACGGTGATCACTGACGCAGTGCGCGACGGCCGCAGCCGGAGCGCGTCACTCGCACCGTCAAGCGGCGCCGAACGCTTCGTGGCCGCGCTGCCGATCTATCGCGAAACGACGGTCACTCACGTTCTGGTGCTGATTGGTGACGTGCGCGATCCCTTCAGCGCGCTCGACGAAGAGTTCCTGCGCGCGCTCGGGCGCCAGGTTGGGTCGGCGCTGCAGCAGGCCGAACTCACGCTGCAGCTTGAAGCGCGGACGGAAGAGCTGGCGAGACTCTCGTCGCGGCTCGTCGAGCAGCATGAGGATGAGCGGAAGCGTCTCGCCCGCGAACTGCACGACGAAACGGGGCAGCTCTTCAGCGCAATGCGCATGGAGGTCGGTGCCCTGCAGAGCGTGCGAGGTGCCGGCGACATCGCAGCCCGATTGGATGCCCTTGTATCCGCCGGACTCACCAGCCTGCGACGAGTGACGGCCGCGCTGCGTCCGTCACTGCTCGACGATCTGGGGCTGTTGAGCGCGGTCCGCTCACTGGTGGCGCAGGTCGCACGCGAGGGACAGGTGCGCGCAACACTGGATGCCCCCGACGTGATGGCCCCGCTTCCGCGCGATCGCGAGCTGGCGCTGTTCCGCGTGGCGCAGGAAGGGATCACCAACGTTGTGAAACACGCCGTCGCCACGGAGTTGCGCATCACCATCGCCGCCAACGATCGCGACGTCACCCTCAGCATCGACGACGACGGCGTTGGTCCGCCAACCCGCGCGCAGCTGGCGGAGCAGGAACGTCTTGGTCACGTCGGACTGGTGGGAATACGAGAGCGGCTGGTGGCGCTCGGCGGGCGAATGACGCTCGCCGCATCGCCACTCGGTGGAACCCGGCTCTCCGTCAGCATCGGTACCGGGCAGCCACACGCGGCTGCAGCGCAATGACTGCACTTCCGGTGCTCCGCGTGCTGGTGGTGGACGATCACCCGATCGTACGTGAGGGAGTTCGGCGCATTCTGGAATCGTCGCCGGGTGTGCACGTGATCGGAGAGGCCAGCGACGGCGCGAGCGCGCTTGCGCTGGCTGCGCGCCTGCTCCCCGACGCCGCAGTGGTCGATGTGGGGTTGCCGGACATGTCGGGGCTTGAGTTGGTGCGCCAGCTCAAGGCACATCGTCCCGAACTCACAATCGTGATGCTGAGCATGTACGACGACGCCGAGTATGTGCGCGAGAGCCTTCTGGCCGGTGCCAGTGCCTACGTCGTGAAGGACAGCGCCGCAACGATGCTCGCCACCCAACTCCGCCTCGCCGCTGGGGACCGCAGCACCGAGGCGCTCACCGATGTGGACGCAGGGCCGACGGCGTGGGAGCGTATCGCTCAGCTCACGCCGCGCGAGTGCGACGTGCTTCGCGGAATTGCGTCTGGGCAGACGAACAAGGCGATCGCCGCCACCTTCGGCATCAGCCCGCGCACCGTGGAAACGCACCGGGAGAGGCTGATGCGCAAGCTCGGCGTGAGTACAGTGGCCGGGCTTACCGCGCTGGCGCTCGAGACTGGAATGCTGACGGCGCCCGACCGGTCGTAACCGGACGGGCGCCGCTGCCGTTCAACGAGCGTTACGCGTCGATCGGCTGACCGCTGGTCCCGTCCTTCTTCGACTCCTTGGTGTCCACAGCGCGCAGCGCAGGGCGCGTCGGCTCACGAGTGCCAACCATCAGCATGCCCTCCTGCTGCGAGGCGGGAGCGGCACCGCCAGCGGTCCGAACTGTGCCCTGACTCTTCAGCACTTTACCCAACGTCAGGCCAAGCCACAGGAACAGTGTCGACAACATCGTCGCGACCATCGCGGCGCGCAGCGCGACCCTGAGGAAGTTTCCCTTGATGTTCTGTGGCAGCTGGGCGCGAATCTGCACCGAGTCGAGTGCGAAAGCCAGCAGCAACCCGATCATCAGCACGCCGAGGGCGATCATCAGCCAACGCAGGGTCTGCAAGATCTTGCGGTCGTTGTTCAGGAACGCCGCGAGGAAGAGCATGGCCTGGGGAATGACTGTCGCCAGCATCCCGTCCATGAAGAGGCCACTTGCCCCAACGCGCCAGTTCAGCTCCGACATCTTCAGTGGCCACACGGTGATCACGAACTGTGCGGAATAATTGATGATCAGGACCACAGCGGCGAAGTACATCACGCTGCCGAGCATGCGGAGCTGGGTGGACGAAAGATTCATGCGAGCCTCGAGATGGTGTCGGGCGTTCAGCTCCAGGGGGGCAGAACGTGGGACGGCGTGCGAAAGTTGTCTCGCGAGTGCAGACGGGTGGCGCAAGCGAGTTCCGGCAACGGAAAAGAGACGCTGCCATGTAACCACCCGTCTCACATCAGGTTGGCACAAGATCGCAGGTGTCGCATCCATCTTCAAGACGACCCTGTCGCAAAGCTGCAACACTGGGCAGAGAGGCTAGATTTCCCCTCTCCTCCCCCGACGCTCCCTCCCGATGTGCGCTCCCGCCAGCTGGATTGTGCGAAATTCGGGCTCGCACTCAGTCCCTTCGTGCCCCCTACCGTGTCGTTGACGCAACAGATCGCTACCGCCCTCAGCCGCGTGCAGAATACGCGCCTCGACCTCGACGTCATGACCGCCGAGATGGTGCAGGATGTGGCCACGACCGTCGATGGCAAGGTGCAGCTGACGCTGCTGCTGGACAGCCGCGACGATGCCAGTCTTGTGCGCGACGTCCGCCAGGCCATCGTGGAACTCCCGGGCGTGATTGACGTGAAGGTCAATGTGCGTGACCCGCGCCAGCAGGCACCGACGGCAGCCCGACCGGGCCGCGCCCTGCCGATGGCTCCCGAGGCAGCGCCAAAAGCGGCACCCCGGGTGGCGGCGCCGACACCCGTTGCGCTCCCGAATCTCGGCCGGATCCTCGCCGTCAGCTCAGGCAAAGGCGGTGTGGGCAAGAGCACCGTCAGCGTGAACCTGGCGATTGCGCTGGCGCAGATGGGATACCGCGTGGGGCTCATGGATGCGGACATCTACGGGCCCAACATCCCGCTCATGATGGGGCTCGATCAGCAGCCGGAGGTCAACAAGCAGGCGAAGATCATCCCCCTCGAAGCCTTCGGCGTGAAGCTGATCTCGCTCGGCTTCCTGATCGAGAAGGATCAACCGGCGATCTGGCGTGGCCCGATCGTGATGAAGCTGATCGGCCAGTTCCTGAAGGATGTGGATTGGGGCCAGCTCGACTACTTCATCGTGGATATGCCGCCCGGCACCGGTGATGCGCAGCTGTCGCTGGTGCAAACGACGCTCGTCAGCGCAGCACTGATCGTCACGACGCCGCAGCAGGTGTCCACGGGCGATGCGCTCCGCGGCGTGAAGATGTTCGAGCGGGTCGCAGTGCCGGTGCTCGGCATCGTCGAGAACATGAGCTGGTTCGAGAACCCCGAAACCGGCAAGCCGATTGCGCTGTTCGGCAGCGGCGGCGGGCAGAGGCTGGCGGAGCAGGTTGGCCTGGACTTGTTGGCGCAGATTCAGATCGATCCGCGGATTGCCGAGGGTGGCGATGTCGGCCGACCGCTGGTGGCAGTTGAGCCGTCGGCACCGGCAGCCAGGGCGATCGTGGCGCTCGCCGTGCGCGTCGTTGCGGGCATGGACGCGATCGCCGCGCGCGGTTGACCACGGCCAGTCCGCGACGGGCGCGCGCCGACGTCAATCTCGCGCAGGACGCGCTCGTCTCCGTTGTGATTCGCGTTGGACTCCCTGCCGTCGCCAGTGCGTTGCTGCTCACCGCCTTCATCTCGCTCGACTCGGCGTGGGTGGGTCACTTCGTTGGTGGAGCGGGCCTCGCTGCCGTCAGCACATCGATCTTCTGGATCTGGATCATCGTGTCGCTCGCCGAGATGGTGAGCGTCGGGCTGACGGCGGTGGCGTCGCGCCGTCACGGTGAAGGGCGCCCCGATGAAGCTGCTCGTGCCGTCGGCGACGCGTTGCTCTTCACCTTCGCCCTCGGCGTGGTCACCGCGATTGCGGGATTGATTGCGCTGCCGCATTTGTTTGCGGTGATGGAAACACCGCCCGAGGTGACGGCGCTCGGGATGCGGTACCTCGGCACGTATCTGGCCGGATCGCCGCTGATCTTTGGCTACTTCGTTGTCGACGCGGCGTTTCGGGCCGCAGGCAACATCAGGTTGCCCTTCGTCATGTTGCTCTGCGCGACGTTGTGCGCCGCAGTCCTCGATCCGTTGCTGATCATCGGAGTCGGGCCGATGCCGACGCTCGGTATTCGTGGCGCGGCGTTGGCCACGCTCGCTGTACGCGGCTCGCTGTGCATCGTCGGCGTGATGGTGCTGCGCCATCGCGGTCTGGTGACGTTTGGAGCGCCGAGTTGGGAGCGTATCAGTACGATAGCGCGAATCGGGTTGCCGACGGCTGCGACCGGCGTGGTCTTCTCGCTGATCTACGTCGTCATGACGCGGACCACGCAACAGTTTGGCACGCCGGCACTCGCCGCGCTTGGCCTTGGGCATCGCATCGAGAGCTGGATGTACATGGTGGGCGTTGGCTTTGGTGCAGCGGCGGCGGCGATCGTGGGGCAGAATCTCGGCGCCAATCAACCCGACCGCGCGGCGCGTGCCGGTTGGCTGACCTTGGCGATGACCGGTGTGCCTGGGGTGCTGGCGTGTATCGCGTTGCTGCTCTTCCCGACAGTCCTGGCGGGGCTCTTTTCCACCGATGCTGCTGTGATTGCGGAAGCCGCGCGCTATCTGCGCACTGCTGCCTTCGCACAGATCGTCGTGAGCGGTGAAACCGTGCTGGAGGGGGCACTCGGTGGCGCCGGGTGGACGCTTCCGCCGATGATCACCTCGACTGCGATTACGCTCGCGCGCGTGCCGCTGGCGGCGTGGGCGGCATTGCAGTGGGGCACGACCGGGATCTGGTGGGTGATCTCGCTCACCGCGATTGCACGAGCGCTGGCGATGATGGGCCTGTGGGCATCAGGGGGGTGGCGGAAGTCGATGGTGTGACGTCGGTCGGCACCGGTGACACACCCACCCTCGTCGCAAGATCTGGACAGCCATCGAAATGCGATCGGCACTACCGCTGAATCAACTCCAGCTTCCCGATCACCGACTTGACGAAGATCTGCACCTTGATCGCCGACGCTTCGTAATTCGCGCTGCGCCAGCGGCTGCCGGTGCGGTTGAACTCTCCTGTCACATCGGCACGCTTCAACACGCCGCCGACATCCAGCTCGATGCCGATCGTCGGCGGCGCAACGATCGTGATGCCGCCGATGCTGCTGGTGACGGCGATCTGCATATCGCGCTGCCAGCGTCCGCCGAGGTCCAGCGACAGATCGCCGAACCCACCGATGATGCGCGCCTCGCTCGCACCGGCGTTACCGAGGCCGATCAACTGCAAGCCACCTGCGCCGACGCTGGCGTCGAAGGTGGTCATCGATTCAGGGTTTGGCGCATCAAACCGCACCGTCGCTGCTGCAGCGCCGGTGTTCAGAGCAAAACGACGCAGCGGCAAGCCGGTGAGATCGAGCGATGCCTTGGCTGCGGTGGCGTCAATCGAGAGCTGCAACGGCGCACGGCGCGTCAGCTGGACGCGCCAATCCTGCACGCTCGCGTCGTGGTCGTCGGTTGAGGTGCTCGCATTCTGGATGAGGTGCCGGGCACCCGCGGTCAGCGTGAGCGTTCGCTGCGCGGCGTTCCACGCTGATGCCGGTGGGGAGAATGCATCGCTGAACCGCGTGATACTCCGGTAGAGATACGGCGCATCGGAGGCTCCGAGACTCAAGGTGCCGGTACCCAGCTGAAGCCTGACCGCGACCGGTGCTGAATCTCTCAGCAGTCGCGACGACTCCAGCGTGCGCACATGCTGAGCACGCAGTGGTGCCGCCGCTGCGGCACACGCCAGAAGCCCCCGGGTCAGTCGCCTCATCGCGCACTCCCGCTTCCGGCCGTCGGCCGCTTCACCGCAACCACACCGGTCAACGGTGTGGGCGTGAGCCACTCTGCGGCAGCCTGCTCCTGCAGCTTCACTGCGCCGCTCGGCGCCGGCCGGCGAATGCCCCACGGATCGCTGTGCGAACGTGTGCCTCCCCGGGTGCGCAACGCCGCGCCGAGTCCCGCTGTTGCAGCGATCCACGTGATTCCGATCGCGATCATGCGAATCCAGCTCGCGGCCGTTGGACGCGAGGCGAACGCCGCCGCCGCCAGCCACGGGATCGAGAGCAGCACCACGCCAAGCACCAGTGCCTGCAGCCGTGCGGCGCGGTCGCTCACGCCCGCGCGTCGCGCAACCAGACCGCTGCCAACCATCTGCACCGCACCAAGACCCCCAAGAACCACCAGTCCGAGTATCGCGATCACATACGCCACGATGGCGAACGGAATGAGCAGGATTCCCAGGATCGTCAGCGCCAGCAGCAGGCAGATGGTGACGAGCACAGGGAGCAATGCGAGCTGCGCCAGCAACCCAACGGTCACGTTGCGACCAAATCCCTGTTGCACCGCCGTTGTCACACGCTGCATGGAATCGCCGGCGTTCGTCAGCACGCCGATGGCCAGCAGAATCAGGATGCCGAACCACGCTGCGGTCTTTTTCAGACTGAGGACCGTGCTTCCGACGCCAGACACGATCGGCGCGACGGGCGCAGGCTCGATGGCGTCGAGTGTTCGCAGCTCGCCATCGACTAGACCCATCGGCGCGATGGCCGCGCCATGTTCGGCGGAGAGAACATCCCCAGTGACGTGGCCGCCGGAGTCGATGAGAACAGCGCCGTTGAGGGCGTACGCCGATCCGGTGACTGTGCCCGAAATGCGCAGCGTTCCGTCAAGGACGACGAGGTTGCCTCGCACCGTGTCGCCACGCGCAATCGTGACATCGCCGGCGCGGTGCGTGGCCTTGAGCACGGCGCAGCCGATGATGGGATCGCGCGATGCACGGCTGAGTAGCTGCGTCTGCGCTGGTGACAGTCCGGTCGCCGCAAACGCTGCGCACGGCCCGTCGCTGGCAGAGGCGCTCAGGCGTGCGTCGGCGGATGCCTGAGCGAAGGTGTGCGTGCCGAGCACCGCCGAGAGGAGGGCGACGCGGGCCAGTGCTGAATAGGTCATGGACTTACGCCTCGAGGCGCCGAGCCCGCGCGGCAACCGCGCGGAGCCCGAGGAATCCAAGACCGGCGCCGGTGAGGAGCGTCGCGCCGGCCACGGCGAAGAGCGGCAATCCGCTCCCGAACGTGACCGCCAGCGGCCCGACCAGCGCCTGGGCTCCCGAGGAGAGGGAGGCAAACAGCCCGTCGCGCGCGCGCTCCGTCACCAGGCCGCCAACGAAAACGGTGGCGTCTCTATTGGCCCATCCCCACGCCGCCGCACCAGTGATCAGTGTGGACGCGCCGGTGAGCGCCGCTCCCGCCGCGACTCGCGCGACCGGACTGGAAGGCACCCATCCAGCCACGCTGGTGCGGATCGCAACGTGCCAAGGCTCGAAAACGTGCACCTCATGCATGACCCGGTCGCCGAATCCCGTGGCTGGCAGCATTTCGGGGAGCGTCTCGATCTCCGAGACGAACAGGCGGAGGGCATCGAGCTCCTCCCGGCATTGCTCGCAGTCGCGCAGGTGACCGGTGAGCTGTTGCACCCCGAACCCCGACTCCCCGTCAAGGAGGAGATCGAGTTCGTCTGGGAGGAGGTGGCGAGAGAGTGTCATTGGATTCCTCCAGCGCCTACGGGCGGTGGGCGCGGGTGGTTTCAGGGAGCGGAAAGGCGGGGGAATTCGGGGGTGGCGTGTCGGCCGATAGCGGGGTCATCGCGTGTCCTCCAGCGCCTCGCGCAGTTCGTGGCGTGCGCGGTGGATGTAGGTCTTGACGGTACCCAGCGGCAGGTCGAGCAGCTGGGCGATCTCCTCGTACGAGCGTCCATCCACGTGGCGGAGCAGAATGCAGCTGCGGTAGAGTGGGCGGAGCTTCGCAATGGCAACCTCGATGGCGGCGCCGAGCTCCTTGTTGGCCATTTCGTCGAGCGCATTCTCACTCCGATCGCCGATTTCGAAGCTGGTCGCGTCGACCTCGGCCTGCGTGGCAGCGCCTGAGGCACCGTCGATACTGATGGTGTTCAGGCGACGCCGTCGCAGCGAGTCGATGGCGAGATTGTTGGCGATCTTGAACAGCCAGCTCGAGAACTTGAACTCGGGCGAGTACTTCTCGATGTTGTTCAGGACCTTGATGAAGGTTTCCTGGGCGAGGTCTTCGGCGGCCTCACGGTCACGGACCATGCGATAGACCAGCGAGAAGACAGGGCGTTCGTAGCGACGGATCAGCTCCCGATACGCCTCGTCGCGGCCTTCCTGCGCCAGGGCGACCAGATCAGCGTCAGGGAGGTTGGCGGCGTCGAGGAGACGGGGCATGCGTAAGGGAGGCACCCGCGGGCGTCAGCCGAAGTGTGGCGTCTGCGGTGCGAACCGCGAAGATAGTGGCTCGGAGTCGAGATGCGTGCAGCACCGGGCTGCTGCACTGCCGATTTCGAGTCCAGGCCACCACGAGACGCGATGGGCTCTGAGGGGCCTCACCCATTCTCCGGTGTCTCTTGGCTTGTGGCACGTGACGGTGTCCCGCGACCTTTGTACTCTGATGACCAGCCTCCTCGATGCCGATCTCCGGCGAGCCGATGCCGCCGCCGCCGGCGGTGCAGAGAAGCGGGCGTACGTCCAGCAGATCTTCTCCGAGATTGCGCCGCGCTACGATGTCCTGAACCACGTGCTGTCGATGAACATCGACAAGGCCTGGCGACGGCGTGCGTTGGAGGCGCTGGGGTGGCGCGAGGCGCCCGGCGGTCGCTATCTGGATCTGTGCGCCGGTACATTGGACGTTGGTGCGCAGCTGGTACGCCAGAGCGGCTTTGCCGGGTACGTGATGGCAGCGGATTTCGCCGAGCCGATGCTGCGCATGGGCGACGGCAAGGCGCCGCGCGCATCGCTCGGCCCGGTGGCCGCCGACGCCCTGCAGCTTCCCGTTGGCGATTGCGTGTTCGATGGCGCGATCGTCGCATTCGGAATCCGCAACGTGGCGGCGCTGGACGCGGGCCTCGGCGAAGTGCGTCGCACACTGAAGCCTGGAGCGAAGTTCGTGATTCTGGAGTTCTCGACGCCACGGAACGCGCTCATTCGAGCCGGCTATCGCTTCTACTTCCACACGGTCCTGCCGGCAGTCGGACGTGCAGTGAGCGGTCACAAGACGGCGTACTCGTACCTCCCCAAGAGCGTCGAGCACTTCCCGGTTGAGGAGGAGCTCGCGGCGCGCATGACGGCGGCGGGCTTTCGCGCGGTCACATGGACGCCACTCTCATTCGGTATCGCGGCGATTCACGTCGGGACCGCGTGATCTGGTCCCGTGGCTGAACGGGGAACAGTGTGACGCAGAAGTGCTGGAGACAAACTGCTGGAGATCTGCTGCTGGAGCTGGAGAGCGAACTGCTTGACATAGAACTGCAGACGCAGAACTGCAGACACAGAACTGCGGACGCAGAAGTACAAGGCTTAGGGAATTGACTATTGGGGATTGCGGTTCGCGGGACTGAGCGATCGGTTTTGGCTTTTTGCTTTTGAATTTGAAGAGGGAGAGCGCTGGTGTGCGATCCTGGGACAAGAGATGCGCTTGGCTTTCGTGCTGATTTTCAGGTTCGTATTTTGTCCATGAACTTATTGTAGTGGCTGAGGCCAGGCATGTCTGGTGCGTATTGGGCGTGGAAGAATCGAGCAGCCTTTCGACGTCCGGCCTTCCGTGTCAAGCCGTTCAGTTTCAAGCCGTTCAGTTTTGAAGCCGTTCAACAGTAAACGGTCCTGCACCAAGCAATTTTGATCAAGCTGTTCTGCGTCAGCCGTTCTGCGTCAAGCCCTTCTGCGTTCGCAGTTCTGTGTCAAGCAGTTCAGTTTGAGGCAGTTCAGTTTGAGGCAGTTCCGTTTTAAGCAGTTCCGTTTCAAACCGTTCAGCTCCGCCCCGGTTCCGAACAACGAATTTCCGCCCTGAATTGCCGTGTCTCTCGACTCCCTGCAGGACTTCATTGCGGCCATCGATGCGATCGGTGAGCTCGTTCGCGTGTCCCACCCCGTGCGGGCAAAGCTTGAGCTGTGCGAAATTGCCGACCGCACCAGCAAGTTGCCCGGCGGGGGACCGGCGCTGCTGTTCGAACATGTGATTCTCGACAACGGCGCGCGCTCTGCCTACCCCGTCGCCATCAATCTCTTCGGCTCCATGACGCGCATGTCTCTGGCGCTGGGCGTCAAGAGTCTCGATGAGCATGGCGCACGAATCACGGAGCTGATGAACCTCAAGGTGCCCGACGGCTTCATGGCGAAGCTGGGAATGCTGCCGCGTCTTCTCGAAGTCGCTAAGTTTCCGCCGCGAGTCAAGAGTGGATCGCCGGCGTGTCAGGAGATCGTGTGGCGCGGCGATGAAATCGATCTCGACAAGATTCCCGTCATCACCTGCTGGCCCGAGGATGGCGGCCCGTACATCACGCTCTCCGCCGTCGTCAGCAAGGATCCCGCACGTGGAATCCGAAACGTCGGGATGTACCGTGTGCAGAAGCTCGACAAGCGCACGGTTGCCATGCATTGGCAGCGCCACAAGACCGGCGCCGAACACTTCCGTGAGATGGCCGAACGCGGCGAGACGATGCCGGTCTGCATCGTGGTTGGTGCCGATCCCGCCAGCGTCTACAGCGCCAGCGCTCCACTCCCGCCGGCCGTTGACGAGTTCATCTTCGCCGGGTTCCTGCGGCGCGATCCCGTCACCCTCACCAGAGCGGTCAGCTGCGATCTCGAAGTGCCCGCGACCTCCGAGTTGGTGATCGAAGGGTACATCGACCCGCGTGAAGCGCTGGTCGTCGAAGGGCCATTCGGCGATCACACCGGTTTCTACTCCGAGGCCGACCTGTATCCCAGGGTGCATGTGACCGCTGTCACCATGCGAAAGAACATGGTGTACGGAACGACCATCGTGGGACGTCCGCCGATGGAAGATTTCTACCTCGGCCACGCCACCGAGCGCATCTTCCTGCCGCTCCTGAAACTCACGACACCGGAAATTGTGGACTATCACATGCCGGCCGAAGGGGTCTTTCACAATCTCGTCTTCGTCAGCATCGACAAGAAGTATCCAGGCCACGCCTACAAGGTCATGAATGCGCTCTGGGGCGCCGGGCTGATGTCGCTGGCCAAGGTGCTGGTGGTCGTCGACAAGGAGATCGATGTCCGCAACGTCTCTGAGACCTGGTGGGCCACGCTCAACAACATCGACCCCGAACGCGACGTACGTTTCACCATGGGTCCGGTGGATGTGCTCGATCATTCGAGTCGCGCCTTCAGCTACGGCAGCAAGATGGGCATCGATGCCACTCGCAAGCTTCCGGAAGAGGGCTTCACCCGGCAATGGCCGCGCGTGATCGCGATGGACGCAGCCACCCGTCAATCCGTCGACGTGTTCTACGAGACGCTCGGCATCGAACAGGCGTGGCGGAAGTGACCACATCTAAGCGCGAGGGACAGACCTTCGTCGGCGCTTCTGCCTTCGCGCGTTGGGCGAGCTTCGTCAAGCTTCCGCATACCGTGTTCGCACTTCCCTTCGCGCTGACGGGTGTCGTGCTGGCAAGTCGGGTGGTGTTGCCGACGATCGGCCAGATCGGCTGGGTTGTGCTGGCGTTCACGGCCGCGCGCTTCGCCGCCATGGCGTTCAACCGGATTGTCGATCGTGACGTCGACGCCAGGAATCCGCGCACTCGGCTGCGTGAGATTCCCAGCGGTGCCCTCCAGCTGGGCGATGCAAAGCTGAGTGTCGTGATCGCCGGTGTGGTGTTCATGATCGCCAGCTGGATGCTGAATCCATTGTGCGGCATCCTTTCACCCGTCGCACTGGCGTGGGTGCTCTTCTACAGTTTCTGCAAGCGCTTTACGCGGTGGAGCCATCTGGTACTTGGCCTCGGCCTCGGTATTGCGCCGGTGGGTGGATTCCTCGCCGTGACGGGAGCGTGGAGCGAGCCGGCCTGGATGCTGCCGGTGTTGGCACTCGCGGTCATGACCTGGTCCGGCGCTTTCGATATTCTGTATGCGCTGCAGGATGTCGCGTTCGATCGCGAGAACGGGCTCTTCTCACTGCCTGCGGCGCTCGGTGCGCCAGCCGCGCTCAACGTGGCTCGCGTGCTGCACGTGGGCACCGTGCTGCTGCTGGCGTTGGTGGGATGGGCGACCGGCGGCGGTCCGCTGTACGCGTTGGGTGTCGCGGTAGTGGCAATCTTGCTGGCCTACGAACACTCGCTCGTGAAACCGGATGATCTCTCGAAACTCGACGCCGCGTTTTTCACCATGAACGGCGTCATCAGCATCTCGTTCTTCACCTGTGTGCTGCTGGAGCGCGTTCTGCACCTCCCCACGTTGGCCGAGCTGCTGGAGCGCGCTGGATGAGCGTCTCGCCCCTTCCGATTGTGATGGCGGTGACCGGCGCATCGGGGGCGCCATACGCCGTGCGACTGCTGCATGCGATGGCACAGGCGAGCCAGCCGGTCTGGTTGATTGTCTCCACGCACGGCTGGCGACTCCTCCACACCGAGTGCGCCATTCACGATCTGCACTCGTTACGCGCCCATGTGGGCGAGGATGTGTTCGATGCCTGCGTGACGGTGTTCGATGACGCGGATCGCGGGGCCACGCCTGCCAGCGGCTCGGCCAGGGTGCGCGGCATGGTCATCGTGCCGTGTAGCATGGGAACCATTGCGTCGATCGCGGCGGGGACCAGCCGTTCACTCGTCGAGCGTGCGGCCGATGTGGCGCTCAAGGAACGGCGCCCCCTGGTCGTCGTGCCGCGCGAGACGCCGTTCTCGCGGATTCACCTCGAGAACATGCTGCGGCTCACCGACGCCGGTGCGGTAGTGCTCCCCGCCGCACCCGGTTTCTACCATCAGCCGCAACGCATTGACCAGCTGGTGGATTTTGTCGTGCAGCGCATCCTCGATCACCTGCACGTCGAGATCGAGATCGCGCCGCGCTGGGGCGACAGCGGCGAGTGACACGACGTCCGCACATCATCGGCCTGATCTCCGATACGCACGGCATGGTGCGCGCATCGCTGTTCGATGCGCTGGCGGGAGTGGATGAGATACTGCACGCCGGCGACGTTGGCCCGGACGATGTGCTGACGGAGCTCGAAGCGATCGCGCCCATTCGCGCGGTGTACGGCAACACGGACGTTCCGGGTAACCCGCGGCTGGCTGCGGCGCTGATCGTCGATGTCGGCGGCGTCAGTATCCACGTCAGTCACGGGCACGAAGTGGGCAGTCCGACGCCGGCCAGGCTGCTGGCGACGTATCCGCAGCGCGTGCTCGTCTACGGACATACGCACCGGCAGTTGATCACTGAGGCAGACGGTCGCCTGGTGATCAACCCTGGTGCAGCCGGCGCGCGACGCTTCGATCTCGTCCCATGCGTCGCACGCCTGACGATCGACAACGGTGTGCCGTCGGTGGAACTCGTCGCGCTGTCGTGATTTCATGTGTGGGCCGAGGCGGTTACCGCGAGTGCTTCAGCGGTACCGGCCTTGCAACAGGGATTCGCGGCTACAGCATCGGCGAGAAGAGGCGTGCCACTCCCTCGAACAATCGCGCGCCGATGGACGACTTCGCGACGTCTCCCGCCGTGATTCGGTGCGCCCGCTGCAAATCGTGTTCGAAGGCCCGGGCCAGGTCGGTCACCGCGGCCGCGCCATAACAGATCGCCAGCACCTCGAAGTTCAACCGCAGGCTTCGATTATCCAGGTTGGCCGTTCCCACAATTGCCGCGTCGTGATCCACGACCAGCGTCTTCGAGTGCAACGACGGAGGGCCATAGCCGTACAGCTTGACTCCCGATGCGAGCATCTCGGGGAAGTAACTGCGAGCCGCCGCATCCACGAGCGCGTGATCGCTCTTCGCCGAGAGGAGCACACGGACGTCCACGCCGCGCAGCGCCGCCACAGTCAACGCCTCCTGCATCGACTCGTCCGGTACGAAGTAGGCCGTGGAGATCCAGACCCGTTCGCGTGCGGTCGAGATGGCGGTGAAAAACACCGCGTGAATCGACTGCGGGTGCGCGTCCGGGCCAGAGGCGCAGATCTGCACGAACGTGTCGCCCACCTCCGTCAGCGCGGGAAGGAAAGCGATACCATCCAGCACAATGTCTGTGGCGTACTGCCAGTCTTCGAGAAACGCGATCGCCAGCGGCGCCACTGCATCGCCATGCAGCTCCACCTGAGTATCGCGCCACCCTCGCTCCACGCCAACCACCAACTCGTCGTGACAATCGTCGATGTTCATACCGCCGGTAAAGCCGGTCCTCCCGTCGCAGACGACGATCTTGCGGTGCGTCCGAAAGTTCACGAACCCGGGTCGCATGCGCGGACCGAAGCGTGCGATCTCGACGCCAGCAGCGCGCAGCGGCTGCAGAAACTCACCGAGGCGCGATGTCCCGAGGCCATCGAGAAGGAGACGGATCTGCACCCCCGCCCGTGCGCGCTCGATCAGCGCCGTTCGGATGCGTTCCGCAACGACGCCTTCCGTCAGGATGTAATACTCGAGATGCACGTGGTGCGTCGCCGCACCGATGGCGTCGATGATTGCGTCGTATGCCGCACTGCCGATGTGAAACAGCTGCACATGCGTCGCATGCAACGGCGGCGGCTGTTCCGTGCCGGTCGCAACCCGGGCGAGCCGTTCGCCGGCGTGTCCGAGCGCATCACGGAGCGTCTCGCGGTTCGGCCTCGAGCGATTCGCCGATCGTGCCATGATGCGCCGTCGTCGCTTGCGATCGAGCCGGCGCGGACCGACGAAGTAGTAGACCGCAAACCCCACCAGCGGCAACGTGGCCAGACCGACAATCCATGCCAGCGTGGCGAGCGGCGGCCGCCGCTCGAGAATGATGTACGCCGAAAGGGCCACGACCCAGACGACTTCGATGGCGATCAGCCAGTCAGGGAGCGTGATGAATATCACGCGCCCAACTCCCGCAACGCCATGTCTGGCGCCAGGGTCCGCGCGTACTCGTCCGGGTTGCGCTGAAACCAGCTGGAGAGCAGCAGCAGCTCGTCGATTTCGTGGGTTGGAATCTGCCGGGTGGGACGTTCGGCACTGTCAAAGATTCGCCGACACCACTCCGCAAACTCCAACTGCTCGCGGCGGCTGACGGGGAGTTTCAAATCGGCGCGCACCGTTCCGCGCTTGACCAGATACACACGCGTTTCATCGCCATGCCCCGTGACTGGATAGGCAAAGGTGAGCGTTTCCACGGCGAAGCGGAGCTTCTCGAACTGCGCCCGAAGCACCTCGAGGCGCTGCAGCTTGTCGCGCATCTGGGCCGCGCGTTCGAACTCCATCGCATCACTGTGCGCCTGCATCCGCCGCGTGAGCACCTCGAGCGGACCGTCGCTCTGGCCGTTGAGAAAATCGCGCGCGAGCGCCAGCTGTGTCATGTACGCCCGCTCGGTGACGGCAGCCACGCACGGCCCGAGACACTTTCCGATCTCGTGGCGAATACATCCCGGTGTGCGCGCTGCCGCCAACACCGGCAGCTCGCCCTGGTCGAGGAAGTGCATCGGTACATCCTGGGCGCAATCCCGCAGGCCAAGCACATCGCCAAGCTCGCGCAACGCATCGGTGATTCGCCCGGCGCTCAGGTACGGCCCGAAGTACGTCCCGCGCTCATCACCCGATGCGTCACGCGTCACCGTGAGCTTCGGGGCCAGTCCAGCGGTGAGCTTGACGAAGCAGTAGTGCCGCGCATCGCGCTTCATCATCCAGTTGTAGCGTGGGCGGAGCTGCTTGATCAACCGCAACTCGCGCACCAG
>Ga0209490_10001100_pt1 | contig 26323 bp, 25 predicted proteins | sample MAT06_FD_187209 | JGI IMG/M metagenome (GOLD analysis project Ga0209490, IMG submission 187209) | Freshwater microbial communities from Lake Fryxell liftoff mats and glacier meltwater in Antarctica - MAT-06 (SPAdes) (version 2) | ecosystem: Environmental > Aquatic > Freshwater > Ice > Liftoff... | reverse complement strand
GATAGTTTCAAAGTTTTTACCGTCAATGTTTTGCGGTTCACCTATGCCGCCGATGAAGACTTTTAATTTTTGTGGTAGCGGTTTTGGTGCAAAAAGTTCGAGGCTGGGCGAAATGGCGATCGCATATTTATCTTCTACTAAATACCGATCGGTTTTGCCATTATAAAGCACTGTCATCGGTATATTCCGCAGATTTCCGTCCAGTACAAATACTAATGTTTCAATTTGAGGGTTTTGCTTGAGTTGCGGTTCTAGCGGCTCAATTAACCATTTGTACAGTTTCTGCGATTCAACTATTACCTTGGGTGTCTTTCCTCGTTCTCTCAAGTTTGATTGCAAGTTTTGCATGACTGTTTCTAGTGTTTTTCTAGAAACTGAAGTTTCGTAATATGCCAGCGGCTGTCCGTAAACTTGGAGAATAATTGCTATTCTGTTTTCTAGAATAATTGGATAAATCAAGGCGGCTTGATTGTTGGCTATGCGATTTAGTGGCAAGGAAAGCGAAACGTTGCACCGCAGGAAGTTTTCGATTTCTGCTAGTTGCAGTGCATCTATTTGTTTAATTGCTTGTTCAAGATTTGCCTGATTTGGTTGAGTGTTTCCCTCGGTTGTCAAGAGTAAATTTACGAGTTCGCGGTAAACGAGTTCGGCGTTGTCTCGGAAGGAAAACTGCACATCTGGATTGACTGCAATTAAATCTTTTCGCAGCGATTGGAGGGTTTGAACTGATGCTTGATATGCGGCGATCGCACTTTTTTTGTCTCCCTTGCTTTTAACCGTCAATCTTCCCAATTGCCACTGCCATTTATAGGCAAGATCCGCTGCTTGGATCGACTGTGCAATGCCCAAAGCTCGATCGGTTAATTGTCTGGCCTCGGATATCTGCCCAGTTATTTCGTACAACTCGCCGAGACTCCCTTTCGCATAGGATTCTGCCCGCAAATTCCCTAATTTATCAGCATCATGGGCGGCGGTTGCTAAGAGTTTAGCAACATAAATTAATGCGGGTGGTTCGACATTTTTACGCGGAGAGTCGATCGCGCAGCGGTTGACTGCGGGCGGGAAAGGCCATTTAATAGTATCGACGTGCGGATCGATGACTTGCATACTCAAGCAACCGAGACTTTCCGCAAAGTTGATGCGATCGTAAATGGATTGCGTAGTGGCGGGCAAATTGTCAACTTTTGACTTGATTTCTTGCCACAAATTCCTGATATCTGAGTCGGGTAGATTGCTGACAAGCAGGCTGAGTTTATTTAGTTTAGCTTGTAATTGTTGGGTTGATGCAGAACTGGCGATCGCCCTTTCGTAAAAATCTAAAGCTTTTTCATAATTAGCCTGAGCATCCTTCTTGATATCTTCTTGCCGCTTCCCGAAAGCTCGCTGAGTGTTTCCTAGACTGAGATACGCAGCACTGACAGCCGCATCCATTTGCAAGTTTTGAGCGGCGGCCAAACTGCGATTTAACATGATTTGTGAATTGTTCAAAGCACCAGTCAGCCGCAAGACATCGCCTAAAATTCTCAATCCAGAGGCGCTGATTTCACTGTTTGGCAAATTTTCAATAATTGCTTTTTCTGTCGGAGATATTTGGTTGTCAATTAAGTTGGCACAATCAAATTCAGCCAATTCTAAAACTGGGAGCAAAGTATTGCAAGCTTGGCGGTAGAGTCCGGCTGATTGGAGATTTTGGGCGGCGACAAGTTGGCGGCGCAATATTTCAGTTTTGGTGTTGACTTGAGTTGCCACATCGGTAATTTTTGCGACTACAGGTACTTGCACGCAGCACAAAAATGTTGTTAATACTAATAAAAACCAAATTCTCCACTTGTTCATATTCATGTGTGTTTATTGTGACACGAGTATTTCGCCCGCGAGCCATCGGCTATTAAAAACTTCAAAATTTATGAGGTTTTTAGCGATCGATCTAATAATTGTGACATATATTACTCACGCTCCCTAAGTTATGTGTAAAACCACTTAATTATTTAGATAATTTTACACAATCCAGTCGATCGCCGATCTGATCGATAACGCAGAAACAATCGATCGCAAATTAAAAGCAACTTTTCAAGCTCAAAAAAGGTAAGGTGCGCAGTGCGCACCCTACGTTTTTTGTGGATTTACTTATTAAATAATTCAATGTTTAGCTGAATTTAACAGCTTTGCCAAAACGTTTCGCGTTATCTGCTGAGCTCCAGCATTTAAAACTGGCGATCGCAATTGTGGCGCATTGTAATCGTCCAATCCCCACGCCCACTGCATCGAACCAGTCGCGAATACTTTCGCCCCCGAATTTGCTGTATAAACCGTCATGTCAGCATAGCGAGTGCCGCCGCCGTAAGGGTATGGAGAATGGGCGATCCGAACTATGTTTTTCGGGGCATTGCCAAACATTCGATCGACCTCATAACCCAACAGTCCCGGCAACTTGTCGCCCGTTTTTAACTGGGTTTTTTCTAGCAGCCAATCGGGGGCATTTTCATCAATGACAATATCAGCATTAACTTGAAATGTCTCGTACATAACGCCGATCAAAGCATCTTCTGGACTGCCGACAGTGCGATCGCGCCAGCGAGTTGTTACTAAGGAATAAAGTGCGGGCGATTTATTGGAAGTAGCTATTTGACTGGGTTTTGGTTTGCCAATTCCATAATTAAGCTCCCCAGAAGCAGCTATTTCTAAAGGTAAATTAACTACACCAACTTCCTGAGTCAATCCGCCCAGAGGGTCTAAGTCTGCCATTTCTTTATAAGCAACTACAGTTCGGTTTACTTCGCCAGTAATCCGGCTGGGTTCTAGGCGGATCTGCCAATAGCAAATATTAGCACCAAAAAAGCCGATGCTGACTCCTTCATCTCTAGCTGCTTCAATATTTTTCCGCATATCTCGCGACCAATATTCGTCGTGACCTACGGATAAAAATGCTTTGTGAGATAACAGCAACCGGGAGTTAAAATGCGTGTCAATATTGGTGGCATAGGTAACATCATAGCCTTCTTTTTCTAGCCATCTGACCATATTGTATTCCCAACCAGCGCTCGAAGTTCTCCTTTTTGGCTGAAAGTTTGTCAGAAATTCCCCCGCACCTATACCGTAAGCTGCTTTGCGGTTGGGACTCATGGCGTAGGGCCGATTAAAGGAAACTTTGTAGGCTTGTTTGGCCTGACTGTTCCAGCGGTAAAGCGATTTGTAGCCCCAATTGTTGTACGCTTGAAAAGTGGTGACGCTGGATTGAAATAAAATGTCGGATTTGCGATCGTCATCCCGGACTGTAAAGATGATATAACTTTGCTTGGACGTTCGGCTGGTGGTGAGTTTTGCTAAATAAATGCCGCTAGTCCAGTCCGAAGCGCGATCGCCAATTCGCAAAATATACGGGTCTTTCCAATCGCATTCTATTAGTCCCGATGCTTCATCTTCTCTCGGCGGAGACTGTCTGATTCCCTTCCGCACAATTGGGTCGTTCATCCGGCGGCCGCCGAGTCCATCATACCATCCGGTGCGGAATATTTCTATGGTATAATTGGGTTCTTTAGTATTGACAAATAATTTAATTTCGCCGCCGAGATTGACGCTAGTTAGAGACGCATAACCTTCGATTTCTCGCTTGGTAGCCGGATTTTCCAACTCCCAGTCTGCGGTGCCGGGTTTTTGGTTTTCTCGGGCTGTGGGATTGGTGGCTAACGCACTTTTTTCGAGATTTGAATAGTCTTGAGAATGTGCTGCGGTGTTATAGAAAAAAGGGGCGGCTAAGCCGAGTGAGAAAGCTTTCAGAAACTCTCGCCGGCGCAATTTCCACGATAGTTTAACTGTCACGGGTAATAAATCTACGGATTTTAGGTGATGGGTTTTACACTTGGGTCTCGATGCAGCGGGCTTGATATTACTTTACATGAGCCACGGAAACATCATACCTCAGATAGATTATTTGCGATCGACTCGCTGCAACTCGGTAATCTGTCTGAGTATTTCTGCCAGTATCATGTTTTAGGTCTTATGATATATGGCTTATGGCATATACCCGATCGCGGAAGAATTTTAGAGACAAAAGGCGATTTGAGATGTTTTGATGTACAAGTCCCCGGAAGCATCCGCGAGTCGCCTCTAAAATCTAAAATCTAAAATCGGATGACCTATTTGTTTGAACCAGCTTTATGAGTGAATCAACCAACTCCCCGCTATCGCAACCAATTTCTCGACGCACCGCCCTCAAATTCCTGGGAGTCGGTGCCGCCGGCGGGCTACTGGGCTACTCTCGATTTTCCAAGCCCGATCCCGTCGTTTTTGGGCAAGACTCTCTTGACTTGCCGCGAATGCTGAATAAACCTAAAACCGTTGTAGTTGTCGGCGCAGGCTTAGCCGGACTCGCCTGTGCTTACGAACTGTCCCAACGGGGTTTCGCCGTGATGCTGCTGGACAAATCGCCCCAACTCGGCGGCAAAATTGCTAGCTGGCCGATACAAGTCGGGAACGAAACCTTTATGATGGAACACGGTTTCCACGGTTTTTTCCCGCAATATTACAACCTCAAAAGTGTAGTTGAAGAATTAGAAATTACCGATAACTTTGTATCTTTAGAATCCTACGCCGTCGTGTTTCGAGACGGCAAATACCAACCAGAAGTTTTCCGACCCAATCATTCAGCTTTCCCCTGGAATATAGTTGACTTGGGAATATCTTCTCCCAATCGACTCAAGTGGGGAATCAATCTCACAAAACCCGCTCACTGGCAAGTCTTTCGAGAAATCGGCGGTTTTCAAACTCAAAAAAGTTTCGCTCGCCTCGACAACATATCAGTTGCTGACTGGGTAAAAGGTGAATTCCCGCGCGGACTTTATGATTTGTATTTTCTGCCTTTTGCAAAATCTAGTCTCAACGCTCCCGACGAATTGAGCGTGGGAGAATTAATGCAATTTTTCCACTTTTACTTTTTCGGAAATCCAGAAGGTTTAGCCTTCAACGGCACGCGGCAAGATATGGGCACGAGTTTGGTGCAGCCGATTGCCAGAGCCATTGAAAGCAAAGGTGGCAAAGTATTAACAGATGTCGCAGTTAGTAATATTCACTGGGAAAATGGCCAGATTGATTCTTTGACTTATCAGTCGGGAGACGTGCAAAGTAAAGTTCCTTTTTGGGTGAAACGAAACGCCCTGTTAACTGACAGCAACTCTACCGAATATTTCGGCGCGGGAGACAGCGTATTTGCCAGCGCCCCCGGAGGAAAAGAAGCAATTTCTCTGAGTTGCACTCACCAAGGCTGCACAGTTCAGAAACAAAACGACGGTCAATTTCATTGTCCTTGTCACGGGGCAGTTTTTGATGCTGATGGGCGAGTTGTGAGCGGGCCTGCTCAGCGGGATTTGCAGAGATTTAAGGTAGTTGAGAAAAAAGCCGATGAGATACAGTTAGCCGCCGCTACGAATAAGTCGCAGCCGCAGAATGTGGGGGAAACATTGAAGGCTGATTATTATGTTTTTGCGGCGGATGTTCCGGGGATGCAGCATTTGTTTAGTTTGGGTAGCGGTGAGGTGAATCCCCAGGTGCAGAGCCGAATCGAGGCATTAAAAATAGCCGATCCGTTTGCGGTGGGGCGTTTTTGGTTCGATCGCGATTTTCCCTGGGAACACAGCAATTTCAGTTCACTGTCGGGCTACAAACTGACTGACAGCATCACACTTTACCACAAAATTCAGGATCAGTTCATCGAGTGGAATCAGAAAACTGGCGGTAGCGTAGTGGAATTGCACGCTTATTGTTACAAAGAGAAGGAATTCCCCAATCAGGAAGTTTTGCTCGCGACTTTTGAGGAAGAATTGTATGAAATTGTGCCGGAATTAAAAGCAGCAACTCTGCTACACCGGGAGTTGGTAAATCAAAAGAATTTCTCCGGTTATCCGCCCGGTAGTTATGCGGAACGCCCGGAGACTTGCTGTGCTGTGCCGAATCTTTTGTTTGCGGGAGATTGGGTAAAAATGCCGTTTCCTTGCGGTTTAATGGAAAGGGCGGTGAGCAGCGGTTTGTTGGCAGCTAATGCTATTTTATACCAGGAGGGTTTGCAAAGGCGATCGCTCTTGACGGTGAATCCAGAAGGCGTACTAAAAATCTAAGGTTGCCAGCGGGGCGGATTTATATCCTGTCCGCTGGAACGACGACTAAGTTTTGCCTTCACAAACTGGCTTCTATCATAGATTCTTAGGGGAGGGGGAGGGCGGGTTTTGCCTTCACAAACTGGCTTGTATCATAGATTTTTAGCTAAACCCGCCCCTACAACCTACTATTGTTTTTTCGCAATGACCTATTGATCAAATTGGTTTGTAGCTGGGTCGCACTGCATTCGGAAAAATAAAATTCCGATGTCTGGAGAAACTGTTGATAATCGGTGTTTATCGGAGTGCATTTGCGGTTAAAATATAAAATTAGTTTCAGGCAAAAATCAATGCTAAAAAGTAACCAAAAAATTCGCAATCAATCTGTAGCGTTTGATGTTTTTGCAACAGAATACGATTTTGCTGCCACCTTGCAAAGCCAGAATGATTTCTTTACTAAAAACCTGTCTGCCAGCAAAGGTACAGCATTAGATATTGGCTGCGGTTCTGGAATTCTTGCTTTTGAATTAGCCAAGTATTACGATCATGTAGTAGCGGTCGATTTATCAGCAAAAATGCTGGCAATCGCCAGTCAAAAACGCTCAGCCCCCAATATCGAATACATCCAAATGGATGCCAGTCAATTAGCGCTCGATCGCAAATTCGATTTAATCGTAAGTTGCTCCACTTTTCACCACCTCAAACATCTCCCCACTACATTCCAAGCAATTAAAATATTATTAAATCCGCACGGCAAAGTCGTCTTTTTAGATAATGTATCGGAAGTCGAAACACCTGCTACACTCGGCTACATAATAGGTGCAGCGAGAGATTTTATGCCCGACTGTTCCAAATACGGATTTCGCAATGCTTCAAGATTATTAAAATTTAGATTATCGCCAAGGTGGTTGAAGCATTTAGCCAGCGACAGGTATTTGTCAGAATGGAGATTTAAAAAGATTTATGGTCGTTACTTTCCCGGCTGTTATTTTGTAAAACTGGGTTGTTTTATGGGCGTTATTTGGGAATATTTGTAATGCAAGACAAGGCGATAAAATCCGCATCTGCAACGGGACAAAAAACTCACATCCGCGAGTTGAGCATTAATTTGGAGCAATGGTATACAGTCGCCCGCAGCACAGAGGTACAGAGTCAGCCGCGGGCTGTGATATTGTGGCATCGGGCGATCGTACTTTTCCGCGACAGTGCAGGCAAAATCAACGCTTTAGAAGACAGATGTCCGCACCGACAAGTTAAACTCAGCCACGGCAAAATCAAAGGCGATTTAATCGAATGCGCGTACCACGGATGGCGGTTAAATGCCAGCGGAGAATGCGCCGAAGTCGATTATTTAGCAGAAAATCAAAAGCTACCTAACTGCAAAATTCGCTCTTATCCAGTCAAGGAACAAAACGGTTTTATTTGGCTGTTTCCCGGCGACGCAACCCAAGCCGAAAAAACCAATTTACTGGATTTGCCTGAGTGGGAACATCTCAATTATATTGCGACAGTTTCAGTCATCGACTGTCAGGCACACTATTCATTTTTAATTGAAAACTTGATGGATATGTACCACGGACATTTGCACGAAGACTTACAAGCTTGGGCCAATCCGGTATTAGATACTTTAGCAGAAGACGAGCATCAAGTAACTGCCCGCTATCAGGCACAAAGTTATTACAAAATAGATAAAATCTGGTCAATTTCCCAGTTATTTTTTAAATCTCTGCGGAAACTGCACCCGGAACCGCTAGATGTGAGTTACGTTTATCCACACTGGGTTTCAACTTTGGGAAATGACTTTAAGATTTACTGCTTGGTTTGCCCGGTAAGCGAGACAGCAACTCGTGCTTATTTAATTCATTTTACCTCATTAAATGCGTTTTGGCGGCTGCACAAATTGCCCGTTTGGTTTCGCAAGTTTATCAAAGATAGTTGTTTCGGTGCGGCTCAAAAGTTATTGGATAGTTTGGTGCGGCAGGATGTGTTAATGATTGAGGAAGAACAGCAGGCTTTTTTGCAGAATTCGGAAAGAAAGAGTTACGAATTAAATCGGGCGTTGGGAAGTGTGCAAAAATTGATGAGAAGTCAGGCGGAAAATGGGTAAGCTTTCGCGAAAATAAACATTCCATATTCGGGACGGGCTAGAAGCCCATCCCACAAGAGTTTGATGATTTATTAAAGTACAATTTAAATGCTGATTAGCTAAAAATTCATAGTAAAGGAAAACTTAGTTATTCATAAATTAAAAGAGAACCGTATTAGATTATAGATTGCTGTTTAGAAGGAGTATTGGGCAGAATATGAAGAACGTGACAGCGCCAACCAGTGATAGCTGGCTAAATGCACTAATTGAATCGCTACAAAATCCCGCAGAAGCTGCGGCTTACCTGAGTGTGGCTTTAGAAGCAGATTCACCGGATTCTCAACTACTGCGGGCGGAATTTCAAGACGTAATTGATGCGCGTTTGCGGGCGAATAATCTATCAAAGGAAGCTCAAGTCCATCACGAGAAACTCGATAAAATTCTTTCCGAAAGTGGCGATTCAGAAATTTACACTTTGATCGCGTTATTGGATGCGCTAGGATTTAGGCTAAGGGTTACTTTAAAAGAAGATGAATTGGCGATCGGGGAATGAAACCGATCGCACATCTGCGTTAATCTGTGTTAATCTGCCTGAATCTGCGGTCAAAAAAATCTAAATCCCGCAGCACAAACCTTACTTTTTAGGCCGCTGCTGCTGATAAACGCTGACAACTTTATCCGCAAAAGTAGCAGTTGCGCCACTTTTGCAAGCTGCGGATTCCCCAGTCATCCACCAGCAAGCGGCGCGGCGTATAGCGGTTAATTCATTGTTGCTGCTAGCTTTGTATTCGTCGCGCAGCAAATCGCGCACGATACAGGTAACAATTGTTTTGGCTTTTGTCGCGTCAGCCTCAAATTGTTGCGGTGTTAAATCTTGTTTGGTACAGAATTTTGCCCAGCGGGAAATATTACCCGGTAAAACTTGCCACTTACTGTACATTCCGTCATTTGCGGTTTGCGGTGGCGCGGCTTGTCGCAGCGCTTCTACGAGGGCGGAAACTTGCGCGTCGGTGACTGCTGCGGCGGCTGGAAGTGTTTGCAATCCGAGGCTAATTATCAGGCTGCCGAATAGTAGATTGGTTTTTGCGATCGATTTAAAATTCATTGACAATCCCTGTTTTCATCAAAGTTTCCTGCACAAAGTTTACCTGAAAGGCGATCGAATGCCTCTATCTGAAGTATGATTTACTTTTTGGATGTGAGGGCGATCGCGCTTATTATAGAAATTGGCAAAGATTAAGATAAAATTATGGAAGTACAACCCAGGGAAATTCGCAACTACCTGAGAGCAGATGGGACAAATCCTTTTGAAGATTGGTATAACTCACTCCGGGATACCACAGGCAAAAACAAGATTCGGTTAAGGCTTAAGCGAGTCATGACTGGTAATCTAGGAGATTGTAAGGCCGTCGGAGAAGGAGTTTTTGAACTCAAAATTGACTTTGGCCCTGGATATCGGCTTTACTTTGGACAAGTCGGGCTGACAATTGTACTTCTGCTAATAGGTGGAGATAAGAGCACTCAAGAGCGAGATATTGGCAAAGCTATTCAATATTGGAGAGACTATGAAAGACGTGAAAGCACCAACGAGTAGGAGTTACCAAGAATTTCTGATCGAATCTCTGAGAAATACCGAAGCAGCAGCAGGTTATATCGAGGTGACATTGACTGAAGCCAGCGATGAACCTAAATTGCTCCAAATGGTACTCAAAGACGTTGTAGATTCTCGGCTCAAGTTCAACAATTTATCAGAGTCAGCTCAACTTCAATGGGAAAAGCTCGATCAGATGCTGACAGAAAGTGGAGGTACGGAAATTTACAGTTTGGTAGAATTGCTCGAAGCGTTAGGATTTAAACTAGAAATTACTGTTGAAGATAGTGAGTTGTCTGCTGAATGTACTGTCGATCGCCCTACGATAGAAATTGCCGAGCAAGTGCGATAAAATTATGGAAGTACAACCCAGGGAAATTCGACGTTACGAGACATCAGACGGGAAAGTTCCATTCGGGGAGTGGCTTGATTCCCTCCGCGATCGGAATGTTAGAGTTAGAATCAAATCTAGGCTTGACCGAGTTGAAGAAGGTAATCTCGGAGATATCAAGTCAGTGGGACAAGGAGTTTTTGAACTCAGAATTAATTATGGGCCGGGCTACCGCCTCTACTTCGGACAAGTTGGGTTGACAATTGTGGTCATCTTAGTAGCCGGAGATAAAAGCACTCAAGAACAAGACATTCGACAAGCTATAGGATACTGGAAAGATTATGAAAGACGTGAAAGCACCGACAAGTGATAGCTACCGCGAGTACCTAATTGAATCTCTCAAAGAACCCGAAGAAGCTGCTGGTTACATCGGGGCTATCTTGGAAGAAAAAGATCCTGAACCAGCACTCCTGAGAAATGCCATTAGAAAGGTGATTGAGGCTAGAATCAGGATGAATGCTCTTTCTCAGTCAGCAAAAGAGCATCATGAAAAACTCGACAAGATGCTGACTGAAAGCGGCGGTGCGGAAATTTACAGTTTGGTAGAATTGCTCGAAGCGTTAGGATTTAAACTAGAAATTGCTGTCGCAGATATTGAGTTGTCGGCTGAATGTACTGTCGATCGCCCTACGATAGAAATTGCCGAGCAAGTGCGATAAAATTATGGAAGTACAACGAGAGAGAAATTCGACGTTACATCCGACCCGATGGCAGGATTCCTTTCTTAGAGTGGTACTATTCCCTACGAGATGGCAAAGCGCAAGTTAAGATTGATGCAAGGCTTGAGCGAGTTATCCTCGGCAATTTCGGGGATTATAAGTCAGTAGGACAAGGAGTTTTTGAACTCAGGATCAACTACGGCCCGGGCTACCGGATTTATTTTAGACAAGTAGGAGAGACAATTGTACTTCTCCTCTGTAGTGGGGATAAAAGTACCCAAGAACAAGATATTATCAAAGCGAAGGAGTATTCAGCCGACTATGAAAGAAATGAAAATGCCTACCAGCGATAGCTATTACGAGTCCCTAATTGAATCTCTCAAAGATGCTGAACACGCTGGTGGCTATATCGGGGCTATTTTGGAAGAAAAAGATCCTGAACCCGCACTCCTGAGAAATGCCATCAGAAAGGTGATTGAGGCTCGAATCAGGATGAATGTTCTTTCGGAGTCAGCAAAAGAGCATCATGAAAAACTTGATCAGATGCTGACTGAAAGCGGCGGTTCGGAAATTTACACTTTGGTAGAATTGCTCGAAGCGTTAGGATTTAGACTAGAAATTACTGTCGCAGATATTGAGTTGTCGGCTGAGTCTGACTCAACGACTTTTGTGGAATCAGAATTATGCCCGGAACCTGCTAATTTATAACAAGTTGGATGCCGATCGCATTCTGTGCATCGGTCAGGGCGGGTTTATAGATATTTTGAATGTGAATCAAAGATTTTTTGTGAACCCGCCCCTACAAATATTGTCGTTAATTCACCGATCGCATTCTGTGCATCGGTCGGGGCAGGTTTATAGATATTCTGAATGTGAATCAAAGATTTTTGGTGAACCCGCCCCTACAAATATTGTCGTTAATTCACCAATCATTATATCACCCCTCCATCACAAAATCTAACAATCTGTGAGCCATTTCTAGCTTGCTGCAAGGTGCAATTTCTACTTGCTTGCCGGCGGCATTAATTAATATTGCTTGATTGGTATTGCTGCCGAAACCTGCACCTATTTGATCGATCGGGTTTGCCGCGATCGCATCCAATTTCTTAGCACGCAATTTCTCCAATGCAGGCTTGACAATATCCCCAGTTTGTGCTGCAAACCCGATGAGTTTTTGGTGCGGCTGTTTTAGGTTCCCCAACTCTGCCACAATATCCGCTACTGGTGCTAACGGTAAAGCATTCGGGAGCGATCGCTTAGGCAACTTCTCACTGCTGTACTCAGCCGGTTTCACATCCGCAACCGCCGCCGCCATCACCGTCAAATCCGCATCGTGAAAGCATTCCAGCATCGCCTGCCGCATTTCTTGTGCACTCGTAACTGCGATCGCCCGCACGCCTGACAGCGGTAATTCCCCAGTTATACTGTGTACCAGCGTCACTGTCGCGCCTCGATGCAGTGCAGCTTGCGCCAAAGCTATGCCCATTTTGCCCGTCGAAGGATTGCCGATAAACCTCACCGGATCGAGGTGTTCCCGCGTTCCTCCCGCGCTGATTAACACCCGTTTTCCCGCTAAATCTCGATCGCCCTTCCCATACAAAAGCGACTCAATATAAGGCAAAATCTCACCAGGTTCTGCCATTCTACCGACACCCGCGCGATCGCACGCCAGCATACCCGCCCCCGGATTCGCAGCATGATAGCGCCGATAAGTCAACACTTCCCGCCAATTCCGCTGCACCGCCGGCTGTTCCCACATATCCGTATTCATCGCCGGTGCCAGCAAAATTGGACAATTAGAAGCTAAGACAGTATTCGTCAGCAAATTATCAGCAAAACCCCCCGCCAGCTTCGCCAAAGTATTAGCAGTCAGGGGAGCAATCACAAAAACTTCCGCCCATTCTCCCAGTTGAATATGCAGCGGGCGGCCGTGATTTGCTTGCCAAAAATCCTTGTCCGTAAAAGCAGGATGGCGGGAAAGAGTAGCAAAAGTCAAAGGCGTTACAAACTCTTGAGCGGCATCCGTAAGAATTGCTTTAACTTCAGCTCCAGCTTTTGCTAAAGTTGAAACTACTTCACAAACTTTATAAGTCGCAATCCCGCCACTAACGCCGATTAAAATTCGTCTGCCCTTCATGTCATTAGACAAGATTGCATTCATGCGCTCTTCTATCTTAAAATTATCTGCGTTGCATCTGTGTTTATCCGCCTTACATCTGCGGTTAGTATATCAATCAAAGATGTATGCAATTCAAGTCTATTTTATCATAAAAAAAGAATCAAGAAAGAAGTTCAGATGAAAACAGATAAAAATTCCTAACTCATCTGTTCAATCCGCAACAAAATATGCTGCCAACTTCTTCCTCAATTCCGTCGAGATTTTTGAGCTAGATTTTTAAGGCTATGCTTCGTCGTAGGCTTCCATATCCAGAAGGTGGAGATAAGGTTCAACCATCTCCGGCCGCTGAAAGGCAAGCGATCGCAACAAATGCCAATCATTCAATCCCTCAAAAGGATCTGTATAATCGTCAACTTCCAAACGGACAGCCAATTCTGCCACGTCCTGAGAAGTAAGTACAGCAATATCGCGCGATGCTTTGGTTAAAGTTTTCATTTTTTTTACCCCTGCCCTAGACTTCCGCCATACTATATACTAAGCCTTTAATCACATTTCGACACAGTTTCTACAACAAAACTTCGCATTACATCTACAACTTCGGGCAGAATCTCGTGTCCCATGTTAAATTCTCGATACTGCACCGCAGATCCCCAAGCAGTCAAACTGTCGCGCGATCGCACAGCAGCACTAACGGGCACAATAGTATCTTGAGTACCGTGCACGATTAAAACAGGTGGCAAAGCACTCCCAGCAACAGGAGAAATCGACGGGTGCAAATAACCGCTCAGACAAATTAAACCCGCTACAGGTAAAGTCAATCCCACATCCAGAGTCATCGCTCCGCCCTGAGAAAAGCCGCCTAAAATCGTGCGAGACAAGGGCACGCCCGTGCTGCTTTCCAAAGACAGCAACAATTCCCTCAGCAATTGTCGGCTTTCTACCAATCCGCGAGCGTCTTTACTTTGAAGGTCATACCACATTTTGCCACTCATTACCTGGGGATGGGGAAACGGAGCATCGGGAAACACAAACTGATAATCCGGCAAATTGAAAGCCGGTGCTAAGGAAGTCAAATCCCGAGCATTAGCACCCCATCCGTGCAAAGCGACAATCAAAGCGACTGGTTTGCGATCGGTTGTTGGCGGAATGCTAATAAATTGTAAAGACATGATAGTGTTAGTAATTGGTAATCTGGCATTACTACAATTATAAATTGTCGCGGCGATTAAAACCAAAATTTTAACTGTAGGGTGCGCACTGCGCACCTTACCTAAATAGTAATGCGCACCTGACTAACTATTAACTGTAGGGTGCGCACTGCGCACCTTACCTAAGTCAATGCGCACCTTAATAACTATTAACTGTAGGGTGCGCAATGCGCACCTTACCAAGGTAACAATTCGCACCCTACAAAACAGTCCCGATTTCCTTCAAATAAACCCGCGTAAACGGTTCGTCATCGCCCAGACTGTACTGTTCGATCAACCCCTGGCGGCGAATAGAAATATTACTTCCTTCCCGCACCACAACAGTATCCTCATCAGTGCTTTCTCTGACCAAAATCATCTCAGTTTCCCCCGGATTGTCCAGCACCACCATATTGCTGCCCCGATAAAACATTCCCTCAGCTTCCAAAACATCTTCCGGATATTCAGCTATCAACAAATCGAGCTTGGGATTCCGCAGCAAAGTTTGCACATTAAGATTGTAATTCTTATGCAAAACCTTTTCAGAACGGTTGACAAAAAGTCCAGCGCGACAAACAGCACCGATTGTCCAATCGGGATGCTGCAACAGAATGTGGTCGATTGTTTCTTGCAGTTCGTGCACCGAAATTCTGTTAAAAGTAATAATCGGAATTCTGGCTGATTTTCCCGATGCAAAGAAAGTTTCGATAATATGCGAAGGCACATCAACCCCTTCTCCTAAAGCCGGATTGAGGTGCATAAAAATTCCCGGGGCGGCATTGATTTCGAGAATCCCAAAATTCCCGGTTTTCCAAGATTTGGCGAGAGTTTCTGTGATCACATCAACCCCCAAACAAGTTAACCGAAAATGTAGGGCGATATCTTGAGCCAAAACAATGTTATCCGGGTGAATAGTGCGGGTAGCATCGATGCTGACACCGCCTGCGGAAAGATTTGCCACTTTTCGCAGAGCAACAGTGCGATCGCGCTCCAGGACACTATCCAACGACAGCCCTTGTTCTTCCAGATACATTTCCATCGCTTCGTCGGACTGAATTTTGCTCATCGCCGAAGTTGGCGTATCCAAACGTTCGGGTTTGCGGTTTTCACGGCGGATCAATTCGCCAATTGTTAAGTCTCCGTCTCCTGTTACCGAAGCTGGCCGGCGTTCAGTTGCAGAAACAAATTTGCCGTCAACGCACAGCAGCCTAAAATCAGATCCTGTGATACTATTTTCCACAATTACTCGCACCGATTCTGTTTCTGGAATTGCCTTAACTGCTCTTTTAAAAGCCGCCTGCAATTCTTCAGCATCTCGCACATCTGCGGTGACTCCAATTCCTTTATGGCCGACTACTGGCTTAACAGCAACTGGGTAGCCAATTTCTCTCGCAACTGCTAGAGCTCCATTTTCTGTGGAGACGATATCACCTTTGGGAACTGGAAATCCTAATGTAGCGAGAAAAGCTTTACAATCGTCTTTGCGTGTGGTAAAATCAGAGTCTAAATGGCTATCAGAATCAAAAGTTGTAGCAGAGCCGCGCACCAGTTTTTTGCCGTAACCGTATTGCATCAGTCCTTCATCCCACAAATAAAATGTGGGAATGCCTTTTTGGGATGCCGATCGCATTAATGAATAAACTGTCGGGCCTCCGTAAACAGACTGTCGGAACATATTTTGCAGTGCGCCGATTTGTGCTTCCAAGGGGAAATCTTGATTTTGATTGATGGCTTCAAACCAATCCCAAACAGCGTAAACTACGGCTCTAGCGCTACGGGCATGAAGTGCTTCTATGCTGATTCTGTTAAACTGAGAAAACGGCTTGACGTTCCAGTGTTGGAAATGCAAACCCATATCTAGTTTTGCTACTTCTGATGCGGTACGGCCGAACAGTTGAGCATGATTCGAGAAAGTTTCATGCAGCAGTTGCGGGTAGCGATCGCTAATAATTTCATGGTAATGTGCGATCGGCTTTGGTTCGCTCGCATCCGTTACCGCCAAATCGAAAACTAAAGCCGCTGTTTCTAGGTAAGGGTTTGGCCCGATGTAGTGTTTGAATTTGAAAATATCAAAAACATCTGTCTTTCGAGCATTGACGCGGGCTGTCTCGGTGCTTTTTTCTTGCAGCATTTTTTAACCTCATTTTCGCTAACTTGTCACAGTAACTCTCTTGTCGGTGCATTGGACACTACCTGCGGGCATAGATATTTCAGGGGGGGAGAGCGGGGGAAAGGGAGAAGGGGAGAGAGGTAGAGTGGGCAAATCTTCCTTCTTCCTTCTTCCTTCTTCCTTCTTCCTTCCTGCTTCAGAAAAAAAACTATAACTTTTGAGAGGTACACGGCCAATTAAAATTGGCTATGACTGTGAAAAAGGATTTAAGAGGCAGCAAATTATGAAAATCGCACAAACTGCTCTCAGGGATCAAGTTCATCAATTAGCTGAGGAAGCATTTCACCTGAAACTGATTTCTGGGTACGGCGACGGTCAACACAGCAACGAATATCAGATTGTCTGGAACGGCAAACCCAGACACTTGCCTTTGGAACGGGCGCGTACAATATTGAGCAATTTGATCGAGCGATCGCACTAACTGGCGATCGGACTAATCTAGAACTTGCGCTCATCAGCCCGGTTTCTCGGAGAAACTAATAGGAGGATCGGCTAAGCATCCAGTCAGAAACCCGGTTGATGACCCCGCGCGCCTCAGTCCTGTAATTTAAACTCATTTTTTGACCCCTTCTCTATCCTGTGAGGAGGAGTTAGTTTTTTTTTACCAAAAATAGTGTTACAGGCCGCAGCAAGAGTCAAAAAACCCGAAATGCTTGAGTTTTGTGCGTCCAGGAGTTATCAAAGTCAGAGAAATTTCTGTATCTATATATACCTTTTGGCAGTTTGCGGAAACAAAAATGTTATGGTTTATTAAAATATAATCAATTCAGAGTGCAGATCATATGGCTGGCAGCGAAAATAAGGGGAAGTTGCTAATTATTGGCGGCGCCGAAGACAAAGAGGGGGACTGCAAAATTCTGCGGGAATTCCTGCGGTGCGCCGGAGGCACTAAAGCCCGCATTGTAGTGATGACTGCTGCGACAAGCCTGCCGGGAGAAGTCGGAGATAATTACATCCGAGTGTTTAAGCGGCTGGGCGCTGAAGATGTGCGAGTTGTTGACACCCAAAGACCCGAAGATGCCAACAATCCAGATTATTTAGAAGCGATCGAACAAGCAACTGGCATCTTCTTCACCGGCGGAGAGCAAGCGCGGATTATTAGCTGCTTGAAAGATACCATACTCGACGCAGCTATGCACAAACGCTACTCGGAAGGGGCGATCATTGGCGGTACCAGTGCCGGCGCGGCGATGATGCCAGACATGATGATTATTGAAGGAGACTCCGAGACAAATCCTCGCGTTGACGTGGTAGCAATGGGCCCGGGAATGGGTTTCCTGCCCGGAATTGTCATCGACCAACATTTCGCCCAGCGAGGCCGTCTGGGACGCTTAGTTTCCGCACTCTTGCTGCAACCCGCCGTATTGGGATTTGGGATTGACGAAAATACAGCTATTTTAGTCAGCGGTGACGAGTTTGAAGTCATTGGCGAAGGCGCTGTAACTGTCATCGACGAGTCGGAAAAACTCCACGACAATATGGAGGGACTGTTGAAGGATGAGGCTTTAGCGATTTGCGGGGCCAAGTTGCACATCCTCCCCCACGGATACCGGTTTAACTTGAAAACTCGCCAGCCGATATTGGATAAGGTAGCAACTACAGCATAGAAAGGGCGATCGGCTAATTATGTAGGGTGCTGATGGCGCACCTTACCACTGCAACGAAGTATAGGATAAAACAACCCAGTTTCTGCGTCTAGAACTAATAAAAAGAAGAGGATTTTATATCAATTCCGGCTGCGCCGGAATGATCAGCGAGGAGACTGCACGTACCGTTTCTGGCGCGTCAGATTAATTGTAGGGACAAAGGCACTCGCCGTCTCCTGATTTTGGGTAATATTAATTCCGATGCAACCGGAATTAATATTACCTCTTCTTTTATTCCTGCGGTTTTTACTTTTTCAAGCACTTTTCTGTTGGTCAAAATATGACTGCTGCCCTTCTTCAGTCGATATTAAATTCCACCCTTGACTTTTCAGTTTTTGAAATGTTGCCCATCCTTTAGAGCCACCTGGTTCCCGGTAGTCGGATGTAGCGAAGTGTGGAAAAGCTGTATAAGGTCGCCACGCTTGACGGGCTTCGGTACGCAAGTGCAATATCTTTTCTCCATTGCCTCCCAATCTGGGCAACCAACACATTTGTTTTAGCATTTTTAACACTCCAGAGTTTTACAGTAACGGTAATTGGCAAACATCTCAGCAACCCCAGAAACGAGTTTCTTTACAAAATGATTCTGTTCAAAAAACCCGGTTTCTCTGTACTACATCTACATGGAATATAGCCGACTCTCAGAAAGATGAGGTACGCTTCCGGCATAGGGCATAGGGCATAGGGCATACCTCACCACGCTTGAGAACCGCTATATGCTGTATCTAATAGGTAACAGGGACGAATGAGATTTTCACCGATTACCAATTACTGAGGTAGCAGCAGTCGTTTAAGCAGATTTGAGTTATGCAAAGTTTGCCGAAAGACTAAACAACAAGTGCGATCGAGACCTAAGCAAAAATAACCTCTGCTTTTCTAGGCTCAAACTTGACAACCAAGTGTATCGCACGAAAATCCAGTTGAATAAAGCATTGACTTTATCTGGCTTCCCTTGCTTGATAATTACAACCCGATTCTCGATCTTTCCGCCTAAAAAGACATCTTTCTACGGTATTAGCTCTGTCAGCTAAAAAATGTTCCTTTAGTTACAAATATTAAACTTTAATCACGATTTATATACTTATCAAAAGTTAAATTACTTTTCATAAATAGCGCTTGATATTTTAGACAGCAGATTCCGAATTTATGAAGTAGACTCCCGATGGTTCGAGCCCCTACACTTCATAAACCTGGAATACGCTGTAGATATAGAAAAAATTAGATAGGTTAACAGTTGACAGTTGACAGTTGACAGTTGACAGTTGACTTCGGAGTGCGAAGTTTTTAGGCTGGGGATTTAAGCCCCAGCCTAAAAACAATCCACCTAAAGGTGGGGGCTTAAATCCCCTGTGCTTTGGTTAACCTTTAATTATAGCAACCGCCAAGATGGTTAAGGCATTTATGCGATCGTTTCCGCTCGCGGAGCGTCGCCCGATCGCGTAGTCGAAGGGTTCAATGACCAAAGCGCCTTGGCGAATGCTATGTATCAATTCCGGCTGCGCCGGAATAATAAGCGAGGAGACTGCGCGTGCCCTTGGACTACGCCAGATTAATTGTAGGGACAAAGGCACTCGCCGTCTCCTGATTTCGGTAATATTAATAATTCCGATGCTACCGGATTTGATCTAAAAAGACCTCTCCTAAAAAGCCAATCTTGAACAGGCTTTCGGGCCTGTTCCACAATAATTGTGGGAGATGTCTAAAGATTTAATCAAAGAGGTTTTGGGTGTGGAAGTGACTGATTTTCTCACCGATGCGACATTGGAGACTGGCCGCACCGGAACGATCGCAATTTTGGAGTCTGTACCTAAAGTGCGCGATTATAGTTCTAAGTCTAGAACTTAAACAGAAACGACTGGCTGATACTTGAGGTGGTGGCGGATAATAGTTTCTAAATCCTGGATGTTAAAAGGTTTGGAAAGGTATTCAACGCAGCCCGCCTTGAGAATGCGCTCGCGGTCTTCTGCTTTCGCTAGTGCTGTGATTGCAACAATCGGAATATGTGTGAGTTCTGGGTTTTGTTTGATGCGCTTTACTAACTCTATACCGTCTATATCAGGCAGGCAAATGTCGAGTACGATTAGGTCGGGGGGTCGATCGACTGCTGCGGAAAGAGCTGTATGCCCGTCAATGGCTCCCACGCACTCGCAGCCGAATAAATCGAGTATTTGGGTCATCAGCTCTAAGTTGTCGTAATTGTCGTCTACAGCCAAAACTAAAGGACGGCGGTCAACCCCCGATTGTCCGCTATTTAAAGACGATGATTCCAAATTCTTATTCCAATTAGGGTAGTTCATAAATAATGCCGATCGTCGAAAAACGACGGAAAAAGTTGTCCCCGAGACATTCTTCAAGTGACACTCGGGCACTTGAAACAGATTGGCTCGTATTTGTAGCTTTGAGGTAGCCAGTCTTCGGTATAGCCCGACTGTACAATATCGGTGCAAGGTGGGGCAGTCTTTGCGCCAGCTTCCACTGTTGACTACTCTCAGCGAGTCACCGCGACTGAGATTCCAAGAATCACTTCTTAGAGTTTCTGCTTCTTAGCACCAGCCTTCCGAGATTTACTCTCTTGGGGTCTTACAGTCGCTCCACAGGCATTCACCGCAAGAGAAGAGCGGCCAGAATATTTTTAGCAGCATTGATATCACGATCGTGATGTGTGTTGCATTTAGGGCAATCCCACTCTCTGATATTCAGAGGCAACTTATCAACAACGTGACCACAATGTCCACATCGCTTAGAGCTAGGAAACCAACGATCAATCTTGACGAAGGTGCGACCATACCAGTCGCACTTATATTCAAGTTGTCTAACAAGTTCACCCCAACTAGCATCACTGATAGCAAGGGCAAGTTTGTGGTTCTTGACCATATTCTTCACAGACAAATCCTCGACGGCAATCATTTGGCTTTCACGAACCAATCGAGTTGTCAACTTGTGAATAAAATCATTACGAGCATTGCTAATTTCCGCATGGACTTTAGCGACTTTCAATCTAGCCTTGTGACGATTATTAGATCCTTTATTTTTACGGCTCAGCGCTTTTTGCGCTTTACGCAGTTTACGGCGCTTAGCTTTAAAGGCTTTAGGATTAGCAACTTTTTCGCCCTTGCTCAATGCAATCAAGCTAGTGATACCCAAATCCAAACCGATTTGATTAGGAGATTCAGGCAGTGTTTCAATCTGGACATCAACCAACAAAGAGACAGTCCATCTACCAGAGGGCGAGAGCTTCACCGTAATGGTGGATGGTTGGGCACCTTCTGGAATATTCCGACTCCAACGGATAGCCAATGCTTGGGCACATTTTGCCAAGTAGACTTGACCATCGCGCCATTTAAAAGCGGATTTAGTAAACTCGGCCTTGCCGCCATGATGCTTTTTCTTGAAGTTGGGATATTTCGATCGTCCTGCAAAGAAGTTGGTAAAAGCTGTTTGCAAGTGCCTCAATCCTTGCTGCACTGGTACACAGCTAACCTCCGACAGAAACTGCAAGTCTTCTTGCTTTTTCCATTGAGTCAACATCGCAGAAGTTTCAGCGTATCCGACTCGCTCTTGTCGTTCATACCAAGCTTCTGTCCTTGCGGCGAGTGCTTTGTTATAAACCAAACGAGCGCAACCCATCGTTCTTCTAAGCAAGGTTTCTTGCTCAGAGGTTGGATAGAATCGGTACTTGAATGCTTTTTGTGTCATACCTCACATTATAACATTTATTCCGTGAAAATGGTAAAACTAAAAAGACTAAAGGGAATAAATTCCCTCGTTCGCTTACCTCTCAGGGCTGAAGCACCTGAGTTTCCCGCGTATCGTGAGGCTCTATGATAGCATCTCCATAATTCTACTGATGCAGAGCGCAGATTAGTAACTTACACTTGCGGGTGTGCCATCCGAGGCAACCAGACGCGATAACTAAGAAAAGCATCACTAATAAAGCATCCTACCTTAATTGCTTTGAAGAAAATGCTTGGAAGAGTGGCGACAGCTTTTCAGAATACAGTCTACACTAAACGCCGGTGGCACTATGTGAATCTACCTAAAGGAAGATTCTTGCAGGCACTTAAGTTAAACAACTTCCACCTGCTGAGAGATACTTGTTGCTCTAGTTTAGACTTCAATATTTTTAATTAGTAATTATCGCAACTTTAGCAAGTAAAAATATCAGTTTTTACTTGAGTTTTACCGGATATTGACCTAGGAGATTTTGATGACAATTGCAATCAGAGACGACTTGACTTACATTTTGGGTAGGGACTAAGGCACTCGCACTCTCCTCCCTGATCATTCCGGCGCAGCCGGAATTGATATCAATCCGTAGATATGAGTTCTTTAACTGCTTGCCTATTCCTAAAAGTATGGATATTTTGCCTCAGCCGCCGCATTTTATGAATTGAGAATGCGCCATGTCGGCAGTGCGATAGACATCTCCAGAAAAGCCAGTTTTGAACAGGCTTTCGGGCCTGTTCCACAAGAAATATGGTCGATGTCTGATCAAAATTTATCTAACTGGCTTTCGATCAACAACAAGGATTAGTAACGCTAGAATTATTTAGCATCTATCTTAAGGTTGATTTATTTTAAAAAAAATGTTTTAAATATCTGCACTGGGATAGATGCGGACTTATCATATAGCATTTGTGGCAGTAACTAATTTTCCTGATGTGCGCATTGCGCAGTATACATTTTTAGTGATCAGGTGTATATTTCGCACCCTAGATTACACATTTTTTGGTAGTAAGGTGCGCATTGCGCACCTACATTTTGGGGAGTGCGCACCCTACTTTTAACTTGCTTTTGCCCTTCGTTCGAGTTTCATCCAACCAAGCCGGAACGGAGGGCGAGAACGGCTGCTTGAGTGCGATCGTCAGCGCACAATTTGTTCAAAATATTGCGGACGTGAGTCTTGACTGTGCCGACAGTAATGTACAGCTTTTCGGCGATGGCAGCATTGCTGTAACCCTGCACGATTAGTTCCAAAACCTCTAATTCTCGCTCGGTTAAAGGGTAGGTTTCAATGATGTGACTAAACTCGGGTTCGGCCGCCTTAATTGTGACTCTTTTGCCCTCAATCTTCGATTCTTCCGGCGCAGACTCCTTAGTGCGAGCTTGTTTTAGGACGATGCGGGCGATCGCCGGATCGATCCAAGAGTTACCTTCGTGTGTTACTTTTACTACGTCTAATAACTGATCGAAGCTGATATCTTTCATGCAGTAGGAGTCAGCTCCAGCGGCAAAAGCTGCCAGCACTTCTTCTTCATTGTCCTGAAAAGTCAGAATCAAAACTTTTGTATCTGGATCGGTCTCCGCTATAGATTTTTTGAACTTTTGTGTGAGTTCAATGCCGTCAAAATCTGGCAAGCCAATGTCTACAATTGCCACGTCAGGTTTGGTGGACTGAAGCAGTTTCAATCCGTCTGTAGCATTAGCGGCATCGCCGACAACTTCGATCGTGTCACGCTGTTGTAAAGCTGTGCGGATGCCGACTCTTGTCAGGTCGTGGTCTTCTATCAAAGCAACGCGAATTTTACTCATTTTTTTTCCAGTAGTCCGCTAATTTTTTTGAATATCGTCAACTGACTCACATAAAGTGAGTCAATTTGACCATGTGTCCTGATTTAGGGTTTGATTGGCCGCAGATATTGTTCCAGCATACTCATGCAGCGGCCCTGTTGCAAGTTAATTCTTAAGTTACTTTAGATCGATCGCCTGCACGAGCGCGATCGGGACAGGCAAGCTGGAAGATATCGTAACAGTTTAAGTTAATTATCCCATTGTCCGCCTCTTGATAGAGGTAAATATACCACTACTTGGATAGATTTAAGGGGTATAAAAACTTTTGATGTACATTGTACGTCAAATCAATAAAGCTAGCAGCAAGAGTCTCGATCTGATTTTAGGACTCAAGTTAAATGCTTATTATAAAACCAGTTATGACTCACTATCACGGCAACAACTTTTGTCGATCGGAGTTTTCCGAGGCGGAAACATTACACAATGCTTCAGAAATAACATCCCCCCTACAGCAAGTTGACGATCGCGAAACTCAAGACGATCGCCTGTGGTCGCCAATTTCTCACATAGTTTGGAAAGCAAATGCCAGTGGATGGGCGACTTATTTAGGTCAGCGGTGGGAGGAGTACACGGGGGTACTAGCATCAGCAGCTTTGGGTTTCGGGTATCTGGCGTGCGTCCACCCAGAAGACCGCGCTCGTCTGTTGGCCTTCTCGCGCCAAAACACGATCCCGCCCCAAAGTTACGAAATAAAATTTCGTCTCCAGACGCGAGAGGGTACTTACCGCTGGAACCTGGCCAGAGGAACGCCCGCCAACGCAGACTCTCAGGAAGTTTTGGAGTGGGTGGGAACCTACACAGATATAGATGCGCTCCAACAAACTCTAGCCGGGCCCGAATTTTTAGGCTCCGAGAAGCGCCCGGAAGCTAACTTGCGAGCCGAAAATTTGTGCGCAGCCAGGACGGTAATCGACGCAGGGCAGGATTTGCAAACCATCGAACGGTTTACAAATCTGTTGAGCCAGCGCGCGGGTAACTTGTGCGAATTGTTGCAAGCGATCGCAGACGCGACTGTGGAGGCGATCGCCGGAGCTGAATTTTGTCTGGTGGCGCTCCCGGAGTGCGATTGTAGCGGCCTCAAACTCAGCGCTGTCGGGGGCGCGTCAAACTTTGAGAAAGGCAGAACCCCGCAGGTTCAAGACAACCTGCTGTTGAGGGCGTTTGCGACGGGAGAGTCTCAACTGTGGCGCTCTGAGTCCGGCCCAGGAGTGTCGGCGGCGGCCTGTGCTGCGGCGATCGAGTCGGGGGAAACTGGGCGTTTGGGCGTTTTGGCGATCGGCAACGGGAAAGACAGCACGGCGATGGACAAGGGCACTCTGCAACTGCTGGCGGTGATGGGAAAACAAGCTGCGATCGCCATTAACAGCGCGCGGGCGATCGAAAAATTAAAAAAGCAGGAACAGCTTTTAGAGTTGCAAAACGAGCTGCTAATTCGCCAGCAGGAAGAACTGGAAAATCAGGGCAGGCGCATTCAACAGCAAAAATTGCAACTGCTAGAAGCAGCAAAGTTAAAATCGCAATTTTTGGCCACGATGTCCCACGAATTGCGAACTCCGATGAATGCGATTATCGGCTTTTCCCAATTGCTGCTGCGCCAGCACAAACAACTGCTGAGTACCCAGCAAATAGACATGGTGGGGCGGATTTTAAATAACGGCAAAAACCTGCTAGTGCTGATTAACGATATCCTCGACCTCTCCAAAATCGAGAGTGGCCGCACGGAATTACAAATTGCAGAATTTGATTTAGCGCATTTAGTAATGGATGCTGCCCTGGAATTCGGAACTCAAGCCACCGCCAAGAATGTGGCAATGTCCGTCAGCGTGTGCTTGCAGCATCAGTTGATAGTTAATGACAAGTTGCGCCTGCGCCAAGTATTGGTCAATCTGATTTCCAACGCGGTTAAATTCACGCATCGGGGCACCATTTCCATTGAGGTGCGGGAATTAAAGTGCGATCGGCTAATTATCACCGTTCGGGATACAGGAATTGGCATCTGTGAAACCGACCTACCTCACATTTTCGACAAATTCCGGCAAGCCGACCAAACCACAACCCGCCAATATCCAGGCACGGGTTTAGGACTAGCTATTAGTGCCTCTTTAGTCAAGATGATGGACGGTACAATTACGGTCGAAAGTCAACTCGAAAAAGGTTCGACATTTCGGATCGAATTGCCGCGAACAGTTAACCCTAAAAAACTCATTTCCTGACGGCAAATATTGTACTTCACTCACATCGAGATATGTCTAATTGTCATTGCGAGCTCTTAGCGAAGCAATCCCAGATTCGGCGATTGCTTCGCTAAGAGCTCGCAATGACATAGTATACTCATGAACTAAAAAAAACAAGTATTCAAACCGGAGTTGGCATAGAAACAGCGGACATTTCGGAGGTTTATTTATGTCCGACAATTACACCAAATCCGGCTTTTAATGCCTGCTTTATTCTTCAGTCTGCGGAGGCCGACGCGGTTTCAAGCGCCGAGTCTGATTTCCTAAAGACTAGAAGTTTTCCCTACTTGAGCCTGAGTAGCAATTGGTTTCACATCCGTGTAACCCATATTATTAGCTACGTCGCGCAGCACCGAAATTTGCTGTTCAAAATCAAGACTTTCAATTTGACCTAACACGCCATTGACAGCCTCAGTTGCCTCATATCCTTCGGGGATATCGACAATTTTCTCCCCCATACCAATAGCCCAAGCATACCAAACCACCAACTGATTGTTAGCAGTTAAAGCTCCGTAAGCGCGAGAATAAGGCGTGTCGTCGCGGTTGACAATACCTCGCATTATATTCAGTTGTTGGTCAT